>Ga0114951_10002551_pt1 | contig 20461 bp, 15 predicted proteins | sample AM7aDNAmetaG_FD_88677 | JGI IMG/M metagenome (GOLD analysis project Ga0114951, IMG submission 88677) | Freshwater microbial communities from Finland to study Microbial Dark Matter (Phase II) - AM7a DNA metaG | ecosystem: Environmental > Aquatic > Freshwater > Lake | place: Finland: Lake Alinen... | reverse complement strand
CGATGGTTTGGGTATCCCTCGACTCTGCTAGCCTCAACTTTTCGAACCGCCGGATGCGGTCCCGCTTGTCCGGTGGTGTGGCAGGGGAGGAGAGGAAACTCTCCCCCCTATGCCGATTGCGGACCATGGTTTAAGGCAAGTAGTAGCGGAAGCTGGTCCAGAACATGTTGTCGATACCCTTGGCGCCGATACCAGAAGCGCCTGACCAGCCCTCGCGAACCGCATAGCCGTACTGGATGCTCTGGCGCAGGCGGCCGCGGTCGCCCTTGTACAGGTCATACCAGTAGCCGGCTGTGACTTCCTGCACATCGCGCGTTTGCGCGCCGCAGGAGCCGCCGGGAGCGTAGCCCGTGGAGGCTCCGCCGTTGTAGCCGGGGTTGGAGTTGGTATTGCAGCCGGAGTTGCCCAGAGCGCGCGAGCCATATCCTTGTGCGGCTGCGGAGGGGGTGCCCCAGTGACCGCCCCAGGTGCCGCCTGCCGCAATCAGGGCCGCGGTAGCGGTCGCATTGCAGGTGATTACGCCGCTGATACTCGCGCAGAATTGCGCACTGGGCGCACCCAGCGTAGTGGCATTGGCGTTGGCGAAGTCGGTACGGCCGGCATAATCCGCGCCATAGTTGAGGTAAAGAGCGAGCCGGGGTGTGGGAGTGGCTTCAAGGGTGAGCAGCGCGCTGGTGTTATGGATTGGAGCGAGGTTGCCGGACGCATCTGCCGTCACGTCAGCCAGCGTGGAGTTGCCGTAGCGGCCCATGCCTGGGCCATAGAGGCCTTTAGCGCCAAAGGTGATTCTGTCCTTGATGACCGGCACGCGGAAGCTGCCGCCGATTCCGCCGAGAACGATGCTGCTGGAATAAGAACCTGCCGTGGTGAGCGAAGGCGCTACGGCAAGGCCGGTCGCGATATCCTTCAGGCCGCCATACAGATTGCTGTTGGTGGTTTCGCCGGGGTATACGGTTTCATGAGCAAAGCCGGCGATGCCGAGGATTTCGTAGTGGCCCCAACCGGGATCGAAAGCCGCTTTCACGATTACGTCGGGCGCCTGGTTGAAGGAGAGGTTGGCAACGTTCGAGCAACCATTCAGCGTTTTGTAGACCGGGACCGCCACATTAACCGTGTTGCCGGCCGAGTCGGTCTGCACCTGATTGGTGTAGTTGACGATTGAAGTGGCAGGCGAGCAGCCGCTGATGGCCGCGTTGTAGTTGCCGCCGTTTTGGCCGGCGCTGCCCAGCACGGCATACGGTGTGTTGCCGGCGAGCGAGGCAGTGTAGAGGAGCTGCGGATTCTCAACCGCAACGCCGAAGGCCGACTTGGCGAAGGTCTTGGTAACGCGGAAGCCGTACTGGCGGGTCCACACGAAGCCCACAACGTAGTTCGGGTCAATGGTCTGCGGCGTCATGATGTCGCCGGATAGATTGGAGAGGCCCTTCTTGTCTTCAGTGGCCAACGACCACATCTGGCCGCCAGTGAAGGCCCAGTGATTTTTGGTCTCGGCCTGTCCCCAAATCACGCGCTGGCGCATAACGTAGCTGTTGGACTGGTTATTGTTGGACGTGATGCCGGTGCCCAACCAATCACCTTCCCAGTAGCCGCGCAGAGTGCCCCAGCTGACTTTGCCTTCGGCCATCAAAGAGAGGCGCGACTGGCGGCCATCGGCGAAGAATTCGCTAAGGGAATAGGCGTCCGCGTGCTCGTAGGGAAGCGCACTGAAAGCGGTGGGGATGTCGCCGCCGGTGGCCTTGCTGCGCCAAACGGACTCAGCCGCCGTGAAGCCGCCGGGGGTGATGGTGATGCCCTTGTAGTGGAGAGTGTCAGGGCTGGAGACTGACTTCTTGATGGCCTGATTTTCATCCGACATTGTAGTCACGATGGAGACCGTGTTCGCCTTCAGATCGGTAACCGTTGACTGCAGGGTAGTGACGGCGCTGGCGTTGTCGGTGACCGCCTGCTGCTGCGCTGAGGCCGCGGCTTGTGCCTTGTCTGCTGCCGCCTGGGCAGAAGCCGCAGCTTCCTGCGCTTTCTGCAACTGTGCATCCTTGTCGGCAAGGTTGCTCTTCAGACTATTGATCTGGCCTACAAGTTCCTGGCGCAGGGCCTGGATCTGCTCCTCGACCGTGGGCGGCGGAGGCGTCTTTGTTTTTTTGGTGGCTGCGTGCTTTTTGGCCGCCGGGGCCGGGTCGCCCGCGTAGGCGTTTGAAGCAACGAGACTGACTGCCATCATTACAGCGGCAGCAGTTTTAAGTCTGAAATTCATGGGGCCTCTCATGTCCTCTCAAATCAGGTTGAATCGTTTGTGCGTGCACTCATTCAGCGAACGCCCGGAATTCCCGCATGCCGTAAATTCGATGATGAAGCCGGAAGATACTCATGCCGGCATGCAGGAAGAACAAGAATCGTCGGAGAAGGAATCAGCAGATTGCCGACTTTCCTTCTTCGCTTCCGAATCCAAGACTCGCAGAGTTTGATGAATATTTAACGAATTCACATACTTTTAACAGTTCTATCTATCTATCGGCCCAACCTACCATCAAATGCGCACGGATTCATCTACTTTTAATGATGAACCCGCACGCATTTCCAATATAATATTTATTCCACAAACGTCCATGGATACTGATCTTCAGATAGTGTCCCTTAGTGCGCGGCGCTCTTGCCCGCGCTGAGCAAGTTAGCCAACAATCTGTACGACCCGGGGACTAACTCGGGTAACTGCCGATAGAGCGCATAGGCTACATAGATATAAGTTCCCTTGCCTTGATGAGTTACAAGCAAACCGCCGCGCTGCGGGTCCTGTCCTTCGTCGGCGGTTTCAGTGAGCGCCGTGTAACCCGCATCCCATGTATCAAGGAAGGAGTGGCCGCGCTCTTCGACCCAGCCGTCAAAATCCGCGGAAGTGATGGTGTTGGGCCAACGCAACAGCGGGTTGGCCAGGTCAAGCAATTTCACCGGTGCCTGCTCGTCCACCACGCGTTCCGGCATCCGACCCATCGCCAGTGGCAGGGGGGCGGGGAATGTGGTGCTCTGATATTGGACGATCAAGGTTCCGCCACGCTGGACGAATGCCTCCAGCCGGGGCTGAGCGGCGGCCAGTTCCGGTCGCGTCGAATAAGCGCGAATCCCGATCACGAGGACGTTCCAGGGAGAAAAGTCCCCTGCGGCCAACTCTGCCTTGGTCAGCACATGAGGGGTAACGCCCAGTTCCTTGATCGCTTCGGGAACCAGATCTCCGGGGCCCATCACATAGCCCACGCGCAGTCCCGGAGCCAGCTTGACATCCACCTTGCGCGTTTTCAGCTCCGCAGCTTTGTATTGGTTATAAGGAAGCAGCCCCGCGTAACCGATACTCTGCCATCCGGCCTGGTAGCTCATTTCGCCCACGTGCGCCACAGCCTGAATGCTGTAGGCGCCGGTCCCGGCTCCGTCTGCCTTGACTGAAAACACCAATGGCTCCGAATCTCCGGCGCTCTTCAGTCGGAATTGCGCCTCTTTGGGCTCAGAACGCCATCCCGCCGGCAGTTTCAACTCTACGGTTCCCTCGGCGGCAGCTTGCGCACGTACCGTGATGCGGACCGGCAGGGCTGAGCCGTCCAGCGGCAGCAGTTGCGCTTCCGGCTCGATACGCACGCCAATTGCGGGGGTGACCACCAAAGGCTCATAGATGCCTCCTGGCCCGGTCACGTGTTGCAGCGTTTGCACCACCTGGCCTACGCGGATCGGTACGCCGTCAAATGCGAACTCAGCCCAGGCCGCGAGCGGGTATGGCGCAAAGGAGCGTTCCCGCCATTCCGGCTTCGCGATGTCGTAGTAAGGCTGCTCGGTGGACGGCCGGGTAAAGAAGGGCGCTGTCGGCTCGGCATCCTGTGCGGCCTGGACGCCGAAGGTCCGGTCGCTCACAACCGCCGCCGGATCTACAGGCCCGCCCAGGTCTTCGCTCTTCCAGGACGCACCGCTCTGGCTCTGAAGCCAGACCCGGATCAGACGGCTCTCCCTGCCCGACTGCGCCGTGTGCACTCGCACGCGAAACTTCTCGCCCGGCGTCACGCTCCGCGGAGTCTCGTCGGCCGACCCGCCGCGCGCCGAAGCAAAAATGTCTCCGCCGTCCGAGCGCGTGGTAAACGCTATCATGTCGAGGCCGAGCAGATCTTTGAAGGCGGTTTGAAAGGCAAAGATCTTCTGGTCGAGTTCGAACAGAAGGCTTTCCAACGCCCTTCCACCCAGGCTGCTCTCTGCAACAGCCTTTCGTAGCTCGAGCGTCTGGCGGTAGGCAGGCACAAGTTCGTGAGCCAGCGCGCCGCCGGACTGGCTGGGGCAATTGGCCCGGACCTGCTGGATTGCGTCATCGATCGAGCGGAGGCTCTTCCGCAGGTCTTCGGGCAGGTCAGGGCCGGCTATCCGCGCCAGCCCGGCGATGCTGGTGTCGATATTGACTTTGGCGTTGTGGAACAGGTCGTTGCCGTCCCCCGCGGCGCCTGGCTTGGCGACCGCTTCGGGCGCCACTCCCCACAGGTGGTACGTGGTCGTTGCAGGCCCGGTGAGCGCCGGGCTCGCACCGCCGTACTGCGACTTCTGCTCGCCCCAGCCCTCGCGCGCAATCTGCACATAGCTGCGGCCCAACAGCGGGTCCAAGTTGCCCACGGGGATGGTCGCGTCCGTCGAGGGAGCGCCCGTGATCCACTCATCCGTCACGTAGTTGTGGAACCTGGCCGGGGCCAGCTTGCCGGTTGCGTAGTCGAAGACGCCCTTGCTGGTAATGGGCGCAAACGGTGTTCTTGAATACACGGCAAGCGGCTGCCACGGCTCAAGCCCGTTCTTTAGTTGCTCAGGAAACACCTTGGGATCGGCAGCGGCCTTGAACGCCTCCTGCGCAATCTCGCCCGAGACCTGGTGCTGCCCGTGCCCGTCAGACACGCCGCCCAGGAATGTGGCTACAATCACCTGCGGCCGCACCTGGCGGACCGCCAGCACAGCGTCATAGAGGACGCGCTCGTGGCCCCAGCGGGCAAACGACTCTTCCTGAGTTTTCGAAAAGCCGAAGTCCGCTTCCGTGCCCCACAACTGCTGTGCGCCGTAGTACTCGTCCGCCTTGAGCAGTTCACTGGTGCGCATCAGGCCCAGCGCGTCGTAGGTCTCCGCAGACATGGCGTTTTGGCCACCCTCGCCGCGGGTCAGCGTCAGCAGAGTGGCCCGCGCCCCCAATCCGCGCGTCAGCCAGGTAAGCAGCGCGCCGTCCTCGTCGTCCGGGTGCGCCACGATCATCAGCACGCTGGCCGTTGTTCCCAGGCGCTTCAGGGTCTGCTCTAGATCTGCCCTGCCACGGTCCTCCGGCAAGGGAAGGGCCACCGTGCTTGGCTCCATCGCCGGCAGCGCTACCTGTTGCGCGCGCAGCCAAACCGACCCTGCGCCCGCCATCACCAGCCCCGCAAGGGCCGCACTTACCGCCGCATAACGTACTCTCATAGGAAGAAACATACTTCCCGTCAGTGTACAATCCGGTGAGCGCCTCCGCCTCATGTCCCCCCACTTATCCACGTCCGCGAACAAGGCAACACTGGAGCGCCGCATAGGCCTGCGCTCGGCGGTTCTCTTCAACATGCTGGAGATGATCGGCGTCGGGCCCTTTATTACGCTGCCGCTGGTCATCGCCGCGGCGGGCTTCCATCTCTCCGTTTGGGCGTGGGTACTGGGGGCGGTGATCGCTGTGGCCGATGGGCTGGTGTGGGCCGAGTTGGGCGCCGCGTTCCCGCGTGCAGGCGGCTCGTACGCTTTTCTGCGCGAGATCTATGGGCCTGACCGCACCGGCAACTGGCTGAGCTTTCTCTATGTGTGGCAGTTGAGCTTTACCGCGCCGCTGTCCATTGCCTCTGGCTGCATTGGCCTTTCCAGCTTTCTTGAGGTCTTCTGGCCAGGACTCGACGGCGTTCCCATTGCTGCTCTGCCCGCCCTGCATTACGCGAACTTGACCGCGGCCCTGGCCTGCCTGCTGGTCACGGCGCTGCTCTATCGCAATCTGAGCTCGGTGACGCGGCTGGCCTGGGTGCTTTTTGCCGGGGTGATGGCGGCCCTGGCGGGCGTCATCGTCTCCGGCTTTGCCCACGCGGCGGCCACGGGCGGCTGGCATATGCCGCCCTCGCCCGCGCTACCGCTGGGCTTGGCAATCGGCGGCCTGGCGCAGGCCACACTGATCACCACCTACGACTACTGGGGCTACTACAACATCTGTTTCCTGGGCAGCGAGGTCCGGCAGCCGGAGCGGACCATTCCGCGCGCCATTCTGCTTTCAGTTCTTTTTGTCTCTGCCTTCTATGTGGCCATGAACATGGCCGCCTTGCCCAGCCTGCGCAGCGCCGCCGCGCACGCCGCCGACAGCGCCATCGTGCGCGTGCAACTGGTGGCCGATATTGCCCACTCCGCCTTTGGCCGCTGGGCCGGATACACCATCGCCGCGCTGATTGTCTGGACCGCGTTTGCGTCGGTCTTCTCGCTGCTGCTGGGCTACTCGCGCGTGCCTTATGCCGCGGCGCGCGACGGCAACTACTTCCGCTTTCTGGCTGCTGTCCATCCGCGCCACGGCATTCCCCACCGGTCGCTGGTGGCCCTGGGGCTGGTCGCCTCCTGCTTCTGCTTTTTCTCTCTGGCACAGGTGATCACCATGCTGGTGGTCACGCGCATCCTGCTTCAGTTCTTCCTGCAGCAGGCGGGCGTGATGGTGCTGCGAGTGCAAAGGCCTGAATTGGAAAGACCCTTTAAAATTCCGCTCTATCCCCTTCCTCCGCTGGCCGCCATCGCGGGATTTGTCTTTATCCTTATCAATCGTTCGCACGCTCTGGGCGGCCTGATGGTCGCCGCCGGCATCGGCGTCTCCGGCACGGTGATTTATCTGGTCCGCGCACGACGCCTGGCTCAGTGGCCCTTCTTGTCAGGCGAGTAGGCCGGCTGATTCAGAAGTGATGCGTCTGCCAGGCGCTGGGTAGTTCCATGCGCGCGGCAAGTGCGGTGTGGAATAATTCGCCCGTGCATTCTGCGACGGCAACTGCTCATGACTGGTATCTGCTGGCCTGCGTGGCCGGCACGGTGCTGCTGCTTTTGTTTCTTGTAGTCAAGCTGCGCCTGCATGCTTCGCTGGGGCTGGCGGTGGCCGCTCTGGGGCTGGGCGTGGCGGCGGGAATGCCGCTGAAGCAAGTGCCACTCTCGTTTACGGCGGGGGTGGGTACCATGATGGGTCACATTGCCATCATCCTCGGGATGGGTGCGATTCTGGGGCAGTTGCTGGCCAGCTCAGGCGGCGCGGCGTCGCTGGGCAAAACACTTGTGGACGGCTGCGGGCCCAAGGGGCTGCCGTGGGCGCTTTTAGGGCTGAGCCTGCTGGTGGGCATGCCGGTGTTTTTTGAAGTGGGGCTGGTGCTGTTGATGCCGATTGTGGTGGAAGCGGCGCGGCGCAGCGGGCGGCCTCCGATTCTGGTGGGGCTTCCGGTTCTGGCGGGGCTTTCGATTACCCACGGGCTGATTCCGCCGCATCCATCGTCGATGCTGGCGGCCACCTTGTTTCACGCCGATCTGGGTCGCACGATTCTTTGGGGAATGCTGGGCGGAGCGCCCGCAGCCGCGCTGGCCGGGCCGGTGGTGGGCTGGGTGCTGATCAGGCGGTGGGAGAGGCGGCAGGGGAAATCCGGAGCATTGGTGAACGAGGGAACTCGTATGGATCCCACTCATCACGATGAGGCCGTGATGAGTGAGGCACCCGCAGTTGAGGCGAGTGCGGTGGTTCCCGGTCCGGCGGGCGCGGCGCGGGCGCTGGTGGCTATTCTGCTGCCGATTGCGCTGATCTTTGTGGGCAGTTGGGCGGATTCGGTGACCACGGTGGGCGGGCTCGCCAACCAAACTATGCATCTGCTGGGATACCCGGATGTAGCTATGCTGCTGGCCGTGCTGGTGGCCCTGGTAACGCTGGGCAGCCGGATTCCGCAAGAGCCGCATCACGGGCCGGACATGCTGCGCAAGCTGACGGCGGACGCGTTTATTCCCATTGCCGGGGTGCTGGTGATTCTATCGGCGGCGGGTGGGCTGAGTGGGGTTCTGCGCGACTCGGGCGCGGCGCAGGCGACGGTGGGACTGGCGTTGGGGATGCACATGCCGCCGCTGGTGCTGGCGTGGGTTCTGGCCGCGGTGGTGCGGGTGTGCATGGGGTCCTCGACTGTAGCGATGGCGGTGGCTTCAGGCGTGCTGGCTCCAGTGGCCGGGCTGATGGGCGTACGGCCGGAGATGCTGGTGATGGCCACCGGCTGCGGGTCGCTGCTGCTTTCGCACGTGAACGACTCGGGGTTCTGGCTGGTGGGTTCGCTGTTCAAGCTGGATGTGAAGGGCACGCTGGCCACATGGTCGGTGGTGGAGACGGTGCTGTCCGTCAGCGGCCTGGGGATTACGCTGCTGCTGGCGGCGATGCTGCGATAAGTCAGTGGACAGGGAGCAGTGGACGGCTCCTCTTTTGATAGGCGTTGGGGTGACCCGGTGTGGAGGGATGGGAGAGGTTCGAGGTTTGGGTAGATCTGGCGACGCCTGGGGCGTGGAAGTTGAGATTCATTCAACGTGGATTGCGCTGAAAGCAGCAGCTTCGCGTATCATCCGGGGCAAAGGAGAATGGAGCCCATGCCGGTTGCAAGGGAAATCGCCACTGCCGCACAAATCTACCGCCAGGACGCCACGATGCTGGTGAAGAGCGTAGACGGCCTTACCGCAGAAGAATGGCTCAGCCGCCCGAACTCAACATCGAACTCCATGTTGTGGGTTGCCGGTCATATGATCTGGGCGCGTTCTATCGTGCTCAAAGTCATTGGAGAGCAATGGACACGGCCATGGCTGCCGCTCTTTGCACGGGGCGCGGCGGTGGTAGAGAGCGCAGAGTATCCGGCTCCCGAGGAGATAGTACTCAGCTTGCAGGAAGTTTCCGCCAGCATGACCGTCGCAATGGAGGCAGCCACAGTTGAGAAACTGTCTGCCGCGGTTCCTGAGAAGTCTCCCAGTTTCGATGGAACTGTGGGAGGCATGATCAACTTTCTGGCCTTCCACGACGCGTATCATGTTGGCCAGGCCGCCTACATCAGGCGGTGGCTGGGTCGCACCGGAGTCGCAGGTTAAAACAGCCTCAGGGCTCGCGGCTTGCTCAGATTCAAGAAATCGAAGCCGCTCAGCCCCGCGGTCGAATGCGGCATGCAGTGGCTCCTGGACTGCACTGCCGTCGCATACGACCGGGTTACGTGGAGCCGGTCCATGACCACGTATCGTGTTCGCAATCCGTCGATGGATGCCGGCAGTTGGGCTGGGACGCTGCGGCGGTCCACATAAATGACCAATGCTGCTTCCCTGGGATTGTCCAGACTCTGGCCCACGCCCACGCCGAAGAAGGCCGGAAACTTCCTCATCAGGCTCTGCGACCTGAGTTGCTTGACGGCCACGGCCTGACTCAACACTGTTCCTGAAACCGAAGGCGCGGCGTTGGCCTCGAAGGCTGTTTGGGGCGCCGCGCCAAAGGCAACCGCGCGGGCCGTGGTGGGAATTACCAGGGTGCGCAGCCCGTCGACGATGGCCGGAACATTCACGTTCATGTTCTCGTCGACGTAGACAATGACGGCGCCCTCGCCGGGGTGATCGATGCTCTTGCCTGTAGCCACGCCGAGGATGCCGAGCGATGGATTAACCAGCATGTGCGCCTGCCCCAGGGCCTTTTGGGTGCGGGCCGCCTCGCTATCGCTGAGTGCCCGCATTTGGGCCGCTGTCACCGTGCTGTTGCCGTAACTGAGGCAACTGACAGCATGGTCGGTTGTGCCCACAAAGCTGTACGAAGTTCCTCCGCCCACCTGGGAACTCAATTCGCTCAGCACGTCGCCCACAGGGTTGGCCACACCCTGGCTCACACCGGACGCGTCAGTACCGCCAGCGAAGAACAGCCCAATTGGCTCCGCGTTTCCCGCATCCACCACCAACGACCCGGAGTCACCCGCATCGCTGAACTGGTTGCCGCTAATAGCCAACTGATTGGTAAAGGTCTTGGTGAGATAGGGTTTGGTTTCAGCGCAATCGGCGTAATAGGAGACCTGCACATCGAGCGAGAGCGCCGAGACGCTGCCGCAGGTGAGCCCGGTGGTGCGGCCGCTCTTGGCCACCTTTAAATGCAACGAGGCGGTCTCGCCCTTGCCGCCCGAGGACGAGATGCCGGGCGGCGCCGCAGCCAATGTACCACCGGCTTCCTTCGCACCGAGTTCCAGAATGTTGCCGCTGGGGTTCACGGCCCCGGCGTTTACCTGCGCAATGGCGGCGTCAGCGTTGGTCTGGTTTGAACTGAGCGCCAGCCAGCCGGTCAGAGTGCCCACGGGCGCTGTTCCCGCGCCGTCGCCGTTCGGGGTGCAGTTGTTGTCGATCAGGCCCGGCTGCACGATCATGTCGCCCACTGCGGCATGGTCGCTGCGCGCCAGAACATGGTTATTGCTGAGCAGAAACTGGTGGCCGGCGCCATCGGCAAGCAAGGCACCGAGCGTACCGCTGCAACAGTCCACGATCTGGTTTCCCTGGGTGTCGTAGTCGTTGTTGTTGCCGCCTGAGCTGCCCAGCGTTACCGGCGTAGCCAGCCTGGTTTCGTGGGTCGCGGGATCGCTGGAAACGCCCGCCGTATTCAGCAGCACTTCCGACGCGGTCTTCGATATGTCGCCAACCGTGGCCACTACATACGTTGACCCAGTTGCCGTGACCGTGGCCGGAGCGGTGTAGATCACCGTGCAAATGGTGAACGCAGATGTGTTGCGCTGGCAGTGGGTGAGGCCCAGCGATCCCTGTCCGCCGCTTGACCCGGTGGGCGTACTCGAAAGCTCGTACTTGATCCCTGTGGCGCCGCCGGCCTCGGCCAGATAGCCGCTGATGGTCAGCGTGCCGTTGGAGCCCAGAGCCGCGTTTTCCGGCGTCAGAGGCTGCAGGAAGCCCGGCGTTACGGTCATCACCGCCGTTGCTTTTGTGGCCGTATTCAGCGTGGCCGTGACCACCACCGCCACATGATCCGCTGTGAGGTAACTGGGAGGCGTGTATTGCCCCTGGGAGTTGATGGTTCCGGGTCCGCTGTTTCCGTCACCGCCGCTCACGGACCAAGTAACGGCAGCGTTACCGCCGGAGGCAAGCGTGGCCGTAAACTGCTCCACCGACGCGCCTGAAGCGCTGGTCGCGTTGCAGCCCGAACAGTTGGTGTCAACGGCGCCGGTGCCGGGCGCGATGGAGAATGTGCTGTTTGACGGGCTGGCGGTGACGCCACCACCGCAACCGGCCAACAGGAGCAATGCGGGAACTGCCGCTATCGCCAGCAACCGGGAAGCTAAGTTCCATGCACGGGCAGCCCGCAAACGCTCTTTTGCGCCGCTTAAACTGCGCATCTGTCGAGCTTTCGCACCTTGTGCTGTTTGCGGCAAAACTTACGGTGCCTTCCTGAGTATCTTCAAACGTTCCCGCTGATTCGACGCCCGCAGCAATTGGACGTTAGTCCTTTGCCACGCCCAGCGCGCTCAGACATCCTGCCAGAAATACCGAGTGCTCTAACGTTACAACGTCTTTGTTTCGTTGTCTTTGCTGAGCAGCAAGTGCACATCAGCGTCCATCATAAATCGTTGCCGTGCCTCAATCTTTGTCATCAATGCGGTTGCTCTTTTGCCGGAACAAAAAGTGCATCTACTTTCAAGATTACGCCAGTGGCCATGCGGAATGTACCCAGTCTCGCGTAGGAGGGGGGGTGGGTAGGGAGGGTGGGTAGGGAGGGGGGTGGGAAGCATGTGCCCGCGCGGTGGCCGGCGCAGTTCGAGCGGTACTTGTCCGGGCTTGAAATATGCAGCGCAGCTTCATCTTTTGTCCTCTATTAACATTGTGCGCCGAACGAGGATAATTATCCGCACTGAAAATTGCGGCTAAGTGATTTTAATTCAACAACCTGAAAATAGGACGCATTTTCATCCATTCCGGGTGCGGCAGCGCCCCATGCGGGACTGCAATTAGAATTTCGACTAAGTAATTTAAATTCAACAACATGAAGATTTATGACATTTTGTTCATTTCCGGGTGCGGGGACAAGCCCATTCTGCTTGCAAGGGGTCTTGAGGGACTGGAGGAGCGCGGGGATTCGGTCGTCGCCGTCCGGCCCTGGGCGCAAAAAACAAAACGCGCCGAGGACGGTGTACCGGGCAGAACCAGTTGAGATCAATTACGAAGAACAAGGCGCAGTGAGTTTGCGGTCTGTATACGTAACTCCTATGCTAGATAGAAATCAGATAAGCAGGGTCCAGCAGCTTTGACCCGCTCACGCGGTCTTTCTTGCTGGAAGAGACCTGAATTTGGTGCGAGGCCACCTGAAATTTTTTGCAGTGGGAGCAACGGCATGAATTCAGAAATGGACGAATCAGTTGAGGATCGCGGTTTCGTTGGTCGTGGCTGGATATGCGACAAGTGCGGGCAAACCATCGAAAGGGCTACGGACGGCTGGGTTCAATGGCGGGAGTTCGCGGCTGAATCCGAGCTTCGAAAACTGAGGGGTGAGCGTCCATTGGGACGTGATTTGCAGCTTGTCCACAACAGTTCAGCGAGTCCACTTCGAGTGCAGGCCGGTGAAATGTATGGGTGTCAATTCAACGACGATGACCCGGCGTATATGTCCATGGATTTGAGTCTCCCTGAATTCCTGGGGCCAGGCGGATTGCTGCATTTGCTGGAGTTTATCGCCGAGAGCCGAGTTGATACTCGTGAAGTAGTGGAAATGATCAAGCGGCTCAATGTTCCGGGGTATGAGCAGGGTCGCATCCATAGCAAATAGCGGGAAAGCAAGAGCAGAGCCGGCGTTTTTGTGTCCTGTTCAATGCATGTCCCGGGATATACCGACTTTGGTTTTGCCATAGCCGGACATTGTTCATTCGCTACTCTCAAAAGCGGGGCTCCCTCGCATGATTGTGAATGAGGAGCGAGCCATGCGCTCATCCGGGAGTCAAACCTGTGCCATCCGCGCAGGGCTTTCGGAGACGGGGGCCGAGAGCTGTTCAATCTCCGTTATAAGGCCTTCGATCCTGCTCCTGATTCTCCTTTCGCGCGTCGATACTTCAGATTGGACCCAGTTGAGGCGGTGAGATCGCTCGACGGAGGAATAGCCTGCGGACAGGGCACGGATCGCTTCCCGCATGGCGTCCGTAAAGAGCTGGTTGGCCGCGGAGACGATCTGGGTAACCGCACGGTCGAGTTCATTTACTTGTTCGCTGGGATCTGTAAAGCGCTGGAGAACGCTAAGGGAATACCGTGCACGCCGGCTGCCGGTGAGGACGCCGGTTGGTCCCTCAATCCAGTTTGCAAACGTATCGATGAACCAGCCGTAGAGGGTTTCGACCTCTGGAGTGAGGAAGTGGTAATTCTCATATTCTCCGCTGACTTCGAGACGGCCTTCTTTCTGCAACCACTTTTCGATCGCGGTCTCAGCATAGGGAATCATCTTGCAGCCGGTGACAGCCGTATATCCGTCGCCGCAGAGCTGGTGAAGAAACTCGAGATTGCGGTCAACCGACTCGAGGGTGCTAAGCGGGTCGAAGATCATGAATCCGAAATCGCAGTTGAGGCGGAGTTTACGAAGCACCTCGACGGCACGCAGATTTGCCTCAGGACTGGTGTGCTTGTTCATTAACTCGAGGCCGTCCCCGGTGCCTGATTCGATGCCGAGATAGACATTGAGCATGCCGGCATCGCGCAGCATGGCGAAGCGGTCTTCCTCGACCTCGTCCACGCGGCAGTTAATCTTCCACAGCACCTTGCGATCGAGGCCTGTTTCGTGAAGACGGCGGGCAAAGCGATCAGCCCAGTCCGCCCCGTTTCTGGCGGTGGCGGGGAAATCATCATCCTGGAAGAGGAAGACGGAGGCTTGGTATTGATCGTGCAATAGCTCCATTTCCCGAACCACCATCTCAGGGCTACGGACGCGCTTCAAAGGGCCGGGCGGCGGGGAGTAGAACTGGCGAATGCTGCAGAAAGAACAGTTGTAAAGACAGCCACGGCCGGCGATGAGCGTCACTTCTTTTCTGCCCAGAATTTCGCGCCTAAGAGGGGGCCGCATCGGGGGCGGGAACTTGTCGATGTCCAACTCGAGAGGGCGCGGAGGATTGGTGAACAGCTCTTCGCGGGTGCGATAGGCGAGTCCGTCAAGCGCGGTCCAATCGCGTTGTTCGTCGAGTGACCTGACGAGGTCGAGGAAGGTCCACTCGCCTTCAAAGCGCGTGATCGAATCCAATTCAGGAACAGCCTGAAGAACCTCGCGCCAGCGCAGGCTCGGGTAGTGTCCGCCGGCTGTGAAGTGGCATTTGACGCCGTGGTCGCGAAGATAACCCATCAACTGCCGAAAGTCAGGCGTATGGAATTGAAAGATGATTGAGAAGCCGATGACGAGCGGCTGATGGTGTTGTGCCAGCTCCGCTATCTTCTCGGGGCCGAGCCGATAGTCAACGATGATAGGGCGAAACCCAGCCTCCTGGACGACGGAGGCAAGATAGCCGATGCCCAGGTTGTCCTGATCCTGGTAGGCGACCAGCATTACTTGTTTGCCCATAAGGAACTCCAGACTCGGGCGGCTACCGGTTGGAGTTACAGACAGTTCTAGCCGTGCAGCTTGGCTAGGGCTTGGTGAAAATCCGCCTGGGCCCTGGCGGCGTCAGCTTCCAGATTCGCCACCCTGGCCGTGTAGTTCAGATACGCGCCCACCGCAGGCTGGATGAGGTCCTCCCTGAAGTAGCGGAGAATGAACGCCGGGTCTACGTTGGGACGATAGGGCCAGTTGGAGCTCACAAAACTGGCACTTTCAAATGCAGGGAGTTTTAGATCGTTGGGGTTGGTCATGGGGAGACTCCTCATTTGGTGTTGTGATGCCTAAGTAGCCGCCTCGCGGAATTTTCATCAGGAAGTCAGAATCTTGCTGTGACGACGATCACGTGGTGATGTGACGACAGTCGAGCGCGACCGGCAAAAAACTCAGCATCTGGGACGACCGAAGCGGTAGCTTGCGTTCTGACGAGAAAGAGCCTGGCGTAGAGGATCTGCCTACCCAATATCTGCGTCCCATTTGCGGCGATTCTTGCAGGCGAACAGCGTAGGGCAGGGTGGAATATCGGCTGAAACGCATTTGGGCCTTCTCCCACTATTCAGATGTAAGTCACCAAACAGGAGGAAAAACTCAATGGCATTCGTGCAACCAAATCTATGGGTACTTTCGGGCGGCGGGATTCAGGTTCGATATTCCTCCGCGACCAACCACTTTCACTACCACGACGCTTTCCGCAACGAGAACTTTACCGGCGCGGCGATTCGGTCAGTGGCGGTGCCTGACCTGGGCACGCTGGTCAGCGTCACGATCTTTTTGACAATCGACAGCGGTTCATCGACTTTCACGGTTCTTCTGCCGACAACGAATCTCGATAGCGCAGCGGCTCATCCGTCCGCTCCGGTGGCGACGGATGGCATCACGACGGCGCATCACTTTGCGATTCCGCTTTCGTTGCTGCACGGGCAGGTAGAGTTTTACACCGTAACGCCGCTTACTGGAACGGCCTTCAAAGTCTAGATAGAGAGCATAAGACCCGGGGCGCTGCGCTGCCGTTGGTTGACGATCAGTTCTGAACGAACGTCAGCGCGAACCCCGGGCAAGAGGCGATTCCCCCGCCTGTCCAATGTTCTTACGGTGCCGCCGCTATAGCCACCGCTCCGACTGGATCGGTTCCCGTGGCGGCGGTAATGGCGGAGGTGAGTGTGCCCGCATTCATGGTGTAGGCGACGAGGTCGGGGCTTCCGCCGAAATCGATGGCCAGCAGGTAGTTGCCGGTCGAGTCCTGGGTGAGGCCGATGGGCGTGATGCCTGCTGCGACAGCGGCGTTAAAGCCGGTGAGCGTGTAGGTTCCGCCGCTGGAGTTGATGGTATAGCCGGCGATGGTGCCCGTGGAACTGCCGCTCACGGTGTGGTTGGCAATATAGACGTAGGTGCCGGAATTGGAACCGTGGCTGGTGGGGGCGATGGCATAGGGCGCGAGTCCGCCGGTGGCGTAGGGCGAGCCGACGAGTTCGACGAGGGTGTTGTAGTCGAAGGCGCGCAGGCCGCCGGTGTTGGTGCCGGAGAGGGCCGCGGTTTCGCCGATATACAGGATGCGGTTGAGGGGGTCGACGGCCACCGACCAGGCTGCGCCCGCCGAGTTCGCAAGATTGATGTTGGTGACGGTTCCGAAAGGTTTCGCGTTGCCGGCGGCAAAGATAACATCTGCCGTGCCCTTGTTGCCATTGGCCACGAAGACGTGGGTGTTATCGGGCGAAATGACCAGCTGATTGACGGTAGTGCCGGGTAGGTTTGTGGATTGCTCCGTGCCGGAGGTGGGAAGGCCGGTGGAGGTGCTGATGGGGATTGCGTAGAGTCCAGAGACGAGTTGACTGGCTTCAACCAGCCAGGAATTCGTGGAATCGACCTGCATGCCGGCGGCAACGTCCTGGGAGATGACGTTGGAGCTGTTGGCCAGGGTGAGGCCGCCGCCGGTATTGATGGTGTAGAGGTAGATTCCGACCGCCGTGCCTACGTAGAGGAACTTGCCGTTGGGCGCGATGGCGATGGCGGTAGGGGCGGCAGCTAGCGAGTAGGGGCTGCCGGTGACCTGGCTGAGCGCGCCGGAGACGATGGAGAAGGCGGCAATCTGCCGGGTCGTCTGGTTCAGTACGTAAAAGACGCCGCTGCTGGTGCCCGCGGCGGTGCAAGTGGCGCCGGTGGTGGATACTTCGGCGCAAACGTTGGTGGTCTTGGTGGTGCTGCCGGAGGTGCCGGTAACGGTGATTTGATAGGCTCCGGCGGTGGTGGTGGCGGTGGTGTCCGCACTCAGCGTGGAGGTCTGCGCAGTGGTGCCACTCATGGAAAGAGAGGTGGGGGAGAGGCTGCACGTGGTGGGACTGGTGGCCCCGGTGGGCGCGGAGACGGCGCAGGTGAGCGCGATGGTCCCGGTAAAGGAGCTGGACGGCGTGGCGGTAATGGTGGCGGTGCTGCTGGCGCCTGGGGCCACGGTCACGTTGCCGCTGTTGCTGAGGCTATAGGTGGTGGTGCTGGTGGGCGTATCCCAGAAACCCGAGCATCCTGTCAGCAGAGGGGCCGCCAGGAACGCCAGCCGTGCCCACTTTCCAATCTTCATTGCCACTCCTTTATTTTCGCCTTGAGGGGATGACCGATTCTGGGTTAAGCACAGATTCAGGTTTCAACTGAAAGGGTATCGCTTTAGCGCGCAAGTTGTCCCGCTGCCGAATTAGACGTGGGCGGGCGGCGATTCGCTCGCCCTGCCAGGACTGAGCGGGACGCGGGCGGCATACCGCATTTCTTAGACCGCAAGGGCTGTTTCGGCTTCGACCCCGGATTCGGCGGCGACCTGATCGAGTACGGCGCCGATGGCGTGGATGACGGCGGTTACGCGGACGATGGCGGCCACCAGTTCCTCGGTTGCGCCTTTTGCGCGCACTACATTTTCATGGGCGTCGACGCACTTGCCGCAGCCGTTGACGGCGGAAACAGCCAGCGCCCACAGCTCGAAATCCACCTCTTCGACCCCGTGGCCGCGGAGGCCGCTCATGCGCAGGCGGGCGGGCAGGGTGGCGTATTTGGGATTGGTGCTGAGGTGATGGAAGCGGTACCAGATGTTGTTCATCCCCATGATGGCGGCGACCGTTTTGGCGGCTTCAAATGCCTGAGGGGAAAGATGCTGGGGTGCGGCGGCCAGCACGGCGGCGGTAAGCGGGACGCTGCGGGTGGCGATGGTCGTGGCCACGACGGTTCCCCACAACTGCTGCTCGGTCAGCTCGGAGTTGTTGCGCACCAGCGAGGAGTAATTGAGCTTGAGATCCTTGGCGGACGGGGGAAGAGTGTCGATAAGGGCGTCGAGGGTCATGGGGGTGCTCCGGGGCTTGTTGAGGTTGAGTTGGTGCTGTCCCACCCGGTGTTCGGGGTGGACCTGGAACCGTGGATATGGAGTGTGAGCTGTCCCACCCTAGCCGCAAAAACAAAAGCGCGGCGAGGATGGGGCACCCAGTGTCCACTGTTCACTGTCCACTGTTCACTGCTTAGACGTGGATGGTTTCTTCGCCCTTGTGCCAGTTGCAGGGGCAGAGCTCGTCGGTCTGGAGGGCGTCAAGAACGCGGAGGACTTCCTGGGGGTTGCGACCTACGGAGAGGTCGTTCACCGACACGAAGCGGATGGTGTTTTCGGGGTCGACGATGAAGGTGGCGCGGAGGCAAACACCGGCCTTGAGGTCGAGAATGCCGAGCTGCCCGGAGAGGTCGTGCTTGATGTCGGAGATCATGGGGAAGGGCAGGTTCTTGAGGTCGGGGTGGCTGTTGCGCCAGGCCAGGTGGACGAACTCCGAGTCAGTGCTGCCGCCCAGAACCTGGGCATCGCGGTCGGCGAAATCCTGATTGACCTTGCCGAAGGCCGCAATTTCAGTGGGACAAACGAAGGTGAAGTCCTTGGGCCAGAAGAAGTAGACCTTCCACTTGCCGGGGAAGCTGGTCTCAGTGACGGTCTCGAAAGCCTTCTTGAGGTCGAGGTCGACGACGGCGGTGAGTTCGAATGCGGGGAACTTCTCTCCAACGGTCAGCATGATTAACTCCTTACGGTTGATGGGTTTATATGTTTCCTGCAACGCCGCAAGCCAAGGCTGCGACAGGGAAGCGTGGATCGTGCCGGCTGCCCGGAAACTTGAGCGCGCTTGCAGGGTTTTCTTATTGGATTCCGAAGTGCTCGGGACGATTCAGGGCTGAAGAGATGAGTTTTTGATGGAATGGCAGAATCGGGGCGCAATTTTGATAGACCGTCGCTAGATCTTCAATGTCCAAGGGGTTATTGCGCCGGAATTACACTAGTTCGGGCGTCCACCAGAAGTTGACCGGCGGCGAAAGCGCTCATCGATGGGCTGGCGGCCCTGAAAGCCGGATTCGACCGTGTGCCAATATTCAATGGACGGCTCACCCATACGCCAGCAGAGCAGAACCGTCAGGTCGTCGAGGCGGCAAGGGAAATCGAGCAGTCCCGCATCGAGGTCCTTGACCTGAACGCCGATGGCATCGATTTCCGCGACACTCTCGCGCACAAGCTTCAACTGGTCTTCAAGTTCCGCGCGCTGCTTGGCCACGCTGGCGGAGTCCACTCTCATGCCGCCGGAGATATAGATGCGGCGGGCCAGATCGGATAGGCCGGACTCGACCTCCTCGACAGCCAGCTTGCCATCAATGGCGCGCTTGAGCAGCGATTCCAGAACCGGGAGCAGAGACTGCGCTTCGTCGAGCGTGAAGGTTTTCATGGATACATCCTGTGTGTAGGATACGACGAAAACAGTGGACGGGGAGCAGGGAACAGGGAATAGGGGACAGCAGTGCGCGAAGATTAGTTGGTTGCTGTCCCACCCTTTCCGCAAGAACGCGGAATGGATGGGGCACGGAGGTTTTTGCCGGGGGCAGGGCTTGAAGTGCGCATTAGGTGGGGCTATTGCGTGTTCCCTACTCCCTGTTCCCTGCTTTACTTGACTTCCAACATGCGGTCCAGCGCAACGCGGGCCCAGTGCTTGACGGATGGGCGAACTTGGATGCGATTGACGACGCGGCCCGCGACGAGGCTTTCGAGAGCCCAGGCCAGGTGGTTGGGGCTGATGCGGTACATGGTGGTGCAGAGGCAGCCGGTGTCGTCGAGGGTGATGATGCGCTTGCCTTGATCGGCGAAACGGCGCGCCAGGCGGTTGACGAGGTGAAGCTCGGTGCCGATGGCAAACATGGCGCCGGTTGGCGCCTGCTCGACGATCTGGATGAGGCGCTCGGTGGAGCCGAGGGCGTCGGCCTTCTGGCAGACCTCCCAACGGCACTCGGGGTGGACGATGACCTGGATGCCGGGGTATTTGGCGCGCACCTGGTCAACGTGGCCGGGGAGGAAACGCTGGTGTACGGCGCAGTGTCCCTTCCAAAGGACGACACGGCTCTGGGCGAGGGCCGCCTGGCTCTGGCCGCCCTGAATGGCCCAAGGGTCCCAGACTGCCATCTGGTCGAGCGGAATGCCCATGGCGTAGCCGGTATTGCGACCCAGATGCTGGTCTGGCAGAAAGAGAAGCCGCTTGCCATGCGCGAAGGCCCACTGGAAGGCAGCGGGGGCGTTGGAAGAGGTACAGACCAGGCCACCGCGCTCTCCGCAGAAAGCCTTGATGGCGGCGGTCGAGTTCATATAGGTAAGGGGGATCAGGCCGGCGGTAAGGCCGATGCGCTCGAGCGCCTCCCAGCAAGCCTCCACTTGGGAGATTTCGGCCATATCGGCCATGGAGCACCCGGCGTTCAGGTCGGGCAGAATGACCTGCTGTCCGTCGTGGCCGAGCACGTCCGCGCTCTCGGCCATAAAGTGGACGCCGCAGAAAACAATGTACT
>Ga0114951_10002548_pt1 | contig 20480 bp, 17 predicted proteins | sample AM7aDNAmetaG_FD_88677 | JGI IMG/M metagenome (GOLD analysis project Ga0114951, IMG submission 88677) | Freshwater microbial communities from Finland to study Microbial Dark Matter (Phase II) - AM7a DNA metaG | ecosystem: Environmental > Aquatic > Freshwater > Lake | place: Finland: Lake Alinen... | reverse complement strand
TAATGCCCTGCGCGCGGGCCTCCTTTGCAAACCAGAATATATTTTCACTTACAAAAGGTTCGCCTCCTATCAGAAGAATGCTTTTTACCCCTAGCTTTTTTGTTTCACGGATTATTTTTTTAAATGTTTCAGGATCGATTTCCGTGGGTCTGCCTTGCTCTAGCAGAAAATCCTTTTGCTCGTGCATGCTGCACATCGAACATTTGAGATTACACTGAAACGTAAAATTAACTTGGACGATATCCGGAGGGGTCAGGGGATAATCGATCTTTCGGGAAAGCCAAAACAGAAAATTCCGGACACTTAGCGCACTAAATGCTCCGAAATTCACAGGTCACAGAAGCACGGCAAAAGGCACGGCCAGGCGCACTTCCTAGCCCGCTCGTGAGCCGCAATCCTTTTCCGGCTTTTTAAAACATCTTTTAGCGACTGCTTTTGAGAATTCCCGTAGATGGAAAAACAGGTCGCGTACTCTCCTTTATTCGAGATCAAAACGGTCGCGGCGGCAGAAACGCACTGGACATCCTGTGACGAGAGGGTCCCCTGGTAGTACTTTTCGATCAGCTCAAGATTCCTGGATGAGTTTTTTATAAAATCCGGCTGAGAACTTTTAAACTCGGTTAATTGCTTCAACGTCTCTTTCAACGCGGGCGCTCTTTCTCCCGAGATCCAATATTTCGATTTTTTCCGTTCCGCCATCTGCAGGTTATTAGGAAGTAACGCCTGGAATTGCAGCGAGTTCGCTCCCAGGGACCTGACAAACTCGGCCAACGCACGCAGCTCTTCCAGATTTTGATCCAGGATGATACTGATCACATTGAAGTTGATATCGGGATGATCCTTTTTAAGGCCCGCGAGCAGGCGCAAGCTTTCGTTCGTCTTTTGCCACGCATCCGAAGAGTTTCTGATCTCATTATGAAGAGTCGCGGACAAAGAATCGAGCGAAACAACTAACGAGACGGTGTGATTAAGCAAATAGGGCTTCAACTTCTCGAAGCAATTCTTGATGAGGATCCCGTTGCTAAGGACCCCCAGATCCTTGATCCCAAGGCTTCGTGCGTGATCGAAGAGGTCGAAAATATCCTTACGTAGCAAAACTTCTCCGCCTGAAAGGGCTATCTCTTTGACCCCTAACTCTCGGGCCTCTGTCAGCACCTTCTTTATGGACGCTGTTTCGATATCCTCTCCCGCGACCGCGGTCTTCCAAATATCACAGATCCTGCATTGGAGATTGCAAGCGTGTGTCAGATCCAGAATAAGCAGCCGGGGCACATGTTCACCGCGGGAAACAAAGGCCTCTTTCCCTTTTTTAATCTTCAAAAACTCGGCTATATTCCCTCCTAAATAGAATATCTTGTGGAGGGCGAAACACCCTACAATCGATGCCTTCCTCCAGACGCTCTTGGCCGGATACTCCAGCAACAATTTCTTGCTAAGCAAATAACAGAACCGCGGCATCTTGAGAAAATTGATGAGTGTGTTTATCCAAAAGGAAAGCCCTCCCGTTTTAAGCTCTTTTAGAAGAACATGATCCGGATGCAGGTACTTGACCAGCAGGTTTCCCCTTCCGTAAATATACGCTTGCCTGGCAAAACTTGCTAAGGAGTCATCCCGATAATGAACCACCTTGATCTCTTTGTCCCACCCAAACCGATATCCGGCGTGAAAGAGGCGCCAGAAAAACTCCAGATCTTCGCCTCCGGGAAGAGGAAAATCTTCGTCAAACTTTTGACTGGAAAATAAGGACCTCTTGCATGAAACATTGCATGTAGGAAAGAAGATGACTTCACTCGTGCCGGACAGGTTCGCTTCAATGCTGCACGTGCTTAAGAATTGCCCGACAACCACGGAGGCCTTTTGATTTGCGGTCAAAGTGGCTCCGCCAATGGCAATAAGGTCGGCATGCTCCCGATGGGCCTTTACCATCAAAGCCAGCCACTCGGGATGAGCTTCGCAGTCGTCATCAATAAACGCGAAGATGCTGCCTGACGAAAGACTAACGCCCATGTTTCGCGCCGCAGCAGGCCCTTTATGGTTCTGTGCTACGTAGCGAAGGTTGCCGAGTTGGGTTCGAAGCGGACTGAGAGCATCCTCCACCGGATATCGCGATCCATCGTCGATGACGATAACTTCAAACTTGTCCCTGGGGTAACTCTGACTTATTAAAGAGCGCAGACATTTTATCAGCCCTTCTTTCCGGTTATAAGTCGGGATAATAACGGAGATATCCATCATGTCCGTTCTCCGCGACACGGCTTGCGCCTTCCGGAAATTAATTTAAACACCCAAGGATTCTCCAAGATACCTTCGCGCTCGACAATGCTCATGTTAGATCTTTTTCAGGATATTCTGCTTCATAGACACAAAAACGCCCCACCCCACCAGCAGCGTTATAAAAGCTGTGCCGGCGACACTGATCAATTCCAGAAACGGAACACGATTCTCGAAGAGCACCCCTCTATAAAAAACAATGAACTGCGTCATGGGGTTAATATCGCAAACCCATCGGTATTTCTGGGGAACCATTTCCACGGAATAGAAAACGGGCGTAACCCAAAACCAGAACATGAGTATGACTGACAGAAGCTGCCCAACATCGCGAAAATAGACGTTGAGGATCGCTATTAAGAGGCCCACCCCGGCAACAAAAACGAGTGTCAGGAAAAGCCCAACCGCCAGGAAGGGAAAAAGCATGATGATCTGGGGCTTGAACCATAGGAAGAGCGGATAAATGAAAATCCAGCCTATGAGAAAATTCAAAAAATTCCCCAATACGGAAGCGAGAGGAATGATCTCCGCGGGTAGACTGAATTGCCGCAGGACATTCTTCTGACCCAGAACGGAAAAAGCCGCCTCAGAAACAGCATTCGAAAAAAAGAACCATGGAAAAATGCCCGCTAAGACAAACCTGGAAAAATCCTTCATGTCTGTTTTAAAAACACAGACGAAGACGAATGTCACTGCCAGCATGATCAAAAAGGGGTTAATGACCGCCCACGCCAGCCCCAACAGCGACTGCGAATACTTGACCTTCAGCTGGCTAACAGCCATCTTCCAAAGCGTTTCGCGGTATGAAAACAGTGTTTTAAATTGACCGAATTCCATTCAAATCTTCCGATCGCGTGTTAAACCTTATAACTCATTCAATGTCAACGGCTTATGAAAATAATGCGATATCCTTTAGCGGCCACAGCGCGGATGAAGAACTGAGCGGGCCGCCTCAGCAGAAAGGGAGGATCTATGTCGAACTAAAGACTATCATCAACGAGGAGAATCGACAATAAAATCCATGGACGACGCAATGCCCCCGCGAAAGAACCTCCCCCAAGCATTTTTGGGGTATTTTACAGCCCCAGGTCCAGAATGCCGCCTCTTCTTTTCTAACCTTCTCTTTCAAAAAACGACCGTATGCTTTGCTTGTAATTTTTATACTGAAAAACTTCGGGGATAAACGGCACAGCAGGCGGCAGTTTCCCTATGGCGATCTCTTCCTCAAGGGATGGCAAGGACAGTTCCCTATATTTCCTGTCAAAGTAGCTCAGGATCTCCCGAGATCCTGGGTTCATTGTTATCAGAACCCGCTTGGAGAGCACTAAAGCTTCCAACAATGCCAGCCCGAACGGTTCATTCCTCTGGAAAGGGAAAACACAAACATCGACGTTATTCAGGATCGCAGGAATGTTCTTTCTGAACCCGCAAAACAAGATCGCTTTCTCCATACCTCTGAGGCGCACATATCGTTCGATTTTTCTTTTATAGTTCATCCCTCTAAAATCATACGGTGAGACATCTCCGACGATGAGAAGGATGGATTTTCGGGGAGAAGCTTTGCTTGCCTCGCACATCATTTTCACAAGCTCAAGCTGCCCCTTGGAGGGATGGATCCTTGAGACCACAGCAAACACAACTGCATCGGCTGGAAGCTGACAGCGCTCCTCTTGGAGCGAAGAGCCGCTCTCAGGGGAGGGGACCGTTACTCCTTCATAAATGACCGCAGCTTGTTTTCCCTCATCCCGTGGAAATAAAACATCTTTTATGTTTTGAGACATACAAATAACTGCCGATCGACTCGCCCGCGCCATCCCAACGAGCCATTGGTTGACCCCGCTCACCGGAAAAAATTCCCGCATGTACCAAATATGTTTTTTCCCGAGCAGCATGGCGATCACGGACGGAAACACGAGCAATAAATTGTTCGTATACAGCAGATCCACCTTTTTTAAAGCAGCATAGCTTCCAAAAAAAGCAACGTTCAGCAGGAAAAGAAAAGGCATGAGCAGATAATAGAGGGGCGACAGCGAAAGGGTCAGAATGCTCAACGGAAAGATCATGACGGGGATCCCCCTTCGTTCAAGGCAGTCCTGAAGTAGGCCGCGTCGTGGCAACACAACCGTGACCCTATAAAGATCTTTGATCGCATCGACAAGACTCAGCAATCCTCGCTCGGAACCGTAGAGTTCGCTCCCGGAACTAAAGATCAGTATTTTTTTCATCTTGCAACTTTCGTGAGACATCACGCCATGCTGCCGAGGCATGACGGTTCGTTAAACAAAAATGTATTGTCCTGGGAAGATCATAAAAAAAGCTCCTCAGGAAAAACACGCCTTTTTTCTTTTCATTTTTAAAAATGATGAAGAGCCTGTTCCTGAACGCATAAAACCGCCTCTTCTGCGGATCGATAGGAGCACTCCCCCCGGCATGAGTGCAAACAAGTTGAGAGTTAAACAAGAAATGATAACCTTTTTTCCTGAGTCGAATGGAGAGGTCGGTATCCTCAAAAAGGAAAAAGAAATCCTCGTCGAAATACATTCCCCTTTCCCGGGCTTGCTCCAGACAGGACCTCCGGAGAACAGCACAGCAACTATTAAAACCATCCACCTTGTGCGGAGCTTGCGCGGCCGAAGGCATTTTTCCTCTTTCGATATCATAAGATTGATACAGGGGCGTAATTTTAAGGCCGCAAGAAAATATCCTTCCAGTACTCGCCTGCAATATTTTAGCGGTCAGACCCGCACACCTGTCATCCAAAAAAGCCAACGCCTGTCTCAAAGTTTTCAGAAAATCGCCTGCCAAGAAAGCATCCGAATCAAGAAATACGACGAATTCGCCGCTCGAGACGCGTATCCCCTGGTTCCTGGCGAAGGAACTCCCCATGTTTTCAGTATTTCGGATAAGTTTAACCTGAGAATAACTCTTCGCAATGAGATCCGGCGTCGAGTCCGTGGAGCCATTATCAACCACGCATATTTCCACATCCGGGTCCTGTTGAGACAATATCGAATCAACGCAGGGCTGGATAAATCGCCGGCTATTAAGCGCGGGGATCACAAAGGACAGTAGCATTTTTTAATCCTTCGTCCTATTCAAGGATTTTAGAGACCCGGTCGCATGAAGAAAGTTTATCCGCCAAAACCTCTCAGGCTGATGCGCTTTTTTTGGGTTGAGGAATTTGCGCGATCCCTTTGATCGCAGATTCATTTCTGGGATTAATGATTAAAGCCTGAGAAAAAAACTCTTTAGCCTTTACCACGTTTTTCCGCTTTATCGCCAACCAACCCAGCTCGGAAAAAGCCTCGTCATTTTTGGCGTTCAGCCGGATAACATAGGAGAACATCCCCTCCGCATCAGTGAATTTTCCTTGCCGCACATAAACAGAACCTAATTTAATAGCCGTCGCCTGGTCTTTGGGCGTTGAAATCAGCGTCTTCTTATACTCCTCGACAAAAACATTTTCTAATTCAGCAACTGCTGATTCACTCTTGGGATTCAACGCGAGAGCCTTTTCGCAACATTTTCTAGCCTCTTCCAAAGCACCCTGCTGCCGATAGAGCATCCCCAGCTCAAGGTAAGCGCTCTCATTTTCAGGCTTCAGCTCAATAGCCCTTTTAAAGAGCTTTTCGGCCTTCTTTTTTCTGCCTTGCTCCCTATAGAGCTTTCCCCACAATAAACACACTTCGGCATTCTGAGGATTTATTTCCCATGCCGATTTCAACAGTTTGTCGGCTTGGGTATAATCTTTCTTTCTTAAACAAAGGGAAGCTTCGCTTATAAGCCCACTCTCCGTTTGAACATCCTCTGTCAAAGCATAACAGTTTTGAAAGCAATCGGCTGCGACGAAAGAAACGGCCAGAAGCATTAATGTGCAAAAAAAACAATCTCTGATAATCCGGTTCAGGAACATCAATCTTTTCATTTGAACCCCCGTTTCCTCTAATCAAAAAAGGCCAAAAGCCTCTGCGGACTTATTTATCGAAAATCTTCTCCACTACGGTATTAGCCACATTCTCGGCTAACAACCTGTTTCCTTTTTGCGTACAGTGGCCAAAATCCCCGCCAAACGTATCTGTAAAAATAGCGTCATATCCCTCTTTCTTTACGGCATTCTTAAATATAGCTTCATTATCAACAAAAGTAATATTATCTTGGCCTTCTACTGTTTTCATCAGGGCCTTCACGCTGCGCATGGGATACTGAATACAGACAAATGCTATCTTTCTTTCATCCAACATATGTTTGATTCTTATAAAATTCTCACGCGTCTCAGGGAAATAATAGCTCCCCCTGATATTATTTGCCTCTTCGTAATACTGCATGGACAAATCGTGCTTGCCCTGAATCTCATACATTGAGGCTAATAGACCACGAGCTCTGTCATTTTTTGCGTCCGCGGCAATGGCATTTTTTAGCGTTTCTTCTGCTTGGATGTATTTTCCTTCGGAGATGTAAGCATCCGCGAGTTGAACGTAGGCCACATTATCATGCGGGTGCTGTTTTATTAATTTCTCAAGAATACTTATAACTTCAGTATTTCGATGTTGAAAAGAGTATATGTGCGCTAAGGCTCTATACGCTTTATAGTTTGACTTATCCATGTCTACTACCTTTTGAAAAGCGGCTAAAGATTCTTTGCGCATGCCCAGACATTCATAAGACCACCCCATCCCTATATAAGCATCGTAAAAGAGAGGGTCGATTTCAATCGCTTTCCGGTAAGCAGAGATCGCTTCGGCATAAAGTCCGTCTACATGCAACTTGTTCGCTTGGTCAAAATATCCCTGCTTTGTCTGGTCGCCTGAAGCTAACGTATCTGCTCTACCTGTCGAGGGCTGCGGGGCATCGGAGCCCCTAGGAAATCGCGTCGTACTGTATGCTGCCGTTTTACCCTCATCATACTTATTTTCAGCTTTTTTGTAGAATAATTTCCTAAATTTCGCCAAGGCATTCAACCGCAGTAACTGTAATAGTTTGAATGTTCGAAACTGACTAAAAAAACTTTTTTTTATGAATGGCCTCGCGGCCTCACTCCACTCAAGGCTATTATCATTCACGCCCATCATCGCTAAAACCATATTTGGCTTATATCTATCAATTTCTCCGGGCAATCTTTCTGCCAGTCCATCGGTAGTAATCCCGGCTATGCCGGCATTGATCACACTAAATTTTACGCCGAAGCTACTTTCGTTCAAAACTTGTTCGATTTGATGCGGCCATGCCCAATCTCCCCCTTGCGTGGTAGACTCCCCTATGCACAGAATTCGATAATGACCTCGCTGTTTCATTGAGAGATAATTTCTATGTTCCTGCAAAGACATATACACAAATCCGCTCAAGCGCAATAAAATCTCAATCAGGACAAGAGACACCCCTATCCCAACAAAAACGAGCATTATTTTTTGGTGAAAAGATGTGTCTTTTTTTTTCATCGCGTTTATTAGCAGAACGCCCTAGATTTCCCCGAACAAATCTTTTTTCTCCGAAAATTCTACAAGCTCGATAAACTCTTCCCGCTGAGAACACAGCTGGAGGCAAGGCGTTGGACACTGTCTTATCATTTTCCGGTATTGATCTGCTCGCTTTGAATACCAAAGCTTCTTCAGAGACTCGTTTTTGATATCGCCAAAAACAGCTTCATTTTGATCCCGATTGACACAAAAATAAACTTTTCCCTCTTGGATGATCTGGAGCCGATTATAACCAGCATAGCAAGGCAGATCGCGATGATCGATGCTTCCTCTGAAATATTCTTTCATTAATTCTAGCCGCTTTATGCTGTTAGCCAGAAAGGAATAATTAGAAGGGGTCCTCTGTTTATATCTTATGAGTTCCAAAATTGCCTCGTCCAGCACCTTGAGTCGCTCCTTGGGCACAGAACCCGGAAACTCCCTTTTCCGCTGGGTCTGATCGACGTTGCAGGCTACTACGGGCTGGAAAAGGACCTTGTCGACTTCCAAGCTTTTACACAAATCTACCACTTGAACGAGCTCTTCCAGATTATCATTCATCACAGTGCAAACAACAACGACCTTGGGAAATTCTCTATTTTCCTGCTTTTTCAATCTGTTAAGGTTGCGGACATTATCCACGATTGTTTTAAAAACATTCTGCCCTCTTATTTGGCTAAAAACTTGTTCTGAGGCAGCATCCATAGAAATGCTCAACCAGTTAACCCCCGACTCGAAACAATTCTTGATGTTCTTGTCATTGAGCAAAACTCCATTAGTGACCAAGATTGTTTCGAGATTAAAGCTCTTCGCATATTCTACTAATTCGAACAAATCCCCTCTTACAAACGGTTCCCCGCCAAGAAAGATAATGGAGTTCGTGCCAAGCTCCTTTGTGTCTTCTATGATTTTCCTGCATAACGCCGTATCGATCTCGATCTGCTTGTTTTCCCTTTTGTTGATCTCCATCTGCTTTTGCATGTCACACATTTTACATCGCAAATTACACTGAAAGGTGAAGTTGATCTGAACGAAGTCGGGCGGCAACAGCGGGTGGTCCATTTCTCGAGAAAACCAGAATAAGGAACTCCTTCCCAAGAGCCAATCGATTCTTTCTTTTTTCTTAATATTCATAGGCTCTCTTCACTGCAAAAGCATGACCGAAGACAAAGGCAAGAATGACCACGGGCCCTCGGAGCTGCAATGAAAACATCGGACCTCATTTTGTTAGGCTTTTTCTAAAATTATTGTTGAATTACTAATAGAATATTTACCTGGCAGAAAAACACCTCCTTCAGCTTCTACCCTGCATTGCAAAATCCTGCCACGATGGCATATATCGGAGTTTACTATGTTTAAGAAGTGTTTCGGATCACCTTTTCCTGAAAGAAGAAACTTTATCCCTGGCAAACCGCTGCCCTCCAGAGCGTCAAAAATCTTTATGTAATTGCTTTTTTCCTCTGAGATTTCTCCGCTGCGCCATACAGCTGGCCACTCATCGCCCCCGTCATCTTTAAAAGGTGGGAGATCTCCTCCTGAATCCTGGCTCATCCATTTTCCATAGAGCTCTGAGAGCATGATATTTATCTGAAACTGTTCAAGCTTTATCGGCTCCTGGACGTTTAACTCTATTTTCCAACTTATTGAATCGGGTTTCTTGAAATCGAACTGCCAAGCTTGAACCAAGGGTAGATTTATCCATTTTCCTATAGCTAACAGGCTGTCCTTACCTTCCTCCGTGGCCCATGCCGCATGCGCCGGAGAGTTGTACCAACGCCCTTGAAAACTCAACGAACTGTATACACCCATTTTTTTTGTTAGCTCCTTGCCACCCCACAATATCTTCCCTGCGCCTTTATAAAAAGAAAAGCCCATATCGCCTTTCTTAATGGTCTTTTCCGGTCTTACGATCAGAGGTTCAACGGCTTCTCCTGCCCGTCCTATAACCTTAAAACAAAAATGCTTCCCGGCAAAAAACTTGTTTTTGTTTTCCGGCTCAACCCGCCCAACACACAAATATCTAGCTCTGCGTGAGAGGTCCGAGTTAAGTATTTTTACAAAGGTTCCTTTTTCCCTGGAAAGTTCTAGGGAAAAGCTGGGGGTCTTATTACTAGAATCTATGAGAGAAATCGCACCCCAGGGTATGCTTTTTTGTAAAACGTCTATTTCACCTTCGAGAAATGCTTCGGGAAAATAACCGTGTCCATAATCGCTCTGATAGGAATCGTACTCTTCTGAAAACATCAAATGCAGCTGTTGTTCGGGGATTTCCACCTCTCCGTCTACTTCCATCTCAACAAGCCAGGAGAAAGAATTATCTTCTAAAAGCTCTAAGGTCCAAATCTGAACTATCCCGAGATCTGGCCACCCCCCCCTGGCAATCAGCCTATTTTCATTCTCCTTCCTACATTCCCAGCTTGCCGATCCTGAAGGATGCCTCATGTTATTCATATAAAACTCTGCGGTAAAATTTCTAGCTTTTGTTAGCTTTCTATCACTAGAAAAGACCGAACATGTCCCCTTATCAAAGATAAGTTTTAAACGACCGCCGGTTAAAGAACTATCGTTTTTGACGTTTTGAAAATAACTTTTTGCGTCTTCGTTCCCGACAATGATTTTTCCTGAAAAACCGAGGGCGGAATGATCTTGGCTGGAAATCTTGCCCTGTGCTCTTTTTCCTCTATATTCCAAAACCCTGGCATTGGTAAAATAGTCTGTGTTTAGCAGCCTGACCCGGCTGGAAGACGTAGGGCTCGTCTGTTCCAGGATAAGTGAAGGTGCTGACTGCGCGGTTTCTTTCTGCCCCTCTAAACCAATACAGTTTGGCGAAGAGTCATCGCCCATCACATCGCTCCAGGTCCTCTGTTTTTCATCTATGGGGGGAAAGGTCCCTTCTCCTATGGGGGTTGACCACCGCTTATACTCATAAGACAACATAACGCTTAAACATCTTTCCTGGATATCGGCAGACTCCTCCCCTTCAAAGCGCATATCAAAGACAATCTGTCCGCCAGCGATTAATTCTATTTTCCATACTTGCATTATGTCGAAACGATGAAAACTGCCTTTGGCGACTAGCACGCTTCCCATTTTTTCAACCTGCCATTCCGCATCAGAAGGAGCGTACTCTTTTCCGTTGACTAAAATGCTGGCACAAATCCCAGACTGAGGCGTAACGAGGCGTCCTTTCCAATTCAAAAATAATTTTCCGTTATTAAAAACAAGCCTCAGACTATCCTCTTCTAAGTCTGCTACTCCTTGCTTTGCTCCCACCATCTGCGTATAAAGGGGCAGGACTTTATGCGCAAGGCCGTCGCTAACAACTCTCCCCTCTTTCAGAAAAATCACTCTTTGTGAAAGTTTTTTTAAAAGGTCCATATCATGGGTAGCAAAAATAATGGTTTTTCCCATTTCTTTTAATTCGAAGATTTTTTTTAGGCATTTCTTTTGGAAAAATTCATCTCCAACAGACAAGGTGTCATCGATAACAAGTATGTCGGGATTCATATGGATCGCTATAGAGAATGAAAGGCGCACGAACATTCCCTGGGAATAGCACTGCACGGGAGCGTAAATGAACTTGCCTAAGGATGCAAAAGCCTCGATATCATTATAAACATTATCGCATTGCTTTTGCGTAAGGCCGAACAGGTTAGCGTTGAAATAAATATTGTCATGACCCGTAAGTTCTGGTTGGAGGCCCGCGCCCATGTCTAGAAGACCTGTGGCCCGACCGGAAACCACAACAGTTCCCCTGCTGGGCTTCATAATGCCCGCGATTATTTTTAAAAGCGTAGACTTTCCTGAGCCGTTTTCTCCAACAATTCCCAAAACATCACCTTTTCCCAAGGAAAAGGTGACGCCTCGTAGGGCCCAAAAGTTCTCCCCCTGCTTCTTGCCATTCATTACAAATTTTATGTGATACATTTCCCAGACATCTTCAAGCTTGACTATATCCATTTCAGAACCTTTTTAATGAATTCCCTTTTAATTTCGCGAACACCGAAAAGCTCGAAAAGTACATTACTCGTCAGATTTTGAAACGCTAGAAAGCCTCGACAGCTTTTCACTCCACACCGTAATGCGTCGATTTTAAAAAGATGTTTTTTACATCCATGCTTCTCTGAATAGATTTATAGAGAAGAATCAAACGTCATTTATGTATGCAAAGTCTTTAGGGAAATAAGTTTAGTAACCAGCTTAAAGACCCTGTGTCGCAACTCTCGTTCCCTGGGCGAATTATTTCCGCAATGCCAACCGTCTTTTTCGAATCTTATTCCATATTTTGAAGCCTGCTGAAATAAAATAGAGCTGTCGGGGATCCCGCATTTTTGGCCGCTAGAAATAGAACCGATGTACTTCCGATTTTTTATTATAAACCATAATGTTTTTAGAAAATCTCGCCTTGTCTCTATGGGGTATCCGATTATAAAAAATGTCGCTATGTCGATCTTAACTTTGAAAGTATTCCTTAATACCTCATGGGCTAACTCAATATCGAAATTCTTTCCCATATCTTTCACAACTCTCTGGGATCCGCTTTCAACGCCATAAGACAACCATCGGCACCCTGCGGCATACATTTTTTCCAAAAATTCTTTGGTCATCTCGGGACGAATATTAGCCTTTCCTCCCCAAAAGATATTGATGTTTTCCCGAATGAGAAGATCGCAGAGTTTATTTAATTGCTCACAATCTCCGTTTATTGAAGCGTCAATGATGTCGAACTTTTTAACTCCGTAGCGATTTTTCAAATAGCGAATTTCTTCTAATACATTTTCTGCTTTTCTACAGCGATATTTCCAAAAAGGCCAGGAACTACAGAACTTGCAGCAGCTGATGCATCCGCGACTAGCCAGGATGGGCAATATGTCCTTGCCGATATAATCTGATAAATTGAACTCCTCAAAATTGGGGAAGGGTATCTTATCAATGTCTTCGATTTCTACGCCTTTATTGTCGTAAAGCTTGCCACCTTCCTCGCACAATACTCCCTTAATGTTTTTTATCTCGTTTCCACCACTGATCGCCGCGAGGATTTTTTCCAGCGTGAGTTCTCCTTCTCCGACCACTACGATATCCACAAAATCTTTTTTGATAAATTCATATCCCTTTTCCCAGCGATCAGCCTCCGGCCCCCCAAAAATAATGGTTTTGTTTTTATCCAACTGCTTTATTTTCTGAGCAAGCCTCAGGCTTGACAGATAGTTGGAGTAATAAGTGGAGAAACAAACAACCTCCATGTTTTTGTCGATTATTTGCTTTGCCCATCCATCGATAAATCTTTCAAACCCAAGCCCCTCTAAGATGTTTTGCTTGAAATTATCTTCGGGGTACCATGCGCTAAACCGATTTCCGTCAAAAAGATATTTTTTATCGCTTGGGATATTTTTATAAAGATCCAGGTTGAAATCGAAAACATTGACGTCGTATTTTTTACTCCGTAGGTAGGCGCTTAAATAAGCCGTAGCCATGGGGGGTGTTTCTATGCTCCAGGCCGGCATCATGATCATTGCGATTTTCAATTAAATCCTCCTTACTCCGATGGCATTGACATGCACGGTTGTAAGCATAAGCGCCGGCATCTCTTAATCTCTATTCTGGCATTGCGAGCTTGCGGAGAATGCCAGACATCCTTTAAGCTTCGGTTTCTTATATTTCCGAACTCCCGCCCACACATTTGCATATCACCGGTAGGATTTACTTGAATCCAGTGAAACCCAGCATAGCAACGCCAACGCAAACCAGCAAGATTGCCAGAAAAATACTTTGCGTACAAAGACAAATTGTTAAAATTGGACAGCGTGGGGCGGGCATATTTTTTTTTAAATTCTCCGATTTGTTCCAAGATCCTGTCGAATTCCTCAGCTTCTCTTGTCGTAAAAAGAGCCTTACTAGCCATTTGCTTGTCGTGCCTGTAGGAATTATCTTCAATGAGCGGAATAAATAAGACATTACCTACGTCGAGGTCCCTGGCCAGATCCAGAAAAGAGCGCATCTCTTTGTAATTCGCTTGGGTCACCGTGAATGACAAGCCCAGAGAAAGACCGCTTCTCCCGAGCTTGTTGAGTGTTTTTATGGCTTCCGTTGTTTTCAAAAAAGCCCCTTCTCCGCGCACCGAATCATGCGCTTCTTTGAAAGCACCATCTAAAGATATCTGCAAATGATTAATGGGAGCCTGAATAATCTTTCTTGCTAGCTCCGAGTCGATGAGAGCTCCATTAGTCGTAATAACTATTTCCATTTTTGTGTTTTCTTTGACAAAGCTAACTATTTCAAATAAGTCACTTCTTAAAAAAGGTTCGCCTCCAGAGAGCACGATTCTCCTGGGCCCCAGGCTTACGCTTTGGAGAACAATTTGCTTTATTTCCGCTGTCGTAAGCTCCTGATTTACGCTTGACGGAGCTTTATATACATTACAAATTCGGCATCTAAGATTACACCTGTTTGTTAGATTGATTTGTATGAAATCGGGGTGAACGAAGGGAATATTTGTCATGCGGGATAAAAAATATCTAGCGCTGATGTAAAAACTTTTTAGTTTTCTTAAAAAGATTCTTGGCATGTTTATGATGTTCCCCGTTTGCTTAAGGCTCTCTCGACAAACTTTCAAAAACGTTTCTCTGAGAGAATTGGTAAGACCCTGCGCGGTTTTACCGTATAACAAAGAGGCAAGAAATAAAACTGTGCCTGCAGCGAAAAGTCGAGACACTTTGAACGATTTAGCATTTAGAGAAGAATGCGTTTTAAAACACGGCGATAATCGCGGGACGGTGGAAATTCTTTTTGAAAGATTTCAGCATGGATCCTCGTCGCCGCATGTCGTAAAAAAGCAAGGATATCCATATGTGCTTTAAGCTGATAAGGTTAATCGTGCCGTCTTAACCCTATTGTTGCGTTTCTATGTGACATTTCATCTTCAAGAAAAAATTGTTTATTTGCTGGATGTTTTGATTTATATCTTTCACATCGCCATTTAGTTGCGCACTCATTTGATGGCCGTTTTGATTTATATCTTTCACATCACAGCTTAGCTGCTCAACAACGCCTTTAAGGGCCTGGAGCTCCTCAACAACACTTTTAAGGGCCTGTAGTTCCTCAACAACACTTTTAAGGACCTGAAGTTCCTCAACAAGACCTTGATGATTCTTAACGTCATCCTGATGGTTTTTGCAAAGAAAAAAAAGGGTGTCGTAAATCAACTGGCTTGTGTTAGCAAAAGCCCTCAGAACCGTCGCGGCGAGCAACCCTCCAGTAATAGCTGAGACAGCTATTGCTGAGGATGTTGTGGTTATCCCTCTAGATAAAAGGACATAGGTCGCAAGCGCAACGCCAAGAACGACCAGCGTCCAAGAAAAAAACAATAGAAACTTTGTTGTCGGCATATTTTTTTTCATATTGAGCTTTCCTTATGGATTATGCTAAGAGGACGCGCGCCCCCCGGGGGAAACTAAAAGTCTGCCGCGTCTTTTTTTACTGTCCAAAATTATGCTAGCATGCGACCGCTTCTTAAACCAGCGCTAAGATCGCTTTGCGTCTCTTGTTCTTTATTTTTCAAAAAGTTCGGGACATGAATGCCAGATGCCGCGCGGAACGCTCGCACGCGACAACTTTTTAATTGATTTGATAAATAAAGGCACCTTGTTGCGGGGCCCGCGTCAATACGATAAGGACTAACGTTATGATGATTAAAACCAACCAGACAACAAAAACGAATTTTGCCCATTTAAAAAAATCTTTCCAGATCATAATTCACGTTCCTGTGCTTTGCATCACCTGTAAAGCATATTGGGCGATCAACCGGTGCGCTTTGGCATTGGGATGCGCATCATCGTTTGCGACCCATAGAACCCTTCCATTCTTATACGAAGAAAAATAGGGGGTCAGGTCAAAAGCTTCGATCCCATTACGTTTCAAGAACGAAAGGACCATAGTATATTCTTTCTTAAAAGGATAGTCGTCCAATTTATGCAGCTCCGGAAGCATGATCACCTGGAGTTTAATACTGTTTTTTTGACAGATTTCCTTGAGCTGCAGAAAGGCCTGTTGCGCATGCTTCCATCCCGACTGATCTTCCTTGTAAAGTTGCGCATAATACCAATCGTATCTCTGGTCTTGAACATGGTTTGAGATCAATGCATGGATCTTCGACCAATAGAATGTAACGAGCTGCGAATAACCCAAAAACCAGAATTTTGATTTTTTAGGCGTCATTTCGGCATCGTTAATCGTATAAAAAAGCACCACCTGGTCCGGCTTGTATTTCAGCCCCTTTTGAAGAAACAAATTCACCTCTTGTTCGGTATTATAATTACCGGTGCCAAAATTGATTATTTCTGTCGGCAAAACCTTGTTCAGCTCTGTTTCAATTATATTTTTAAAGGTTTTGTCCTGTTCCACGCCCCATCCGAACGCTATGGAATCACCAAGAAGAACGATACGTCTCTTAGGGTTTCGCTCTAGAGAAAATTCCCTGTCGCGAAAACCGTCAGAATTGATATGGACTTGAACGCCCATTAATTTGACGTCAACATTTGGCTTATGTGTATGGCCTATGAGCGGGTTGGGTGAGTCCATTTTAGCTTTCAGAGAATAACGCGTCATTTCGATATCGTAAACCGGGTTATAGGCCAAATACACTCGAATGCCAAATTCTCCCAAAAAAAAGGCAACGCCTGTGATGACGCAGGCCATCGAAAGAACTTTAAAAGTATTTTTCCAGCACTGTGAAAGAAGGGACGTCATTTTTTAAAACCCCTGATGATGTCTTTTTCGATTAAGAATTCGGCCAATCCTTCCGCCAAAAATTCGCATCCTTTCTCGGAAAGGTGCGCAACATCCTGTTGTTTTTCATCGGCAAATAAATTCTCGGGATGAGCGCCGTCTTGTTTGAACTGTTCAAAAGCATCGAACTGGAGATGGCCGGACGGGAGACGGTAAGCCTCATAAGTAAAGACGCGTTTCCGCTCGCGATCATACACAGCGGGCGGTGTAATGAACACCACCGCTCCTCCGATCTCTTTGACGATGCGCTCCATCCGCGACAGATTATTTGTAAAATCCTTCGGAGAAACGCGCGGGCAACGATAACGAGTTCCAGCATCGCGAGGATACTGCAAATTCAATGAAATCTTATTTAACAATTGATACAATTGGAGTTTCTGCAAATGATTTATCAGGCATATCCACCATGCCGGGAGCTTGGGTTGATCCTTATCGAATTTGTTGCTGCCACTTTGATCGCTTGTACCAAAATATACGATAAGAAGATCCGGATGGTATTTGATCAATGCCTTTTGCAAGAAGATCAGTCCCTGGTGTGATGTGTATCCGGGGACACCAGCATTCATGACTTCAACCTTCTTGCCAAGGGAACGCGCACTCAATATCTTTTCCAAAATTTTTGGATACGTCTTCTCAGGAGGTATCGGATAGGCTAAAGTGAGGGAATCTCCCAAACATATAATTCTTAAAATGTCGTTTGTTTTTTGAACCGTAAATTCTCTGTCTCGAAGCCCAAGAGAGTTATTCCCGTTACGTCCCGGCATGAGTCGCCAGAACAGGTCCCTGTCTTTCAGGTAATGCCCGGGTTTCTCAAGAACGTCACCCCCCGCAACGCCCAAAGCCACATGTCCATGGGGAAATTTCATATGTCCATTCAAATAACCAGCAGTGACTTCCAAGGCCATGATCGCCGCCATCGAAACAGCAACAACAATCAAACATATTTTAAGAAATTCCAAAATATAATTTTTAAGCAATCTCTACCCCGCTTTCGTGGAATGGAAAGCCCCGCTCAAAACAGCCCCTCTATGATTGTCATAATCTTGAATCGATCATTCCGTGCTTCTTCAACTCAACGAACATCGCATCCGCGATCAAGGCATGGCCGAATTCGTTAGGATGATTGGTGTCATTCGGATGATCTTTAAGCTGTAATGATTCCGGGGACGCGCCTGATTTTCTGTAGTAATCGATCATATGAAAATAGTCGAATTGAAACGATTTTGCCAAAGAAGCAAATTTGAGGTTGTTTTCACTTTCAAAAAAAAGCAACCCGGGATGGATGCAAATCAGAAATTTGAAACCATGCCGCTTTTCTAATTTTTGGATTTCCAGGAACCCCCGAGACACACATTGCATGTCCGAAAGATCCCCCTCGGAACTTCTTTCTCGAGAGAGCACGGCTTTATCCTTCGGAAGAGGACCCATTCGTGTGACGAGAAAGAGATACAGCTTTGACTTGAGGAGAATTTTCTTTTCGAACCACCGCGCAAAAGAGTTCCGATTTTCAACATATTTCCTAACAAGATCGATCTGTTGTTGTTCTGTAAGATTATAATTGTTTTCCACAAAAAATCGGTTACCTCCCGGGAACGGCGCGTTGTCATCGTGAGTAAGGTTGAGAACGACGATGTCCGGTTTATACGGAAGCACTTTTTCTTTCAAGACCTCCAGCTCAGCGCCGAGGTTGTACCCCCCAACACCAAAATTCATTACTTCATACCTAAGCCGGGGTTGGATCTCGACTGCCTTCCGATTGAGCAGCACTTCTAACTGATCCGAGAAGGATCTTTTGCAGGGTGCGAAAACGCCTTCGACAACAGAATCTCCGAGCATTGCGATTCGGACTACGTCTTTTGCTTTTTCTAATACAAAATCCGAGTCTTTGAATCCTTGCTTATTCAAAACACATCCATCCACAACGGTGCCGGGAAGATATTCGTACACCATTTTAATATTATCAACGAATCGGAGGTGGCTAACCTGTGAAAAAATCTCGGGTGCGAGCTTGAACTGTCTAACGACATACTCGCAAAGGCCCAACCCTAAGATGACCAGAAAGACTAAAAACGCGACTTTTTGTACGACAAAGCTTTTTTTAGGCGGCACTTGCATACAACTTCAGTCCTTCGCCCTTTTCGGGTTTAAACCTGATAAAAGAATAAGCTGAGATCTATTTCACAAACAGCTTTCTACAATTTTTTAAACAAATGTACGCGCCCTGCTAATAAATTTATTGCCTTATCAAGTATGTTTTCTATGGCAAAAGCCATAAATATGCTTATAGGCGCTATTAAGGTTATATAGTATTTCTCAAAACGGATATAAATAATGGCTGTAATGGCAACAAACAACACCGCGAACCATAGCAGTATTATTGTGTTAAAAGAGGACGATGCATTTTTTCGAATAAATCGCACCTCGGCCTGAACAACGCTAATAAAGCCAAAAACAAACAGTGAGAATTTTAACAGAAACGACAGAGCGCCTCTACCGCTGTTCATAAAAGGCCCGAAAAGAACATAACGCACTTTCTGAGGAAATGAATCAATAATGCTTGCGCTGTAACTTTGATGAAAATAATTTTGCGTTGAAAATTCCTTGATCTGTATATTTATTTGTTCCGCTCGCAACTTAGCCATCTTCTTTAACCCGTCTATGGGCCGACCGTGCAAACAAGGGTTGGGTAAAATAGAGCACGTCGCAGCCACCACGCCAAACAGGATCATACTAGCTAAGATGACTCGGATCCTATTTATCCACGAAGCGCTATCCTTACTTTGGCTGGCGCTTGCCTTAAAGTGTTTTGCGGTTTCACCCACAATAATACAAAAACAAAAAACAAGAAAAATGACGCCAGCAATCACGCCCTGGAGCTTAATTAAAAATGAGACAGCAGTGTTTAGACCGATCATTGCCGCAAAAAATAGGCTGAGAGAGTATCGCTTTTTTAAAAAGTGCTCGTAAAAAAACAACATCCATAAAATATTGAGGATTATAAAAAAAATCAACGGAGCGTCAAAGGTGGCCTTTGTGGCGCATTCGAGTATTGCGGGGTGAAATACGAAAAGCAAAGAAGAAAAAAATGCGGTGACAGCGCCAAAGCACTTCAAGCATATCCAGTAGATAGCAATACAGCTAAGGCTAATAAATAACGCCATGGTAAACTTTAAGATATAAAGCTCCTTCGCGGACGGTAGTTTCGTGTGGGATAAGTTCCAGGCAGAACTTTCCTTAAAATTCCACCAATCATCTAATCCCTCCTCACCCATTTTATCTTGTTGCCCCCCTAACCATAGCGCCAGGCCTGCAAGGTAGGCGCTCCCGGGAGAAGCTAAATATATTTCTCTCTTTTGCCACAGAGGGTTGTCGAGATCTCTGTCGATAAAAAACAACTTAAAATATACAGCCATGCGAACTCTAAAAACCTCGTCCGGATGGGTCACTTCCGGTTTTAACTCGCCGGAATAATAGAGCAAAGAACCCATAAAAAAAACAACTCCTAGAGCGAGGATAAAAAACCTCTTGAAGCGTTCTTCTTTGAAGAGACAAATCATTGAGACGCCTTTCAGGAATTTTTCTCTTTTTATATTAAATTAAACAACTGTTACTCTTCTTAAAATGCCTTGCGCAATCTCCACGCATACCGGACCATTGCCCAGAACGATATACCCCTTTGTTCTTTGTGGCGAACAAAGTGTCCGATGATCGATAGGACTTTGAAGAAGGGGTCCAAAAAAGCGACCTTGACGAGTTGCCGAAAGAGTTTAAAGGTCCACGGCCACCGGACAAAAAAGAAACATGCTCTTTGGACATTCGTAATCGAACCTTTATCTCCGAGATTCAAAACGCTCGCCGCCTGAGTAGAATGAGGTATATCTTTTAATGAGTAGTCTTGCTTCAAAATACCGTTTTGGATGCAATAATCCGTAAGTTCTGTCTTTGGGAAGGGAAGAAAGATCGAAGCGAAGGCAT
>Ga0114951_10002547_pt1 | contig 20496 bp, 16 predicted proteins | sample AM7aDNAmetaG_FD_88677 | JGI IMG/M metagenome (GOLD analysis project Ga0114951, IMG submission 88677) | Freshwater microbial communities from Finland to study Microbial Dark Matter (Phase II) - AM7a DNA metaG | ecosystem: Environmental > Aquatic > Freshwater > Lake | place: Finland: Lake Alinen... | reverse complement strand
CCCCACGGACGAAGACCTGTCCGCGGGGACCCCGGACCTGGGGCACCCAACTTCAGTGGCTGGGGTCACTACTCCCGGCACCCGGGCCACCCGCCCATCCCCATCCTTGTATGAAAACGTCGCGCTTCCATCGTGATGAATGGACATAACCCCGGCATGACCAAAACCGTGCGCCATGCCACTGAAGTTTACGTAGGCCGCATCTTTGCCCGTCGGGTCAGTCAAAATCAGCGGATTATTGATGACGTATGCGTACTTGTTCCACCGCTGCGGGTTGATCATCCGAAGATCATTCATGATGATCGGATCGGGCGACATGAAACGTCCCATTGCACTGCTGTAGTAGCGCGCAGAGAAGTAGTCGTTGCCTGATTCGGTATCCCGTTCTTTGCCGGTAGAACGGGATGGCGAAAAACGTGTTGTGGTTGTACAAACGGCGGAGATCATCATAGATGTGGATACCTCCGTCGTAGATCAATCCCCGGTCTCAGAATCGAGACCGGGGCCACCCGCCAGAAGTCCGGACGGATCGGGCGACATGAACCGGCCCATGGCGCTGCTGTAGTACCTAGCCCCGAAGTAGTCGTTGCCTGATTCGGAGTCGCGTTCTTTGCCGGTGAAGTGGGGTCGCATTTGTGCGTGTTCTGCTGTGCGAGTGGTCGAGCTCATCATACGTGTGCCGGTGCAAATCGTAGTGGTATCCCCGGTCCCCAAGAGCGAGGGACCGGGGGCACCCTCAGCGTGGTTGGGAACGATCATTGGGACCGGGGCCACCCGCCACCACCCTCCCTTTTCCTCTTGATATAACCTCGATACACCGCGAAGTAATACACAGTTGATCCAATGGGTCCAGTCCCAAAAAACAGGAGAAACCAGAACACCTTTGTACGGATCGAATGGTCTATGCACGCACAGAAAATTGCCATCCCACAGAAAATAGCAATCATCGACGGAATTGCCACAGCGGCCACCGCAAAGAATGGGATCACAAAAAGCTGATTAGCCATCCGTGAAGTGTTCACTATTTGCTGAACCCCTGGAATCAAGGCCAAGGATGTAAACGAACAAAGGGTTAAGAATGCGACAGCGGAACAAAAGAACAGTCTGGAAACTGCTTTCGATTCGAGCCACTTAAATCTCATTAACTCACCTTCATAAACTGCAATCTGACAGATTTCGTCGATGGTCACCGGTCCAACCGCTAGCAGTAGCAAACTGAGAGGGTACTCCGTATCATTTGGGGGCAATTGTCATGAGTTCATCCAAGGAACCTGGCTGTGGAGGCGGGGTATTCTTAATCAGATCATTCAAGGCTTTGCCTGCCTCTACTCCACCTTCTATCGAACTGCACTCGGTATGGCAAAAATCAGCCCCAACGCCAACTTGGCCACCTGAGCCTCCAACGCCGTTCCACTCTCCAGAAACACTCCACTCAGGCTTAGATTGGTCACCCGTTTGCGTTTGCTTGACTTCGACCGATGCGGGACCAATTTCTACCTTGAGCTTCTTTTCATCCTTGATCTCCGCCTGTTTCTTATCGCCGTTCAAATGCCTTTCAACCTCTGTACCCTTTCTCTCACCGATCTCAACCTTGACCGGCCCCAGCTTGACCTTGATTCCCTCGCCGGTACCCTTGAAACCCTTCGCGTAGAAATAGCTTCCTGCCTGGTTTAGAGCCTGCTTGGTATTGTTCCAAGCATTGCTTACCGCATTGCAAAGCGACTGCGGCCAGCAGTGTCCATCAGCGTCAATGTGAATCAGCGGGTTATTGCCAACGTAAGCGTAGAGATTGAGGCTCTGTGGATTGTCCAGTTTTGCGTACGGCACAGGCTCAGCTTTGGCCGACCAATCAGGACTTAACCAGCGCCCCATGCTGGAGGCGTAGTACCTGGCCACGAAGTAGTCGTTTCCTGATTCGGTATCACGTTCTTTGCCGGTGAAATGGGATCGCAAGAAATATACTCCATTTGCACAAACGGCGGAGTCCGTCATAGATGCAGACCACTAATCGTATGTGAATCCCAGGTTCGAGGAGCCGGACTTGGGATTCACTTTTGCGAATGGAAGCGGAGATGAACTGTTATTTGGCGGGCTGGGTGGCGAGCCACTGTTTGAGGTTGGGTTCCTGGAGGGTGCGCAGTTCGATGCAGCCGTTGATGCGTTCGACGGCGTGGCGCAGGGAGCGGTCAGAGGACGGCACCTTGTGGGTGGCGAAGAAGGCCTTTACGTCGTCGCGGGCATCGGTGGAACAGAAGCCGCTGGTGGAACCGACGAGGGCTGCGCCCATCTCGGTGGTTAGCTGGGCTTGCACCTTGTCCCAGTTGGCTTTGATGTAGTTCCAGGTGATGTCGCGGGAGGCGTCAATCTGCATACCGATGGCGAACTGAATGGCGGCGTCCTGATTGCGGACCTTGCCGGAGGCGGCGTAGTCAAGCGAGCGCCGCACCAGCGCGGGATCTGAAAACTGGGCCAGAAGGCGCAGTGCGCCTACCTGATACTCGGGGTTGGTTGAGGTCTCAGAGACCTTTTGCAACATATCGAACAGGCCGGCATTGCCGTTGCGGGCGGCTATGGCGAGCGCGGTCTGGCCGAGAGTGGGATCGACGGAGGTGGGATCGGCGATGTATTTCTGGGCGATCTGTCCGGCCTCGGCGAGCACCGCAGGGTCTTTGCCGTGATAGCCGAGCAGGCCGAAGAGCTGCGCGCGCAGTTCGCGGGTGTTGGGCGTGTCATCAGGCGAGGGCGGCGCGAGCTTGGCGTACTCGGGGGCGAAGGTGCGGCGAATCCAGGCAGCCACCGCGGCCTTTTCTTCGGGGGTGGCGGCTACCTGGCCGAGGATAGTGTTCACGCCTCCCAGGGCGCTGGAGACGACCGGGGCGTTGGGGTCGGCTTTGAGGGCGGTGACGAGATTGAGATAGTCACCAACGGTAGCCTTATTCGAGCGGACCTGTGCCCACTCGTCGCCAACCAGGCTGATGCGTTCGACCGGGGTGAGGGTGGTTTCAACGGCGGCCACGAGGGCGTTGTAGACGCTGGATGGGTAGGCGCTGCGGTAATAGCCCTTGCCTCCGGCGTTGGCAAAAAAGAGGTTCGAGGCGGGAACCTTGAGGGATGCGCTTTCAGGGGTAAGGATCTGGCAGTCCTGTGCGCCTACGCCGGCCTTAAAGCAGACCGGCAGGGTCCATTTTTGCGCGGGGCTGTTTGGAACGCTGGGGCTGAGGAAGAAGCGCTTTTGCTGCACGGGTACCTGGCCGCTCGCGGGCTCGCCGAAGGTAATGAGCGGCTCGCCGGGCTGGGCCACCAGCGAATCCATGATCTTGTCCACGGGCTTGTGGCTGACAGCGGTCTGCGCGCCCCAGAAGTCTTCCGCTGTGGCGTTGGCGTATTTGTGGGCGGCGAGGTAAGCGTGAACGCCCTTGCGGAAGGTTTCCGGGCCAAGGTAGTTTTCCACGGAAAGCAGCACCGCGCCGGCTTTGCCATAGGCGATGCCGTCAAACATCTGGTTGATTTCTTCTGGCGTGTCGGCTTTGGCGCGGATGGCGCGGGTGGTTGGCTGCGCATCGATGTTCAAGGTGCCACCTTCGCCATCGGCCACGCTCTGCTCGATGTTCCACTCCGGATGCATGGCTTCCAGCGGCTTGTTCTCCATCCAGGTGGCGAAGCCTTCATTGAGCCAGAGGTTGTCCCACCACTGCATGGTTACCAGGTCGCCGAACCACTGATGGGCCATTTCATGAGCGATGACCAGGGCCACTTCCTTCTTTGCGCCTACCGATGCGGCCTTGGGATCAACGAGGAGGGCGGTCTCGCGATAGGTGATAGCACCGAAGTTCTCCATGGCGCCCGCCTCGAAGTCGGGAAGGGCGATGAGATCGAGCTTCTTGAGGGGATAGGGGATGCCGAAATAGTCGTTGTAGTAGTGGAGCACGTACTTGGCGATATCGACCGCGTAAGGCGTGAGCGCCACCTTGTCGGGCGTGGAACAGACGCGGATGGAGACGCCGTCCTGTTCCCCGGCGGTGCACTGGAAGTCTCCCACGAGGAAGGCGACCAGGTAGGTGGACATCCTGGGCGTGGTGAGGAACTTGAGGGTGTGCTTACCTGCGGAGGGGCCCGGGGTGTCGGAGATGATGGGGCCGTTCGAGATGGCAGTGTCAGCGGCGTCGGCTACGAGGGAGACGTCAAAGGTGGCCTTGAACGCGGGTTCGTCAAAGCAGGGGAAGGCGCGCCGGGCGTCGGTGGCTTCGAACTGCGTAACGGCGTAGTTGCGGCGGGCGGTCTTGGAGAGATAGAAGCCGCGAAGCTCGTTATTCAGGATGCCGGTGAAAGCGATGGAGAGGGTGGCCTTGCCGGCGGGAATGTTGGCCGGGAAGTTGAAGGTGGCCTGCTGCTTGTCGCTGTCAAGGGAAACGACGGCGGTCCGCTGCTGACCGGCGGCCGACACGGTCACGGTCTGGAAGGCTATCTCGATGGCATTGAGAGTGATGGAGCTGGTGGGTTCGGCCACATTTACATCGATGGTCTCAACACCTGAGAAAGTAGCTGTCTTAAGGTCGGGCGTGAGCACGAGGTCATAGTGGTCGGGGCGAACAGTCGCGGGCAGGCGCTGGGCGCTTGCCGTAACGAGCGAGGTCAGAAGAAGGCAGGCAAGCTCGGTGGCAAAGAAGGCAGTTCGCAGAGAAGGAGCGGAAAAGCTGATCTTCATTGAATCCTCGTGGGATGGTGCGGCATTGTCGAACGGTCGCCCTGAGCGGCCCGGTGAGAACGGGATGAGAGCCGGAATGACGCCGTCAGGTCTTGAGACGGTGATTCATCCGACTATGACATTGTAGGCGAGCGAGCGGCCTGGCAGAGGATACGCAATCGAGCTGAGACTGGTTCCGCACGCGGGGCAGTGCCTGGAGTAAGATGAGCGGCGGAGGCTGAGCAATTCCAGGATTGGTAAACCGCGAAGGCACGACACAAAGTTGCCGCGAACCTCAGGGAGCGGCAACCTCGCATGAATTTTGATAGGGTACGGTCATCCTGGAGTTGCTCTGAGCGGCGCAATGGTCTCGTGGTGGGAGCGGGTTCTGTTGTCCCTGGCGAGCGTGGTTATGGCAGCCCTGGTCTGCCTGGCATACGTGCTGCTTCAAGGTGCGCTGCCGTGGCACCGGGGGAACGTTCAAGCCAGCGACCTGATCTTTACGGGCGGATTCGTTGCGTTTTTCTGCGCGCTCGGGTGGGTTCTTTCGGTTCCTGTTGTCCTACTGGCTAGACACGTTTATGGCTGGCGACTCTGGGTTTATCTTGGGCTCGGCAGTTGCGCTGGCACAATGCTTATGCTGGCCGTCATCGCATTTCTGTATTTTTCCGTACCGCAAAGCCCCAACGCGCACTTGTTCGGCCCCGAACTCAGGCCGCTTGTTTATCTGGCTACGGCCATCTCCACGCTGACGGCTTTGATCTATCTATTCCTGCTGAGGCGGGCACAGGCAAAAGCGTTGCTGAAAGGTAGAGCGAAAACCGACTCGGTGAGGAGCGGATAATTCCGGACCTCAGGGCGTGGGGTCCTTCTTCGCGAACAAAGCATCCAGCATAAGCAGGCATGCGCCAATCACGATCGACGAGTCGGCGACGTTGAAGTCGGGCCAGTGGTAAGCGAAGATGTGAACCTCGATAAAGTCCACAACGGAGCCGTAAGCGATGCGGTCGTGAACGTTGCCGAGCGCTCCGGCAAGCACCAGGGCCAGGGCGATGGTGGTGAGGGTAAAGCGGTTGCCGATGCGGACCATCACGATGAGGACCACAAGCGCGGCGAGCAGCGAGAAACAGATCAGTGCCCAGCGCACCACGTTAGGCGAGGCCGAGTCCGCGAACAGGGAAAAGGCCGCGCCCTCGTTGGTCCAATGCGTAATGCGAAGGACCCGCGGGATGATGGGGATAGCTTCGCCCAGCACAACATGGTTGCCGACCCATATCTTGGTAAGGCGGTCGGCAAGAATGACAAGCGCGGAGATGGAGAGCAGCCAGGGCAGGCGGCGAGGCAGAGTGAAGCCGGCAAGACCCATCATTGAGCTGCCTCCGTTGGCTGGGGCGGGGCGATGCCCATCTCCGTGAGTGCCGATTGGCAGCGCGTGCAGACGTTTTGCCAGATGCCGTAGTCACCGACTTCGGGCATGAAGTTCCAGCAGCGGGCGCACTTGGTTCCTGAAGCGAGAGAAACGGTGTAAAAGACGTCCGCGCCAGATCGCTCTAACTTGGCGCCATCAAGCACCGTGACACGTGAGACATTTAGGATTTCCTTTAATCCATTTGCGTGTGAGCGCAGCAGATCTAACGTTTCACCTATTGCTCGAATCTCCACGTCAGCTTCCAAGGCTTTACCAATCTTCTTTTCTTGGCGAGCACCTTCGAGTGCCTGCATTGCCACATCGCGGATTTCAAAGAGCTGCTTCCACTCATTCAACAGCGGCGCCGGATCTTCAGAGAAAATCTCTTCCGGCTTGGGGAAGAGCGCGAGATGGACGCTGGCTTCGCGGCCTTCGACAGAGGGCAGATGCTCCCAGACTTCGTCGGCGGTGAAGCTGAGTATGGGCGCAACCAACCGAACCAGCGACTCGGCGATCTGCCACAGGACGGTCTGCGCCGAACGGCGTTCCTGGCTGGTGGGCGCGAAGGTGTACATGCGGTCCTTGAGCACGTCGAGATAGAACGAACTCAGGTCCACGATGGCAAACTCGTTGACGGCCTGATAGACGCGATGGAACTCGAAGTCCTTGTACCAGCCGAGAATCCTTTCGGCAAGGTCGCGGGTGCGGGCCAGCATGTAACGGTCGAGGGGCAGAAGGTCGGCCTCTGCAACACGGTCGCGGATGGGATCAAAGCCGCCCAGATTCCCGAGCAGGAAGCGGAAGGTGTTGCGCACTTTACGGTAAAGCTCGGCGCAGCGCTGCATCAGGTTTTCGCTGGCCGCCATATCTTCCCGGAAGTCCACGGAAGCGACCCAGAGGCGGACGATTTCGCCGCCCATGCGGTTGGCAATGTCCACCGGATCGACGCCGTTGCCGAGCGATTTCGACATGGCGCGACCCTGTTCGTCCAGGGTCCAGCCGGCTGTGGAAACATGCGAGTAAGGCGCACGGCCGCGCAAGGCCACCGAGGTGAGCAGGGAAGAGTGGAACCAGCCGCGATGCTGGTCGCCTCCCTCCAGATACAGGCACTCTGTGCCCTTGCCATTCTGGAAGGCTGAATAAGCGGGCTTCAGTTCCGGGTCGGATTCGCAGACGGCGAACCAGCTTGTGCCGGAGTCGAACCAGACGTCTAGAATGTCGGTTTCCTTGCGGAATTCGGTCCCGCCGCAGTGGGCGCAGGCGGCTCCGGTGGGGAGCAGCGAGGCCACGTCGGTGGTGTGCCAGGCTTCAGCGCCTTCGCGTTCGAAGAGCCCGGTGATCTTGCGGTTCAGCTCCGTGGACATAATCGGCTGCTGGCAGCCTTCGCAGAGGAAGACCGCGATGGGCACGCCCCAGATGCGCTGGCGGCTGATGCACCAGTCGGGGCGCGTGGCGATCATGTTGGTGATGCGTTCCTTGCCCCAGGCCGGGTCCCAGATCACCTTGTCGATCTCTTCGATTGCGAGCTGACGGAAGGTCGTCTCTGATCCGTCGGCACGCTTGACCGGGGTCTCCAGTCCGATGAACCACTGCTCGGTGGCGCGGAAGATGACGGGGTGGTGGCAGCGCCAGCAGTGGGGGTAGGAGTGCACCAGGGGAGCCCCGGCCAGCAGTGCGCCCGACTCCTCAAGCATGGCGACGATGACGGGATTGGCTGCCCATACCTTCAGGCCGTCAAAGGCGGGCGGCGAGGCGTGGTTCCAGGCTTCTGGGTCCACATGGATGTGGCCGGAGGCGTCCACTCGACAGGTGGAATCAAGATTGTAACGTTGGCCCGTGTAAAAGTCGTCCGCTCCATGGGACGGCGCGGTGTGGACTGCGCCGGTGCCGGTGTCGGCGGTGACGTAGGTGGCCAGGACGCCCAGAATGCTGCGGTCCAGGAAGGGATGCTGGAAGGTGACGCGGTCGAGCACTGCGCCTTTGAAACGGGCCAGTTCAGTGACCGGATCGAGTTTGCAGGCGGCCGCGGTTTGGGCGGCAAGCTCAGCGGCGACGATGTAGACGGGCGCGTCGGGGCCTTCACCGGCAGCCAGGGCAACGTATTCAAAGTCGGGGTGGAAGGCCACGGCGAGGGACGCGGGGAGAGTCCACGGGGTGGTGGTCCAGATGATCGTGGAAACATCGCGGCCCGCGAGGGCGGGGGCGATTGCCGCGGGGGCCGAAGTGAGCCGGTAGCGCACGTAGACCGAGGGGCTGGTGTGCATGTCGTACTCGACCTCGGCCTCGGCCAGGGCGGTGCGGTCATGGATGCACCAGTAGACCGGCTTGAGCCCGCGGTAGACGAATCCCTTCTCAAGGAAGCCGTAAAAGGCCTCCAGAGTGCGGGCTTCGTAGTCGCGGGACATGGTCTTGTAAGGGGTCTGCCAGCGGCCGAAGCAGCCGATGCGCTCAAACTGCGAGGTCTGCAGGTCGACATATTTCTGCGCATAGGCGCGGCAGGCTTCCAGAACGGAGGGGACCGGCATTTCGAGCTTTTTGCGGCCCAGCTTCTCGTCCACCTTGATCTCGATGGGCAGGCCGTGGCAGTCGAATCCGGGGACGTAGGGGGCATCAAAGCCCGCCATCGTCTTTGACTTGACTACGAAGTCCTTCAATCCCTTGTTGAGAGCGTGCCCCAGGTGGATTGGTCCGTTGGCATACGGCGGGCCGTCGTGGAGCAGATAGGCTGGCCGACCCTGACCGGCCTTGCGCAGTTCCTGATAAAGGCTGATTGAGGCCCAGTGGGCGAGCCGAAGGGGCTCGTTTTGGGGCAGATTGGCCTTCATGGGAAAAGTGGTCTGCGGCAGGGTAAGGGTCGCCTTCAACTCCGGCGCTGGGGACATTTTGACTCCGTGGGACGGTGCGAACTTGTTCATTAACCAGTGTAAACGGCAAAGCAACATTTTTCGGGTAACAAAGTAGGGGAACTAGCCGTCTATTGTTTATGGGAGCCATGGACAGGCCGGAATATGGAAGCTTGGATTTCGAGTCTCGGCAACGAAACAGCCGGGATTCCGAGACAAGGACAGGCGCGGTCAAGCATAATGGTCTAATAGGTCAGGACGAAGGAAAGCTCCCGTGCGAACTGCACGCGAGGCAGCCAAAGGTAACAGAACCAGCAGCAACTATGGCAGACAACTTACTGGCACAGGCGGGTACGGAATCGGAAGCAGTAGCTGTCCTGTCGGACGGCAGCGAACTTCTTGACGCATTTATGGGAAGGGCTTTTGAAGAAAAGCCCATCTGGGTGGGTCTGTGGGAGAGCCTCCGCGATGTCTTTTTCCCTCAAAAACTGCCCCCCCTGGTATTGACGTCGACGCCGATTCCGGTGCCGGACCGAATGGCTGTAAAGCCCAACCCCTGGGCAATCGGCATTTCGACGACAATCAACCTCACAATTCTGCTGATTGCCCTGTTTTTTGTGGGCAAGAAGATCATCGACACATACAAGCCTGCCGTCATCGCGACGGACATCGACGTGAGCGATTTCAAGGCGCTCAAGTCCAACATCAGGGCTGGCGGTGGCGGCGGTGGCGGCGACCACAGCATCATCGACCCGACCAAAGGCAAACTGCCAAAGTTGGAGAAGAATCCAGTTGTGCCTCCCCAGGTGCAGACCTTTGACAAGCCAAAGCTGGTGATGGATGCGGCTATCGATGTGCAGAAGAACATTACGCTGCCTGACAATCCGATGCTGCCGAATATCGGCATGAAGAGCGGCATCAACGTCGTTCTCTCCAACGGACAGGGTTCGGGCGGCGGCATGGGAACAGGTTCGGGCGGAGGACTTGGTTCCGGCAATGGCAATGGGTATGGACCGGGTACGGGCGGTAACACCGGCGGTGGTTTGTATCGCATCGGTGGCGGCGTTTCCCAGCCGGTGCTGGTTCACAGCGTGGACCCTGAATTCTCAGACGAAGCGCGGCGCGCCAAGTACCAGGGCATTTGCCTGATTTCCATCATCGTTGATGCGCAAGGCAACCCGCAGAACCCGCGCATCGTTCGGGCTTTGGGAATGGGGCTGGACGAGAAGGCCCTTGAGGCGATCAAGCAGTTCAAGTTCAAGCCGGCAATGAAGGATGGCAAGACGCCCGTGCCGGTCATGATGACGGTCGAAGTGAACTTCCGCTTGTATTGACGGTTGGCACAGGTTGAATCAGAGGGGCGAAGCGCATGGCGCTTCGCCCCTTTTGATTTGCGCAAGGATATGATGGATTTGAAACGAATAGAAATCAGTGCATTTCTCCCCGCAATTGCAGTTGCGGCGCTTAGCTGCCCGACCGATAAGGAGCACTTGAATGGCGACATGCTTGTTATGCGGCATGCCTATGGTTTTTCAGTTCAAAGTGCGTGATCATCTGCGGCCGGAGATGGAGACCGAATACGAAGTTGAATTGTGCCGCGCCTGCCGGTACGCTCGGGTTGTTGGCGAGTTCACGGCGGACCAAGTGGCGTCCTTCTATACCTCCGGCTACCACACGCACGAGGAGACGGACGCGCCGGCCAAGCCGACGCTCTGGCTTGACCGCTTGCTTTTTCATCTGGCATGGAGAAGAGACCGTGGCCTCGACCTGGCTGCGAATGAGGTTCCGCGGACGAAGGAGCATCCGGCGCTGTGCGATGTGGGATGCGGCGCGGGACTGATGATGGCGAAGTTCAAACAAGCGGGCTATCAGGTGGTGGGGATTGAACCGGATGCGGCGGCGCGTGCGATTGCGTCCAAAAATGGCGAAGTTCTTGAGGGAACCGCAGAGACATCGCCGGTCGCCCTGGGGGGCAGGCAGTTCGATGTTGTGCTGTTATCGCATGTTCTGGAACACTGTATCGATCTGGTTTCGGCACTGAGAAGCGTGAAGAGGTTGTTGGCTGCGGATGGCACTGCGATCCTGGAGGTGCCCAACAACGGCTCGGTAGCGGCGGAGATGCTCGGCCCGGAGTGGTTTTTCGCGGACATTCCGCGGCATCTGCACTTTTTCACGGAAGGCTCGTTGCGGGCGGCGCTGGGCATGGCTGGCCTGCGGGTGACGCGGACTTTGTACACCGGCTATGCGAGGCAATTTTCGCCGGAGTGGCTGGAAGGGCAGCAACGGATACGGGCGTCGATTGGGACGGAGGGTTGGAACCGAAATGCCTGGGAGTTACTGGCTCGGACAGCATTTTCCGGGGCGCCGGGAAAGTATGATTCGGTAAGAGTTCATGCGGTGCATGAAGATGCAGGCGCATAGCATTGCGGATGGTCAAACGCGCGTGGGGGGCATGATGAACGGTTGGGATCGAAAGTTTATTGAAATGGCCGTGCTGGTAAGTTCCTGGTCGAAGGACCCGTCAACGAAGGTTGGCTGCGTGATCGCGGACTCTGACCATGCCCAGCTCTCGGAGGGGTTCAACGGATTTCCGCGCGGCATTGCCGACGACGCACGGCTTCACGAGCGGGAGGTCAAATACCGGCTGATCGTGCACGCCGAGGCAAACGCCATTGCCGCCGCGGCCCGCAACGGCCACGGCTTGAAGGGCGCCACGGCCTACGTGACGTTTTGCCCATGTCCGCAATGCGCGGCGTTGCTGATTCAGGCAGGAATCGTCAGGGTCGTCACCATTGCAGGAGCGACTCCGGCGCACTGGATGAAGGAATGCGAGATTGCGCAAGCCATGCTTAAAGAAGCTGGAGTTGAGTACGAGGAGGCGCAGCGAACCAGTTGAGGGCTGACCCGACCCTAAATCCCGTGCGATTTGGTGAATGAAGCCATCTCGTGAGGTCTGCAGAAAGGCTGGGATTAGTCCAAACTACCCGCAATGACCAGCTCTCGATGGCAAACGATGCGGAGCGAAACGGCTCTCAATTGGCGGGAAATCTCTTTCGCGATGTACCCCGGAGTCTCTGCAGTGACTATCGGCATACGCCTGCTGACGCGACCTCGCAATCGCAGCTCAGTGTTCTTCTCTCGCTTCCTCTTCAGGCCAAAGGGGCGGCTGAACGGCCCGTATTCGCTCATGCTTTAGGTCTGCGAGGATGCGGGACCAGTGGCGGATGCTGCGCTCTGTTCGCGCCAGGCGCCCCTGCGCCTCCTTGAGCTTGCGTTCTGCGTGGCGCATCCGGCGGCGCCGGATGCGGTCGAGCTGCGGATCTGTGGACATGTCTTGTCTCAAACCTGAAGGTCCAGAATAATACGGGACCACACCTCCTGTATCAGCGCCGTCGTTGAAATGGACCATCCCACGACGCTGAGAAGCATGGTCATCAAGATTCCTGCGGACGACAACGGAAAGGCCTCGGTCTCGGAACGGAATGCAGAGCCGTCGCGGAACCGCGAAGGGAAACGTATACTGGCATATCATTTGATTCCGGCTGGAGACGATGCGGCATTTTTGGGATGCTGCAGGCAAACTCCCTTCTCGGAATCCTCTAGAGGAGTCAGAAATGAAAACCTTGTCACGCCGCGATCTTTTGAAGACCAGCCTGCTTGCGCCTGCCGTGGCAGCGGCTCACGGAATGGGCCCCATCGGCGCTGCAATGCAGGTCGCCGGGGAGGGGACTGGCCCGGTTGCCGCCAGCGCCCCGCGTAAATCGTCCATGTCGGGTGCCGGGCGCGAGCGTCTGCTGCTGGATTTCGGTTGGCGATTCCACTTTGGAGATGCCAACGATCCGGCGAAGGACTTTGGATTCGGGAGTGGAAGGACCGGCAGCTTCCAGAAGACGGGAAGCTTTCTTCCTGCCGGCTCTCTGGCTTTCGACGACGCTGACTGGCGGGCCGTGGATCTGCCCCACGATTGGGCTGTCGAGTTGCCGTTCGAAAACGACCCGTCGCTTGCCAATAAGGGGTTCTACCCATTGGGTCGGAGCTACCCGGCCACAAGCGTCGGCTGGTACCGCCGTGTCTTTGAACTCTCCGCAGCGGACGCAACCAAGCAGATCACCCTTGAGTTTGATGGCTCCTATCGGGAGACGATGGTAATCTTCAACGGCTTCTATATCGGGCGGCACAGCGGGGGGTATGACCCCTTCAGCTTCGACGTGACCGATTTTGCCACTCCGGGCGCGCCCAACGTCCTGCTGGTGCGGGTCGATGCAACCTCGAGTGATGGCTGGTTCTACGAGGGCGCGGGAATTTATCGCCATGCCTGGCTGGTCAAAAAAGACCCGGTTCATGTGAAGCAATGGGGGACTTTGGTGACCGCCGAGGTCCGGACGAGCGAGGCCGCCCTCACGATCAAAACAGAAGTGGATAACAAGGGCCGGACCGCGCAAAACGTCCGCGTGGTCTCCACAATTCTCGATCCCTCCGGAAAGGAAGTGGGAAGAGCAGCAGCCAGCCCCGCGTCAATCCCCGCGGGAGGGGAACAGACCTATACCCAGGAGATGATCGTCAGCCGGCCCCTCTTGTGGTCCCTTGAATTGAGAAACCTGTACAGGCTGGTGTCCGAAGTGCGCGCTGGCGGCGATGTAGTCGACCGTTACGAGACGCCCTTCGGCATTCGCTCTGTGAAATTCGACACGGAGAAGGGTTTCTTTCTCAACGGCAAGCCGGTCAAACTGAAAGGAACCTGCAATCATCAGGACCACGCTGGAGTCGGCGCGGCTCTCCCCGACGCCCTACAGTACTACCGCGTCCGGAAGCTCCAGGAAATGGGCTGCAACTCATACCGCACATCCCATAACCCTCCCACCTCGGAACTACTTGATGCCTGCGACGAGTTGGGGATGCTGGTCTTCGATGAGACGCGCATGATGTCCTCAAATCCTGAAGGCCTCAGCCAGTTCACTAACCTGGTCCGCCGCGACCGCAACCATCCGAGCGTCTTTATGTGGTCCATGGGGAATGAAGAAGGGCAGGCGAACACCGACAAGGGATTGAATATCCTGAGTGCAATGAAGGCCGTCGCGGCTAAGTACGATGGTTCGCGGCCCGTGTCGATCGCTCCCATCCACGCGATTGGCGTCGGCGGGCTGGTCGAATGCGACGTCATGGGGTACAACTACATGGACCCCGGCGCCGAAGCCTACCACAAAGCGCATCCCGACAAGCCCGTTGTTGGCACCGAGACGGTGAGCGCGGTCGGCACGCGCGGCATCTACGTAACCGACTTCGACAAGGGCTTTGTAGGCTCATACGATCCCTACACCACCACGGGCCGGGCCTCCGCGGAAGGCTGGTGGAGCTTTTGCAATTCGCGGCCGTGGCTTTCGGGAGGATTCGTATGGACCGGCTTCGACTACCGTGGAGAACCGTCACCCAACGGCTGGCCCAACATCAGCTCGCAGTACGGAATCATCGATACCTGCGGCTTCCCCAAGGACTCTTTCTTCTACTACCAATCCTGGTGGACCTCCCAGCCGGTGCTGCACCTGTTTCCACATTGGAATTGGCCGGGGATGGAGGACAAGGAGATCGCGGTCTGGGTTTACTCCAATCTGGACAAGGTGGAGCTGCTCCTGAATGGCCAGAGCCTCGGCGCCAAAGAGATGAAGAAGGACTCGCACCTGGCGTGGAACGTCAAGTATGCTCCGGGCACGATCGAGGCGCGGGGTTTCAAGGGCGATAAGCAGGTGATGTCCGCCAAACGGGAAACCACCGGACCCGCGGCCAAACTGGTGATGAATGCCGACCGCCATGAGATCTCCGCCGATGGCGAGGACGTGGCCGTTTTTGCCGTCGAGGTACACGATGCGCAAGGTCGGGTCGTGCCTATTACCGAGAACGAGGTTACGTTCCGTGTCTCCGGTGAGGGGAGACTGATAGGCACCGGCAATGGCGATCCCACCAACCAGGAATCCGACAAGGGCACATCGCGAAAGGCCTTCTCGGGCTTTTGCATGGCCCTCGCCCAGTCCACCAAAGTATCTGGAAGCGTCACAGTGGAGGCGACTTCTCCGGGGCTTGCCACGGCCAGCTTGACTATTGCGTCGAAGATGGCGACCCTGCGTCCGCAAGTTGCAGGCTGGGAACCTGAGGTGCCCAAGGGGTCAGGCATCACCGGCCTGTGGAGGCCAGTAAAGGGAGCTTCCGTGGCTCCAGGACCGGCTTCGCCTTTTTCTTCCAATGCAACGGTATTCACATTGCGACAGACCGGCAGCAGCCTGACCGGGAGGATGGAAGGAGCCGGCGGCGGCGGCTTTGGCGGAAGCGATGCGCCCATCCTGATCACTGAGGGCAAAATCGACGCCAACAGTGTCTCTTTCAAGGCCGGAAACGGCGCCTTTTCCGGCAAGGTGAATGGAGATCAGATCGAGTTACAGCGAACGGCTGACCCGGCATCTCAACCACAAAGCCGTCCCTCGGAGCCGACAGGGTCGCGCCCGGCGATTGGGCCGCCACCGGATGGTTCAGATCCGTCGAGGAATCCAAACGTGCGTCCCCCTGCGAGCATTCCATTAGTTCTGCATCGGGTCCAGAGGTAAAGTGCCAAGCCATCCGCGACGATTCTGGCGTGCTCCAGGCCTCGCTTTTCATGGCTATTCGAAGTAGCTGAATTCCCTGCAGGCCGCCATTGATGCCACGGCCTGTTGCACAACTGCCGGCTGAACCCGGCGAATCGGGAGATATGTCCTCATCGAACAGCGATTGTTCGCGTTTGAGGCGCATCGAAACCGAGAATCTCGCGGTCAAACGCTGATGCGCGCCGCCGCTCGTGGCAAGATGGACGCCGTCTTCCATGCTACGGGAATCTGCGGTGCGCCGGGGCTTGATCGCTCGGGATAGGGATGCACGGGAAAGGCGCCTGATATGGAGCAAGGAGTTTGAAGCGCATCCTCCGGGGGTAACGCCGTCTCGTGTCTTTCAACAACGTGCGGCGCGGCAAAAGCCGCGCCCTTTCAAACTGCTGCCTGAATATTGCATTTCTATGCGGTTTGAAGACTCTCGTATTGCCTGCTGATCCAGTTTCGGTATTCCCCGGTTGTGACCGATGAAACCCAGGCCCGTTGGTCTAGATACCACTGCACGGTTTCACTCATGCCCTGTTCGAAGCTGACTGTTGGCTTCCATCCGAGCTCTCTCTCGATCTTTTCGGTGTTAACGGCGTAGCGGCGGTCATGACCGAGGCGGTCGGTTACAAACGCGACCTGGTCTGAGTACCACTTGCCGTGCCCCAACGGCGCTCGCTCGTCAAGAAGCCGGCAAACGGTTTCCACGACCTGCCGGTTTGTACGCTCAGCGTGGCCGCCAATGTTATAGGTTTCGCCGCAGCGCCCGCGGTCCAGAACCGTTGCAATTGCATCGCAGTGGTCGCCTACATAGAGCCAGTCGCGCACATTCAACCCATCGCCATAAATGGGAAGTTTCAAACCTGCCATGGCGTTGCGGATCATAAGTGGAATCAGTTTCTCTGGGAACTGGAATGGTCCGTAGTTATTGGAGCAATTGGTGACCAGGGTCGGCAGGCCGTAGGTGTGGTGGTAGGCGCGCACCATGTGGTCCGACGCCGCTTTGCTGGCCGAGTATGGGCTGTTGGGCGCATAAGGGGTCTCTTCGGTAAATGCGGGATCGTCGGCACCGAGCGAGCCAAAAACCTCGTCGGTGGAGACGTGGAGAAATCGAAACGACGATTGTTCTTCAGCCCCCAATTTCGACCAGTGCCTTCGGGTCGCTTCGAGCAATCGGGATGTCCCAACCATGTTGGTCTGCACGAAAATCTCCGGGCCGGAGATCGAGCGGTCAACGTGCGATTCGGCCGCGAAGTGCACGATGGCCGCGGGACGCACGTCATTGAGCAGGTCGCCCATCAGATCGATATCGCAGATATCACCCTGGACCAGCGTGTATCGGTCAGTCTTTTCGGCGGCGGCCAGATTCTGCGGATTTGCGGAATATGCGCATTTGTCGAGGTTTACGATCTTCACATTTCTGCGCTCAATCTCGCGAAGTATGTAATTGGTCCCAATGAAGCCACATCCTCCGGTGACCAGGACGCAACTACGGGGTTGTTTGTTCTGCGGCAGTTTCAATTTTTCTCCTCCAACGATCCTAGAATCGAGCCTTTCTGGTTTGGCTAATATGCCTCGACGGGGGCAGACGCGTGCCGCCCGGAGGTCATTCTGAAAGCGAAATTGCGGGATGCGCTCTGAGTGTCGCTTTTTGGCAGCGGAGATTTAGCCTGAGCAGCTTAGGGCGCGAGTTGGACACCGGAGATTGCGTGATTCTGGCCGGGGCATCCTGGTACTGCTTTCATGGCTGAAAGCGTAGTGCGCGGTTTGAAACGGCAGGTTTCCGAATAAGCTGTTGGGCCTTATGCCGCGCACCGTATAGAATTGCTGCGAGTTTCCTAACACCATGAGCGACGAAGGTACAGGCCCGATATTCGTTGTGGACGACGACCCAACCCAGCGCATGATTCTGGAGCGGTGGTTGGTGCGCGAGGGCTACGAGGTAGTGCTTTTGGAGAGTGGCGAAGCTTGTTTGGAAGCGCTTAGCGAAGAACTGCCTTCGGCGATATGCCTTGACCTGAATATGCCGGGCTTTGGCGGCATGAACACGCTGGAGCAGGTTCACGACCACAATCCGATGCTGCCGGTGATTGTGCTGACCTCGGACGATGCGGTGGACAGCGTGGTGCAGGCGATGCGCCTGGGCGCACGGGACTACCTGACCAAGCCCCTGGATCAGACCAAACTGCTGACTACGATCGCCAACGCGGTGGAGGTTGGCCGGCTGGCCATGCGTGTTTCGCAGTTGGAGCGTGAAGCAGAGGGGAAGGGTTACCAGGGCATAGTGGGCAACTCGGCGCCGATGAAAGCCGTTTTCCGCCAGTTGGACAGGCTTTGCGTGAGCGACGTGACGGTGCTGATCCATGGCGAGAGCGGAACAGGGAAAGAACTGATTGCCCGTGCCATGCATACCTATGGAAGCCGCTCGCGGGGGCCATTTGTTGCCGTAAACCTGGCGGCGGTGCCGGAGACACTGATGGAGTCGGAGCTCTTTGGGCATGAGAAAGGCGCATTCACCGGCGCCGTGAACCGGAGAGTGGGGCGCTTCGAGGAGGCGAACCGGGGGACGCTGTTTCTGGACGAGATTGGCGAGTTGTCGCACCAAGTGCAGGTGAAACTGCTGCGGGTGCTTCAGGAGCGCACATTCCAGCGGGTGGGTGGCAGCGCGCGGCTTTCCTCGGATTTCCGCCTGGTGACGGCATCGCATTGCAACCTTGAGGAAGAAGTGCGACAGGGGCGCTTCCGGCAGGATTTGTACTTCCGGCTTGCGGTTTTTGAGCTGGAACTGCCCCCGCTGCGCCAGAGGCGCGACGATATACCAGCGCTTCCCCGTACATTCATCAAGCAGATGGGGGAAGGGCGGGTGGAGAGCGTGTCTGCGGTCGCGCTGGAAAGAATGATGCGCTACGATTGGCCGGGCAACATCCGGGAGTTGCAGAACCTGATTCAGCGTTCCGTGGTGATGTGCAACGGGACCGAGATCCAGCTTGAGGATTTGCCTGAGCGGGTTCGCGCCGTCGCAAAAACCAACGACAGCGAACCAGCGCCCGAGCCTGAAGAGACAGACGATACGACGCTTGAAGACTTCTCGCGACGCCTGCTGGTGAATGCGCTGACCAAGCATGACGGCAATGCATCGGCTGCCATGCGCGAGTTGAATATTGGCAGAACGCGCTTCTACCGGATGCTGAAGAGGTTTGGGCTAGAAGGGAAGATAGACGAACTGCGGCAAGGGAATTAGGTAAAGGGCGGGCCCGCTCGGAAGAGAGGATTCAGGGAGTGGACAAGCATTGGCGGGAACGGGTGGAGCCGTTTTTCGAAGAATTATTGCCGGAGTTTGAAGAGAACCTGCTGAGGGAGAGTGCGCAGCTTGCCGGACTGCTGGAGAGCGGCGCCCTGGAGGATCTGGGGCGGATTGCGCACAAGATCAAGGGATCGGCCGGTTACTTTAATTTGACAGAACTGGGCCAACTGGCGCGAACTCTGGAGATGCAGTGCAAAGCCGGCGATAGGGCGGCTGCTGCCGCATCGATCGAGACTTGGCAGGCATTGGTGGGCAAGCTTGAGCTGCGCAGCGTCTGAACCGGGTACAGGCGGGAAGTGCGTTGCTCAGGCCAAATCTCAACCATGCAAAAACAGATCACGTATCCATTGCGCACGCATATTGAACCAAGCGCCGCGGGTGTTTTCGAGGGCCCGACGCCGAGCGGCCTTAGCAGCATCACCAAGCATCTGGCGATTTTCATTGAGGTATCCGAGTTCTTCGGAGAGACTCTGCGGGTCGTCGAGGGGGGTGATGAATCCGTCCACGCGGTCCCTCACCGTATCCTGCGAGGCGGGTGTGCGGAAGGCGACTACTGGCAGGCCGCAGGCCATGGCATCCCAGAAAGCCCGTCCGAAATCCGTGGTCCTGTGCGCCATGGCGAAGAGATCGAACGCAGCCAGCGCTTGATAGAGGGGCGCACCGGGGGAGACAGGACCGGGCAGAGCCACCTGGTCCGCCAGGCCACGAGACTCGATGAGGGCCTTGAGCTTTTCGGTATTCGGGCCGCTTCCGTACAGTGCGGCTTCAACGCGGATACCGCGTTCCTTGAGCAAGCCGATGGCGAGAATGAGCATCTCAAGCCCTTTGAGACCTGAGTGGCGGCAAGCTGAAGCAATGCGAAGCGGTCGGCCGGCAGCGAGAGAAGCAATGCGCTCTTCGACGCTTTTAACGGAAATTACTTCCGATTCGTCATGGAGAGCCTGACGGATGGCGATACCGTTGGCAGCGGAAAGCCGGAAGCGTTCAACAGCGGCGGGAGTGTGCAGGAATGTAAGCGAGGCAGTGGCCACCATTTGGCGCACTGTCTTCTCAAGAGCGCGAAGCTGTGAGGCGCGGCGCAAGCGCTGAAACTTTGAGGGCGCGGTGCGCAGCCATTCCCAGGAAAGCATGTCGACAAAGTCCTCGGCGACGACGACCAAGGTTTTTTTGCGGAGCTTTACGGCAAGGTCATGAGCGTAGCGCAGACCGACCCATGGGGCAAAGGGATTGGAGGAGTGGACGAGATCAGCCTTGCGGACTTCACGGCGCAGGACACCACGAATGAAAGGCCATCTCCATACATCGAGCCGCGACCGGATTGCTGGAAAGCCGGCGAATATGACCCCGCAGCCGGGAGGAAGGGGTGCGGCGTCGGGACCCCATGTCTGGAAGTCGGCGGAGTACGGAATCTCTGGCGCGGCCACGCGAACCGAGCCGAATGACTGAGCAAGCGCAAGGAGATCGCGCGCCCAGAGTCTGTCTACAACCGGTTCCCCGGCAGCATTACGGGTAAAGGGAATATGCGTGACCAGAAGATAGTTAATGGGCGAGTTCATCGGACACTCCCGTCAGCCCCGAGGGGGGCAAGTTCGTTGTAGATTTCGCCGATCCGGCTGAGGCGAGCATCCCAGGAATGGCTG
>Ga0114951_10002544_pt1 | contig 20499 bp, 21 predicted proteins | sample AM7aDNAmetaG_FD_88677 | JGI IMG/M metagenome (GOLD analysis project Ga0114951, IMG submission 88677) | Freshwater microbial communities from Finland to study Microbial Dark Matter (Phase II) - AM7a DNA metaG | ecosystem: Environmental > Aquatic > Freshwater > Lake | place: Finland: Lake Alinen... | reverse complement strand
TTCTTTGGCTATGGAACAGATTACAAAGCCTGTCTGCTGGCCTATTACGCAATCAGCGGGAATGTCCGTATGATACCTAAATGGTCTCTCGGTATCTGGTGGAGCCGCTGGGAAAGATATACCCAGGCGGACCTGGAAAGAATTGCCGGCGAGTTTGAAAAATACGGAGTCCCGCTTTCTGTTTGTGTTATAGATAAAGACTGGCATCTGCCGGGTTGGACCGGCTACACCTGGAATCCCGAGTTTTTCCCGGACCCCAAGGGCTTCTTTAAAAGACTGCATGCGAAAAAAATCCATGCCTGCTTGAATCTCCATCCTGCGAACGGAGTCTCCGCGCACGAGAAGATGTATCCGGAAATGGCGCGGCATATGGGCCTGGACCCGGCTTCCCGGCAGACCATACCTTTTGATCTGTCGGATAGGAAATTTATCGAAGGATATTTTAAGTTCCTGCATCACCCCCTGGAAAAAGACGGAGTGGATTTCTGGTGGATAGATTGGCAGCAGGGAACAAAAACAAGCGTGACCAATCTTGACCCGCTCTGGTATTTAAATCATCTTCACTCTAATGACCTGGCAAGAGACGGAATAAAAAGGCCAATAAATTTTTCAAGGTGGGGAAACAACGGAAGCCACAGATATCCGATAGGTTTTTCCGGAGACACGATACCCACCTGGAAGACGCTCAAGTTTCAGCTTTACTTTACTGCGACCTCTTCCAATATCGGCTACAGCTGGTGGAGCCATGATATCGGAGGTTTTGCCCAGCACTGGCATAACGATGAGCTCTATACGCGCTGGGTCCAGTTCGGCTGTTTTTCTCCGATCTTCCGCTTTCACAGTTCCGGGGATCCCAGAATTGACAATAGGCCCTGGACAAAGCCGGAAGAGTACAAAGAAGTCGCTATTTCGGCGCTTAAACTCCGGCGCGCGCTCTTACCTTATCTTTATACCGCCACCTGGGAAAACCGGAGCGGAGGGCTTCCCCTTATCAGGCCGATGTATTATGAGGATCCAAATGACGAGAATGCTTATGCCTGTCCTAATCAATATTATTTTGGAGAACAGCTTGTGGTCGCTCCTTTTGACCAGCCCATAGACCCTCTGACCGGTTTTTCAAGAAAAGCCGTCTGGCTGCCGCCGGGAACATTTTATTCTTTTTTTGACGGCAAGACCTATGAAGGCGGGCGCTGGCATGCGTGTTACGGTGTCTTGAATGATATCCCCGTCTTTGCCAGAGCCGGAGCCGTAATTTCCATGAAGACAAAAGACCGGTCGCTGGACTTCGTGCTCTTTAAGGGCAAAGGCACCTGTGATTTTTATGACGATGACGGAGAAACCCTGGGCTACAAAAAAGGCAAATATTTATTTGCGATCTGTAAAAATAACTGGCGTAAAAAGGAAATAACATTCGAACTTGAGAAAAAAAGCGGCACAAGCCATAAGACCTTGAAAATAAATCTTGTTATCCGCGGCATACGCACTAATGAATTAAAGAAAGTACAGGTAAACGGAAGGAAATATCTGAAGTTCACCGGCCGGCCCGATGAAAACGGGGATTTTAAGATTTCCGGGCTTTGCTTTAGCGGAAAAACACTTAAGGTTAGGGCTGTTTTCTGCGAAAACTTTAACACAAATGCCAGGTTTACTCTTGAAGATTTTGTTAAAACAATAAAGACCTTTAAAATGCCTGAATTCGAAAGACTGCCCCTTTTAGAAAATCCAAGGTTATATTTTGGAACACCGGAAAATATTAAAAAAGCAGAACAGAACTTGGACCCGGCGCACCTTAAGGTTCTTTTTGAACGGGGCTGTGATGTGGGTTTTCACACGGAACTCCTCTATGACGGCAGAGAGGTGGCGGTGTGGTGGAATGAAAAGAAACTTAGAGGTTTTGAAATAAAGGTTTCCGGCGCAGCTGCTGACAGAAGGAATTCAAAACAAAGTGGAAAAGAGGGTGGAATTCCTGTGTTTATTAAAAAAAGAAATATTTTTAACGGCTGGGGCGCGTATATTGATTATTTTAATGCCGCCTCCACGGAAATTGATAGATATATATTTGAAAGATGACAGCCGGAAGGTTAGAGGGTCAGATGGTTGGCAAAAAAATAAGACGACAAGATAACAAGAGTACAGGACTGAAGGAAGATAGACAGGAAGAAAGTATTAACCTTGTTAGCTTGTATTCTTTAAAAGGGAGAAATAAAAAATGAGAAACATTACGGCGTATGTTGCCGGAAATCTGGCGAAGATGACGGTCTCGCTTCTGACAGTGCTTACCTCTCCGAAGGTCATTAAGAATATCCTGTTTTTTTCGTTGATTATTCTGGTCGGCAGCCAGTTATTTATTTTTTATGTATTTATTGCCGCCAGAGTTAATACAGCTGATTCCTGGATAGCTGCCTTTAAAGCCCTTAACTGCTCTGATTGCGGGTATTTCGTTCTCTGGGAAATGCTCATAAATGCCTTGGGATTGTTTTTCTTACAATTTCAGACTGCTATTTTTGCTCTAAGCATTTTTCTTCTTATCTGTGGTGGAATAATTATCCGTATTATTCCCGAGTATTGCTACAGAATTAGATTGCTTCCTGCGGCAATATTTCTCCTTTCTGCTCCGGCAATTATTGCCGGTCTGGCGGCTTTTGAAGTGCTCCCTTATCTGATAAATAACTATATGTAATAAGGATTTACCGGTATGTAAACTTTTACCATAAAAAGTCGTCTAAAAAAATGTCTTGTTTATAGCCGGATGTTTTTTGCCTGCCGAGTTAAAAAAATCAACTTACGCATGGTCTATCACGGAAAAACTGAGAATCCAATATTTTATGTAGAAAATTTGACTGAAATGGTATAATTAACAGGTGAAAATAATGACAAAAGCCCTAAATATGCTTGTGCGAGGAATACTTTTTGCCGTACTTCTTCTGTCAATTGTAGCATGTCCTCCTCTTGCCCGAAAGATGATTGCCAACCAGGAAAAAACCAATAAAATTTTAAAAATTAAAGATAAAACGCTGAATGTTGAAGTGGCGGACACTTATGAGAAAAAGATGACAGGCCTTATGTTTCGCAAAGAGCTTGGTAAAAATGAAGGTATGCTTTTTTTCTTTGAGACTCCCAAAAAACCGGTTTTTTGGATGAAAAATACTTCTTTGCCTCTTTCGCTAGCTTTTGTAGATGAAAAAGGCGTCATTTTGCAGCTTGAGAATCTTAAACCTGAAGATTTAACTCCGGTTGCCGCAAAAGAAAAAGTTTTGTATGCTCTTGAGGTAAATAAAGGCTGGTTTGAAGAAAATAATATTAAAAAAGGTGATATTGTCAAAGGTTTGACTGATTAGCGATGTCGTTGACAAATCCTTTATAAAACTGTATCATTGACAAAGTATGTGCGGAAGTACTTAAAATAGCACTGAAATAAAATCAAAGGGGGTAAGTTATGCCGGAAAATTTAGGGTTATTCCAGTCGTTATTCAAAAACTTCTGGGCGCTTCTGACAATCCTGGTTCTAGTCGGGGTTTCTTTCATTTCTATATACCATATAGTGGAAAGATACTTAAGGTTTAATGCCGCTAAAGTAGATATGAAAACATTTCTTAATAAATTAAGAAAAACGCTCCGTAAAGACGGCAAGTTTGACCGCTCTGCTGTTTCTGTCGCTGCAGATTTTTGCAGAGAGACCGGGGGCACGGTTCCTAAGGTGGTCTATGCTGCTCTGGTCCGTTTTCCGATTCCAAGAGAAGAAATCGAAGAAGCTATGAAGAAGACCGCTTTGGAAGAACTCTCTAAACTGGAAAAAAATATTGTAATAATCGGTACCATCGGAAATGTGGCCCCTTTCATAGGTCTGCTTGGAACCGTAATAGGTGTAACCGAGTCTTTTTCTTTAATAAACAGCATGGGAGGCACAGGCGGGATCGGTGTTGTCGGCCCCGGAATAGCTCAAGCTCTAATTGCGACCATTGTAGGACTTTTTGTTGCTATCCCTTCCGTTGCTGCCTATAACTACTTTGCCAGAAGAATCGAAGAAATAACCACGGACATTACTATTGCCGGCATGGAGACCGTAAGTCTTCTTACTGCGAAGGATATGGAAAGGGCAAAATGGGAAGAGATGCTAAAGGATTTAAGGGGGTAGACTGTGTTTGACCTGAATGTTAAAAAAAGAAGGATTTTTACAGAGATTAATATAACGCCGCTTACCGACGTGGCCCTTGTGCTCCTTATCATATTTATGATAACTGCGCCTATGATTATCCAATCGGGTATCAATGTTAAACTGCCCGGCGCCGTTTCCAACGATGTGACTCCTGAAAAAAATATAATATTAAATATAACGGCCGACGGAAAAGTCTATCTGGGTAACCAGGAAATTACTCTTAAGGATCTTTATCTACCTCTGGCCGCTTTGCTCGCCGTGAGCCAGACTAAGATAGTTATTATTAATGCCGATACTGCGGTTAAGCATGGCGTTGTTATTTCGGTGATGGATCTTGCAAGGCAGGCCGGCGCGGTCAAACTCTTTGAGTCAACAGAGCGCAAACAGCCGGAATGGAAGAAGTAAAGACGGCGAAAAGAAATACAAAGCAAAGTTAAGGAGTTTTCAAGAAAAATGGCCCTGGATAGAATAGCAAAAATATCGCTTGCCGTGAGTTTTGCCGAGCATTTAGTGCTTTTTGGCATTGTAGCTATAGTTGTGTCTATTCCTGCGGTAAAATATATTCCTATGATAGAAGTCAGTATGCTGAATAATGTTTCCTTAAAAGACCTGCTTACGGCTCCGGTAGATACCTCCGGAGGAGGGGCCCCAAAAGAAACAAAGCCGAATGAAACAAAGAGCGCGGTTACTCCAAATGTAGCCAAGCCCGGGGACCCCAATCTTACGCCTTCTGAGGTGGGTACCACACAGGAAGGCAGTATCGCGTCAACTCTTGAAATGGTTGGCTCGGGCGTTGCGGAAAATGTCAGATTTTCCGGCGGAAAGGTCGCCGGCTTTGCTTTTACCGGCACGGGTATTGTAACCGCCAAACCTGATAATGTTTTTGTACAGTTTTCGGTTAAGTCCGGTCCCCAGAATTCTCTCCGCGCGGCAGAAAATGAGGTAATGAAAAAAGTAGATTGGATGACCTATCAACTGGGGTGGCTCTATAAAATTAAAAAGGAAAATTTTAAAGTCTACGGTTTTCAGCCGGAGATGGTCCAGCAGTCGGTTAGGCAATCCCGCTCGCTTCAACAGAAAGACGAGGAAGGGAAAGTAATACCCAAGATAGAGTACAGGTATAATTCTAAAAAATATGTTGTAGTGAGCGACCTCGGAAAAAAATCTTTCATTGAGATTTGTGAAATGCTTGACAAAGCCGTTGATTACGGCGCAATAGCGGTCGCAGAAATTCCCAAACTAAACAGTGAGATAACCGGTGAAAGCGTGGCCGGCAAAGGCAACACCCAGATGACGGCCGTAAAAGGCGCCACAAAACTTAAATTTCAGGCTACGACCAGCAATCCCAATAACCAGCTTATTAATTATCACTTTAATGAAGCCACACTTGAAAAATTGATTAAAACTGCAAAAGACCTGGCGTATAAAGAGGCCAAAGATAAAGTTGAAAAAATTAAAAAGGTCCTGAAATTCAAAGAAAATGAGATGGATATTAACTTTGCGGAAATCATCAATGCCGCCTCTGACGAAGAGGGCGCTGTCACGATAAAAGCTGAAGTTACAGCAACACTTAACAAACCTGCGGCTGCTGCTAAGCAAGCTAAACCTGAAGAATAAGATTTAAAAATACCCCGGAGAACCTTATGTCAATTTATGAAGCCATTTTAAAAAGGCGTACTGTGAGAAAATTTAAGCAGGTTGTTGTAGCTGATTCTTTGCTTGAAAAAATGGTCAATGCCGCCAGAGTTTCGCCGTCGGCGGCTAATCTTCAGCCGCTTGAATATATTGTGGTGAGAGATAAAGAACTCAAAGAAGATATATTTAAAAATGTCAAATGGGCCGCCTATATCGCGCCGCAGGGTACGCCGAAAGAAGGCGAAAAGCCTATGGCTTATATAGCGGTGGTATTTAACAGTAAAGTTGGCTCAGCGTTTGTACCGTATGATCTCGGCGCCGCGGTTATGGCCATGCTCTTAACTGCGTGGGAAGAAGGCCTGGGCTGCTGCTGGATTAAGGCCTGTGATAAAATTGCCCTAAAAAAACTTCTAAAAATTCCTGCAACACACGAAATAGATTCTGTTATTGCTTTAGGTTGTCGCGCTGAAACTCCGGAAATGGAAGAAAGCGATACCAATATAAAATACTACCTGAATCCTGAAGGTGTCCTCCGGGTGCCTAAAAAAAGAGCGCAAACCCTGACCCATTGGGAACAATTTTAATGATTCTTTAACATGCCGCCCACTTCGGCCGATTTCAGGCAAAATTATTGAAATGGAGAGATTTAAACTGAGACAAAAGAGCAGAACAGCCATATTAGGCGGAGGGCTTACAGGCCTTTCCGCCGCTTTTCATTTAAAGCAAGCAGGAAAGGAATTTCTCATTTTTGAAAAAGAAGAGAAAGCCGGAGGCCTGGCCGGCAGCTTTAGTATTAATAAGTTTTCTTTTGATTACACGGGCCATTTTCTTCATTTTAAAACTTGTTACGGCCGGGAGTTTATCAAAAAGCTCCTTAAGAACAATCTTACCCGGAATTTAAGAAAGGCTTCGGTTTTTGCGGATTACGAATATATTCCTTATCCTTTTCAGGTACATTTTGCAAAACTAAAAAACCGGGCTATCGTCGCTGAATGCAAAAAAGGGCTGGAAAAACCGGAAATAAGAAAAGAATATAAAACATTTAAAGAGTGGCTTCTGGGAACTTCAGGGAGAGGAATCTACAAGCACTTCATGGCGCCTTATAATGAAAAACTGTATCAATGCAAACTTGATAAGCTGCTTCCTTTTGGCACTTCGGCTTATGTGCCCGAACTTCAAAAGAAAAAGAAGAACTATGGTTATAACTTTAAATTCTTTTACCCTGCCGGGGGCGCGATAGAAAAACTTCCCGAAGCCCTGGAGGCTCTTGTTTTTGACCGCACTCTGCTCTCTGCGGAGGTTAAAGGAATAGATCCTGTTAAGCGGGAGATTATTTATGGCCAGGACAGAAAAGCCGGCGGGTTTACCGATATTATCTCGACCCTGCCTTTGCCGGAACTTATCCGGCTTATTAAAGGCGCGCCTGAAAATGTCCGGACGGCCGCTAAAAAACTAAAATATATTTCAGTCTTTGCGCTGAATCTTGGCATAGGGCGGGAACGAATTAATAAAAACCATTGGCTCTACTTTGCCGATCCTAAAATAAGTTTTTACCGGGTAGGTTTTTATTCTAATGTTTCAAGAAAACTCTGCCCGCCCCTGACCTCTTCACTTTACGCTGAAGTATCGATAAAGAAAGGCGAAAGGTTTGACAAAAACAAGGTGGCGGAGAAAATAAAGAAAGATCTGATAGCAACGGGTGTTCTTAAAAAATATGACAGTATTATTGCGGAGCAGGCTCTCTTTATTAAATATGCCTATGTGGTTTTTGATCTGGACTATAAAAAGAATCTTGAGATACTCCGGAAGTATTTAAATGAAATTAAGATAATTTCTACCGGCAGGTACGGCGGCTGGAATTATTCCGCAATGGAAGACGCAATTCTTGACGGGAAAAAAGCAGCGAGGCTTAGCTGATGGCCAGATTGAATATTGTTCACATAATAACAAAGTTAGAACTGGGCGGCGCCCAGCAAAATACGCTTTACTCCGTAATGAAACATGACCGGAGCAAATACAATGTATTCTTAGTCTCGGGAACCGAAGGGTTACTGGTCGCCAAAGCAAAAGAGCTTAAAGATTGCAAAGTGATACTTTTGCCGGGTTTAAAACACGAGATTTCCCTCCGGCATGATTTAAACTGTGTTTTTGCTCTAAAAAAGCTGTTTAGAACAGAAAAAATAGACCTGGTGCACACCCACAGCTCAAAAGCGGGAATTTTAGGAAGACTGGCTGCTTATATGGCAAAAGTAAAAATGGTAGTGCATACGGTTCACGGCTTTTCCTTTAATGAGTTCCAGCCAGCTTTAAAGAGAAAAATGTATATATTTTTTGAACGCCTTGCCGCAAAACACACGAATAAACTTATAGTGGTTTCCCGTACTGATATAGAAAAAGGTTTGAAGGCCGGAGTCGGCAAGCCCGGACAATATACTTTAATTCACAGCGGATTCGACCTTAAAGAGTTTACGGCTTCACAGAATGTTTTGGAAGTAAAAAAGGAACTGGGGATTAATCCGGATTTTAAAGCGGTAGGAATGGTCGCTTGCTACAAAGAGCAGAAAAATCCGCTCGATTTCGTAAGAATGGCCCGTATAGTAAAAGAAAAGCATCCAAAGACCGTATTTTTACTTGTGGGGGACGGAGAACTCAAACCGGAAATTGAAAAACTAATAGATGAAAATAATCTCAAAAATGATATAATTTTAACGGGCTGGCGGGAAGATGTTCCGCGGATTTTGCATGCGCTTGATGTTTTTGTGCTTACCTCACTCTGGGAAGGCCTGCCGCGTGTTTTGCCCCAGGCCATGTGCGCAAAAAAGCCGCTTGTAGCAAACGCTGTTGACGGTTCAAAAGAAGCCGTAGTTGACGGCAAGAACGGCTTTCTGGTCGCGCCGCGGGATTATTTTTCCCTGGCTGCAAGAGTAGGCCAGCTTTTGGCTGATGAAGGACTGTGCAAAAAGATGGGCGAGGCAGGATTCTCTATGATAAAAGCATGGGATCAGGATGAAATGGTACAAAAGCTTGAAGAGGAATATGAAAAAATAATGTTAACCTGCGGTATAAAAAAATAATCGTGCGGGAGTTAAATTGACGCGAATAGCCGAATTAAGAAAAATACTTCTCCGAAAAAAACTGGACGCCCTGCTTGTTACCGGTTCTGCCAATAGAAATTATCTCAGCGGCTTCACCGGTTCGACCGCCTTTCTGGTTGTTTCTCTTAAGTCTGCGCTTTTTGTTACGGACTCACGCTATATTGAACAGGCAGGAAAGGAAATAAGTCCGGAATTTGAGCTTGCGCAGGTGAAAAGTGCTAAAGAATATAATGGGGCCATAGCGGATTTAGTAAAAAAGGATAAAGTAAGAGTAATGGCGGTAGAAGCCGGCAACCTGGTAGTATCACAGTTTGAAACTCTAAAAAAATACCTTCCAAAGAAAGAACTTAGGCCTCAAACCGGTCTTGTTGAAGGCCTCCGGGAAATCAAAACCAAAGAAGAGCTTGAAAAAATAAGAAAAGCTGTTGACATAGCCGAAAAAGCCTTTCAGATAACTGTAAAAAGAATTAGGCCCGGGATTTCTGAAAATGAAGTAGCTGCCGAGTTGGAGTACAATATGCGGCTTTTAGGCTCGGAAAGGGCGGCTTTTCCGACAATAGTTGCTTCCGGGAAACGGGGCGCTCTGCCTCACGGGGTGGCTACAGACAAGAAACTTAACAAAGGAGAACTTATTGTTCTCGATTTTGGAGCTGTTTACAAGGGTTATTGTTCCGACTTGACAAGGACAATTGGATTGGGTATAATAGTCAGGCAATTTAAGAACCACTATAAAATGGTTTATGAAGCCCAGCAAAAGGCTATTTCGAGTATCAGCAGTGGAGTGCTCCTGTCATTTCCTGACAAAAAAGCGCGAAATTATCTTAAAAAACATAGATTGGCGGAGTTTTTTACTCACGGGTTGGGTCACGGCCTTGGCATGGAAGTTCACGAAAGACCGTCAATAAACAATGTGGCAAAAGGCTTTTTTCAGGCCGGAATGGTTGTTACCGTCGAACCCGGGGTGTATTTGAAAGGTCAGTACGGTATAAGGATAGAAAACGACATAATTGTAAAAGAAAAAGGGTGTGAAGTTCTCGGTAAAGGTCAGCAGAAGCTGGTGATACTATAGCAAGTACAAAGTACAAAGCACAAGGTACAAAGTGAAACTAAAACCCTTTATCTTGTTACCTTGTACTCTTGTTTTCTTGTATTCTATTTGTAGGGAGAAAAGGCAGCATGATAGATTCAAGTGATTTAAAGAGGGGTGTGCTTTTAGATATTGACGGAATTATTTATGAAGTTGTTGATTATTCCAGGCACAAGCCGGGCAAGGGCGCTACAAATATTAAAACTAGGATTCGTAACATTAAGCTGGATACCACTATTGAAAAAACCTTTGATGCGGGTATTACTCTTAAACTCGCCGATGTGGAAAAGAAAGATATGCAGTATCTTTATAAAGACGGAGAAAATTATGTTTTTATGGATACCGTGAGTTTTGACCAGCAGGCTTTTAGTCCTGCGTCTCTCGGTGACGCCATTAAATATCTGAAAGAAAACATGGTTATCTATGCGTTGATACATAACGGCGATCCGGTCGGAGTTCAACTGCCCAACGCTGTGGAGTTAAAGATTGTGGATTGTCCTCCGGGTATAAAAGGGGATACAGTTTCCGGCGGCTCAAAACCGGCCACTTTAGAAACCGGTACAATGGTTCAGGTCCCGCTTTTTGTGGAAGAAGGCGAGACTATCAAGATAGATACAAGGACCGGCCAGTATTTGGAGAGAATACAGAACAAAAAATAGATAAGACCGAGTTGTAAAAAAATACCTACTAAGGGGGTAAAATGAACACAAAAGAGATAAAAGAAATCATTGATTTATTAAAGGGGAGCGATGTCTCCGAGATAGAAATAGAACACGATGGTGTTAAGATTCATATTAAGAAAGGATCTTCCGGCGCAATAATTACTCCTGTTATGGTTCCTCAAGCGGTAGCTCCTGCCGCTATGGCGCAACCCGGTCATTCACCTATAATTACTCAGGCTCCTGCCGGTGTTCCGGCGCCCGCTGCAGAGGCGGCAAAACCTGCAGGAAACACAATAAATTCGCCGATGGTCGGCACTTTCTACAAAGCACCGGCTCCCGATGCCGCGCCGTTTGTTAAGGAAGGCGATATAGTTAAAGAAGGCCAGACAGTCTGCGTCATTGAAGCTATGAAACTTATGAATGAAATAAAGTCCGAGATAAAAGGTAAGGTAACCAAGGTAATGGTCGAGAACGGGCAAGCTGTTGATTTTGGTCAGGCGTTATTTGTTATAGAGCCTGTTTAGTCCGTAATATTTCTTCCCTTTCCAGATAAAGGGAAAGTAGTGAGTAAAGGAGCAAAATGTTCAAAAAAATATTAATAGCCAATAGAGGCGAAATAGCCCTGAGAGTAATTCGTGCCTGCAAGGAAATGGGAATACGGACTGTTGCCGTATATTCTCAGGCCGATGAAACCTCTTTATATGTAAGACAGGCTGATGAAAGCATCTGTATCGGCCCGGCCCAATCCGGTAAGAGTTATTTAAGCATACCTAATCTTATTTCTGCCGCAGAAATTACTGATGCGGAGGCAATACATCCCGGCTATGGGTTCCTTGCGGAAAATGCCCATTTTGCCGAGGTTTGCAGGGACTGCTCAATAAAGTTTATCGGTCCTTCACCTGAGGCTATAAGAAATCTTGGCGATAAAGTTCTGGCAAAAAATACTATGAGAAAATCCGGTGTTCCTGTGGTGCCGGGCAGCGAAGGTGTCGTAAAAGACGACAAAGAAGCTTTAAAAATCGCGAAAGCAATAGGTTACCCGGTAATTGTTAAGGCCTCTGCTGGCGGCGGTGGAAGGGGCATGAGAATTGCCCATAATGATGTATCCCTGGTTAGCGGGTATCTTACCGCGCGCGCCGAAGCCGAATCAGCTTTTGGCAACTCGGCAGTTTACATAGAAAAGTATATAGAAGAACCGAGACATGTTGAATTTCAGTTTATGGGTGATGAATACGGCGAAGTGGTGCATCTCGGCGAGCGCGATTGCACTATTCAAAGAAAACACCAGAAACTTATAGAAGAAGCACCGTCCCCTTGTTTGAATTCGAAAATCAGAGAAGAAATGGGCCGGGCTGTTATCAAAGGCGCCAAGGCCGTTAATTACTCCAATGCCGGCACTATGGAGTTCTTGGTAGATAAATATAATAAATATTATTTTATGGAAGTTAATACCAGAATACAGGTGGAACACGGCGTCACAGAAACTGTAATGGGCGTTGATCTTATTAAAGAACAGATAAAAATAGCTTTTGGCGAGCATCTATCCTTTGCTAAAAAAGAGATGCTTTTTAGAGGGCATGCCATCGAATGCCGTATTAATGCCGAAGATCCGGAAAAAGGTTTTATGCCTTCCCCCGGCAAGGTAAATCAGTTTATAGTTCCCGGCGGTATAGGTATCCGGGTGGATACTCAGGTTTACTCAGGCTACAGTATCCCGCCGTTTTATGATTCAATGATTGCTAAACTTATATCTTACGGCAGTGACCGGACGGAAGCTATTGACCGGATGGCCAGAGCCCTGGATGAATTTATAATAGAAGGTATAAAAACCACTATTCCGTTCCACAAAAAAGTAATGCAAAACTCTTCGTTCAGAAGAGGAGAGTTTAATACCAGTTTTGTAGACACCTTTTTAAACAAGTAAAGGTGTTTGATTTAGCTTTTTAATTAGCAATCAGTAATTAGTAATTAGAAATTGGTGCCGGGGATGCCTCAAACAGGATTGCTAATAGCTGATTGCGAATAACTAATTATTCAGAAAACAGCAATTGATTTTGTTCGTTTTAATTAGTAATCAGGTATTAGCAATTAGTAATTGTAATTGGGGATGCCCTCAGACAGGATTACTAATAGCTGATTGCGAATAACTAATTGATTTAGAAAGCATCTATTTATTTTTGTTCTTTTTAATTAGTAATAAGTTATTAGCAATTAGTAATTGGAATTGGTGTTGGGGATGTAGCTCAGTTGGGAGAGCGCTGCCTTCGCAAGGCAGAGGCCGTCGGTCCGATCCCGATCATCTCCACCAAAATTCGTGACCTCGAATTTTGGTAGAGCAATAGAGCAATAGAAATTAGACAATAGGCCAACCAAGCTGGGCGGTTGGATTGTTTGCATAAGCTATTAGTAATAAACAATAAGAAATTGTTCTTACGGAGTCCGATGTCTTATTTAGTTTTAGCGCGTAAATACAGGCCCCAGGCTTTTGACGAGGTAATAGGTCAGGAGTTTATTACCAAAACCTTAAAAAATTCTATTGAGGCGAAAAGGGTTGCGCATTCTTTTCTTTTTTTCGGTCCCCGGGGTGTAGGTAAGACCAGTATAGCCAGAATTCTTGCAAAAGCGCTTAACTGCGAAAACGGTCCCACTCCGAATCCCTGCAACAAATGCCGTCATTGTACCGAAATTACAGAAGGCAATTCCCCTGCAATTATTGAGATAGACGGTGCGTCCAACCGGGGTATTGATGAAATAAGAGAACTGAGAGAAAAAATCAGGTACATGCCTTCTACCGGCAGGTATAAGATATATATAATAGATGAAGTGCATATGCTGACAAACGAAGCTTTCAATGCCCTTCTTAAAACCCTCGAAGAACCTCCTGAGTTTGTGAAATTTATCTTTGCTACGACCGAAATGGATAAAGTCCCGGCGACTATCGCTTCGAGATGTCAGAAATATAATTTTAGAAAGCTAACTGTTACCGAGATAGTGGGACTGCTTTCCTCTATTTTGAAAAAAGAAAAAGTCAATGTAAACCCCCAGGTGCTTTCGCTCATAGCACGAAACGCTGACGGAGCTTTGCGCGATGCGGAATCCATACTTGATCAGGTGCTCTCTTATTCTGAAGGCGAGGTAAAACTTGAAGATGTTGAAAAACTTCTCGAAGCCGTAAACAGAGAACTGCTTTTTCTGTTTGCAAAGACCCTTCTGGATAAGAATACGCAGGGCGCGCTTAAAACTGTGGATGAAATTTTCCGCTCGGGTTATGACTCTGTGCTTTTTGTCAAACATCTTGCCGAATACTTTAGAAATCTGCTTATCGTAAAGGTTACAAAGACACCCGAAGATTTCATGGAGATGATAGACCCGGAGGAGATTAAAACTCTTAAAGAAGCAGCGCCGCTCGTGACAGAGACCCGCGTAATGAATACAATAAAGGTCCTGACAGATCTTCTGGAACGGATTAAACACAGTTCCTATCCGAGAGCCCTGATAGAAGTTGCCTGCTTAAAAATAACAAGAATGGACAGTTTGATTTCCTTACCCGAAATAATTAACCGGCTGGAAAGCCTTTCTGCCGGAGAAATAAATATTTCCCCGGAAAATCCGGTGCCTTCTTTGAATAGTGCGGTTCCCGCAAAAGCGGCCTTGTCGGCGCCTTTGGAAAGAGCCCCGGCGGCGGTCTACAGTTTTACAGACATAGAGGAAGCGGATCTTACCGGCGATGATTCAAAAAATCTTGAGAGGATAATAAAAAATTGGCAGGGGCTTGTTGATACCGTAAATCAAAAAAGCAGGTCTTTGGGACCGGTCGTGGCTTCTGTGACGCCTTTCAAATTTGAAGAAAATAAGATTTTTGTGAGGGTGCCAAGCGAGTATCTGGCCGACAATATAAATAATAATTCCGACAAAATAAAAGAAGCATTAAAAGAAATATTCAAAAAGCCGCTTGCTCTTGTTACGGTACTCAAAGAAATAAAACCCGCCGCCGCGCAATATGAAAAAGCGCCGGCAGTTAAAGTTCAAAACGAGAAGAGAGAACCCTCTGACCCGGCCGTAAAAACTGCCCTTAAACTGTTTGGCGGCTGTGTTGTAAAAAAAGATGAGCATGGAAAGATTTAGCGCCGGCGCGCTCGAAAAACTTATAAATGAACTCGGAAGAATGCCCGGGGTCGGGCCGAAATCCGCACAGCGGCTCGCTTATTATATTCTAAAATCCGGTAAAGAAGATATTGAATTACTTGTGAAGGCAATTACCGAAGTTAAAGAAAAAGTAAGATACTGCTCTAAATGTTTCAATATCACTGAATCCGATCCCTGCCCCATTTGCATTTCAAACAAAAGGAATAAAACAAGCATCTGCGTCGTGGAAGAGCCATTGGATATTATGGCAATAGAGAAGACCGGCGCTTTTCATGGCGTTTATCATGTTCTTATGGGCAGCATTTCTCCTCTTGACGGCATAGGCCCGGAAGATCTAAAAATCAAAGAACTTCTGGTACGACTAATCCCTGAAAAAGTAACCGAGATAATAATTGCCACTAACCCTGATGTTGAAGGTGAGGCAACGGCTTTATTTCTAAGTAAACTTATAAAACCTCTGGATGTGAAAGTCTACCGGCTGGCGCTTGGAATTCCTATGGGCGCTTCACTGGAATATGCAGATGAAGTAACTCTGGCCAGAGCGCTAGAAGGAAAAAGGGAGATTTAAAATGGGCATAAGCATTTCAAATATAAAAATAAAACCAAAACCGGACTTTCAAAGGGTACTGAAAACGTTGAAACGCGATATGACCACAGACCGTGTGCCGCTTTATGAGATTTTCAGCAATATTCAAGAAACCGTTATGGCTGATATTGTCAAAAAGGGCGATTTTGAAGATGAAGCTTCTTATTTGAGAAAACTTAATGTTGAACATCAATACCGCCTGGGCTATGATTTTGTAATGGAACGCTCCGATGTCGGTTTTCCCAGTCCCTCGGCTCACCAGGGCAGCACCAAAGAGGGAAAAATAAATTATAGACAGGCCGGGGATTCTATGATAAAAAATATGGAGGATTTCGAAAAATACAAGTGGCCGGATATTTCAAAAGCAGACTTTTCCAGCATGGAAAAAACCGCAAAGATTCTTCCCGAAGGCATGAAAATACTTCCGTTGGGGCCGGGCGGTGTTCTTGAGAATGCGATGTGGATAATGGGCTATGAATCGATGAGTTATGCTTTTGTTGAAGACCCCGCGCTTGTAAGGGCAGTTTTTGACAATGTGGGTTCGCGGCTGGTGGAACTGGCAGGCATCTACGCCGGTATGGATGTCGTGGGCGGTATGACCATCGGCGATGACATGGGTTTTAAAACCCAGACCCTTATTTCTCCGGAAATGATGCGGGAGTTTGTATTCCCCTGGCATAAAAAAATAGTAGAAGCGGTCCACGCGCATGGAAAACCGGTAATACTCCACTCCTGCGGGCAGCTGGAAAGAGTTTATGAGGATATAATTGATTGCGGCTGGGAAGGAAAACATTCTTTTGAGGATACGATAACACCGGTCTGGGACATAAAAGCTAAATACGGCAAAAGAATAGCGCTTTTAGGCGGATTTGATATGGTCAAGATTTGCAGAATGAATCCGGCGGAAATAAGAAAGCATACAAGATATATTCTCGATAGATGCGCGCCGGGCGGCGGCTATTTCTTTGGCACCGGTAATTCGGTCGCCAAATATGTCCCGGCGGAGAATTACCTTACAGCTATTGAAGAAGCTTTTAATTACGGAAAGTATTAAACAATGGAAATTTTAAAAGAAAAAATATCGAAATTACAGCTTAAAGAAAAGTACTCAAGTGTTTTTGAAACAATGACCAAGGGCGTTGCTGATTTAAAAAAGGGGCTCATTGCGCTTGATGCTGAAATGCATTCCGATCTTGAGCAACTACTGCTTGAAGAAGGTTCAGAGCAAGAGGATCTGTGGGGATTTAACTTGTTTGCCGATAAAGAAAACGACGGCTTTATAGAATACACCTCTTTTATTAATATCCGGCCCCGGCAAGGCAATAAATCAATGGAAATAGCCGATCCTAAGATTAGAGACAGCGTAAAAAAACTTGTGGAGAAATTTATAGTATGACTTTTATACATCATAAAACCCTTACAAAAGAAAAATGGAGCAAATACCCGTTCTATAAACAATTACTGATGATAGCAAATGAATTAAATAGGGCTAAAAACATGATAGCCGCAGGGGATTTCAAGGAAACCGGTAATTGCTATGAAAGAGCATTTGAGTTGATAGATGTTACGGTTGCGCTTTTACCGCGCAGGAACATTTTAAGGGAATTATTAAGATTGAGGGATGTTATGGCCGGAATGTACTCTGAAAATAAATATATTCAGGAAACAAACACTTGTATTTATAACTCCATCTTGAGCTTTACTCCGCAAAGCTATTTGATGCTCAATTAGCCGATAAAATATTAGTCTATGTTGACTTTATCGGCTATTTCTTGTATATTAGAACTCATTGTAAATTCCTTGGTAGCTCTCCGCCTCAGGCGGACGACTGTTTTAACAAGCTACCGAGGAATATAATTCCTCGGTAGCTCAATGGTGGAGCATTCGACTGTTAATCGAAGGGTTCCTGGTTCGAGTCCAGGCCGGGGAGCCAGCACTCATAAGCCCGCAGAAATGCGGGCTTTTTATTTGTTATACAAAACTTATTGTTTTAAAATGATTTTCTATTTTCAAAATATTCCATATTGTTTCACTACGTTTCATTCTCATCTGATTTCCTTTCTTATCATACACAAAAAATAATATTTTATTGTTTCAGGATGTTTCAAGATAATTTAACTCTATTGCTGCAGAATTTAAATATGTAATCTGTTAATAATAGAAAGGAGGTTGTGACAATGGAAGATTATCATAATATTACACCACAAGAAAGAGTAGAAAAGATTGCAAGGATTATAACCAAAGGTATTTATGTGATTGCTTTAAAAGAAGGTTGTTTCAATGATGTTATTAAACCCATCGTAAGGAATGAGATACAAATTAAAAAGGAAAAATCAAAGGAGAGACTTAAAATAGAACATAAAAAAAATATTGGCGATAGAATTCTTACTGCAAATGAGGCTATGGAATTATTGAAAATTTCCAGAACTACCTTTTGGAGAATAAGAAAACAATGCGAGATACCTTATAGCATGATTGGTAAAAGACTCATTCGGTTTAGATTGTCGGATATTTTAGATCATTTGGAAAAGCAAATATTGAAACATAATTAGCATTGACCTTGCATAGGGTGGGGGGTATACTATAAGTAATCTATCCTGGAGGTGAAAACTATGAGGGGAAGAAGGAAAGAAACACTTATTCATATTAGGCGTATACAAGGACAGATAGATACGCTTGTAAAATATATAGAACAAGGTAAAGATTGTTTGGATATTGCAATGCTTACGACATCAATTGCAAAATCGTTTGATGCATTGAGATTCAGAACTTTTGAGGGTTTTATTCTAAATCATGTCTTGAAAGGGAAAAAAATCCCTAAAAAACGGATCAAAACTTTAAATTCCTTAATATCGCTTTACAAAAAATAAGCAAAGCTTTTTCTGATAGGAAGCTATATCATACGGGATATGGAGGGGTATTTATGCGAAAGGCTGTGTATAATTTAATAAAAGTAATTTCTGCCCGGGCAGGTGTTCTTGTTTTCTTTATAATGGCTTTTGAAGTAATGATAATGGTCAGTCCTTTTGCTTTCTTCTTTTATTCCGTGTTTAGCCCGTTCTTTAATTTTTTGAATAGGTTTTCCTCAACAGCTTGGCTTACTAACTTTTTCCTGCCTCATATGATACTTCCGCCGACATTATTTTTAAAATCAGTAAGGATTTTAGGTTCAATATTATTTGTAATAGGAGTAGTTACATTTATTGTCTGTGCTTGCCAGGTTTATATCGGGAAATTATTTAAATGGGGCATTGCAAACAAAGGACTATATACTTACATTCGGCATCCGCAGTATCTGGCGCTTGGTATCTGGGGTGCAGGGATGGCGATACTGTGGGCAAGGTTTATTGTTCTTGTCACGCTGGGCATAATGTTTGTTTTATATTACTTTCTTGCTCTGGATGAAGAAAGCAGAATGAACAACTTATATAGCAAGTCTTATAAAGAATACATGAAAAAAACCGGAATGTTTTTTCCTAAAGCGATTGAAAATATTATTCACTTAAATGCTCTTCAAAATACATGGGTTAAAAAACTAGCTGTTTCTTCGGGTCTATTCATTATTGTTCTTTTAGCCGGAGTAATATTAAGGTACATTACTTTAAGTTCTATTGAGTATTTTGCGTCTCAAAATGTAACGCTGTTATCAATATTGCCGGAAGATAATAAAATAATTTCCAATGTGATAAAAGTCATTGGACAAAACAAGAATAAAATTAATTTTATTTCAAATGATAAGAGTTATTTGGGATATTTAATGCCTGTGGATTACATAATGCAGGGAATGATAGCAGATACGGGCGAAAAATCACAACTGCACAAACATCATAATACATTTGTTTTGATTTTTGACTGGGTTTTTCATCCGTTCCGGCACTTAAGAAACCCACCCTCTGCTCAAATGGCAAAAATGCATGGAATTGACCCAATATTTGCGAGAAGGTATCATTGCCCGTTAAATATTGATAATCCGAATATGGCTTGCGATACTTGCCCGTATAGAAGAGTGATATTGGTGGAAATAGTTAATGGGAATAGTGTCTCGGGATCAGATTCTTTATCTGTTAAATATAAAAGGATCCCTGCAGGATATATTGATATTAACACTACTACGGGAGAGATAATTAGCGTGAATAGGGTTGAAGAATCTACAGCATGGAAAGATGTCCCAACACCCTCAATTTAAGGACAGTCCGTATATGAAGAATGAACAAAAGCCCTCAATAAATAATTTGTTTTTATCGTTTTTAAAATTAGGAGCAACCGCATTTGGCGGACCTGCTATGGTTTCCTATATCCGCAAGATGGCAGTTGAACAAAAAAAGTGGCTTGATGAAGATTCATTTAAGGATGGGGTTGCCCTTTGTCAGACAGTGCCGGGAGCAACGGCTATGCAAACCGCTGCCTATGTCGGGCTAAGATCACGAGGGATATTTGGTGCTGTAGCAAGTTTTGTCGGATTCGGTCTGCCTGCATTTATTATAATGATGATCCTTTCTGTGGTATACTCGCAAACACACAGCCTATCAAAAGTAATTTCAGCATTTAATGGACTTCAAATTATTGTTATAGCTATTGTTGCTAATGCTACTATTTCATTTAGTAAAACTTCTTTGAAAAACTTGAAAGATGCAATTATATTAATTATTTCGATAGGGATGTTTGCTGTGGGAGCAAGCCCGATTTCCGTTATTTTTATAGCTGCTCTTTCAGGATATATTCTCTATAAAAATATGCCTATTCAGAAAAAATCAGTAGAAAATGAAGAAATACTAGAAACTTCTAAAACATTTATATTTCTATTGGTAATTATTGTATTTTTGGGTTTGTTGCTTTTTGTTTTCCAGCGGAAATATTTTGATATAGCAATTCTAATGAGTAAAATAGACTTGATGGCTTTTGGCGGTGGCTTTGCTTCTGTTCCGCTCATGTATCATGAGATTGTTAGTGTTAGGGGATGGATTGATAATGCTGTTTTCTTGGATGGTATTGCCCTCGGTCAGATTACTCCGGGTCCAATCGTAATTACTGCAACATTTATAGGGTATCTGGTTTATGGACTAATTGGTGGATTAATAACAACCATAGGTGTATTTCTACCTTCTTTTCTTGTTGTCGTAGGTATAACTCCT
>Ga0114951_10002543_pt1 | contig 20500 bp, 6 predicted proteins | sample AM7aDNAmetaG_FD_88677 | JGI IMG/M metagenome (GOLD analysis project Ga0114951, IMG submission 88677) | Freshwater microbial communities from Finland to study Microbial Dark Matter (Phase II) - AM7a DNA metaG | ecosystem: Environmental > Aquatic > Freshwater > Lake | place: Finland: Lake Alinen... | reverse complement strand
TTACCCTTGAAAATCAAGATCAAAAACCATCGCTTTTAAGTGGTAAGGAATTACCGCGGAAGGTGGTAAGGCATTAGCGCGGATGCTGGTAAGACATTAACGCGGAAGGTGGTAAGACATTAGCGCGGAACGCAGCTATGGATCAAACAGGGCCTTCACGTCTTAAATCCCAATTCCCGGCCTTACTACATCATGGGAATAGACCTCATCACTTTTCTTAAAAGCAAGAAGGCCGCCAAAAGAACCAGACTTCAGGAAGACGGATTTTACTGCGTCCGTTGCCATTGCGAGCGAAAAAGCCTGCCGGAAAGAATCACAATCCATCCTACCAGCAAACGACTTGGGGAATTGGCCCGGCAGATCATTGTCCGTGGCATCTGCCCTTCCTGCGAAAGCCGGATCATCCGCTTTTCTTCGGATAAGAACACATTCTGGAAGTCAACACTACCGCAAGAGGGGCAGGGATTAATAGGCAATGTCCCCAGCCCCGTAAATATTGACATAACAAAGGAGGCCGGGAAATGAAAGACATCATCCAGAATGAACGAATCAAAAGAGCATTTTTTAATTACCTCAAGGAAGCCAAAGGGCGGAGCGATGCCACAATCAACGTCATTGAGCAGGCGATCCTCCATTATCAAGAAGCCCGTCCCAATGAAGCTTTCAGCCTGTTTAACCGAAAAAGGGCCGTGGCGTTCAAGGAATGGCTTAAAGCCAGAACTTTCAAGGGGAAGGTGCTGTCGGCCATGAGCTACTACAATTACCTCCGCCATCTGCGAACCTTCTTTGACTGGCTTTCCAGGGAGCCAGGCTACAAGAGCAAAATCGCCCCGGCATCCATCGACTATCTCATGCCGCTGGAAAAAGAGACCCGCCTGGCCACCCAGAAACAGCCCCGGCCCTTCCCAACGCTTGAATACGTCCAAAAACTCACAGCAAGCATAAAACCGGATACAGAAATTGCCCTGCGCGACCGCGCTCTCATTGCCTTTACCCTTTTAGGCGGAATGCGCGATCAGGCCATCGCCTCTTTGCCCCTGTATTGTTTCGATGAAGAAACCCGGACGATAAACCAGAACCCGCAAAAAGGTGTTCGAACTAAGTTTTCAAAACTCATCAACACAACACTCTTTGAATTTGATCCGGCCCTTGTTGAATACTTCCTGAAATGGGTGAAACACCTGAAAAATCAGACGCCTGCGTCGACCGATCCGCTTTTCCCGCAAGCGCTAATGGAAAGCTCCCCGGACAACCTGTCCTTTGAAACGGCAACCCATGTCAGCCGGACATTCTGGAAAGGGGCGGGGCCGATCCGAAAGATCTTCAAGAAACGATCGGAAAATGCCGGGCTTCCCTATTTCCCACCTCACGCTTTCCGGCATCTCGCTGTTGATCTCGCCTTAAAAGCCTGCAAGAACGGTGAGCAGATCAAGGCCATCAGCCAAAACTTCGGGCATGAATACATTGCCACGACCATGTATTCCTATGCCAATTTTAACGATGACCAGCTTTCAAGTGTTCTCAAGAGCATCGACTTCTCCGGCAAGAAAACAACCTCGGATGAAACCCTGGAAGAACTTAAAAGAATTATCTTGAAAAACTAAATAATACGCTATATTGTGCAAGAAAGGATTTTACATCATGGACATCGTCAAACGCCTCGAAATCTACCGCCTCGAAAACAAGATCCCCCAGGAGGCCCTGGCCAAAAAGCTGGGCGTTGCCTTCTCCACCGTCAACCGCTGGATCAATGGCAAATCAAGGCCAAACAAGATCCAGAGCTATCACATTGAGAAACTTTTAAGCCAATCCGGGAGAAAAGCTCATGGCGACGCTTGATTTTAAAGGCAAGTCGATCATTCAGAATTACCACATGACCGTCAAATATCATGAGCTTGTGCCGCAAAAGGCCAAGAGCCTCACGGACAAAATCAGCCTGAACGACAACCTGATCATCCACGGCGACAACCTGAAAGCTCTCAAGGCCCTGCTCCCCATGTATGCCGGGAAGGTCAAGTGCATCTACATTGATCCGCCGTATAACACGGGGAACGAAAATTGGGCTTATAACGATAACGTCAACTCGCCGATGATCCAAGACTGGCTCAACAAGGTAGTAGACCGTGACGATCTGACCCGGCACGACAAATGGCTTTGCATGATGACACCTCGAATCAAACTACTGCGCGACCTATTAAGAAACGACGGTGTTATTTTTATTTCTATTGATGATGAGGAAAATCACCACTTAAAAATGCTTATGGATGAAATCTTTGGTGAAGAAAACTTCGTTGCGACAATAATCTGGCAAAAAAAGTACTCCCCTCAAAACGATGCCAAGTATTTCTCCGATATGCATGACTTTATTCTTGTGTACGCAAAAAAGAAAAACGGCGGAGACACGACTTCAGGATGGAATAGGAATCTGCTAGCAAGAACCAGCGAACAAGACGCCCGATACAAGAATCCTGATAACGATCCAAGAGGCCCTTGGAAGCCAGCAGACTTCTCCGTAAAAACTTATTCTAAAGAATACGATTATAAAATCACCACTCCTTCCGGTCGAATTGTATCTCCCCCGCAAGGAAGATGCTGGTCAACGTCTGAAGATAATTTTAAAACATGGAAAAAAGACAATCGCATTTGGTTTGGCAAAGAGGAAAACAATGTCCCTTCAGTTAAAATTTTCTTGTCCGAAGTCAAACAGGGAACCGTTCCTTTAACCTTATGGTTGCGTGATGAAGTCGGGGACAATGAGGAAGCCAAAAAAGAAATTAAACAAATTTTTAATGGAAAAGACACCCCCTTCAATACGCCAAAGCCTACCGCGTTAATCAAAAAAATCCTCAGACTTTCAACTGAAAACGATTCAATTATTTTAGATTCTTTCGCCGGCTCTGGGACTACGGCTCACACCGTGCTTGATCTCAACAAAGAAGACAGCGGCAACCGCAAATTCATCCTGATTGAATGCGAAGACTACGCCGACACGATCACCGCCGAGCGCGTTCGCCAGGTTATCAAAGGCGTTCCCAAATCCACAGGTGACAAACTTAAAACAAGCCTGGGCGGATCATTCAGCTACTTTGAGCTTGGCAAGCCCATTGAAATAGAAGGCATCCTTTCCGGCAAAAACCTCCCCACCTACAAGGAGCTGGCCCGTTATGTCTTCTACACCGCCACGGGAGAAGAATTTATCGAGAAGAACGTGAACGAGAAGAAACAATTCATTGGCGAATCGGGCGAATACGAAGTCTACCTCTTCTACAAGCCGGACATCGACTACCTTAAAAAAACCGCGCTCACACTCGAACGCGCCGAGGCCCTGGGCAAATCCAAAGGCAAAAAGCGGCTGGTCTTTGCCCCTACAAAATACATGAACAACGAACAGCTGACCGCTCATCGGATCGACTTTGCCCAGTTACCCTTTGAAATCTATAAATTTGCTGAATAAAAGGTCTTTATGAAACATAATTCAGTTCATGTGCTTGGACAAAAAATTACCATTTTGAACAATGCGAATGACGCCTATATTTCCCTGACAGATATTGCCAGATACAAAGACCCGGAGCGCAGCGACTACATCCTCCAAAACTGGATGCGAAACCGCAGCACCATTGAATTTATCGGCCTGTGGGAAAAGATTCACAACCCTGATTTTAATTCCATCGAGTTCGATGGATTTAAAAATCAGGCCGGGGCAAACAGCTTCTCCCTGACACCCAAACGCTGGATAGAGCAAACCAATGCCAAGGGGATTCAATCAAGGGCGGGCCGGTACGGCGGAACCTTTGCCCACCGCGACATCGCTTTCGAATTTGCCTCCTGGATCAGCGCGGAGTTTAAACTATATTTGATTGTTGAGTTCCAACGCCTTAAAACCGATGAAAATGACCGGCTAAAGATCGAATGGAACCTCCAGCGCACCCTGGCCAAGATCAACTACCGCATTCATACCGACGCGATCAAGGAAACCCTGATCCCGCCGACATTATCGCATCAGCAAACCCAGAAATTATATGCCAATGAAGCCGATCTTTTAAACGTTGCCCTGTTCGGCCTAACCGCCAAAGAGTGGCGCGATTCAAACCCCTCTTTAAACGGAAACATCCGCGATCATGCTTCAATAGAACAACTTGTTGTCCTCTCGAATCTTGAAAGCCTCAACTCGGTCTTTATTCGTCAGGCACTGGCTCAAGCCGAACGGTTAAGACAGTTAAATCAAGTCGCCATCACACAAATGCGTTCAATCCTTTCTGACAAAACAACCAAAAGACTGAAATAATGGAACTGAAAGAATACCAGCAAAAGTCCCTTGATCAGGTCAGGCAATATCTTGAAACGCTTAATAATTGGCGGCGGATCAGCGATCTGGCTTCAAAAGAAGCACATGTCAAAGGTGTTGTCAATTTCCCCCAGCAGGCATGGGAGAAGATTGTAAAAACGCCTTACCGTTCCCGCAAGGACGGCGTCGGCGAATACCTTCCCAATTTCTGCCTGAAGATACCGACCGGCGGCGGAAAGACACTCCTGGCCGTCAAGGTCATTGACCTTATTAATACGCAATACCGCCAGAAGCAAACAGGTCTTGTCCTTTGGGTTGTCCCGACAACGCAGATCTATAACCAGACGCTGGGCCAGCTCCGCAACCGCGAACACCCCTACCGCCAGCACCTTGATGTTGCCACGGGCGGGCGAACGATCATCCTGGAAAAGACCGACCGCTTTACACCGCTGGATATCAAGGACAACCTCGTTGTCCTTCTCCTCATGCTACCGTCGGCCAACCGGGTGGTAAAAGAAACGCTCAAGATCTTCAAGGACAGCGGCGGCTTTCAGTCCTTTTTTCCGCCTGAAGACGATATCGAAGGCCACAAGAAACTGCTTTCGCTGTTCCCCAACCTTGACGCTTTCGGCAAGGACAGCGGCTTCTTTGGAAGACAAATAAAGACTTCGTTGGGAAACACCCTTCGAATCCTTAACCCTGTGATCATTCTCGACGAAGGCCACAAAGCCTACAGTGAAGGCGCCCAAAAGACACTCTGGGGCTTCAATCCCTCATTAATCGTTGAACTTTCAGCCACACCCCAGGATGAATCCAACATCCTTGTGGACATCAAAGGCGCGGAACTAAACCGCGAAGGCATGATCAAGCTCGACCTTCATGTGACCAACAAATCCAGCACCAACTGGAAAGATACCCTGCTGGCCAGTGCCGAAAAACGCAATGCGCTTGAAGAAAAGGCCAAAGAATATCAGGCCAACAGCGGCGAATACATAAGGCCGATCTGTCTTATCCAGGCCGAACGCACCGGCAAAGACCAGCGCGGCAATAAATTCATCCATGCCGAGGATGTAGCAGAATATCTTCAAAAGACGGCGGGCATACCCAAAGAACATATTGCCATCAAGTCGAGCGAAAAAGACGACATCGAAGGGCTTGATCTCTTTTCACCCTCCTGCCCTATCCGCTATATCATCACCAAACAAGCCTTGCAGGAAGGCTGGGACTGTTCTTTTGCCTATGTCCTGACCATCCTGACCAACCCGACATCAAAGAACAACCTGACCCAGCTTGTCGGACGCATCCTTCGCCAGCCCTTTGCCCGAAAAACGGGCGCCAAGGAGCTGGACGAAAGTTATGTCTTCTGTTTCCAACAGCGCGGCGCGGACTTGATGAAAGTGATCAAGAAAGGCTTTGAAAGCGAAGGCTTAGGCGATCTCACCACCCAGATCATCCATGACGGCGCGGAAGAAAGCGCATCACCCGAAGAAGGCGAGAAAACCGTCTCTCTGAGAAAAGAATTTAAGAAATTTGCCGGACAAATCCTGCTTCCGGTATTTGTGATCAAGGACGGCCACAGCTGGCGGCGGGTGAGTTATGAAGCAGACATCATCAGTCAGATCGACTGGGAAAACGCCGACTTTTCCAGCCTCAAGAACCTTCCGCTTGAAGCACGAACAGACACCGATACCGAATTTTCTGTCGGCCTCAGCGCCGATAAAGGGCAGGTCATTGAACAGCACGGCCTCCACCGCCTCGCTAACGGCGGGCTTGCCCTGGACACCGTCTTCATCGCAAGACACCTTTTAGAGGGCATCCCGAATCCGTGGCTGGCCTATGAAATCGCGCAAGAAGCAAGCAAAAGCCTTGTTGCCAGGCACGGCATTGTCAAAGTCGCCAACGAACTTGTTTTTGTGATCGAAGAACTCCGCAAGAAAGCTGAATCGGAAAAAGACCGTCTGGCCCATGAGATCTTCGTTCAAATGCTCAAGGACAACAAAATGAGGTTCATGATCGTGCGCGGCGGTAACGGCTACACGATGCGCGATAAATTAAAAGTAAAACGATCCAGCCGTACCCTTACCCGGCACGATGAACAGCCGCTTCAGTACAGCCTGTTCGACTTCGTACCTGAAGAACAGTTTAACGAAACAGAAAAGTCTGTAGCGTGGTACCTGGAAGAACAGGAGAAGCTCCTGTGGTGGTATCGTAATATTTCCCGCGAAGATTACGCCATTCAAGGCTGGCGCAAGCATAAAGTCTATCCCGACTTCATCTTTTCCGAGATCAGCAAAAAAGACCGGGCTGAATTTGACAAGGTCTTTGTCGTCGAAACAAAAGGGCTTCACCTTAAAGATAATGACGACACCAAATACAAGACCAAACTTTTCGAATATTGCAACAAGCTGGCCAAAGAACGAAGCCTCACAGACATTGGATTATCCCTCAAAGAGCGAACAGTTTCTTTTGAGATCATTTCAGACGACGAATGGCAGGTAAAGGTGCGCGAACTTTTAAAAGGAGAGGGGCAAGTTGCCACCCCCCTTTCAAAATAACCCTATGTCATCCGCCCTCCTCTACGTCAGAGTATCCAGCAAAGAACAGGAGAAGGAAGGCTATTCCCTCGATGCCCAGGAGAAACTGGGTTATGAATACGCCGGGCGCAGGGGCTTTAAGATCGTCAAAATGTGGAAAGTCTCGGAATCTGCCTGGAACAACAAAAAAGACCGTGTCGCTTTCATCCAGATGGTTGAATACTCTAAAGCGCACCCGGAAATTGAACACATCATCTTTGACATCACCGACCGGATGACCCGCAACGATTTCGACAAGATCAAGATTGTTGACCTTATCCAGTATCACAACAAATCGATCCACTTCTCCCGCTCCAACAAGATCTACAACCGGGCCTCCAGCCCGGATGATCTTTTCATGCTCGACATTGAAGTGGCGGTCGCCAAGAAAATGTCGAACGACATTTCCCGCAAGACCAGGATGGGGATGCTGGAAAAGGCCGAACAGGGCATTTTCCCATCCTATGCCCCATTGGGATACACCAACAACAAAGCCACCCGGCAACTTGAGATCAATGCGCCACAGGCCCGGTATATCAAGAAAGCCTTCGACCTCATGGCCACGGGCAATTATTCCATCGAAATATTAGCCCGGCAACTCATCAAAGAGGACTGCCGCACCAACCGGGGTGCCAAGGTCAACAAAAGCACCCTCGCCTTTGTCTTGAAAAATCCATTCTACTTCGGGAACTTCGTCTGGAAAGGCAAACAATACCAGGGCAACCACGAACCAATCATCAACAAGGCCACCTTTGACCGTGTTCAAATGGTCTTATCCGGCAAACGCCTGCCCCACATCAACCGCCTCAACTTCGCCTTTAACAACCTTATCACCTGCGGCGAATGCGGCTGTAAGGTTTCCGGCGAACAGAAACACAAGCCCGTTGATAAAACATACACCTATTACCACTGCACCTTTTCCAAAGGCCGACATCCCAACCGGGCCTATATCCCCCAGAACCGTCTGGCCAAGATGTTTGAAGAACCTGTCCGGCAGATCCAAGTGAGCGATGACTTTGTGGACTGGATGAAAGAAGGGCTGACGATCAAGGCCAGGGATGGCGCACAATCGCAAGGAAACCGCCTTCTGACGCTTCAAAAGCAACTAGCCATAGCCGAGCAGAGGATCAACCGGCTTTTCGACGACAGGATGGACGGGAAGATCAATAACGAGGAACTGGCACGGGCCAAAGAAGCGGAATACACGGCAAACATTAACGACCTGAAAGCCCAGATCAGCCAGGCGGAAACAACAAACCCCCGATTCCTCGAAGACGGCCTTGAAGCCCTCGAACTTCCTAACCTGTTATACTCTCAATATTTTGCGGGAACACCCGAGGAGAAGGGGATCATCCTGCGAAAGATAGCCTCGAACTACACGCTCCGTGGCGCAACCCTTTGCGCCACATACAGAAGGCCCTTCAGCATATTCGCCAAAGGGCCTTCTTGTCCAACATGGCTGCCCATCCTTGACACAGGGCGAACTATTTTCTCGTCGAGAAGGGATATCGCGTTCACCGTTAAGTTCTATAAAGTCCGCTCCAAAGGCTTCAGAATGTCCCTTGGCGCCCCCTTGCAAGACCTAAAACAGCAACCCCGCCCTAACCTCGTCAAAACCTTGGCCACTGCCAACTGATCCCCAATAACCTGCGAATCTTATCACAGAACTGACAGATTGCAATGACCCCGAAGAACTGCGCCTGATAAGCATCAACCGCCTGCGGCCAACAACTCCTTGGAACTCTTCATGCTTATCCCTAGAAAAGTAGCCACACTTGAAAGCGGTCGAACATTAATAATGACAGGCACAAATCCTGTAGCACTCTTCAATTGCTCAAGCATGGCCGGATCCATATGAAATTTAATTTCACCATTGTTATTCTGAGTCTGTAAATGCATGTTGGCGGAAGTCAAATCGATGCCGCCAGGCGCATTCATTGCTTTATCAGAAATCTTGCCTGCCTGTTTTGCCTTGTATTGAGAAGCCCTTGTTTTATCATGATAACCAATTTCTCTGCCCAAGTTTCCTTGCGGTAATAGCCCTGTTTTTACTTTTAAAATGGAGAGTGATTCAATCATATCCATCATCTGGTCTTCAGTAGGTGCGTTCTCAAAATAAACGAATTTGGAATAATTCCTTACTTCCCTTGCCCCGCTTCCAATCCCGACAAATACCACATCCAGATTCATGCTTTTTTCGAGCTGATTAAGACTACTCCTTAATTCTTCAAAACTCTTTCCAGACATCTCTCCACCATCGGTAAAGACAAATTCGAGCCGATGTTTTTTATGCATTTGTCCTTTATATTTCTCCCGCAAACCATTGATGACAGCAACAGTATTAATCCCCAGCTCACTATCTGAATTAGTCAATTTACTCAAGGCCGATTCAACAGCCGTCTGGTCTTTGCTTTGTTCAAAATCTAAATATTGGTGATAATTAGTGCCAATACCACTTAAGGAATAATGTAAATTCTGATTTCTTACACCAGAAAAATAATTTAAGGCTGAAAAACTTTTTACCATATGGATAAAAGCATTAAATAATGCCCCCCGCGCACTTGGGCTTATATCTACGGTAATCCCCGTGCTAAGGCTTGCCATCCCTTCAATAACCTTTGTTGATGAAAACGGATCCATGTCGCCCTCTAAAAGTCTTTGCAAATCTGGAGCATCGCCGGACTCGGAATAAATCCTCCTTGTTTTGGGCGTGCCTGCAAAAATCTCCAAATAACGACGTATTCTGGCAGGGCTTATTGCGATCAAACGCTCCATTTGTTCTTTGACCCAAGATGGCGGCGCTGTCTTGGTTTCATCAATCACCTCGCCTTCACCACCCTGTGTACCCTTGCTTCCATCCCCGCCATTAGGCCCCGGAGGGGCGCCCCGGCCGTCTTGCGGATCTCTAATGAGCGTTGATTGGCCATCTTTGGGCTCTGGCCCCACCTCAATATCAATAGACTGCCCTTCAGCATCTTTTTCTCCATCTTCATAAGTAATATCCACATCCGGGGTTCCATCAAGACCAGCCATAATCTCTTCTATCGTAGAATCCCCGCCTTCAACTACCTTGGCCTTGATTTGATAAGCACCTGCTTTAGCTGTAGCCAAATAAGTCCACGGTTCTTTATAAAAATTAGCGGCCATGCGATTGACTTCGACTGAATCCATTTTCTCCAATATTTTTACGGCCGTCTCAATGCGGTCTTTTTCAAAATTATCTGATATCAACTGTTCAGGGGCAAATCCATTCGCTATCAATACACCATTTAAAATCCCCTTAGCAGCTTGACCATAAGCATCTTTTGCGCCCGCTTCGCGTTTCATATCTTGAGCCAATCTATATACGGCATATTCTCTGGCATATGGTGAAAAAATCATGGGGAAAAGAGTTGAACTCATTTCAAGATTATCTGAAATCCAAAGCTTGCGCTGATCCTTAAGCCCACCTTCATTCAGACGTTTCTCTATGAATGCATTAATCAATTGCGCACGCTTGGACCAAGGCATCTTTTTAGGAAAACTTACCTGCTCTTGAGCCTCAAACTTTCGAATCCTTAAAGCGTCTATAACATGCCCTAACTCGTGCCAACCCACCCAATCCACAACATCTTTTACCGGCACTCCGGATACCGCTTCAGCCCTGGCTGAATCACGGCTCATAACAATTGCCATTTCACCTTCAAAATATCCTAAAGTGCCTTTGGAATTTAAAGGATTATCCTTCACCATGACTGCTTGAATATTATCATCCTTATACGCCTGCTGATCCTCACCCAAGAATGCTAAACGGCCTTCATTAATATACAAACGCCTTTCGATTGGCTCAGCGAATATTTTCATATAAGGCACACTACTTTTGACCATCAATTGTAAAAGAAGCAACGTATCTCCCCTACGCTCAAATACCCTTCTCAACTCCAAAAACTTCTCACGCAAGTCTCCTTCTTTAATTAACTTATTTGAATACAAGTCAATAATGGCTTTGATCGTAGAAAGTATTTCAGGATCTAATTGCCGTGCTGCATCCAAGACCTTATCGTCTAAATTCTTTTCACCATTAGCCAAAGCCAATAAATATCCTTCCAAAATGTCCCGGGCAAAAACCCTATAACCCTCTTGAGATGTAAGTTTGCCCGCATTGCGTATAAATTTATCTAGATTATCTTTGATCCTTTGAACATCATATTCGATTTTAATGACTGTTTTCTTGCCATCCTTGGGCGATGGTTGGCCCTCTGGTGTTTTAACTTCTTCCGGTTCAATTTGAATCTCAACGGGCTTATTCCCTAAATATTGATTAATATCATCAACATCCGGATGCCGAAGCGTTTTATCTATATCAACAATCTCCGGCTGTACTTCCTCGTGACCTTCACGTAATTGTCCGGCGGCAGATACAACCCCTGCTTCCGGGGCGCTTTGTGTAATCCCTCGACGGTGATACTCTGAAAGTATTTCTACCAAAGTTTGCTTGTCGTATAAAAGCGGATCGGGTGCCCAAAGCTTAACGGCATGTCCGGCAATTTCACGGGCAAAAGAAGCACGGCCTCCGTATTTTTCCGAAGGATTAAACGTTAAAAGTATCATGACCTCATCGTCAACTTCCACCTCAAAACTTTCTCCGGCGTATTCGACTGAAAACTTCTTTTCACCTCTAAAGAGCGGTGCCAGAGCATATAATATGTCCGGTGAGGCATTAGCCTCATCCAGCAACAAAACAGAACGGTTCGAAGTCAGCTTGCCCGGAATAGCGATGCGCTTGCCGTTGATCTTCCCAGCCCGCGCAAGAAATTCTTTAACACCCAACTCAAATTTACCCTGTTGAAATTTCAAACCAACACTCATGTCAGAAATTCGCATTTCTTCATAAGCGTTGAGGGTATACATTGGAACACCCCAAATCCGAGACAAATTCCGTGCCAGCGTTGATTTCGCCGTTCCTGTCAAACCATTAAGCATAATGACGCGTGGCAGACGAACTCGGCCCAATGCATTCTTGATCGGCTGCCACGCGCGTATCATGGCAGAAGCCAAACGACGCACCTCATTGGTATATTTGACGAAATCCCTCGTAGCTACTTCTGTTTCCGGTAAACTCTGATTTAGATTATAGAGATCTCTGGATATCTTGGCGCCACCTATTGAACTAATCAAATTTAACCGAACAAGTAACTGAGTACCTTCCAATTTCACCCTGATATTTCCGGATGAAATCTCTTTATAATCCTTGAGATTTCTCAATTCCTCTGGCCGTAACGTGTAAGTATTCGCGCCACCGGAAAAACCCAATGTCCAATAATCCTCATAACGTTCAAGAACCAAGCCATTCTCCAAGGTGACAGGAACTCCCTTTTGCAAATTAGCTGTCTCTATACGAACTTCATGTTCCCTGCGTTCAATGTTATTAAGCTCACCCTTAATGCTATTCTTCATTTGATTCCACAAAACATTAACACGAGCTGCTTCGTGCTTGGAAGCCAAAGGCATTAACCACATTTTCTTGATAACTTCTTCTTCAAATTTATAAAAATCATCAGGTTCCATGGCGAGCCCATAAACGATGTACAGGGCTTTGGCCACATAATACAAAGGGTTCGTATGGAAATTGCCTTCCTGAATATCCTTTTGTTTTTCTAACTGTATTTGAAGAGCCAGTGTACTGACTTCTCTTTGACTAAATCCATAGTGATTCCCAAACCCCTCATTGGCGTCATATTGGGCCACAGCTGAAGCAACGGTGGCGATCCAATTGACCTCTGACGAGCGCACCAAAGGATATCTGTTGCTAAAAACATGCTTTAATTCCTTCAAATTATCAATGGGCCTCACACGTATAGGTAAAAAACGATTAATAAATGCCGACGAATAACCATGCTCCAATCCGGAAGAAGCCATCAGATACACGCCTTGAGGCAGAACGTAATTTTCAATCTCTCCTTTTTCATTACTCAATTCAATGCGGCGTGTCGTTAACAATTCATTAAGCAAAACTCTCTGTCTTTCCGGGATGGCATCCATCAAATGGAAAAATAAAATCTTAGGCACCCCATCTTTAACAGAACCATTCGTTGGATTAGCCGAACTCTCCTTTTCCAAATATCTTGAAATAAATCCTAAGGCAAGTAAAAACTCTCCGGAAACATCCTCCTTCTTGATGCCATAGCGATTTAAAGCCTTTTCAAATCTTGGTAAGACCATACCAACCATTTGCATTCTGGTCATCTGTGGATGCGACCAAAGAATGTCCAATTGATAACCTAAAAGATGCGCAAGTTTTCGTGCCACACCAATAGCATCAGCCCCATCTTCTTCAAAGAAGGCAATCGGCATGTTCATCTTTAAGCCCAATGCCGCGGCCCGCAAAGTTTGATTCTGGTTGGCAATGTCTTCAATCTGTTCTACATCTTCCTGCGTCACATTGCCTGATTTTACAGAACGCGAAAAATCCAACCCATTAAAATGGATAATATTCCCATCCTGCCGGACTCCTACCGGTTCTGACCATTCTTCCAAATAGCCTTCAAGATCTCCTTGGGTTTCATCTCCAATAGCCTTCCACATTTGAGTAAATTCTTGAGTACTCAAGCCTGATAAATACGAAACCATGATCCCTTCAAACAAAGCCTTCTTGAAATTCTTCCCATTCCTCGCCGCTTCTTGGAGCATTTGAGTCACCCTGATCAATTGTCGCGGGCTGACTTCTTCTTTATGAGGATGCTTTTGACTCATCAAAATATGAATGGCTACGGCCTCACGTTTTACATCATCAGGAACTTTGTCTTTATCTTCTTTAAGATAAAAATCCATCATCAATAAACCGTCATACGTGGAAAGGACATTGTCCGTCCATATCTTTTGTCCCATTTCATCAACTCCGGCAAAAAGGGGCTCCCGTTCCTTGGTTGATCCTGCTGGGTTTTGACTGACCGCCAAATGAAAATCTTTATGGCGATGAAGCACAACACCCCGAAATCCAGGATGATACGTTCCCAGATCGAACTCTTCCTGCCCTGCAACTTGATTCAAAAAAGCAATCGCCTCTTTGGAATTAATTCCCATGGCGCCTTCATCCAATAAAAAGATTCCCCCTTCTGTATATGCCTTCAAGAAAGGAATTAAAAAACTGCCATTTTGATCTTTCTTTGAAGCCGTTAATAAAAACTCTTTGCCTTCCTTACTCATCTTCCCCAAAAAATTCCCAAGATCAATATCTTCAAACATCATTTCCTTGTAAAAAGCTATGCCTAAACGTCGCGCAAGATCTTCCACCCCGGAAGTCTTTCCGCCACCGGGAAAACCTTCAACCAAGAGAACCCTATTATGTCTCAAGCCAATTAGCTCAGCCGCCAATTGCCTGATCAAAATACCGGTCGGCGCTAAGAATGATTCTTCTCCCGGTACTTCCGTCATATTGCTGAATTTTGTCCTAAAATGTATGCCATCAACCACCAAATCAACCCCACCCTCAGTCTGTTCGTATTGAATAGCACTCCTAGTTAAAGGATAGTCCTTAAAGATTTCTCCCCTGTATTCCGGCCGTAATCCTATCCCCAAGGTGTAAAACGCGATCTTACGGACGACGCTATCCGTTAAATTATTTTGCTCTCTTAACTCCATCATGAAAACCTTAATATCCTCAATACTCAAACGGTTATGTGGATATTCCCCTTTCCTCTTTTGATCTTCATACTGATTAAATGCTTCGAAAGACAATTCAGTAATTAGACCGCTAAAAGCCTTCAATTGTGGGTCATCCTTAAGTCCTGATAAATATCTCTGTATAAACGAAGGGTTTAAATCACCGGCCATATTGATACCCTGGAACCTATCCATCTCAGCGGGGCTCAGGTTTATTTCTTCTTCGCTGGAAGCCGTAGCAATAAACCTTAAATTCTTAGGTGTCTGGGAATAAAACCATCTTGTGAAATCAAGCTTGTCCGCCGCTAAAACATCCCCCACAGCCCCTAAACCTTCCTTCCCAAATTCTCTCTTTAGTTCATTCCATTGCCCATCAGGTAATCCATTTAATTGTACGAATAATTCATCTGCAGTATCCTGAGTGATCCATTCCTCAATTCCGTCAATTCTCCCTGTTTGAAAAAACTCATTTAAAACTGGCGCCACCTTAGAATTTGTATGTGAATAATTGGTCAAAACTAAATAAACTTTCTTTTCCGGATGTAACCGCGCCTCTTGAATAACTTGGGGCAACACACCAAGTTTTTCTCCAAACTGCGCCTGAAATTCGGAAGGGAGGTTCCCTTCAGTTTGAGTACCAGAAGCAGGCATCAGCCCACCAACAAACTGCCTAACCCTGTGAAAGAAGCTCACCGGCATTTTAAGCACAATAGCATTAGGATCATTGAGAACTTGTCCCAATACCACATCAATGTTGCTTTGCCCATTATAAAAAACCATTACGGGACGTTGGCTGTTTTTAACAGCATCCTCCAGAATTTTCTCTCTATTTTGCGGATTAAAACTGATTTGATTGTCTTCCATGACCTTCCAAGCAGACTCAACATCACCCCTCTCTTTCCACATAAACACATACACACTGCCAACGGCAGCGGCAAAGGCATCTTGCGGATTCATCTTGTTTTCTAAATTCTTTTTGAATTCGGCAATAGTTCGGATAAGTTCTCTAGGCGTCAAGTCTTGCGGCGAACGTATCCTGCCCTTTGTTTTTTCCGCCTTTAGAGCCAGATGCACCTTCGCCAGCTGAATCGCGAATTTTTGTTGATCAGCAACGGAAATCAAACTGATCTGGGCTGCTTTAAATAATAAAAATGTTTTTTGAGGAAGCTCTTGCGGGTCTTGTGCCATATGAAAAACAACAAGGTGGGAGGCAATTCGGGCAGGCATGGCTTGCCGACCGTGAAAACTTTCAGGATTGACAGTAAACAACCACAAATTATTCTGAGAAATTTTTGCCTGCTTTACAATGCTTTCATCTCCGGCAGTGGCAAATTCACTGAACACTTTCTGAACGTTTGGGCTTGCCATTTCCGGAAACAACCAATCATACAGACCGCCATCTTCGTTGGTATTGATCTCATTAAACAAAAACACATTTCGGCCTTCCTGAAGTTGTTGCACATAGGCGGCTTCCTTCAAGACATACCGGCGATCTTTCGTTGGACGGATTTCTCCGACCAAATCCCCTAAAGTGGTCTCTTCATTAATTGTTTTTTCCCTCAAGTTTAACCCTAAAAGTTTTGTGAACACACGGCCAATCTCTGTCTTTCCTTCACCCGAAGGCCCTTCTAACTGAATAACATGGTTACCCAGAGCATAACCCCGTGCCAATTGATTCAAAACCCTTAATTCCAAATCAGTGACCGCATAACCATACTTACCCTGCATTAAAACTACAAAATCCGCCTGAGGATTCAAATCAGCATACTGCATAAATTCATCAGAAACTTTTATCTTGATTCCATTAAAATTGATCTCGCGCTGTTCTCTGTCTACAACCACCCGTCCCACAACAAATTTCTTGCCCGAAAATACATTTTTCTCCAATCTATTAATTTCATCAAGGCCATCCATTCTTAAATACAAATAATCGTGTGCTTCTTGGCTGACAACATCTTCTTCTTTCATGCCTGAGATGCCTTTAACCCGATAGGCAATTTCCAGAGCATCATTCAAGGTCAATGACTCTCTCAAGCCTTGTTTATTTGCAGTATCAATGATACTCAGAATAGCTCCTGAAGCTTCGGCGCTTATTGAAGCCTTTTGCATAATAAACATTTGCTTCTCTTGATGGCTCATGGTTTGTAAATATTGAACCAAGGGCCGGTTCATAAAAGAATCATCCTCAATATGACTGTCCTTGTGCATAGTCATAATAATTTGCACATTGTTTGGAATCTCCAGCTTCTTGCCTTGCTCAGGGATTTCAACCTTGCGCTCCCAAAGTGCCGGATTAAAAAGAATACGCACACGGTCAGGCATATCTGCAACGTTTTCTAAAACAAGGTAATATTTCTTTTCCGGATTCCCGGTTGCCGCGGTTGATAATTTAGAAAGAAGTCCGTCATGCCACTCCATCCAGTCACCCCATTGGTCACCGTATAAGAGCGCAATAGCGACAGCTTCCCGAACCAAATTGTCATGAATACCCACGTCGGCCCATTCTGACCACAACTCATCTTGCCCTCGCACATCTTTGGTCTGAACTTTATAAATTCTATTTAGCGCGGAACGAATGTCACCCTCACCTGCTAGTGCAATCAACGCATCCACTTCAGCTCCTGATAAAGCTTTTCTGGGCAAATACATCCCAAAGAACTCACCACGCTTGCTAAACTTACTTAAAGCTACGCGGATGACGGTCTGTTGAGGATTCAGCGACATTTCTCCAAGCACATCTTCGAAAACGTGCGTATTATCATCATCTGTCACCAAAAGAAGAGAAGCTCCTTCGGATTGAGCTGATCTTTCAATCATGGCTTTTACTTTTGCCTTGGCAGGATTCTCTCCAGTCTTAACTTGCGGCGACACGTCTTCATAATTGCCATAATCAATAAGCTTGGAAATGATCTCATATAAATTTTCGCGCATGGTCTCTGACTGTAACTGGGAAACAATCAAAAGATCTTTAAATTCATCATCGGACAGCAATTCCATCAACACCCCAATAAACTTGGACTTGTCCTCTGCCGTCTTTAGAGCGCGGCCATAGATGTTATGGGCTGTCAAAATAAAATATTCCAATGTGTTTTTTAAGCCTTTTTCCCTCAAATAATATCGCGTGAAATTAACGTTAAAACGAATAAGCTCACGAAATGTAATAATAGAAGATTTTCTGCCGCCTCCCAGTAAATCCAGAACCTTATGATGCAACGCGATGCTTAAATTAATGACCTGTTTCTGTTGTTCCGGCGTCAGTTCATTCTCTTTGCCAAGAGTAAGATCTATAAATTCCCTAACAATGCCCCGATTGTCTGATTGATAATCTGGATCGGAAATGATGTTATAAAACTCTTTATAACTAAAACCCCATAATGAAGGGACGGCCTGACGCAACTTAATATACAAAACTGCCGGGTGCAGGTCTTGGGTATAATTAACTGCCGTCACTCCTCTAAAAATCTTATCTATGCCTTCTTCCATAATGGCGCCACGCATACTCCAGGGAACTGCCAGCAATTCCCAAGACGACCCCGTATATCCAAGATTTTTTAAAAACTCCATATGATAATTAGAGGATATGGACATCATATTTTTTGTGTAGAATTCAAAACATTGTCCGATACGATTTGCGGCACCAAATGCTTGCATTCTTATTGCGGGATAAAATTCCCATTCCTTATTCTTTCCGAAAATATTTGTAACGCCAATCTTCATGCGTTCCCATTTATTTAAATCCGGAACATCCAACATATAATTTATACTATCCAACATTTGAGCAAGCAGTTCTTTCTGTCGACCATATGGAACCTTGTTTGTTTTCATAGCCTCTCCAAAGGCAATGAGGCCATCAAACAAAGTGCCCAAATTCCCACCGCTTATGTTTCCTGAAAAATAGCCGTCTAAAAATAATTCGATATAGCGAAAATCAATTGTAGAAACTAGGTTTTGATCAAACGCATCGCTCACAAAATTTTTGACTGATGCCAATCCGCCTTTTTCTACGTTGATTCCTTTTGAACCTAAAAGATCAAATAAATGAATTAGGCGATGGACATTCAAATCGTTTAGAAAATTATTTTTTAAGTAAACTTGCAATAATTCAATCCTGCCCGCATTCCTTTCCGGGTCAGGAGTGGCCATCTTATTAATCAACAATTTGGTATTCTGCGGAGTTAATACACCAGAATTCACAATGCCTGCTTCAAATGAAGAGGCCCAATAGCATTTCAATTCAAGCAGTTCCAAAACAAAATCTTTCTCTAATAAATTGCTGTATGCAATATTGTCTCGTACCGCTTGAACAAGCTTCATAAAGTCTTCAAATCTTCCGTTCCCTCCCGAAGGGTCATCCCATCTTGCCAGTTTCACAAAGTCAGCATCCCGGAAATAGGGCGCCATTTGGTCTAACAGAATGTAGGATTCGATCCTACTTCTCGTGTCGGCAACACTCTCGCTTGCCCATGCTATCAACGCATCTAAGGTGACAATTTTCTTCGTAAAAAGATCTGCATAGCGTGGTTGGCCCAATAATTCCACAATATACCCAAGAGATTCTTTGGAAGTCGGCGACAAGCGGACTTCATCCAATACTCGAAGAATAGCCTTCAGTATATCTTCTCCTTGAAGTGGCAAGTTCGAATTAACAAAACTGAAGGCCTTGAAGGCTTCAATGGCTTTGGAAGACAGGGCCTCTCCCGAAGTGTTAGGACGGATGGACGCTTCTAGAACCTGAATAATGGCATCTATATCGAGATTATTTTTTCTTAAAATAATGCTTATGGCCTTAGATTCTCCATCCAACACGCGGGCAATGTCTTTAATACGCTGAAGTTTACCAGCGTTTCCAAGGCCAGCAGACTGCATAATGGCTTCTACAATGCGTAACGTAGCTTCAAGCGCTTTTTTATCATAGCTTTCTTTGGAATCTTCAGGATACTTGATACCTGTTAAGGCCTTCAGAATTTCCAAGGCCTCAACGCCCATATTCCCACCTCTTTTCTTGTCGATCGAGGCTTCAATAACAACGAAAACATCCTGCAGTCTAAGAACCTTGCTTTTCAGGAATTCTTCATATCGAAAATCAAACAACTCATCGACAATCTCTTTGATCATCTTTCTTTGATCATCACGCCTGGATGATTCTTTCTGAATCAGCGTGATCACCCGAACTGTGGCACTTGTCGGCGTATCTTGATCTTCTATCGGTATAGTCGGATCCTGAAAACTTCTCAATGAGGCGAGCCGATCTACCAGTTCCAAAGATTCATCAAGTCTATTACCTCCTTTGTTATCAGGAGCCAGCGAAGCCTCAATAACACCAACAAGACCTTTTAAATCAATCACATTGTCTTTAGAAAACTTCGCCCACCTCGGCTCTTTTAATCTTGAAATTATTTTCCTGAGCAATGCCTGCTGAGCAGGAAAATCTTCCTCATTTCTGGCTATTTCAACAATTTGATCGCTGGCCTTCATCACATCCTCATCATGAATTGAAGCAGACACGTCTTGAGGATTCTTTATTCCTGCCAGAACATTTAAAAGATTAAGAACATCGTCTCGCAATTCCAGTTCCCACGCTGGATTAGTTTGATTTTTGGAGCCCTTTTTCTTTACAGGAGTGGTTTTCGGAACCTTGGGAGTAATAACAACTGAATAGGTTGTGCCAATGGTGGAAGTAATGAGCGTAACAAAATTATCACCATCAGGAACATCACTTCTGAAGAAATTATCCCACCCGGGAACCGTCAGTTTCTGTATAACTTTATTAAGCAATGCTGTTGAACTGCTTGGAGAGTTTGGATTATAAATTTTCTCCACAATCTGAATCACCACATTCTTAAGCGCATCCTTGTCATCTTTCCCACTTTCATTCATTAGTCCCGCCAGCGATTTCAAAAGCCCAATAGCTTCAAGCCCTTTCTCTAAATCCACACCATCAACAACTTCAGCAATAGTGTCAACATCAAGAACATCATTCTTGAAATACTCCACCCACTCT
>Ga0114951_10002542_pt1 | contig 20505 bp, 24 predicted proteins | sample AM7aDNAmetaG_FD_88677 | JGI IMG/M metagenome (GOLD analysis project Ga0114951, IMG submission 88677) | Freshwater microbial communities from Finland to study Microbial Dark Matter (Phase II) - AM7a DNA metaG | ecosystem: Environmental > Aquatic > Freshwater > Lake | place: Finland: Lake Alinen... | reverse complement strand
GCTCCTTTACTTCAGGAGCGATGCGATGTTTTGTCATATGCTTGTATATTAGTGCTATTAATTATACAAGGTCAACGTGCAACTTTTGGGGTCCGGGCCATAAAGGGGTTTCTGTGGATATCTCATGTTATAATTATGGTACAGTTATTTATCATTTTAAAGTAGGGGATCTATAGACTAACTTTATATAAAACAATATGAAAAAAATACGTGTAGCTATCAATGGTTTCGGACGCATCGGTCGTGCTTTCGTCAAAGTAGCCAAGAATCGTCCTGAGATAGAGATCGTGGCGGTGAACGATCTTGGTGACATCAAGAATTTCGCATATCTTCTCAAATATGACACTGCTTATGGCGTCAGTCAGTTCGATGTTTCTATAAATGAAAAGACTAATGCTCTAGTTGTAGACGGTCAAGAGATCCTCTTCATAAGCCAGAAGGATCCAACACAATTACCTTGGAAAAAGCTCGATATAGACGTTGTTGTCGAATCTACAGGTTTGTTTACTTCTTCTGAGAAAGCTCAAGCTCATATAGTTGCTGGTGCCAAGCGCGTAGTTGTTTCTGCTCCGATCAAGGACACTCCAGACTCTAAGGTTCAAGGCGCTACTGTGCTTATGTCTATGAATGAAGACAAGCTCGAAGGCTGCCAGATATCCTCAAATGCTTCCTGTACCACAAATGCCGGTTCACCACTTATCGCTATATTGAACGAAGCACTCGGTATCGAAAAAGCTTTGTTGAATACTGTTCATGGTTATACAGCTAGTCAGTCACTCGTCGATGGTCCTTCCAAGAAGGATCTTCGTGAAGGTCGTGCTGCTGCGCAGAATATCGTACCATCTTCTACTGGTGCTGCTATAGCCGTCACTCAAGTAATGCCAGAACTCAAGGGTTTGTTCGATGGTATATCTATACGCGTGCCAGTGGTTACCGGTTCTATAGTTGATGTTACTTTCATTTCTAAGAAGGCTACAACAGCCGAAGAGGTCAACAGTATTTTGAAAAAAGCCGCCAATGACAAACGTTGGAATGGTATTTTCACTGTGACAGAAGAGCAGTTGGTTTCTCATGATATAGTCGGCAATCGCCACGCTTCTATGGCAGACTTGGCATTTACTCGTGTAGTCGGAGGCAATCTAGTGAAAGTTTTGGCCTGGTACGACAATGAAATGGGGTATACGTACACGTTGGTGGAGCATGTAGTTAAGGCGGGGATGTTGGTGTAGGCCTATAAATTATAGCCAAAATTAATGGTTCAAAGATAAGAGTAAATCACTTATAGATTTTAAGTATTTTCTAAATATGGTGTATATATGATTATATTGAAAGGTGAAAAATAATCACCTAAATGCTATCATTGACCAATGAATAAACTACAAATTAAACACCCACTCATCGTTCTTGCTGCCGATCACGCCGGTTTTAAACTCAAAGAATCTGTAAAGACTTTCTTAGTTGCCGAAGGTTACAATATCCTCGACGTTGGTGCCCACGAGCTCGTGGATGGTGATGATTATCCAGTCTATATGACTGCTGGAGCTATGAAAGTAGCAGAGGACCTAAGTGGTGCTACAAGAGCCATCATCTTTGGTGGTTCTGGACAAGGTGAAGCGATGGTCGCTAACAGATTTCCTGGTGTTCGCGCTGTCGTATGGTACGGTGGTACAGAAGAGATTATAGAGCTTTCACGCAAACACAATAACGCCAATGTGCTCTCTATTGGAGCAAGATTCGTAGATGACAAAGTTGCTTGCCATGTCATAGAGCTCTGGTTGACGACTCCATTTAGTGGCGAACCACGTCATGAGAGAAGGATAGCTGAGATAGATAATATTGAGTAATATAAGATCCTTCAAAACCCAAATAATATTTTTAATCAAATGACACGTCACCACAAAATAGAAATAATCCCAGCCATACTACCAAGCGATTTCAGAGAAATTCTGGAAAAGGCCGATCTTGTGAAGGGCTTTACCAAGACCATTCAGATAGATATATGTGATGGTCATTTTGTGCCATCGTTCACTTGGCCTTATATAAAGCACGATGATTCTTATGAGAGAATGCTTCACGAAGAAGACGGTCTGCCATTTTGGAAAGAGCTAGATTACGAATTCGACCTTATGGTTGATCATCCAGAAAAAATTATCGAGGATTGGGTTATGGTTGGGGCTACACGTATAGTTATTCACGCTGAAGCAAAAGGTGATGTGGTTGGTGCTATAAATGCGCTCGGTGGTCGAGTAGAAGTCGGCTTGGCTTTCAATATAGACACGGACATTGTAATTCCAGCCAGTGTAAAAGAAAGTCTAGATGGTTTGTCATGTATCGATTTTATCCAACTTATGGGTATAGACCGTGTCGGCTATCAAGGACAGAAGTTTGACGAAAAAGTTATAGAGAAGATCAAATCCACTAAAACCAAATATCCAAACATTCCTATATCCATAGACGGTGCTGTATCTCTAGAGACTGCACCACGACTTATCGCTGCTGGAGCCAATAGGCTAGTTATTGGCTCGGCTATATTTGAGACGGATAATCCCATAGATGCCGTGATGAGATTTAAGACTTTGTAGTCAGTAACTCTTCAACTACTGCCTTCACATCCATACCATCAGCTTTACCAGCTAGTTCTTTCAAAATCATACCAACGATCTTTCCACTAGCTTTGGGGTCTATAGTTCCACTAGCTTTAATCGTGTCTATACGGACTTTGGCGACTAGTTTGATCTGGTCTCGGCTCATAAGCATCGGGGTATACGATTCCAATATCGCCAACTCTTCTTTCTCTTTTGCTACTAGGTCCTCACGCCCGCCTTTGGTAAATTGTTCGATAGAATCCTTGCGCTGTTTGATGCTGCGCTTTATGATGGCTAGCGCTTTTTCGTCGGTTACATATTCTTCAGCTCCGGCAGATTTTGCTCTAGTAGTATTTGCCATAAGTAGTTCATTTATGAAGAGGGCATTGAGTCCACGCAAAGTATCTAGTCTTATAGTGTCTTTCGCACGTAAGGCATCCTTAATCTGGTCTTTTATGGTTTTGTGAATCATATTTTATTAGTTATTTAAGCTCTTGTATATACGATGATACCATTATAAGATTAGCATGCAACATCAGATATCTTACCAGATGTATACTATACTCACTATTTTCATCATAGTCGCAGTTATCACAAATATTGTTGTGGTGGTTTTTGCACTACGACGTCGTAGTGGAGACGTTACTACACAAGGCCAGAACCCTCAACCAAACATAGAAGGTTTCAAGCTTATATCGGAACAAGTCAACGATCTTAGACGCACAGTCGATGAGAAACTCGGAGCCAATTCCAAAGAGATGAATACGGCTTTACATAGACAGTTTAGCGAGTCAGCCAGGCTGATAAAGGATATCACCAACGAACTCGTGCAAGTCAAAGAGACTGGTAAACAGGTTATATCATTTGCTGACCAGTTGCAGAGCTTACAGGATATTTTGAAGAATCCCAAACAGCGTGGCATACTTGGTGAGTATTATCTGGAGACTCTATTGAAAAATGTCCTACCGCCAGGAAGTTACGCTATGCAATATGAGATGGCTTCGAAGAGTGACAGTGGTGCAAAAGTCATCGCTGATGCGGTGGTATTTGTGAAAGACAAGGTTATACCTATAGATTCGAAGTTCTCGTTGGAAAACTACAACAGATTAGTAGAAGAGAAAAACCCAGTAGAACGAGATAGATTGGAGAAGCTATTTAAGAGTGACCTCAAGAATCGTATAGACGAAACCGCTAAATACATACAACCAGAGAACGGCACTATGGACTTTGCTTTCATGTTCATTCCTCATGAGGCTATATATTACGACCTCTTAGTGGCTGAGGTTGGTGGCATGAAGATCAATACTCGCGATCTTATTGAATATGCCTTCAAGGACAAGCATGTGCTTATAGTTTCGCCAACATCTTTTCTAGCTTTCTTGCAGACAGTCCTACAAGGTCTGAAGGCACTCAAGATTGAAGAGACAGCCAAAGACATCGTTAAGCGTGTCGGCGAGCTCGGTAACCACCTGAAATCATTCGAGGATTATTATATGAAAATGGGTACACATCTCGGTACCGTCGTGAACCAATACAATCTTGCTGGCAAAGAATTCAAAAAGATAGACAAAGATGTGATGCGTATAACTGGTGACAGTCCAGGACTGGAAGTGCCAGTACTAGAAAAGCCGGATGATGAATAAGAAAAGGTCCAACTTACCAAACATGGACAAAATACCGCTTACTGGGTGAGGCTTGCGATTTTTATTACCTTATGCAATAATACTCCCACTATGGAAACCAAGGAATTTGCTATTATCACGACTGGAGGCAAGCAATATAGCGTCTCAAAGGGCGAGACTATAACCATTGAGAAACTTTCTGATACAGCCAAAGAAGGCGATAAAGTAGTTTTCGACAAGGTCTTACTTGTCGACAATGGCTCAGATACGACTATTGGTACTCCTTATATCCCAAATGCTTCTGTAAAAGGCACTGTCACTAAGATTGGTCGTTCAGCAAAGGTTTTGGTTGTAAAATACAAACAAAAAAGCCGTTCTGGTTGGACACGTAATGGTCATCGTCAGCCTTTCTTCCAAGTGAAAATAGATGCGTTGAAATAAGTTTGCGTCCATTGTATTTAAATGAAGAACTGCCTAGCGGCAGTTTTTTGATATGTTTCCTACCTCCTATTTCCTAGCGCGTTCTTGATCGTCTCGCTATCGGCATATTCGAGTTCAGCGCCAGTAGAAAGTCCACGACCAAGAATAGTCATTTTGGGCGATTCTGAATTTACAGTATTAATATCGTCACCAGCCAAGATTTTCTTGATAGCATCTTTTACTATATCAGTCGTATGTTCACCATCTGGTGTGGTGTTGAGTGACAGTATTATTTCTTTCAATGTACCAGTATTATTTTCAGCAACTGAGAATTTATTTATATGTTCCAACAAGCTCTTCAGGCGAATTTTCTTTTCAGGTTCTTTGTCTAAAATAGGCACAGTACCCCCGAGTACGAAATACAATCCTTTGTAAGCACCACTCTTCTCTATAGATTCTAGATCGGAGTCACGAGCAACTATCATCAAAGTACCTTGGTCGCGCTCGGTATTGGCACAGATAGAACATGTGGTACCGGATTTTTTTGCTCCGGGTTCATTTAAGCCAAGTTCGTTGGCTATGAAATACCTATGACATCGTGAACATTCGGTTGTATCAGCTTTGACTTCATTTATGAGGCGTACCAGCTCAGCTACCTGAGTCGTCGGACGGCCTTGTAGATAATGCACAAACCTACGTGCTTGGCGTGGACCAATACCAGGGAAGTGTGCGAATATTTCTTCTAGACGGCGTAGGGAATCCATGTGTGTATTATCCTTTGTTGTAATCACCAAAATCTGCTTTATCAACTGATAAGAAAGTTGTCTTCTTACTATCGAAGTAAAGTTTGACTGTGCCTGTAGGACCGTTACGGTGCTTCTCTATAAGAATTTCAGCTTCTTCCTTGCGTCCACCAGCATCTTGATCTGATTCGCGATGGATGAACATGACCACGTCAGCATCTTGTTCTATAGAACCAGAATCGCGCAGATCAGATAGACGGGGTTTACCGCCACGCTGTTCCACAGCACGTGACAACTGTGACAAAGCTAGGACAGGTACTTCCAGCTCGCGGGCTAGAGTTTTGAGAGATCTGGATATCTCAGTTACTTGTTGCACTAGGTTGTCATTGGCACGAGCATTGGTGGGGACCATAAGTTGTAGATAGTCTATGACGATGAGTCCAAGACCCTTTTCGTTCTTCAGGCGACGAGCGACAGCACGCATTTTGAGGATATTATTTCCAGCTTGATCGTCTATGTATATAGGAGCCTCGGAAAGACGACTTATAGCCTCTCCAATAGCCTTAAAATCGTTTTCTACAGATAGATCTTTACCGGTACGGAGCTTCCATGAGTCCACCTGTGATTCTGCAGCCAGCATACGATCTACAAGCTGACCAGAAGCCATTTCTAAAGAGAATATCGCTACAGGAATCTTGTGGTTGACGGCGGCCTTACGAGCGATGTCCAGAGCAAGAGAAGTTTTACCCATAGAAGGTCTGGCTGCCAATATGATCAAATCAGACTTCTGCAATCCAGAGAGCTTATTGTCTAGATCAGCAAAACCTGTTGGTACACCTCTTAACTCATTGCCAGTTTTACTGAGTTGCTCTAGACGATCCCAAGCTAAATGCAAAGTATCTTTGAGATGTATGAATTTATGAGAACCAGTCTTATTTGTTACAGCATAAAGCTCTTTCTCAGCTTTCTCCAGCATCTCATGAAGATCCGCTTCCTCGTCATAACCAAGTCCAGTGATGCGTTCCGCTGCGCGCAGAAGATCACGCATAACATGTTTCTTCTCTACAATCTCAGCATAATGTGCTGCATTGGTCGACGAAGGTACGACATTTATAAGTTCTGTCAGATATGACATACCTCCAACTTGGTCGAGCTGGGACTTTTCTTTTAGTCTAGCCGATACTGAAAGGAGGTCTATAGGAGTACTTTTGCCATGAAGCTCCAATAGTGTATTCCAGATAATCCTATGTGGAGTAGTATAGAAAGACTCATCTTTTATGGTATCTACAATGTCATGCATCACTTCACAACGTATAAGTATAGATCCAAGCAAAGCCTTCTCAGCCTCAAGGTTCTGTGGTGGTATCTTCAGGTTGGTCGTTTTGAAATAAGAAGCAGATTGGTTTGGGTAAGAATTTTGACTCATTGAAGCATTCTAACATGTCGTTGTGGGGTATAAGCAATGATGAATATTCTTTTGAAATGGTGGATATACTGTGGACATAATCAGTTTTCTTCATAGCTTCTTGAGAACTTCTTGAACGTTTCTTGAAGATTTTTTGATAGAGATTTTATCTTAGGGGTTTATCATCTTAACTATAGCCGCCAAGATCCGTCGTCTGGCAGCTATTATTATAAAAAGAATCAAATAGAATATGACACTAGAATCAAATGATATTGAGCTAATCGAGAGACTTATTTACAAAAATAATGACGATGTAGCAGTCTCTATTGCGCGTAGTTTTGAGCGCTTAGAAGAGCGTATAGATGCCGCTGAATCTCGTCTGTACTCTCGTCTCTCAGATTTAGAAGACAAGACTGAATCTTGTCGTCAAGATATTGTTGACGATATTGGGACATTACGCGATGAATTTCGCGAGCTTAGTCGCGGGATAGAAGACGAGGAGTAAAAGTAAAATAGGGTAATCGGTGCAACCTATTTCTTCCTCAACTCATACCCACCAGCCTTATTATCCAAGACATCAAACCCGGCAACTTCTATCTGACCACGCAGAGAGTCGGCTTTATTCCAATCTTTGTCTTGGCGAGATTTTTCGCGAGCTTCGGCTATAGCAGTGACTTCGTGTGGAATGGCTTCAGAAAGATCGGCGGCTGACTTTTTTGAACTCAAGGTTAGATTGAGACCCAAGCCAAGGACATTATCGAAATCCAAAATAGTAGCGAGCTTATCGGCTGGCAATATATCTGGAGCAGAATCTTTCGACAAATCCCAAATCAGAGCGACTGCGCGAGGTGTATCCAGGTCGTCATTGATGAAAGTAGTGAATTTGTCCTTATACTCAGCGACAATTTTTCCGTTTGAAGGATAGTTTCTCAGGATGGTTACTAGTTTTGTAAGAGCTTTTTCAGCGCCACGAACTGCTTCATAAGTGAAGTTGGCTGGTGAACGATAGTGTGATGTCAGCAACCAATAACGATAGGCTATAGGGGATACAGCCTCTTTCTTCAATGTTTCCAGAGTTATGAATCCTCCGGCGGATTTGGACATTTTCTTACCATCAACATTTATGAAACCATTGTGCATCCAATAATTCGCCAAAGGTTTTCCATTGGCTGCCTCTGACTGAGCAATCTCGTTGTTGTGATGCGTAGGGATAAGATCTATGGCTCCAGTGTGAATATCAAAAGGCTGCCCAAGGTATTTCGTAGACATAGCGGAACATTCTATATGCCAACCAGGGAATCCTGTACCCCAAGGACTTTCCCAACCAAGAATCTGACTAAGGGAGTTGGCAGGTTTTGATGGTGCGCTTACAGCGCTAAATTTCCACAAAGCAAAATCGGTCGGATTGCGTTTCTCGGTGTTCTCGGCCACACGGGCGCCAGCTTTCAGAGAGGCGATATCGATATTGCCGAGTTTTCCATAGCCGACGAATTTCGAGGTATCAAAATATATTCCATCCGAAGTCTTATAAGTGAATCCTTTTTGGAGAAGAATCTCAATCAAATCAATATCCTCTTTTATATGATCTGCAGCGCGTGGAAATTTGGTCGGCAATTCGATATTCAAACATTTCAGATCTTCTACGAATTTCTCAAAATAAATAGTCGCGACCTTATACATCGCATCGAGAGTCAGTGGCATACCCTCACGTCTCAAGGCCTTAGACATTTTGTCCTCACCTTCGTCGGCGGCGCCAGCATTTTCTCCAGACAAGTGACCAACATCTGTTATATTCATAATCTGGTTCACAGAATAATCGTTGTACTCGAACATCCTACGTAGCGTATCAGCGAAGATATATGCACGGAGGTTGCCTATATGAGCCCGATCGTAGACAGTTGGACCACAGTTGTACATACCAATTTTACCAGTCTGTACTGGTTCGAAATGCTCCTTTTTTCTCGAAAGAGTGTTATATAGAGATATATCCATGCTATTTTATCCAGCCTCTTTTTCTGAAATATAAAACAATACCTAGACTTGTCACCATCATTATGCCAGAGATTATCCACCAGCCAAACCTAGTTTCAGTAAGTGGAACGTGTATACCAGGGATTGTGAAGACTGAAGCTATAAAAGTTAGTGGGTAGAATATAAATGAAACCAAGGTCAAGACCTTGATAATCTCGTTTTGTTTGGTGTTTAGGAGAGCATCGTTTGTTTCTCGAAGATCAGCTAGAAGTTCGCGGGCATTGACAATGGTTTCGTTGATATGGTTAGACTCATCTTTGATAGTATGCACATAAGAATAAAATTCATTACCGAAGAGGGTACTTTTTTCTGTAAATGAGGTCAACTCAGTCCAGACATCGTGATGACTGTGAGCTGTTTGTTTGAAGTCTATAAGTTCTCTACTTAGGAATGAAAGAACTTCCACCATCTTCTTTTCTTCATTATTGAAGATGTGTGATTCAGCCATACGTAGAGAGTCTTTTATATTCTCCAGATCCTGGAACATGCCACTATATATCCTCTGAACTATATAATAGAAGAGGTGACCAGCGTGCTCCAGTGTGCTGTCTTTGTCTAGGGCGGCATTGGTATCAAATATCTTAGCGAAATATTCAAGTTGTTCTAGTGTCTCTGTTCTAGAAGTTATAAGAAAGTTTTTTCCTATTACGAAGTCTACTTCGCGATCGACTATCTCGTATGCTTCTCCGGAATGTATCCTAACTGGTAAAGTCAAAACTACCAATATGTAGTCCTTATAGAAATTTACTTTAGCGGAAGAAGGGGAATCCTTCAACTCCTCTCCGACAAGTGGATTCAATCCATACCTTCTGACGACATCACCGATCTCTTTGTCATTTGGAGTTTGTAAATCTATCCAGACAAGACCACGGTGGTTATGTGTTGTTATCATATAACATATAGTATATAAGGAATCAGCATTTGCGACAATAGAGCCAAAATGGCATAATTACCCACACTATGAATATAAACAATATAAGCAACAAGACAGCGAATGTAATACTATCTATTTCCATCGCAGTAGCGATCGGTTTCTTGGCTGGTATGTATTTCAAATCTCAAATCATAAATAAGAACGACGTACAGACTGTTTCTATAAGCGCTAACATTTCTAGTCCAGGAAACGCACCCCTCACAGCAGCTCAACTAGCTCCACTGTGGAATGCTTGGGGTATATTAAGTAACAAATACATAGATGCCGCCAGTACAACAGATGAACAGAAGATATACGGCGCTATAAAAGGTTTAGCTTCGTCTTTCGGCGATCCTTATACAGTCTTCTTTCCTCCAGCTCAAGCAAAGATCTTCCAAGGCGATATAGCGGGTAATTTCGGTGGAGTCGGTATGGAGATTGGCCTCAAAGATAGTCAACTTATAGTCATAGCGCCGATAAAGGATAGTCCAGCCTCTATAGCTGGAGTGAAGAGTGGTGACTTTATATTGTCTATAGATGGTACTTCTACTTCAGAAATGAATGTGGACGAGGCCGTCTCGCATATACGTGGTCCACAAGGTACAAAAGTCAAGATAAAGTTCCTATCAAAAGGTTCAAGTAAGCCGACCGACATCACTATCACTCGAGACATCATCAAGATTCCGACATTGGACACAGATACAAAGGATGGTGGCATATTCGTTATCAAGCTTTACAGCTTCACCGCTGATTCGCCAGTTCTATTCAGAGAAGCTTTACGAAAATTCATAGTATCTGGAGATCATAAACTTGTGCTTGACCTCCGTGGCAATCCTGGTGGTTATCTTGATGCTGCTTGGGATATGGCTTCGTATTTCCTACCAATAGGGAAGACCGTAGTCTCTGAAGACTTTGGCTCACATGATAAACCAAACATTTTTAGGAGTAAGGGCTACAATGTCTTCAATTCTAACTTAGAGATGCTTATACTCGCGGATGGTGGATCAGCTTCCGCTTCAGAGATCTTGGCTGGTGCATTACAGGAAAACGGAGTAGCCAAGCTAGTTGGTTCAAAGACTTTCGGTAAAGGATCTGTGCAAGAACTAGTCCCCATAACTCCAGACACGTCACTTAAAGTTACTATAGCTCACTGGTTGACCCCAAATGGTCACAACCTATCTCATGATGGCCTAGATCCAGATTTTCCAGTCACATTATCAGACAAAGATATAGCTGCTATGGTAGCTAGTAAAGACGCAAAAGATCCTATTATGGATAAAGCTGTAGAGATTTTGACGGCACGTCCATAATATGTAAAATAGATTCTATTAACTAATAATATAAATATATGAAAGTCATACTACTTAAGGATGTGAAAAAGATCGGAAAATGTTACGAGACAAAAGATGTCAGTGACGGACACGCTCTAAATCTGCTTATACCGCAAGGTTTGGCTATAGCTGCCACCAAAGACGCCGTGAAGCGTATAGATGTTATGAAGAGCCGTATAGCCACAGAAGATAAGGTCCAAGGAGAACTGTTGGATCAAAATATTAGAGCTATCAGTGATGTAGTATTAAATATAGTAGGTAAAGCCAACGAGAAAGGACACTTATTCGCCGGTCTGCACAATGAAGCTATTGCCACCGAGCTTTCCAAGCAAGCGCATATTCAAGTTGATCCTGTTTTCATACAACTTGAAAATCCTATCAAGGAATTAGGTGAATACACTATAGAAGTTAAAGCTGGAGGTAAGTCGGCTAAGTTCAAGTTGTTGGTGAAAAATGGATAAATTTCAGTAAGTATATACTAAAAAGAGGTCATCTACGACCTCTTTTTAGTATATGTAATGAGTTATATTACTTCACGTGTACTATTTTCTTACGGTCTATGTCGTTATTGAAGCTTACTTTGCGCTTTGAGGAGAATTCTACGCGACCATTTTTCAAAGCGAAGAGGGTATAATCCTTACCTTGGCCAACGTTTTGACCAGGTAGAACTGTGGTGCCTCTCTGGCGAAGGATAATCTGACCTACAGTTATCTCTTGACCATGGTTTATCTTAACACCAAGGTATTTTGGGTTTGAGTCTCTTCCGTTCTTTGTTGATCCTGCTGCTTTCTTATGTGCCATGGTTGTGGATAAATTATCGGTTAAATACTAAAAACTATGTGATAAGGAGTATAGCACAGGCCATTTTAATAGCAAGGTCTATAATATGGCTCAAAATAAGGGTATTTTACACATATAATATGGCTCAACAAGGCCATATTATATGTGTCTTGCTCTTGACAATGAGACTTGTATTTGCTACACTATAGCGCGAACAGGTAAAGTAAGCGTCATGCTCACGAAACCTGTTTTTTAAATTATGATTGAATTCACAACTGGTATGGCGTTGCTTGTTTCTTCCATATACATGGTAGGAAGCACACCAACAAACAAAATAGATGTAACCAAAGCAGCAACATTGTCGGTAGCAGACACTAGCTATTCGACGACTACAAAGAGAGCTATTATAAGCTCTAAAGATGTTGAAAGGTACGTTCGCGATCAATATATAGATGATCCTATATTAGTAGATATAGCTCGTTGTGAGTCAACATTTAGACAATATGACTCCAACGGAGAGATTATAAGAGGTAAGGTCAATAATGCCGACGTAGGCGTTATGCAGATCAATGAAAAGTATCATGGAGAGAAAGCTGATGAGCTTGGACTCAATATCTATACAGTAGAAGGAAACGTAGCTTTTGCTAAGTATCTTTATTACAAATATGGAGCCGAGCCTTGGAAATCGTCGTCCAAGTGCTGGTCACAGTCTTCGATACTAGCTATAAACAAATAAAACATCTCTGACTTATAAGGGAAGACCTCTGAAACGAGGTTTTTTCTTGTTTGGTCTGGAGTCTGAGCTTTATGTATCATGTCGCACAATAAAGCTTATGTTTTGTCCAGTCGCAAATAGGCTTAGCGCAAATGCAAATGTCGTAAATAAATAATAAAAAATAAAAGTTTCTCCAATTAAACACTCGAAAGAGTGTTTTTTTGTTTTGTATATCAAGAAGTTTCGTGGCAGTCACGAGTGAGCGATTTACCCGAGTCGTTCACTCATGACTGCCAATTTTTTATGGCAGAAAAGGTCGAATTTTATTAGCCAACCAAAAAGAGATATGGAATTCACAATCGCAAAACCAAAAGAAGTCGTTGGTACTGGCCGAATAGGCTATGTAAAAACTACAGCCAGCAATCTTCTAGATAGATTCGGAATGCCACATAACCAGATACCTGATTCAAAGGAATCTGAATGGAAGGCATCTCCAGATGACAAGGTTCGATTTGAATGGATGTTCAAATCAGCAGATGGAAAGACGATCATCATCATTTATGACTACAAGGACAAAACGCCGTTCAAAAATATGAACGAATGGCATGTTGGTGGTAAAGGCGATCGAGAAAAAATCAAAAGATTTTTCGAACTCTATCTGCCTGCCGGATCTCTTGAATTGGATAAGTAAAAGTATCGCTTTTCCGAGAGAGCGAAAACACTATGACTACCAAACAAGAGATCAAAAGAATCCTTAGGGAAAGGGCAACAAGTATCGTCGATGAACGAATTGTTCCCGAAACCCTAGATGCGATCGCTGAGTGGACCAGCGAATTGATGGGGAAACTCACAACGCTAAAAGCTGAGGATCAAAAAAGTGTCGATGAAGCCTTCAATCAAATACATGATGGCTTGATCAAAGAAACTATCGAGCAGTTAGTCGAACCGCTCGAAAAACGCAGAAAGAAATTATTCGAGGAAAAATAAAAGACCTCCGACGAAGGAGATCTCTCAAGCAGATACATTGTATCAAGAATCACTTCGTCGAGTCAAGCAAAATAATGCAAACACAAGAACGAAGTACGTCTCCGAATCAAACTGAAGATACATTCTTCACAAAGATCGGAAACACAAAACCCTTCTTCAAGGCGGCGTTTGAAGGAGAGCCGGGAACCGGCAAAAGTTGGACTGCCGCATTAGTTGCGATTGGTCTTCACAAAAAGATCAACAGCAAGAAACCTATTGTCCTTATTGATACCGAGAAAGCATCAAAGTTTCTCATTCCTCTTTTTCAAGAGCATGGAATAGAAGCAATGGTGCGCGAGACACACTCGCTGGCCGACTTGGTAAAGGCAATGAAATTATGCTCCGAAGGATACTCAGACATTATGGTGATCGACAGTATCACTCATATCTGGATGGATTTCCAAGAAGCATATAAGCGAAAGCTGAATCGCCAAACTTTCCAAATACAGGATTGGATGGCAATCAAAAGCGAGTGGAATAAATACTTCTCAATTCCTCTCGTGCAATCGCCACTCCACATTCTTGCAACTGGCCGTGTGTCAGATCGCATGGAACAGGAAATCGATGAGGACGGTCGAAAGGAATTCACTAAGACTGGAGTAAAGATGCAGGCTGAGAAAAACGCCGCATACGAATTCGATGTCTTGGTACTCATGGAAAGACATGAGCTTATCCAAAGAAAGAAACGAGAGGTATGGCGACAATCCATTGTCCTCAAAGGACGAGGAAATCTACTTGATGGTGCGGTGTTTAAAAACCCAACCTATGAAGATTTTGCACCTGCGATTGATGCTGTGATTAAAAATCCAGTAGCGGCTCGATTCAATTATGCCGAGCAAGATGCCGGAGAATTGATCAAGACTGAAGAAGACAAACGCAAGTGGGTCCAAGAAAAGAAGCGTTGGCTTGAAGAAATAGAGGGATACCTCGTTTCAATCTGGCCAAGCTCGAGTGCAGCAGAAAAGAAAAATAAAACTGATGCGCTTGAATACGCCTTCAATACTAGAAGCTGGTCTGCCATTGAAATGATGACGCCAGAAATTCTAGAGGACGGTTATGAGCGAGTCAGAGAATTTGCTCAGAAAAAGATTGCTGAAGCAAAAGGCGAACTTCCACCAGAGCCAACTGCTCAGGAAAAGTTCGACAAGGATCTGAGAGATTCTAAAGACGAAAAGCCAAAGCGTACATCCACAAAGGGCAAAGAGGAAAAGGGTGGCAAGTAAAAATTACTAGCTTGGCCACTGACTCAGCCCTGATCCAGTGGCATGAGGGCTGAGATCAGGGGCTAAACCTGAGTAAGCCCGTGGCGGAATAAGTAGACGCTTAGGGCGCGAGACAGCTTCTCACAAGTCGAGAGAAATACTGTCATGCGAGGTGTAAATCCTCGCCGGTCTTACAACAAAAAAGCAGAGAGACATCGATAGGGCTTATCGATGCTTCTCTCTCTTCAAAAACAATGGAAGAACAAAAAACACAAAACTTCATACCCAACAGCACACAAATGCCAAATATTCTTCTCGATATGGTAATTCCTCTGATCCCTGAAGCGGAAGCACGATGCTTACTTTACATATGCCGTCGCACGTTTGGTTTTCATAAAGATTCTGATCGCATCAGCTTCTCGCAATTCATGGATGGAATAAAAGATCGTAGAGGCAATATTCTCGATTACGGTGCCGGTCTCGCTCGAGCATCGGTTTATAAAGGTCTAATGAATCTCAATGATGCCGGAGCGGTAACGGTCCGGAAAACAGGCAAGGGAAATTACTACCAAATCAACCTGCATATGGATGTGGATAAAGTGGTTCAGCTAGTGAACCAGTTCAGCAGCCGAACCAAAAACGGTTCAGCTAGTAGACCAAAAGCGGTTCAGCTAGTGAACACACAAAATCTAGGAAAAAAAGAGAAATCTAGTTTTAGACATCCTGTGGATAACTTCGGGGAAATTACCAGAGAGCTCGTAAAAAAGATGAGCATTAATTAATAAAAAATTCACTATAAAGAAAATGAAAAAAATCACATTTCTTGTTAAAGGAAATCAAGATGACTGGCATGGCAATCCAGTTCCATATGTCCGAGTAGTCAAACGCGCATTGTGGCTACCAGAGGCAAAAAGATACAACGCATGGAAAAGCTACGTACGCCGATCGTTTTATGGCGACTATCCTGAGTATCTCATGTGTGCAGGCAAAACTTTACTTCCTGATCTTCTCCCACTCACAACAAATTCGGCTGACAGAGCTCGCATGGACATTCGCATCTATTGGCGCAATGGCATTCACGGCGATCCTGACAATATTTTCAAAGGAATTGCCGATGCACTTTTTACAAACGATAAATTTCTCGATGGAAGTTTTGAAACTCACTATTCACCGGACGGAAAAGGTCGAGTCGAGGTAGATATAACACTCGGGATTTAGATATGAATTCAATAAAAATAAGTGAGCTAAAGCGAGCCGACTACAATCCGAGAATTATGCCAGACTCGGAAATGTCAGCACTCAAAACAAGTATCAAAACATTCGGCTTCGTTGAACCGATTGTTGTGAATAAAAACAAAGACCGATATGGCGTGCTTGTTGGTGGACATCAGAGACTGACTGCGCTTGAATCACTCATAGCATCAGGAACGGTCCCGCAAGGAATAATTGAGTCGGATGAAAAGGGAATATATCTGGTCCCTGCATCGTTTGTTGATTTGTCGGAAGAAGACGAAAAACTGCTCAACCTAGCCCTAAATAAGATAAAAGGAAAATGGGATGAGGAAAAATTGGCAGACATAATCATCGCACTCAAAGAAGATCCGCATATTCCCGCATCGGGATTTAGAGAGGATGAAATTAGCCGAATTCTTGATCAAACACTCGATGATGAAGATGACGAGGAAGAACCAATTGATGACACTACCGAAGCACGATCAAAACTTGGTGAAGTATATGAGCTAGGTTCGCATCGCCTCATTTGCGGAGACTCAACTGATCCCGAAACATACCGAACACTTCTAGGAAAAGAAAAAGCGGACATGATATTCACTGATCCACCGTACAACGTGAACTACCATTCTCGCGGAGAAAAACTAGGAAACGAAGGTCTCGAGAAAATCAAAAACGACAATATGACTACTGAAGAATTTCAGCATCTTATTGATGGCGCGTTTTTTGCAATGTGTATGCATTCCAAAGAAGGTGCCTCGTTCTATATCTGCTCGGGCTGGAGTTCATATCCTCAATTTTTACAAAGCATGCTCAAGAATGGATTCAGACATTCCGGCGTGATTATCTGGGTGAAGAATGTGCCAAGCATGGGATGGAATGATTACCGATACAAGCATGAGTGGATCGCAAAAGCGAAAAAGCCTGATCCGAAAACTGCCGAGAGTATTATCTATGGATGGAAAACTGGCACTCATTACTTCTACGGAGACAACGAATACGACGTATGGGAGATGCCAAGAAAAGCTACTGCCAGATATCTGCATCCGACAGAAAAACCCGATTGGCTCGCAATGCGCGCACTTAGAAACTCAACCAAAAGAAACGATATTGTTCTGGATCCATTCGCTGGGTCCGGAAGCACGATGACAGCAGCAGAAAAGGTCGGTCGACGTGCATATATGATCGAGCTTGATCCGAAATTCTGCGATGTGATTCGTGATCGCTGGGAGCGGATGAGCCGCCCTCGCCAATGAAATATCTAAGTTTATTCTCGGGAATTGGAGGATTTGAACTCGGAATACAAAAAGCATATGTGGACACAACTAACGGAAAGAAGAACGGAAGAAGCAAAAAAACTTCGGAAGATGGGAATAGTAAAAGACACAAGAAACCTGAAAGTTTTGATGCCGAGAGGAGACAGTCTCGCAAATACGATAACGGCAGGTGCGATGGACAAGAACCGATTACTTGTGTGGGTTACTCGGAGATCGACAAATATGCAATCGAGATATATCAAAGACAATTTCCAGAACACAAAAATTATGGAGACATTACAAAAATCAAACCAAATAAACTGCCTGACTTCGATCTACTGGTCGGAGGATTTCCGTGCCAAGCTTTCTCGATTGCAGGGAAAAGAAAAGGCTTCAAAGATACGAGAGGTACGCTATTTTTTGACATTGCACGGATTCTCAAAAGTAAAAAGCCAAGATTGTTCTTATTGGAAAACGTCAAAGGACTGCTATCTCATGACAATGGCGACACTTTCAAAACCATCATCGCCACGCTTACAAAATTGGGGTACGACGTTCAGTGGCAGGTGCTTAACTCAAAGAATTTCGGAGTCCCTCAGAATCGGGAGCGAGTGTTCATTGTTGGACATCTTAGAGGTACGCCCAGACCGCAAATATTTCCTTTCACCAAAAACAACTGCGAGGATATTGTCCTACCGACCATCACGACACGTGTTACCGCAGACTCAAACGGAACTTATGTTGGTAAAAGATCGCCACGTCAAATTATAGGCGGAAGCCAAGGAAATAGAGTCTACGATCCGAAAGGAATATCAACAACTCTCGCAAGTCAGGCAGGTGGACTCGGAGCGAAGACTGGATTATACGCAGTTGGTGGATTACAAGCACATCAAAAGGCTCGAAAGGATGGAGTGTCGCCAACACTTACTCAGGCGATGGGAATGGGTGGCGGTCAGACACCAATAGTCTGGTCCAACAGAATAAAAATACGCAGACTTACTCCAATGGAATGCGAAAGACTCCAAGGCTTTCCTGACGGATGGACTGAGGGAATAAGCGACACTCAAAGGTACAAATGTCTTGGCAATGCAGTCACTGTAAACGTGGTTCAGGCAATTGCAAAAAAGCTAGTAAATATAAAGGTCGTTTGGAAATAGATACACAAAGATACACATGCCAAAAATCCTCAAGCCGGCTGAAGAAAAGATAATGAGGGCGGTGCGAGATAGCATCGTCATTGACCCTCTTATATCTCTGCGCTCGCTTCAGGATGTTCTCGAAAAGAAAGGTATAAAAATCTCAAATCTGCACTACCTCTCCAAGTTGATATGGAAAATCAACAAGGATCTCTCGACACAGGTAGATAGGACGGAAATAACAAGCCGAATCGCTCAACTTAAAGAGAGGCAAAGAATAGTAGCTGATAGATTGGTGCGCATTGCTTTTTATACCGATGACCTAAAGAGAGATGGGCTTCCACCGCCAAGTTACAGAGATCAGATCATGGCAATGAATGCAATCATAAAACTTGATCTTGCAATTCTTGGAGCAGAAATGGATCTGGGTATCTTTGAAAGACACATAGGCACAGTTGGAATTGAAGCACGCTCAAAACCATTACTGCCAGAGCAAAAGCAAAGAATGCTTGAAGCACTTGTGAACTGGGGAATTATTCCAAAGGAAAACGAACCGACAAAAAATATAAACAATGGAGACAAAGCAGACACAACAACCACTGCAATCGTGGTGGCAAAACAATAGCTTCCTTGATGACTACGAAACGCGCCGAAAAATGGCTCGTTCGTTGAAAGGTTTCTGTCTCGTATATTTGCCTCATTATTTAAAAATTGCTCCGGCAGATTTTCATTCAGAGCTTTTAGATGTTCTTGGCGATCCGAATGAAATGATGATTGAAATACTCGGATTCCGTGGAAGTGCAAAAAGCACATTCGGTTCGCTTGCTCTTCCGATATGGGCTGCGCTTGAATATCCGAAATTGTATCCGTTCATAATTCCGGTAGCCGATACAGGTCTTCAAGCAGGCACTAACATCGCCAACATTAAAAACGAATTGGAAGACAATGCATTGATCAAGCAAGACTACGGAGAAATAAAAGGTGCATTCGTTGAAGACTGGACACTTGAAAGTGAAGAAGAATGGCAGGCAAAAAATATGTTGCTTTCAAATGGTGTTCGTATTCTTGCGCGATCAAGAGGTCAGAAGGTGCGAGGTTTGAGACATCGAGAGCATAGACCAAAACTTGTAATAGTTGATGATCCCGAGGATTTGGAATGGGTCCGTAATAAAGACAACCGAGATAAAACAGAGCGATGGCTTAGAGGTGAAGTAATTCCGGCGATTGATGAAAGGGAAGGAAGACTCATTGTAATTGGAAATCAACTACATACCGATGCGCTCATGTCTCGGCTTAAGAAAGATAAAACATTCAAGCACCTTGAATATCCACTAGTCAGAGAAGATGGATCTTGTTCATGGAAAGCAAAATACCCGAATCAAGAAGCTCTTGATCTTCAAAGAGATAAGGTCGGTGTTAATGCATACCTACGAGAATATTGTTTGAAAGTTGTGCCAGATGAAGGTCAGGAAGTAAAGCCTGAAGAAATACATTACTACGATGCACTACCAAAGATTGCAGAGATTGCAATGGTTGGCACTGGCATCGACTATGCAATCAGTAAAAAAGAAACTGCCGATTACACCTCGATGGTTTCGGGCGCATTGAGTTTTGAAAACGAACGTCCTCACGTTGATATATATCCGAACGCAATCAATGAGAGATTCGACATGCAGGAAACTGTAAATTCCGCTCTCGCACTTCATCAAAGCTTCGGTGGTAATCACATAATCTTCGCCGAGGAAGTCGCATATCAAAAAGCTGCCAACGATGAAATGGAACGTAAAGGTCTCGCAGTAGAAAGGATGCAGGCAACGCACGACAAACGCGCACGTCTGCGAGTTGCAGCAATATATATTAAAAATGGAACAGTCAGATTTCCACGTGCAGGTTGCGAAGACCTGCTACTACAACTCTTCGGTTTTGGAGTTGAAGAACACGATGACCTTGTCGATGCTCTCGTGTATCTCATCCTTGGTGTCGTCAATCAAGGAATCCAAATGCCGGAAGAAATAATGGCTATATGAACACTAACCAACAAAACCCAGAGCCTCGAAAGCATGCGCTCATCACCGCCGAGCAAGAAGCATTACTCCGCGCTTTTGAGCAG
>Ga0114951_10002539_pt1 | contig 20521 bp, 18 predicted proteins | sample AM7aDNAmetaG_FD_88677 | JGI IMG/M metagenome (GOLD analysis project Ga0114951, IMG submission 88677) | Freshwater microbial communities from Finland to study Microbial Dark Matter (Phase II) - AM7a DNA metaG | ecosystem: Environmental > Aquatic > Freshwater > Lake | place: Finland: Lake Alinen... | reverse complement strand
GGGCCTGCCACTACAGGACGTCGCGGTTACGGTGAACGTTCTCAAAGCCGACGGAAGTGGGCAGCCGCTGGGAAGCGTGATCGTGAAGGAATTCGACGAGGTCGGCCGCGCCGTCGCGGACGTCGAAGTGCCGGACTTGGCAAGAGGGGCGTACCTCGTGCGAGTCACGGGGAAGGATGTTGCGGGGAAACCGCTTGGCGTTCCGGGCGAGGAATCCATCTCCTGGGCCGGTTCCGCGAGGTTTCCTTCCGGACCTGAAGGGGCCCGAAGGCTGAACAACCTTGTGATGGAACTACTCTCTGTGGCGGGACCTGATAATTCCGGAGTCGCCCGGAAGTTCGTCAATCCGCGCATGGGCTTCGTCTACATCTCGAATCGCGGATCGAAAGAAGTGAAGATCACCCCTGAGGAGGGGACGGGGTCCATGGACCTGACGTTGTCGCGGGACTATGGCGACGCTTTCGAGACTATGCGCTATCTGCCCAAGGGAAACTATACAATCACGACGCCTGCCGCAAAGGAGTTGGTCGTGCGCGCCGTCGCACAGACGGTCTACGACTACGCAAACACCCTGCCTTATGTTACGGGGTTTGGGCCCTATGCAGGCGAGTTTGAACAGCGCTATGTCTTCCCGCACTACAACACCTTCATGGTGCAGAACGAGGACATTGAGAAGCCTTTCGCCAGGGAATGGAGAGCCAAGGGGCGCCGGTTCCTAGCCCACATGGGGACGGGGGTAACGCCCAAAGAGGGACAATCGCGGCTTGACGCAGCGTGCGAGATGTTCGCCGGGGGGCCGGGGTTCAGCAACACGCTTTACGACGGCTACTTGGTGGACGAATTCTCTTCGTCGGATGAAGGGCTGCGCATCTGGTCGCGGGCGTTGGAGAGGATGCTATCGGGCCCGCCATTTAGGGGAAAGACCTTTCACGCCTGGACGTACGGTTTGTACGACTTGGTGACGTATAACGGCGGGGAGCCCGGACGGGAGTTCGTCCGGACGCTGGAGAAGTTCGACTGCCCCGTTCAATGGGAATGCTATCTGGGGTCACAGCGCACGGAGATTGGCGCCTGGCAGCTCATCAACGACAAGATGGTGGGGGAGTTGCTGGCGGCGGAGCAGGCGCTCCCTGGAATGGCGGACGACCTCATAGTCGTTCCCTATGCGGGCGTAACCGCCGGCCCGCCGTGGCTCACAATGGTTCTGCCCAGCTATGATACCCGCACATTCCTGGAGATGCAGGTGCGGACGGTGGCTACACACCCCGCCTTTGCCGGCGTGCGCGGGCTCGGCGTCTATCGCTCCCCTTACCTCGACGAAGAAACGCAGCGGTGGATGGCACGGCTCTTCCGTCACTACGCCATCGAGGGCCACACCGAACCGCTCGGCAAAGACCCCTTCCTTCTGACGCACGTCCGCAACCCGGAATTTGAGGAGGGGGGCCTGGGATGGGATGTCAAGCCGGCGGAGGAAGGCTCTATAGAACTCGGCATGCACAACCAGTTCGGCTCCATCGAATGCCGCTACACCGGGCAGAACGGGGACACGGTTCTGATCACGCGGCGCTCTGCCAGAGCGCCCAACGTCTTCTCGCAGGAGATTCGGAACTTGGAGCCGGGCCGGTTGTACTCATTCCGGATGTTTAGCGCAGACCACAAGGATATGTCCGGCCATGAGTTGAACGCTGTGAACATTCAGTTCGACAACGCGATGCTGGTTCCGGACAAGTGTTTCACGCACGTTGGCGCATCGAGACAGGCGGGCAAGTGGCTGAATTGGCACGTGCGCGTATTTCGTGCCGGGGGCAAGAGCGCCACAATCCGAATTTCAGACTGGGCCGACGACAAGACGCCCGGCGGACCGATCGGCCAGGAGCTGATGTATAATTTCATCAAGGTCCAACCGTATTGGCCGCCAGATTAGTCCGGGTCATTGAATCGGGGAGAGCACGGAGATGTCCAACCATGTCGCGCCATGGATTCGAGAGGCGCGCATTGCCTCGTGGTGGCTCACGAAGAATGACTTCTACTGGCCGGACTACGAGGTCGAGGAGGAAATCGTCCGCCGTGCCGCGGAGTACGGTTCGGCCGGCGTGAACACCGTGGTGATTTTCGGGCTTCACTTCCGATGGGACTATGTGCCGTACTTCGGGCGGCTGCATTTGCTCTTTCAGCGTATTGTGAAGGAGTGCCACAAACACGGTATTCGGGTCTGCGACCATTATTCTGACACATTGACGCATCGGCCTCAGACCGAGGAAGACCGCTGGTTCATCCGGGAGCGGTTGAACCACCACGTTGCGATTTATCCCGACTGCGATTATGACTACACCTACGCGGGGAGCGCGCGAAACAGTTGGAGGCAGGTGGATGCTCGAACGGGTGAGCCTGCCTACTATATCTGGTACCGCTGCAATATGTTCTGTCCGAACAACCCTGACTATCAGCGTGCCTCCGCTGCTTACGCCTTGAGCCAGTTCGAGGCGGCGGGGATTGACGGGATGATGAATGACGACCTTGAATTTCTCCCCGACCCTTACCATTCGTGTGCATGCGAGCATTGCCGCAAGCGGTTCCGGGAGGAGTGCGGGCGGGACCTGCCTCCGGCCGACAACCAGGAGTTCTGGGGAAACCGGCGCAATCCGGCGTTTCGGGACTGGCTGGCGATGCGTTGCCGCAGCACGGGGGACCACTACGTACGGCTGCGGAAAGCGCTCGGTCCGCAGCGGCCGCTGTTTGGCTGCTGCTCCTCCATGGACGGACAGTGGTCATCCGACCTGGCGTGCGTCCATGACGAATTCAGCCGCGGCCTGAATGTCGTATCGATGGAAATGATGCCTCGAAACCCTGTCATCGAGTGGGGGCCGCTTTTCGCTAGGCAAAGCATCTATCAGGCGGTTGCCGCGGCCGGCGACTTTTTGAGGGGGGAGACGCCGTCCATAATGGAGGTGACCCGGCCCGATCCCTTTATCGGCCTGACTTACAACCGCGCGCCAGAGCAGTCTTTCATGTCGTGGGCGATGGTGTCCGCGTGGGGGGCGCGAAGCTGGACGTGCAAGGACACCGCTTCGGACAACCCGAAGACGGCTCGCGCCGTATATGACGACCGGTCTCACCTGGCGCGGACGGTCGGTTGGCAGGCAAAGCACGAGTCCCTTTACGCCGATGCTGCGCGTGTAGCCGACGTCGCCATAGCCTTCTCGCCGGCCACGCGCACGCTCTGCTCACCGGAGGAGGCGGATGGGCATCGCCGGCAACTGATCTGCTGGGGCAGGCTGATGGTGGAGAATGGAATCCTCTCCGAGACGCTTCTCGCGCAGGGACTGCGGGGCGCGGAGGCGGGGCGGCTTCTGGCTGCAAAGCGGGCGCTGCTGATTCTCCCGCGCGTTGCGGCGCTCGCCGATGCGGAGTTCGAGGGGATTTCCTCCTACCTGGACGCCGGGGGCAATGTGATCGTTTCCGGCGAGCTTGGATGTTACACGGAGAGTGGGGCGGACAAGACTCCGCCGTTCCTTGAGAAACTCGCTCTGCGGAAGACGTCGTCTCGGGGGAAAATTGTGTGCGTGCCGCACACGGTTATTGAACAGGCCATCCCGGCGCCGCCCAAGACCGGGGAGATCTTCCACGAATCTGCTGATCGCCAAGGCGCAATAAAGGCGTGCCTTCAGACGCTGAGACGTTATATCGCGAACCCTAGCATTCAGCCTGGCGAGGGAACAGAGGGTTGGACGTTCCATCTCTATGCGCGCGACGGGGCTTTGTTACTCCACTTTCTCAACCTTAGCGGCACTATCCCGGCGGAAGGGCGGCCCGTTCCGGACGATGAAGCCGTGACCTATCCGATTCCTCGGAATGGAATCGTCGAATGTCGAGTCCGCATGACTGATTCGGTCGTATACGGAGCGAAGCTATATTCCCCAGACGGTGCGGAGGGCATGGTAGTGCCAATGGATGTAGAAGCTTCCTGCCTCCGGCTCAAGATTCCCGTACAGAATGCCCGCCACTACGGTATTGTCCTGCTCACAAAGGAATAACGGGAACAGGAGGCAAAGTTGCCTGGACAGAAACGAAGGAGGATATTGTGGTAGTTCGACAGGAGAAAGTGATTTCGATAGTGGCGCCGGACCTGCAGACGAAGATGCTGGAGTTCAAGCTGAAGATGTCCGCGTTGAACTCGGGGTATTCCAGTCTCAAGGAGTGGAATCCCGGCCTGGCCCCGACTTGGGGCAGCTTTCCCCAAGCGGCGTTTGACGTCGCCGAAGTCTATCGCGGCGACGCCCAATCGTTCGCCTACAGCCATCACCATGCCATCGGCAAGCTGAAGAACCAGTACGTGGCCAGCTGGAGCGCTAGCCAGCGTCATGAGGACGTGCCGGGGCAGCAGGTTCATTACGCTCTGTCATCCGACGGAAAGCGTTGGTCGAAGGAACGAGTGCTCGTGGCCACCGACCCGGCCAGCGGCATCGTTCGCAACAACGCCGGCGTCTGCGCGGATGCTGGCAAATTGTACGACTTTGTGGGTGTGGCCGGAGGCGCGCAACGTTCGGCGGACCCGAGCCTGACTTCCTTCCTTCCGGATTATGCCCGGCTGGACGTATACAGTACCGAGGATGGGAACAGGTGGACGGAATGTCAGGGAATCGCTGAGAACGTCTATCTTTTCGAGGGGCCGCGTCGGTTGCGCAATGGCGGGCACCTTTGTGGAGGCAACGCGTTCATCGGGGTGCAACACCCCCTGGCGCTGCTCTGGAAGCCGGGACAGGACTTGGCTTCCCCTCCTCAAGTCGTCCGTATCCCGCGTCCAGACGAGCGGATTCGACCGATCCAGGGGACATGGTATCAGACGGAAGACGGGCGCATCTGGATGTTCTTCCGCGATGTCGGTTTCTCGACGCGTTTGGCGCTGAGTTGGAGCGACGACGGCGGTCACACCTGGAGCGGTTTGGCACTGTCGGATATGCCCAACACTATGTCACGTGCCAGCGCCGGGCGGCTGAACGACGGCCGCTTCTACATCATCGGCAACAACTACGACCGAATGCTCGACCGCAGCCATCTTCAGATCGCTTTGAGCCCAGACGGTTACACGTTCGACCGGATGTATACGCTGATTGAGGGAAAGACCCACCGTCGTGTGGAGGGCATCCATAAGGAGGACGGTTGGCATTATCCTTACAGCCTCGTGGATGGTGACAAACTCTTCGTCATCTTCTCCGTTAACAAGGAAGATATCCGCTGCGGAGTGGTGGACGCGCGAACCCTCACCTGATGCCGGGCAAGAAGTGGAGCGGAGGAATATGAAGACTGTCGTAGTCACTGAGGTCGAGTTCCGGAAGGCATCGGCCTCGTTTGAGAAGGCGTGCGCGGCGGGCTGGAAGTGTATCCCGGCTCCGCCCGGCGAGGCGGAAGTTGCCGAAGCGATTCGGCGGAGTGGCGCCACGCACGCGGTTGTTGGTGTGCAACGCTATGTTGCAGCGCTGTACGACGCGCTTCCAAGGGGAGGGGTTCTCGCTCGCTTCGGCGTGGGACATGATGGCGTTGACAAACAGAAGGCGACAGCCAAGGGCATCCTTTGCGTGAACACCCCCGGAGTTCTGGACGATTCCGTTGCCGAGTATGCTCTGGGCCTGATGCTGGCCGCCGCTCGGCACACGCTGGAGATGGCGGCGGGATGCCGGGCGCATCAATGGAGCCCCAGAGTAGGAACGGAGTTGTTGGACAAGCGGCTCGCTGTGATCGGGTGCGGGCCCATCGGTTGCCGCGTCGCACGTGCGGCCTCGGCAGGTTTCGGGATGCATGTGGTCGGGGCAGAGATTCGAGACGTTGATGAAGAGGCGTTGCGGCAGAGCTTCGGCTTCGCGAGAGTGGTCAAGGATTTCTCTGCGGCTGTGGCCGGGGCGCACTTCGTCAGCCTGCACATCCCAAACGTCCCCCAGACCCGTCACTTCATTAACCGCGAGCGATTGTCGCAGATACCACCCAGCGCGTGGTTGATCAACACAGCGCGGGGAGCCGTTGTGGACGAATCCGCGCTGTTCGACGCTCTCAACAGCGGCACCCTGAGCGGCGCCGCTCTGGACGTCTTCGAGAGCGAACCCTACGTGCCGGTTGACCCGGGCAAGGACCTTCGGAGCCTAACCAATGTTATCCTGACGCCGCACGTGAGCAGCGCCACGCACGAGGCATGCACACGCATGGCGGAACGCGCCCTTCATAACATTGCGCTGGCCGAGGCGGGTAACTTTTCGGAGATGGATCTGTTGAACCCGGAGGTGTTGAAATGATGAAGAACGGGTTGCGCCGTGCACTGCTGAAGCGCGCGGTCACGCTGGGAACGTGGATACAAATCGGCCATCCTGCGGTCGCGGAATGCCTCGCCAGCGCCGGTTTTGACTGGGTCTGCGCCGATCTGGAACATGGGGTTATCGACTTGGAAGGGACGGCCGGTCTGTTCCGGGCCATCGAACTGGCCGGTTGCGTGCCGGTCGCGCGATTGCCGCTGAACGACCCGATCTGGATTCATCGCGTTCTGGACGCGGGGGCGCGAGGTCTGATCGTGCCGATGGTCAATACGGCTGCTGAAGCGGAAAAGGCCGTGCATGAGGCCAAGTACCCGCCACGCGGCGGCCGAGGGTTTGGCTACAGCCGCGCCAATCAGTATGGCGGAGGGTTCAAGAAATACATCGAATCCGCCAACGATGAGATCGCCATGGTGATGCAAATCGAACACCACGTGGCCGTATCGAACCTTGAGTCGATCCTGGACGTGCCGGGTGTTGATGGCGTGTTCATAGGCCCCTTGGATCTCAGCGGTTCGATGGGGATCACGGGGAAGCTCAAGCATCCGAAGATGACGGCGGCGCTGCGACGCTACCGCGACGTGTGCGCACAACGCAAGAAGTCGTTTGGCACGCACTTGATCTCGCCGACAGCGGAAAGCATAGAAGAAGCTATTCAGGAGGGGTACACCCTTTTGGCCCTTGGACTGGATATCGTATTTCTGAGGGAGTCTGCTGGTGCCGCCGTGCGCGGTGCGCGGGCCGCAGCGCAATAACGGCGCCGATTCATAGTTTTACCTGAGATTTGTGACTAGAGGAGTGAGTTTGTGACTTCGTACGAACGGGTCATGGCGGCGTGTGCGTTCAAGAGACCGGACCGCATCCCTCGGTTCGACAGCTTCTGGAATTTCCCGGATACTTGGAGGGCCGCGCTCGGAGCGGAAGAAGGGCTGACCGACGTTCACATCCTGATCCCGCAGGAGGAGACGTTTCCCACCCGGGCGCGGCGCATCAAAGAGGAGAATAACTGGATCTACGAGGTCGAGCCGTGGGGGAGGACCATCCGTCGGCGCCCCGATGGCTACTTCGTGGAGACCCTCGAAGTCCCGATTCCTTCCGATGCGGATGTGGATTCCGTCCGCTTCGATTCCCCGATCCTGGAAAGTCGATATCTGCTCGACCAACCCGACGAAGCGTCCGCCGGCAGGAAGCTGGCGGAAGTGAAAGCCCGGCATTGTCCCTTTGTGAAAACAGGCGGACCCTACCTGCGCTCAACCTTCGTGCGCGGCGAGGAACAGTTTCTCATGGACCTGGCGGCTGATCCTCCGTTGGCGCGGACAATTGCCGAAAAAGTTGGCGCACATCTCAGCACCGTTGGCGTGGAGGCGCTCCGGCGCTGGTCGTTGCAAGGGACCGGTGTCTGGATCTATGACGACATGGCCTGCAACCAGGGGCCAATGTTCCGCGCGAAGACGTTCGAGCAGGTGTTGCTGCCTGTGTATCGGCGAATGATCCGGGCCTACAGGGACGCCGGAGCTAAGTACGTGCTGTTGCACTCGGATGGCGATATCCGGCCTTTGCTGGACATGCTTATTGAAGCGGGGATAGATGGCATCAACCCGCTCGAACGGCGCGCCCATATGCACCCGATGGAACTGCGTCGGCGCTATCCCCGCCTGATCCTCACCGGCGGAATGGACAACACTGACACGCTTCTCCACGGCCCCATAGTGCGCATCGAGGCGGAGGCTCGGGAAATCATCGACCTGGGGCGCGACGGTGGCGTTGTGATCGGCACCCATTCGGTGAGCCCCGAGATTCCGCTGGAGCATTTCATGGCCTACCATCAGACCTGCATGACTTATGGGCAGTTGAGCCGGTAAGAGGTCATTTTGCGGTAAGGCCGCCGTCTACCGCTATGGCCGCGCCTGTGATGTAAGCTGAGGCGTCGGACGACAAGAAGACAATCACGCCTTTCAGGTCAGTGTCGTTGGCCATTCGACCCAGGAAGACGCGCTTCTCATAGCGCCGCAAGAAGCGCTTGTCATGGTTGTTGAAATACCCTCCCGGGTTGATGACGTTGCATCGCACGCCGCGTGGTCCGTAATAGGAGGCCACAAACCGGGTGAAGTTCTGCATGGCGCTCTTGTGGAACCAGTAATCGGGCGGCTGCTTCCAGCCCACTTTCTCGTAGAGCCAGAAGTCCGGACCGACGACGCCATAGATCGAGCCGATATTGATGATGCTCCCAGTGCCTGCGGCAGCCATCTTGTCCCCGAAGGCGCGGGTGATCAGGAAGAGCCCAGTGCAGTTGACTTTCATGCTCTCATTCCAGTTCTTCACCGGATCGCCCCAGTCCTTCATGGGGCGCAGAACAGCGTTGTTCACCAGGACGTCCACTCGGCCGGTCCTGCGGTAGATCTTTCTACACAATGTGACGATGGATTTCTCGTCTCCCTGATCAAATTGCATAGCAGTGACGTCCAGACCGCGCGCACGTTCCTGCCCGGCCACTTTTTCGAGCGCCTTCAAATTGCGTGACGCCACGATGGTTGTCGCTCCCGCCTCGGCAAGCGTTGCGACAATCTGGCGCCCATACATACCTGCGCCTCCAGTGACAACGGCAACACGTCCTTTGAGAGCAAAACTCTCCAACACGTTCATTGTGGTCTCCTTTGTTAAACGTTGCCGGTCGAACCGACGGGCGGACTCAGACCAACCGTCGCCTAAAGATCGGTCGGGCCTCCGGCACTTCCAGCAACCCTTCGACGCTGCCGCGCTCCACCGCCTTGCGCAGAACGGCTGCGACTTCGCGCAGCGCAGCCAGGACGGCGTCAATGTCAGTGGGTTGGTGTGCCGCGAGGATGTAGACGCCGCCGATCATGTGCACTCCGCGCTTGGCCATCTCTTGGGTCATGAGCGTCATATATGCTCCAGGCCGCTCCAGTTTGAGGCCAAAGTGAAACACTGGAGGAAGGCCTTCCACGTAAAGCGGAAGCCCGGAGTCCTTTCCGAGCTTCAGCAAGCCCTCCTGGAACCGCTCTCCCATTTGCCAGATGTGGCGGATGACATCCCCGTTGCGAATAATCGTCTGGATGGCGATCGCGGCGGCCATGCTGGCGGGCTCGCTCCAATAGGAACTGCTTATGAAGCTCGTCGAGACCGCCTGCATGACCTCGCTGCGTCCGGCGATGGCGGCGATCGGGTAGCCATTGCCTATTGCTTTGCCGTACGTGGCCATGTCCGGCATCACGCCGAAGTACTCCTGTGCGCCGCCGCGACTGTATCGGAATCCGGTCACCACTTCGTCGAAGATCAGAACGGCACCATGGGCGCAGGCAAGTTTGCGGACATTCTCGAGGAATCCCGGCTTCGGTTGCAGATACCGCGCCGCCTCCATGATGACGCAGGCGACTTGGCCGCGGTTTTCTTCCAGCTTGCGCTGGAGGTCCGGCAGGTCGTTGTAGGCAAAGGGGATGGCAGTACCTGCCAGGCTGGCGGGTACCCCGGCTGAAGGAATACCCGGACGGAGATGACTATTCAGGCTGTCCGCCTGGGTCAGATTGGCGGCGATGTACCAGTCATGCCAGCCATGATAGCCGCAGAAGAGCACCTTGTCGCGACCGGTGTAGGCGCGCGCGATCCGCACTGCCACGGCGTCCGCGTCGCCGCCCCCCTTGGCGTAACGCACCATCTCTGCGCAGGGAATGGCTTCTTTCAGAAGCTCGGCCAACTCGATTTCGAGCGGACTATTAACGGGATAGGCGACGCCTTTCTTGATCTGTGCGATCGCTGCGGCGTCCACTACCGGGTGGCAATAGCCAAGATACACCACTCCCGTCCCGCCGGTCATGTCAATGTAATCGTTGCCGTCCACGTCCCAGAAGCGGCATCCTTCCGCGCGATTGGCATAGATTGGACTCACACCGAACGCATGCATGGAAGGATGGCGGCTGAGCAACTGCGTTTGTCCAGCGATGAGCGCTTCCGCCTTCTTGAACAGCTCAAGCGATTTGACCACTTTATTGGACATACGGTACTCCTCTACTGTGTGATGCGACCTTCACCGCGCTTCGGACATCTCCGCGTAGATATCCTTCTTGACGATCTCGCTCCAGCGCGAAATGATTCGCCGCCACACGGGCCCCGGTTTGCCCTCTCCGATCGGGGCGCCGTTGATCTTGACCACCGGCCCAAGACAATAGGGGGTGGTGGGTAGCCATGCCTCCGTGGCGTTGATGACGTCGTATGTTTGCAGGTCTTCTTCGATGAACGGGACGCCTATCTCCGCCAGAATTTCCGTAAGCACGGTCAGGCTGATACCCCACAGGATATTACTCCTCTTGGGGGAATAGACCTTTCCGCCACGGTAGATCACGAAATTGGACCCGCCGGTCTCAGTGATATTGCCGCTGACGTCTAGGTAGAGTGCGACGGCTGTCGGGTCCGCCAAGCGTGCTTCATGGTCTCCTATCCACATGTGCAGCCGGTTGCGATGCTTGATCTTGGACGATACGCACTGGGGGGGCCAATGCCTGACAGCGGGCGTCACACAATGAATCCCATCGATGAAGGCATTCCGCCAGAGCCGGAACGGCAGCGGGAAGGTGTGCTGGATGTACGAAGGGACCAGTTGGTCCGAAATGCCGGCTGACCCGGCATAGACGGCGTTCTCACCGGCCGTAAGGTAATACACTACGCCGAGTTCTTTGTCGAGGGAATCTTTCGAGTTCTGCGCGATCAGCCTTCGAGAGATGTCCATGGATTCTTCCATGGAGACCGGTGGTCGAAGGTGGGCATAATTGCAGGAACGGTAAAATCTCTGGACGTGGTCTTCCATGCGGTATGGTTGCAGATGAAACGTTCGCAGGAAATCCGTAACTGCCGCGCCATAGACAATACCCAGATCGTAGATGGCGAGTTTGCATTCGGAAAGGGGGACGAATCCCCCCTTGAGGTAAGCAATACTTTCCCTCAACTGCGCATCCCTTCCTTTCCGGAAGAGGTCGGTGCCACCCGGGATACCACCCTCGGAGTGACTCAGCCCTGCGAGGTGCATAAACACCTCAAGTCGGGCCAAGTCGCTCATCCGCCTTGGATTGTGATCATCAGCGTTAGTCATGTACGTGCGGACGGTCACAAAGAGTGTGCTGTGCCGCGACGCCGCGACAGTTCGCCGAGCAAAGAAGTATATAAGGCTTATAACATACGTATGCCATTTCTTCAACCCAGCGGTCCTTGAACCCGCGACCTCCAGACCCGGCGTGACGGTAACTGAGTCGCCGCGGGTGCCGGAGCGGTTGATGCCTGGCACTGGCGGCACTCGCTCGGCAAGACCCGGTAATTTACGGCGTCCAGAAATAAGTGCTGGGAGTAGGAGCGATTCCATAGGGGCCGATGGCGTACCACGGCCAGAGGATCGGAGCTTCCGGCCATGCGGAGGCGAACGACCAGTAATAGACGACGGCCCCTCCCGGGCAGTTCCCCATCCGCCACTTGTTGTCAAAACCCCACCAGATCCAGACCACCCTGTCATGGTTCGGCCCAACCGGCGCGGTGCAGAAGTGCTTGTAGCTGGGTTGCCCCGCGTAGGTGCCGAGTTCGTAATAGTTGCCGTTACACTGCTCCATGCCCGCGCCGGTGGACAGGAGCGCGGGGTCGCCGGGTGGGAGTGTCGTGGTCGTGGTGCTGGTGGTCGTGGTCGTAACGCCAGGCAACGTAGTCGTCGTGGACGTTGTCGTGTTCGACGTGGTAGTGCTGGTGTCCGTGTTCGTCGGCAATGTGCCGATACCTCCGCCGACGTTAGGGGGCGGTTTCATGGGGACGCGTATCCAGAGCACCTCATTGTCGGAAAGCGCCTGAGCAGCATCTCCGTCGCGGCTCAGGTACGAGGATGCACCGGAGGTGTACCACACGTCGGAGCCGCCCACTTCAGTGCTGGTATTGCCGGTCCCGTCCACCACCCGCAGCTTGAGCAGGTAGCATCGTCCCGCGTTGAGAGCGATGGTCGAGCCGGCCTGGAGGAGATTCCCCTCGTTCCCGTCCCACCCAATCGCGTGCCCGGGTAAGCCGTCGCAAACGACGCGGATAGCCAGCGTCCACGTTTGCGCGGGGGTATCGTCATAGGCATTGAAGACCCCGTCGCCGTTGCGGTCCTCCACCAGGTAGATTTCGTAGACCAGGCCCACCGCGTCCGCCGCCGCCTGGCTGGACATGCTGTGGTTGTCTACCATGCCCATCACTGTGTCCAGCGCCGCGGTGCTGGAGACGAACCCTACTCCGTCCTGGTAGTAGCCATAGGAGGCATTTGGGATGTCGGACTCGATGTGGCCGACAGGCGGATAGACGCCGACCCACGCCAGTGTCACGGTTGCCACGAGGATACAGGTGGTCAGGGCGACGGAGATGGCCAGCGGCGACTTCCTCATTGGTCAACCCTCACAAATCCTGCGAAGCCGGCCTGTCGCGCGGCCGCTTCGGCGGCAGCCATCCGCTGGTTGAAGTCGTTCGGCCCGGCGCTGCCGGGCTTGCGCCCGAAGAATCCCAGGAGCATCACCGGCTTGCCCCGCGCATCGCGCTGGACCTGCCTGCGGATGGCCTGAAACCGGGGGACGACCGGGAAGTACGCCACGTTCCACAGTGCAATTCCGTCACCGAGAGTGCCGATCTGCTCCATCCACGGCTTGTAGGTCGGGGTGCCGTAACAAGCCGTGATCCAAATGAAGGTGTCCGGCGACTGCATGCGCACCAGGCGCACCACCGCCCGGATGTCGCGCATGTAGTCGTCGTATCGTGTTACGTCTTGCTGCTCAAAGTTATTCAGACGCCCGAACCCCACAACCACCTGGCTTGGCCTGTCGAGTAACAGTCGGTCGCCCAATGCGCGAAGGTCGGGGTTTGGCGAAAAATCCAGCACGGTGAACGGCAATCCCTGGGTCGAGTACCCGACGGACTCCGTGTACAGCATTCGCGCGGAGAAGAAGGCACTTGACGTTCTGATGCCAATGATTTGTTCTGGAGAAGATTGAAGGCCCAGCGTCTGGGCATTCGCCTGAATCGTCTGCCGGTTCGGAACATCGGTGCGAAGTTCGGCCAGCAATGCCGTCCCGGCGCGCACCTTACCTATTTCCACCGTGGCTTTCTCCAGCTCTGCCGGGTTGCTGATGAATTGAGGCGAAGTCGCTGTTACGAAAGGACGCAGGGTGCGTGGAGATGCCGCCCTCGTCGTGGACGCACCCTGCGTCTTGGATGCGCGCTGCGTCGTGGACGCAAACGACTTCCCAAAGTTCCGCTGCGGCGAGGTGAAAGCTGCCGCGAAGTCTTGTTCCGCTGGAACGAAGACTTCCACGAAGTTCTGCTCGGGCGGCACGAAGGCGTTGTCAAAACTCCGGGGAAAGGAATCCGTCTGGAAGAAGGGCGCCACGGACTCCGGCGCGTCCGTTGAGGCGTCTGGCGTTCCCCCCGAGGTAAAGTAGAGAACGCCGGCGGCCGTGACGGCTGCGACGGCAGCCGCCACGGCTCCTACCTTGAGGGAATTGGCCATGTGTGTTGCCCTTCCTTACCGGGGAATCCCGAGTGCGTCGTATGTGAGGAACAGGTCGGACAACTTGGCTTTGGCCTGTTCGCGCTGTTCCGAGGACAACTTCGTGTCGGTCGACGCCACAATCAGCGCCACACGGACCGGCTGGACCGCCGCCTTGAACGAATCCTTGTTGTCACCGCACAAGCGCGTCACCAAGCCGATGTAGGATTCTTTTTCGGGCGTCAGGGGGGCGAAGGCTCGAATCGCCATCGGGAGTGTGGGGGACTTCTTGTGCGACGCAATCACGGCGTCCAGTAGAGCGGCTTCCGTTGAGAATCGGATGACTATCGCGTTGTACGCTGCGTTCCCCTCCGACAGATAGAACTGCTCGATAGCGTCCTCGTTGCACAAGAGCGCCTTGAGGCTGGTGTCCGAGTAAATGCCGACCTTGAGACCGTCATAGAGGAGCCCGTACCACGCGTCGCCGGACAGTATCCTTGCCCCTGCGTACTCGGTCAGTGCCTCTTTGCGCCAGGGCCGCTCGGTCCATTCGCCTTTGCTCCCCTTGGCGTAGCCGGCGTTTCGCACCAGATTATCGAAGGCCGCTCCGACGAAAAGCCCGGAGGCCTTGGCCGCGTCCAGAACCGCGAAGGAGTCGCTCTTGGACTCGCTGCTCCAGAGAGATTGCAGGGCGTAGTCACGCGCCGCCTCCAAGGAAGCGCCCTGCGCGGTCCTGGTCTCCGCCGTGGGCGTCGCGACGTTCGCCGCCTTGGCCGTAACGCAGGCATCCGAGAGAACCTTGAACTGCGCCGCATCGAAAGCGGCCATCGACACCCCACACGCCACGACCATTGCGGCCAACACCATTACGCACTTCTTCATCTCACGTCCTCCCGGGAGCGCTTGCGCGCCCCTCTCTAAGTTCGGAAACTGCCCACATCCCAATCAGACGCCTCACTGGTGAGGACTGAAATCTGACGGATGCGGTACCGATACAGCTTGCTTGCCGCAAGTCCGGCGGTGATCTTGTAACGCGCGCGTGCGCCCACCGCGCCAAAGGGGACCAGCGCCGCCTGGTTGTATGTCCCCAGCGGATTGCCCTCCTCGCCCGGCGCCAGCAGCGCGGTGTAGGCCAACACCCCGGTGGCCGGGAACGCGACGAAATCCGCTCCATCGCAGTAGCCCCAATTCGTCTGCGCCGTCGCGGTGGAGAGGTTGATGATCGGCGCGTCCCAGGGGATCCCGTCCTCGACGATCTGTAACTCCAGGTGGATCTTCCCGCCCGCGCCGTCCACGGGGCGTTCCGCGACGCCGGGGATTCGGTACTCGATCACGCGGGGGTAGAGGTTGGCCGCGCGGCGCGGATCGCTGGCGGCCAGCGCGGCGTCGATGTCGTCCATGTTGGCATTGAGGCCGTCGGCAACCCCGCTGTCATGGGCGGCGTATTTTCGCAGGCCGTAATTGGCTGTGGGCGTCATGGTCGCCAACGTCATCAACCTCCGAAATTGTCACCGAAGCTGTCGCCGTAGCCCGGTACCTGGGCCGGCAGGCTTCCAGCGACTGTCAGCACGCCATCCAGCAGTTGCGTGGGCACCATAAACACGAGATGCCCGCGGTCCGCACCCGCGTAGTTCCCGGGATTGAGCGGAGCGTAGACGGTTGGCGCGGGGGGCATCTCATCCAGCCCGTCACAGAGATGCAGGCCGGTGCCGTCCGTATATCCCAGGACGAATTGCGCCATTTCATGCTCGCAGCCTCAGCGTGACTTTCCTGCCCAGTGCGGTGTTCAGGCTGACAATTTCAATGCTGGCCGGGTCCACCAGGATCGTATGCACCAGGCCGAATGGATAACTGCCTGTCATGCCACGCACCCAGGCGCGGCCGCCCGGGCGGCTTTCCATGATCCGCATGAGCCACTTCACGCCGCCGGTGACCCCGACCTGGGCAAAGACGCCCTCGCCGACGAAGTGCGGGGGGGAGGTGACGTAGGGCGCGCCGTCGATGTAGGGGAGCAGCGTGCCGCAGGGGTCCTTGAAGGGCGCCCAGGAGTTGGGGGCGCTGCTGTAGGCGTAATGGCCCTGCGTCTCCGTATCGCCAGGGGGGCCCCACAGGTGCCCTGTGGGCACAAAGACCCAGTGCCATCCCCGGTAGTAGAACGGCCCGATGCCGCCGACGGGAATGCGCGAGGCGGCCACAACCAGGTGCTCCAGGCAGTGGGAGACCGGCTTGACGACTAGGGGGTGCATGGTGCCCAGCGTGGCGGACCCCACGTAGGCGTTCAGGGCGCAATGGGCGATGTACCCCGGCTCGATCTGCTCGGCGCTGCCGTTGAACGCATAGACCACGTCGGAAGGGGTCCAGTGCAGCATTTCCGCCAGGACGTAGGGGCTGGCCAGCTTGGCCACTACGCGAAGGTCCGGCAGGCCGTTGGCTGAGGAGTCATAAGACCCGGACACGCGCCCGATGATGTCCCCGACCGCCAGCCCAGCGAACTCGGCGGCCGCGACGCGAACGGGGTGGATGCCCTCAGTCCATCCCTCGAAGATAGAGGCCGGGCTGCACGGAGATGAGGCGATCACTAGGGGGAAACTGCCGGCATTCGTGGGCTGAGTCACCTTATTGACGCCCTGAAATACAGCTCCGGTGAGGGAGCCGAGGCCATAGCGGGGAATGGCGGTCGCGCCGTCGTTGCGGAAACGCTCCGGAGGAGAAGCGGTAGGGCGGCCCGAGCCGCCGCTGAGCTTGCCCATGCGGAAGGCGTCCGCCGCCTCCTGCATGGAGTTCCAGTCGGACGCCGCGATGCGTATCTTCTGTCCGGGGGATACCAGCTTCATATTCCCGTCCCAATCGTCAGGAGAGAGAAGTCTCGCGATTCGTAAACTCTATGGATCAGCACGGCGACCGGCACGGGGATCGTGATCTCGAATTCGTCATCGGACCTTTCCTCGTACCGAACGTCCATCAGCTCCCAGCCCTTCTTGGCAATCCCGGTGATGTCGCCGACGGTCTGATCGGCCAGGTTCGGGGAGGCCGCGAACCGGTAGTCGATGCCCCAGTAGGGGGTCGTCTCCGGTGTCCTGCGACCACGCGCCCCCATAAACAGCACCTCGCCAGCGGCAAACCCGCGGAAGGAGGCGTTGTTAACCTTCCCGGTGAGGTCCATCAGGACTTTCTTGTATGCCCACTCCGTGTTCATGGGAGTCCAGAACAGATAATGCGTTTCGCCCCACTCGAACTTCGGAACAATCACATCGGCCCCCTGGAGGCTGTGCCCATCCCAGCCAATTCCGCCCTTCTCATTCACGGAGGCCTTCGCGCCGTAACGCCCGACCGTGGCGAGGTTTTGGGTGATATGCATCGTGCCGCCTGATGTGTCGAAGTCGTAACTCACGTCGGGCGGAGTGTAGAGCCCCCGGTACTTGACCGTGCCGCGCCACTGCGTTTCCGACAGGCGGTCGTCGATCTGAATCTTGTCGAGCACCTGTCCGCCGTAGGTCGCGCGAGCGCCGGCCTGGAGTGCCGAGCGCACCGCCGCCTCATCAGCAGCGCCGAGGACCAGGTAAGGCACCTCGGCGGATTCGCCGACCACCTCGCGCGCTGCGTCCCAAAACATCGTGATCGTCGCCATCAGATGAATTCCCCCGACAGATCGGCGACCTTGTCCTTGATGTCCCTGGTGTTGCGCGCAGTTTCTTCCGCCGCTTTCGCCGCGCGGTCGTTGACGGTGTTGCCCAACCCCAGCCCGGCGACGCGCCAGCCAACGGAGGTGACGCGGGATTCCATTTCGTCTTTAAAATCCATCACCTTGTCACCCGCGCGTCCCAGGAGGGATTGGGCCATGTCGAAATCGCCCACGGCCCCGCGCCAGGCCTCCCGCGCGGCGTTGATCTTGTCCTGCTCCTCGGGGGTGAGGACGCCATCCGCAAAGGCGTCCGTGATCGCCTTCTTGACCGATTCCCAGAGCGCTTTGGCCTGAGTGCGCGCCGATTCGGCAGCCGCCCGGGCCGCTTCCATCCCGGCCTTGGGGTCCGTGCGCAGCAGGTCGTCCAGGCGATCCTTCGTTGTGGATCGGCGCTGCTGTTCGGTGATCCCTGCCGCCTCGCGCTGGAGGTCGCTCATTATTTCCTGCCGCTTCTCGCGCGGCTCATCTTGGATTTTGGCGATCTCGCGGTCCCTGGCATCCTGCAACAACCACGTTTCCTTCCACGGATCGCTGTTATGTTTCCCGGCTTCCTCAATCAACTCCGCATACTTGCGTTTGACCTCGTCAATGCGTCTGCTCATGTCGTTGGGAGCCGTCGCCTCGGCGTACTTGGCCTGAAAGTCCTTCTCTTCTTTCGCGGCCCGCTCCGCCTCGCGCTTCCGGCGCTCCTGCTCGGCGATGGCTTTGTCGTCAGCTTCCTTCTGGATCAAGGCAATCTCCGCATCACGCGTCTTCTCAAGGGCCGTTACGTCGCGGCTGTATTTCTGGGCCTCCGCGATTAACTCCGCGTACTGGCGCTGGACCGCGTTGACCCGCTTGCCGGTCTCGTCCGCCAGGGCGTCCGTGTACTCCTGCTCGAACTTCTTGAGTTTCTCCCCGACATCCTTAGCGGCCTTCGCCTTTTCGTCGGCGACCGCCTTATCTGCCGCAGCTGTTATGGTGTCCTTGCGCGACGCGGCCTCGGCCTTGACCTTTGCCAGATCAGCGGCGGCCTGATCAGCTTTCTCCTGCAACGCCTTCGCGGCCGCCAGCGCCGCATCCGCATCGCGCTGTTTGAGTCCGCCAAGCCCCGTGAAGCCGTACTGCTTGTAGGTATCGGCGGCCCCCTGCAACCGCCGGGCTTTCAGGAACGCCTCGCCCGCTTCCGTCTGCGCTTTGGCATTGACGGCAAACGCATCGCGCACGGCGGTGTTGATGTCCTCGTTCTTGAAGCCGGCCTCGATCTGGGCCACTTCCCCGGGGGGCGCACCCCGCAGCTTGGCCCGCTCGATAGCGGTCTCGCGCGCCCACTTCCTGGCGTTCTGCTCCATCCGGAGGATGCCGTCCTCAAGCTCCTTGAGGTTCTTGAGCGCCTGCTCAAGCTGCGCCTTGTCGCCGAAGGCTTCGTAGGCGTTTCGGATCGCGTGGCCGATGAGGGGGATTTGCGCGAGCATGTCGCCGACAGCATCGTGCATCTTGAGCTGCGCCTGGTAGATGGATTCCAGGTTGCCGGACTCGGCGGCGAGCTGGAGGTTGACGTTGGCCATCGCGACGGCAGCGCCGGAGAAGAGCATCCGGCTGATGACGACCAGCCCGGTCATCCGCGCGGCGACGCGCGCGAGGTCCCCCTGAAGGCGCATGTCGTTGGCGTAGATTTCCACATACGCCCCGCCCGCCCTGATGTCGCCGGCTCCGGCCACGCCGTCACTCCTTCACGAAAACCTTCTTCAGCAGACGAATGTTGCCCGCGTTGATCGCTACACCGTCAGAAATCGCCTCACTCTTGTAGGGATGAAAGTCCTTGGCATAGAACGGGCCGTGCTTCCTGGGATCGCGGTGGCAGTTCGCCAGCAACGCCATCTCCGCTGCGGTGCGGTCCCATTCGCTCTGGGTCCTGGCCAGCGCCATGGCCGACAATTGCGCCCAGGTGAACGGTCCGGGGTCTACGCCGCAGATCCCGGCGCACCGCCAGACCCCGCGCCAGAACTCAATAGGGGCGCTGCTGCGCTCACGGCAAGCGGGGCGAGCATCCTGGCCAGATCCTTGTCCTTCTCCAGCCAAAGCTGCAGCGGCCGACCCGCCCCCGGGTCGAACTGAGTAAAAAAACCGACAAGCTCGTCGCGCAGGAGCGCTTTGGCCCGGCCCAGCACAGCCGGAGTGAGCAACGCGATAAACTCCTCATCCGTTTTCACCTGATGCAGCGGGAATGCGGGCCGGCAGATCGCCGCCAACGTCCGCGCGATCAGCGGCGCGTCGAATCTCAGCCTTATCAGCAGGTCCGACTTGCCGGAGAGCACCTCGTCCAGGTGGATGCCCACCGCCGCGCAACGCTCCAAAGCTGAGACGTCCAGCCGCAGGTCCCAGGTCTGGCCGCGTTCGTCGATGAAAGTTCGCACAATGATTCCTCCTTATCCGGTGACGGAATTCGCCCACAGCCCCGGGAGACGCTCCTGCGCAATGGCCAGGGCGGGCCCCATGTAAGGGCGCGCGGGGTACCGCGCCGTGTGCCGCGCACGCTGGATGCGCCAGAGCGACAGCGTGGCCGGGGCCGAATCCGGCAGGCTCCAGAGCGGCTGAACGACGTTAATGCGGGACTGGGTGTTGATCAACGCCAATGCCCGCTGGACCTGTTTGTCGGAGCGGTACTTCGCGTAGACCACCACGCCATTGCGGATGGCGATGGGGCCATGCCCACCGACGACCAGCCGCCAGTTGACGAGTCCCTCTGACTCCTCGCGTCCCTGAACCACCCCGCCAAATTCATGCAGCGCGCCGATGGTCCCGATCCAGGATGCGCGCGGGCCTATGAGGACGGTGTTATCCTGAACGGAGAATTCGATGGCACCCTTCAACGCACCGGAATGCGTGTACGGCGGAGAGCCTGCGGCAGAGGAGCGCAGTCTGTCGGCCACGCGGCGGATCGAACGCGCCGCGACCCCACGCACGTAGGCGCCCTGGCGCATCAGGACTTCCGGCAAGGCGCGCTTGACGCCCTGCCGGACCTTGCCCCAGTCCACTTTCGTGCTGCTGCCGCTCATT
>Ga0114951_10002537_pt1 | contig 20525 bp, 9 predicted proteins | sample AM7aDNAmetaG_FD_88677 | JGI IMG/M metagenome (GOLD analysis project Ga0114951, IMG submission 88677) | Freshwater microbial communities from Finland to study Microbial Dark Matter (Phase II) - AM7a DNA metaG | ecosystem: Environmental > Aquatic > Freshwater > Lake | place: Finland: Lake Alinen... | reverse complement strand
TTTTGGAAGATGAGAAGCTGCGTTCCCGGGGCGGCCTCGCTAAAGTGAAAATCCTGTTCCGTTGGGAGGTAAAGGTAATCACCGATCGCCAGCGCGTGGCGGCTGCCGCCCAAATCCCCGCGGCAGGCTCCGGCGAGGACATAGATCAGGTATTCGATGGGGCCAGTGTTGCCGCGGCCCTCACTGGTCTCTCCCAGCGTGACCAGCAACTGGCAAAACCTCGCGCCCATGCCGGCGGAAATCTGCATGACGCAAGCCGCGTCCCGCCAGCCCGGCTGCCAGCCGACGACAAAGCCAGCCGGCGTCCGCAAGGCGTAGCGCGCCTTGACCACATCTCGCGTATATCCAAAGAGCTCGTTCATATGATCGGTCTGATTAATCGTCCGGGCTGCCGCGCCACAATATCGCCATCATTGAATACGGTCCGGCCGCGCAATATGGTGCGAACGACGCGGCCGCGCAACCTTCGGCCGAGGTAGGGAGTCTGCGGGTGACGGTAATACAGATCATCCTCCTGAACATCCAAGGTGCGGCTAAGACTTACCAGCACGAAGTCCGCATCCGCCCCAACCGCGATCCGGCCCTTAGTCTCCGGCAGCTTGAACCGCTCGGCAACGTTGACGGAGAGCAACCCGGAGACGAGCGATAGCGGCGCCCCCCGCTTGAAATGAGCCTCGGTGAGCAATAGGGGCAAGGTATGCTGCGCGCCTGAGATGCCGCCCCAGACTTTGAAGAAGTTGGCGTTTTCCTTCATGTCGGGCGGGCAGGGGGAATGATCGGATCCCACGGTGGTCAGTTCGCCGGCGAGCAGCCGCTGCCAGAGTTTTTCCTGCTCCTTGCCGGAGCGCAGCGGCGGCGCGCATTTGGCGGCAGGGCCGATCTTCTCGGCATCGGCCGCTGTCAGCGCCAGGTAATGCGGGCAGGTTTCGCACGAGACGTCAACGCCGCGCCGGCGCGCATCGGCAATCAACTGGACGCCGTCGCCGCAGCTAACGTGGACGACATGCAGGGCACAGCCGGTTTCCCCCGCCAGGTCGAGCGCGCGACCGATGGCATCCAACTCCGCTGCTATGGGTCGTGAAGCCAGATAATCGCGGATGGACGTCCGGCCCTGGGCGAGGCGCTCCTGCGTGAGCTGCCGCGTGATGGCGTCGCTCTCCGCATGAACCGCCACGGGCAGCCGAAGCTGCGCTGCGCGCTTCATCCCCTCGCGCAGCACCCGGTCATCGACGCAGGCGAAGTCGTCAATGCCGCTGTCGGCCATGAACGCCTTGAAGCCGATGACCCCGCAATCGGCGAGTTCGGCCAGTTTATCCAGGTTTTGCGGAACCAGGCCGCCCCAGAAAGCGAAGTCCACCCCTGATTTCTGCTCCGCCGCAGCCAGCTTAAGCTTGAAGCTTGCCGCGTCGATCGTCGGCGGATGGGCATTGAGCGGCATGTCGAAGAACAGCGTGCCGCCGCCGGCGGCCAGAGCGCGGGTGCCCGTTTCAAACCCCTCCCAGTGGCTCCTCCCCGGCTCGTTGAAATGAACGTGCGCATCAATCACGCCCGGAAAGATATGCAAGCCGGCGGCGTTCACCACCTCGCCGCCCGCACCGGCAAGATCCGGCCCGAGGGAGCGGACCTGTCCCCCCGCGACGCCTACGTCGGCGGCCATCGGCCCCGCCGGCGTCACCACGGTCCCGCCGCGCAAAATGAGATCAAATTCGCCCATACTCGTCTGTCAGGAGCTTTAGGAAATCGTTCAGTACCGCGAACGCCAACCGCACATCCTGCGGGCTCACCGACTCGTCAGGATGGTGGCTGACACCACCTTTACAGCGGATAAACAGCATGGCTGCGGGAGTGATCCGGGCGAGGACGGCGGCGTCGTGACCCGCCCCGCTGGGCAAACGGACGATGTGGGGCTGATGTCTTTTAGTGGCGCGTTCGAGCAGGCCGGACAGGCTTTTGGAACAGGCAACCGAGGGGGTCTGCTGCACCAGCTCCGTTGCAGCCTTCACCCGGCGTGCGTCGGCGATCTGCCGAGCCAGCTTCTGGAATTGCGCTCCCGCGGCCCGCCGGACGGCATCGGCCTGGTGCCGCACGTCGAGGGTCAAGGTTGCCGCACCGGGAATGACGTTGCTGGCGTTGGGCGAGGCCTGAATCTGGCCAACCGTGGCGACCAGGCCGGCTTTGCGCGCGGCGTAATCTTCCACCGCCAGAATAAACTGTGCCGCGGCGCACAGCGCATCCCGGCGCAAGCGCATCGGGGTGGTTCCGGCATGACCGGCCCGGCCGGTGAAGGTGAACTGGTACCGGGACTGCCCGGCGATGGCCGTGACGATCCCCAGGGCCAACTGCTTTTCCTCCAACACGGGCCCCTGCTCAATGTGGGCCTCGACGTAGCCGAGCAAACGGCTGGCATTGAACCGCGCCTGTTTCAGGCGCGCAGGCTGGCCGCCAAAGGCACGGATCGCGTCAGCCATTGAAACACCGCGGGCGTCTTTGCGGCGCAAATCCGAATCAGGGAGCAAACCGGCCACAGCGCGGCTGCCCAAATAGCTGCTTTGGTAGCGCACTCCTTCTTCATCCGCAAAGCCGCACACCTCGATGGCAAACGGCAGGCGAAGCCGATTCCGGCGCAGATGCTCGACGCAGGCGATGGCTAGAGTAACTCCCAGCGGACCGTCGAACTTGCCGGCGTTCCGCACGGTGTCGAGGTGTGAACCGAGCAGGAGGACCTTGCGGCGGGACGCGGCGGCCGGGTAATGGCCGATGAGGTTGCCAATCGCATCCTCGCGCACCGCCATGCCGGCGGCGCGCATCCAGGAGGCGGCCAGGCGATTGGCACGGCGCATCGCGGGGGAGCAGAACGTGCGGGTCAGACACCTCGCGTCGTCGCTGATTCGCCCCAGCGCTTCGAGGCGCTCCATGATGATGGTCGTCGGGTCTTTCACTCAGCTTCCCCGGTAGGTGCTGTAGGCCCAGGGCGACACCAGTAGCGGCACGTGGTACGAGGCGGCTGCGTCGGCGATGCCGAATTGCACCGGCACCCGGTCGAGAAAACGGCCTTGCGGTGCGGAGGCGTCCTTCCCGGCGAAGTAGTCGCCCACATGAAAGACCAGTTCGTAACGCCCGGTTCGCATCTCCCCGGCGGCCAGCAAGGGCTGGTCGGTGCGGCCATCAGCATTGGTGCAAACGGTTTTCAACAGCTTCCGGCTCCCGTCGGCGAGAGACCAAAGCTCGATTTGCACGCCCTGCGCCGGACAGCCTTGCGCGGTGTCGAGAACGTGAGTGCTCAGTTTTGCGGGCATGATCGTCAGGCGGTAATTAAGTCATGGAGCCGGAGGTCGGCAATCTTGAATATCTCGCCGAGCGCGGCCTCGATCTCCTGCTCCCGGGAATGTTTCAGCCGCCGCTCGAACCCGGCCAGCATAGCCTCCTTTTTGTTCTGGCGGGCGCAGATCACGAAGGGGAAGCCAAACCGCTCGCGGTATGCGCGGTTGTATTGGTCGAACAACGCGGACTCCTCGGGGCTCAGTTGGTCCAGGCCTCCACTCGCCTGCTCGCGAGTGGAGGCCGGCGTCAATGTCCCTGCCCGGGCCGCTCTTCCGGCGAGGTCGGGATGCGCCCGGATCAGAGCCAGCCTTCCCGGCTCATCCGAGGCCAGCACGGTTTCACAGAGGGCGCGATGAAGGGTAGCGACGTTTTCGAAGGGCCGCTTGGGCCAGGTCAACTCGGCGATCCAGGGCGAGTGCTCAAAGACCGGGCCGATCACCCGAAGGAAGTCCTCCCGGCTAAGCTTGTTCAGCCCGGCCACACTGGATTGCGGGACCTGGCTCACAGTTGATCGGTGGTGTTCAAATGCCTGGTATGGGTTAAGATAGCCAGATAACCGGATAAAGCGAATATGAAATTGATCCACCACCACTACGGCAAGGCCAAGGTCCGCGTCATGAAAGTCACCCGCAACGGCGCGCACCACAACCTAAAGGAACTCGAGATCTCCGTCATGTTGCAGGGCGATTTCGACGCCTCCTACACCCGCGCGGAAAACCGCCTAGTGGTCCCGACGGACACGATGAAGAACACCGTGTATGTGCTCGCCCGCGAAAAGTTGGGCGCGGAGACCGAGGACTTCGGCCTCCTGCTGGGCGAGCATTTTCTGAAGGCCTACCCGCAGGTTGAGCGGGCCGACATTGGCTTGTCTGAGCGCGGCTGGGACCGGCTGGCGGTCGGGGCGCAGCCGCATCCGCACGCATTCATCCAGAAGAATACCGCCCGGACCTTTGCCCGGGTGAGTTGCGCGCGCGGCGGGAGCAGCGTTGAATCCGGCATCGAGGAACTGCTCATCCTCAAAACCGCCGGCTCGGGCTTCGAGGGGTACGTGCAGGACAAGTTCACAACGCTCACGGCCACTAAAGACCGCATCATGGCCACAAAACTGAAAGCCTACTGGGCTTACGAAAAGCGGCCCGGCAAGTATTCCGCCACCAACGACGCCATCCTCGAGGCGATGCTTTCCGTCTTTGCCGTCAACTACAGCCCGTCTGTGCAAGTTACTCTGTTCCAGATGGGCGAAGCGGCTTTGGCGGCAGCCCTGGAAATCTCGAAGGTGTCCCTGGCAATGCCGAACAAGCATTGCCTGCTGGTGAATCTCGCTCCCTTCGGACTGGAGAACCCCAACGAGATATTCGTTCCCACAGATGAGCCTCACGGGCAAATCGAAGGCACCGTGACGCGAAGCTGATCGATGCTGTCCCGGGCAGGTTCTCGGAGCCTGGCCCGCGCTTATCAGTGCCGCGGCGGGTGGCGGATTTGCCGGACCCGTTGACGATGCCTGCGCCGCGGCTCAGGGCGCATAGCCAATGGAGCTGCCCGTTCGGTCCTGAACCCGGAAGCCTGCCCGGGATACAAGCCAGGAGCCAGCGGGGTGCTCTCAATTGTTCCTCTACTCTACCTCAATTCTTCCTCTATTCTTCCTCTATTCTTCCTCTATTCTTCCTCTATTCTTCCTCTATTCTTCGACGGTTTTCTCGCTAGCCTGATTATTGCTCTGCGGGTGGCCGCTGCTTCCCTTGGGAAACAATTGTGGACTTTGCGGAGGGTGGAATTTGCGCCGCGCTATGCAGAGCGCGGTGACCATGCAAGGTTGACCATGCTCGGGAGAGTTACGGCTCGATGATGCGGTAGAAGCGGGAGGCGGAGTTTGGCGTCGCCGGGTCCCGCAAGAGCAACAGGCCGTTGGTTACGGAGAGACTGTTGGACAGGGTGGTCCAGTTCACCAGGTTGGTGCTCACCTGCGCCTCGAAGCTGGGCAGATCGCCCGGCGCCAGGAAGGCCCCGTCGGCGTCGCTGGCGGTCAGGGTGAATGTGCCGTCGGCCAACCGCGTCGGCTTAACCAACTTCTCCGGCACGCGAACCACCACGGTGGCGTTGCTGCTGGGCGTGCTGCCGACCGGATTGCTTACCACGGCCGCGTACGCTCCGGAACTGTGCCGGGTCGCATTCGAGAGGGTCAGGCTGGTGGTGGTCGCGCCGGCCAAAGCAATGCCGTCTTTCAACCACTGATACCTGAGGGGCGGTCCGCCCGCGCCTGCAACCGTCAATTGCAGCCCGGCACCCATGGCTACCGTGCCGCCAATCGGATGCAGCGAGATCACCGGGGCGTTGGTCACGAAAGTCGCGTCATCCAGTTCGATGATGCGGTAGAAGCGGCGCGGTCGGGCGGTGCCGTCCGGGTCCACCAGCAGCAGTGTGCCGTTGGTCACGGTCAGGCAGTTGGGCACGGCGACCCAGTCCACCAGGTTGGTGCTGGCCTGGACCTGGAAGTTGGCTAGATCGCCGGGAAGCAGCGGGCCGCCGTCGGCATCGACGGAGGTGAACGCCAGGCCCCCGCCGGGCAGGCGCAGCGCCGGTCCCAGCTTCTGCGGGGCCCGGATCACCAGCGTGGCGTTGCTGCTGGGCGTGCTGCCGCCCGGGTTGCTCACCACGACCTGATACACTCCCGAATCACGCCGCGTGCCGACCGGCAGAGTCAAGCTGGTCGCGGTCGCCCCAGCCAGGTTGGTGCCGGCCTTCAACCACTGATAGCTCAGGGGCGGGGCGCCCGAAGCGGCAACGCTCAGCGTCACGGGAACGCCGAGTGTTCCATGCTGGCTGACCGGCTGCAGGGTCAGGACCGGCGGATTGGTGGTGAAGGTCACCTGGTCCAGCCAGGCCGAGTCCGCGCCCACCCCCACGCTCGGGTCCTTGGCGTAAGTCCAGCGCAAGGTGTGGTTCCCGTTGGTCACGGCAAACGCCGGGTTTTCCCAGCCCTGCTCTCCGGAGATCGCGGCTTGCTCGACGCCGTCGATGTAGAAGGAGAGGTAGTCGAACCACTCTTCGGAGGAGACCTTCCACCAGAAGTTCAAGGTGCCCGGGCCAGTGACAGTTGTTTGCACCGTGGAGGTTTGGCCGTCGGTGATGAGGCCGCTCTGCGCGGCATCCGCGCCGTCGTGGGTTACGCTGGATTCGCCGACCCAGGCGGCATTGCCGCTGGTGCTCCAAGTCAGGTTGGGCGCATTGACGGCCTGGCCGATCGGGACGAGCACGGTGAGCGTGGCCACGGCGCTGGTGGTCGAGTTAAACACGTTGGTTACTATCACCCGATAGCTGCCGGCGTCAGTTGCCTGCAAATTGGTCAGGGAGAGCGTGGCGTTGGTCGCGCCCGGAAGGTCCGCGCCGTTGCATTGCCACTGGTAGCGCAGCGGTGGCGCGCCCAGGGCCAGGACGGAGAAGTTCGTCTGCGCTCCAAAATACGCAGCCCGGCTGGCGGGCGGGAACTTGATCAGCGGCGACCCATCGCCCAGCACCGCCAGGCTGTGGTAAGAGCCGCACGCGATGCCGATGACGTTGGTCAGGCCGTTCGGGATGAGGTTGCGGCCGTAGAGGTTGGTCGCGCCCCAGGTCACCACGGTTCCATCATTCCGGAGGGCGACGCTATGGTCGTAGCCGGCGGCAATGTCCACGACGTTCGAAAGCCCCGCGGGGACGCTATAGGCGCCGCCCCACGAAACGACGGTGCCATCGTTCCGGAGGCCGAGGCAATGGTTTACCCCGGCCGCGATAGCGACATAGTTGTAGGGAGCCGGGGGCAGGGTGGCCAGGTTGCCCCAATGGACCACGGAGCCGTCCGACCGCAGCGCCAGCACCTGGTTGCCGCGCGCGGCGATGGCGGTCACGTTGGTTGCGGCGGCAGGGACATTGGTCAGGCTGAAGCCGTTGTAGCCCCAGACTGCGACTTTGCCGTCGCTCTTCAGCGCGACGCTGTGGTAGTCGCCGGCGGCGACGGCCACCACATTGGTCAAGCCGGCGGGAACGATCGACTGGCCGTATTGCGGCGAGGAGGTGTTGTTGGTTCCCGCGCCCCAGGCCGCGACACCGCCGTCGGCCCTGAGCGCGAGGCTGTGGTACAAACCGCCGGCCACGCCAGCCACGGCGGACAGGTTGGCTGGCACCAGCGTCTGGCCGTAATTCGGAGGCGTGAGATAGTTCGTGCCGGCCCCCCAGGCCAGGGCTTTGCCATCCGCCTTGAAGGTCAGCGTATGATACCCACCGCCGGCAATCGCGACGGCATTATTCAAGCCGGTCGGGACAATGGATTGGCCGAAGTTGGGAGAAGACGAGTAGTTTGTGCCTGCGCCCCAGGCGGCCACTTGCCAGACGGATACCGAGGTCTTCGCGCTGCTGGTCGCCCCGAAGGCATTGGTAACCACCACCGAATAATTGCCCGCCTGGCTGAGTTGCAGGTGATTCAAGAGCAGGCTCGAATCGGTGGCCCCGGCCACGTTCGTGCCGTTGAGGCGCCATTGGTAGGAGAACGGTCCGGAACCATCGACGGTCACCTGGAGCAAGGCCTGGGCGCCGAGAAAAGCGGACTGGCCAACGGGTTGGCTGAGGACGAACGGCGCGCTATCCAGCAGGGTAAGCGCGGCGGCAGAACTGGCAGCGATCCCGAGCGCATTGGTGACGACCACCCGGTAACTGCCGCCAGACAGCGCACTATCCATGACCAGCAACTGGTTGGTGGCGCCGGGGAGGTCGGCGTTGTTGAGCTGCCACTGGTAATGCAGGGGCAGGGCGCCGGTAGCCTCTGCCCGGAAGACCACCCGCCGGCCGCTGTAGCTGAAGCGGTTGACAGGCGAAGCCGTGATGAACGGCGCGCCGTCGCCGGCCAAGGCCAGGGTATGCGCGTCGCCGCCAGAAACCGCAGCGATGTTGGTGACGGGTGGCGGTATAAAGGCCTGCCCGAGGTTAGGGTAGGCCGCCGCGAGCGGGTTGGTGCCCGCGCCCCAGGCCAGGAGCGTGCCATCGCTTTTCACCGCCAGGGAATGGAATCCTCCGGCCGCAATCGCCGTCACGTTGGAGAGCCCGGCCGGCGCCGGGGTTTGGCCATAAGCGGTGGCTCCCCAGGCGGCCACGGTGCCATCGCTGCGCAAGGCCAGGCTGTGCATCGCTCCCGCCGCAATGGCCACCACCTCCGCCAGGTTCGCCGGCACGGTGGTTTGGCCATAGGCATTGTTGCCCCAGGCGAAGACTTTGCCATCGGCACGCAGGGCAAGGCAGTGATTGCTGCCGGCGGAGATCGCCACGACGTTCGTCAACCCGGTCGGCACGCTCGCTTGTCCGCTGGTGTTCAGTCCCCAGGCCACAACGGTGCCGTTGGATTTCAGCGCCAGGCTATGGCTGCTGCCCGCGGCCACGGCGACAACGTTGCTAAGGTTGACGGGAACATTGGTCTGGCCATACGTGTTGGCCCCGCCCCAGGCGGCTACCGTCCCATCGGCCTGCAACGCGACGCTGTGGTCGCTGCCCGCAGCGATGGCGATGATGCCCGCCAGGCCGGGAGGCAAGACGGTTTGATCGGCGGCCCCCCAGGCGACCGCAGAGCCATCGCGCCGCAACGCCAGGTTGTGCTGTGCCCCGGCGGAAATCGCGACGGCATTCGTCAGCGCGATGGGCAGGCTCATCAACCCAAGGGGAGCGCCGCCCCAGCAGGCCACCGGCACCAGCGCCAGGAGGGCCTCCGCGCTGTTGGTGGAGCCGGCCGGGTTGGCAACCAAGGCCCGGTATGTCCCGGCGTTCACCGGTTTCATATTGGACAGGGCCAGCGCGGCGTTAGTGGCCGCGGGGAGGTTCGTGCCATCCAACTGCCATTGGTAGCTGAATGGCTCGGTGCCCGTAGCGGCGACGGTCAACTGGGCCGCGAAGCCGGCAAACACACCTGCCGACTGCGGCTGCAGGGAAATGATCGGCGCCGTCGGCACTACTGTCAGGGTCGCCACCGCGCTGGTCGCCGCGTTCCAGGCGTTGGCGGCCACCACGGTGTAATCCCCGCTATTGGCGGCCTGAATGTCCGTCAGACTTAAAGCCGTGTTGGTGGCCCCGGGGATTGCGGCCCCGCCGAGATGCCTCTGGTAGGTGAGCGGCCAGGAATTGGTAGCCAGCGCTGTGAGGGTAACATTTGTCCCCGCCCGCGCCGTCTGGCTTGCGGGTTGAAGGGTGAAGACCGGGGCCGGCGGCACATCAACCGTCAGGACGGCGACGGCGCTGGTGACGGCCCCCACTGAGTTCGTGATGACCGCATCGTAGCCGCCGGCCTGGTTGGTGACGACGGCGGTGAGTGTCAGGGCGGCATTGGTCTCTCCGGGCAACCCGGCCCCCTTGAATCGCCACTGGTAAGCGAGGGGCGAGGTGCCCGTGGCCAGAACATTGAACACGGCGTTGCTCTGGGCGAGGACCGTATGATTGGTGGGTTGCAGGATTATTGTGGGCGGAGTCGGCACCACGCACTTGCCCGAGCTTGCGGCGGCGTAGAGGGCCTGAACTTCAGCCAATAACAGCGCGCGCTTATAGAATGAGACTTCGTCAATGATCCCTTCGAAGAACTGGCCTACGTAGTCACAATAGCCGGTTCCGGCGGAGGCGAAGCCCCCGATGAAGAAGTCACAGCCCGAATCGACCGGCACCGCGGCCGGGACGCTCTGCGCGTCCAGTACACCATTCACATACAGCCGAAGCGTCGTCCCGTCCCAGGTCCCCGCCAGGTGGCTGAGCTGGCCGAGTGGAATATCCGCCGTGCTGACAACTTCGTGGAAGCTGTATTTGTCCGTCCCGAACTGGAAAGCAACGCGAACACCTGAGGTGCCGGGCCGGGCGACCAACTGCACTGCTCCGTAGTTCTGGCCGAAGATCAGATCCTGGTTCACCACATCAGCGACCTGTGTCAACGGGTTGACCCAGGCCTCGATTGAGTAGTTGGAGGTGATCAAGGTTGGCGAGTAGGGGATGCGCACAGATTGATTGCTGCCGTTCAGGCTGAAGGCCAGTCCAACCCTGCCCGGGACAAAGGCCATGCCGCTGCTCAGCGTCCCCGGGTTGCCTCCGACGGCGTCACCGCCATTGCCTTCCGCCCGCCACCAGCTGACCAGGCCGGCCGGCGGCGGCGCGCAAGGCGGCGACGCCAGCACGGTCAGGATGGCGTTGGAGCTCAACCGCGTGCCCGCGCTGTTGGAGAGGAAGACCGAGTAGGAGCCCGCGTCGGAAACCTGGATATTCGTCAAGGCGAGGGCGCTGGCGGTGGCGGCATTCAGGTTGGTGCCGTTGAAGCGCCATTGATACGTCAGGGGCGTTGTGCCGGCGGCAAGCACGCTGAAGGAAATGCTATCGTTCGCCATGGCGATTTGATTCGTGGGCTGTTGCAGAATCACCGGCGGGGTCGGCGCGTCGCATTTGCCCAAGTGCTGGGCGGTGTAGATGGCTAGAATCTCCGCTCCCGAAAGCGCCCGGGCATAGACCGCTGGTTCATCCACCATCCCCCAGAATGTGCCGCCGCGCGCGTCGCCGCGCGACCCGATGGCCGCCGACGTGTCAAAAGTGTAGGTGGTGCTGTAGGGCAGCGCGGCAGACGCCGTGACGCCGTCGATATAGAATACCGCCGTAGCTCCGGATTTCGACACAGCCACATGGTGCCAATTCGTGTCTGCAACGGTGCCGGTGGAAAGGATGCCGTCCAGGTCAATTCGGCTCAGGATCAACTGGCCATTGTTGAGCACGCCAAAGCCGTAACCGGCGCGGCCATATCCGAAAACGATCCCGCCCTCCCCGGCGACCGCGCCATCCTGGTTATTGTCGTCCAGCGAGATGTCGGTGGTGCTGGTTCGTTTGATCCAGGCTTCGATGGTCAAATCCTGCAATTGAAGGCTGGGCGGATTTCCGACATCCACTCTGTCCCGGTGGATTCCGTCAAACACGAACGCCTGCCCCACCACCCCCGTGCCATAACCAAAGCTGCCGTAACCGGCCACCGTGCCCGGGTTCATTCCCGCCTGATCCAGCAGGTTGCTTTCGCCCCGCCACCAGCTTACCAGCCCGAGCGAGGGCGGCGCGCAGGGCGACAACCCGTTGACGGTCAGGAGTGCAGCCGCGCTGTTGGTTGAACCGTAGGTGTTGGTGACCTGCACCGCGTAAGTGCCCGCTTGATCAAGCTGCACATTAACCAGAGCTAGCGCGGAGGCGGTGGCGCCGGCAAGGTTGGTTCCGTTAAAGCTCCACTGGTAGCTCAAAGGCGCAGCGCCCGCCGCGAGCACTCGAAACGTGGCAGGGTTTCCCACCACCACGGCCTGGCTGGCCGGCTGCGTCAGGATTAGCGGGGATGTGGCCGGGCGCGCCATCACTGCCCTGCCCAGCACCGTTAGCCAACCGCCGTCCTGCAGGCCGATCGGCATCGCGTTATACCAGTCAAAGCCCAGGAAAACGATGGCCCCGCTGCCGAAGGGGATGAGCGCCACGGCGCTCAGTCCGGCGCTTTCGTAGATGCTCGTGGAGCCGGAGGGCAGGTTGGTCAATGTGCTCGTCCCATTGTTGCAAGGCACACTCGCCGGTCCGCCGGCAAAGACCGTTTCCGAGGCCTGGGCGGTGAGGGAATAGACTGGGCCACTCCCGATTTGGGTTGATTCAGTGACCGCCAGCCCGAATACCGTGTTGAGCAGGCTGCCGGCGCCATTCTCACCGCCGTGCACCACCAATAGCCCGCCCTGCGATACGAAGTTTGAGAGCGCTGCGCGCGCCACGCTGGTCAGGTTGGGTGCCAGGGGTTGTATTTCCTGTTCCGGGAACAGCAGCAAGGTGTTGGTGGCGGCCGCCGCGCCGATGTTGGTGAAGGTGGTGACGACATAGCCGAGGTTCGTCAGCGAGGCCTGCACATTGACCCCTTCCGCCCCGACGCCGCCGCTATTCAGGTCGATGTAGGCAGGGTCGGCGAACACGGCGATCTGCGACGAGCGCTCGGCAAACTGCAATTGCGCGGGCGCGCTGGTGACGGAGCCGTAGGTGTTGGTCACGACGACGCTGTAAGGGCCGGCCTGGTTGCTTTGCACATTTACCAGTGTCAGCGGGTTGTCGGTGGCGCCGATCAGGTTGGTGCCGTTAAACTGCCATTGGTAGGAAAGCGGACTGGTTCCCGACGCCACCACGCTGAAGGTCGCCGTCCAGCCCGCGGCAACTATTTCGGAGACGGGCTGCGTCAGGATCACGGGCGGAACTGGTCCGGCATCAATCGTCACGTTATCCAGCGCCCAGTGGTCATAGTCGGCCCCGCTGCTACTCAGCTGACGCCACCGGAACTGCGTTGACGGGCTTTGGGCCGCCGTCGGGATGGGCAGCACGACCGGGGTCCAGTTGTAGTAAGTGGCGGTATCGTAGGTTCCCGCGATGGCAAAAGTGGCCCCGGCGTTGGTGGAGTATTCCAGCACCACGCCTTCGGCCGGGATATCCACGTTCTCCCACGGGCTGCCGGCGCCATTAGCGAGGCGCAGATAGAAGCTGATGGTGCCCCCGCTTCCGGTGTTGATCGGTCGGGTGGTGGCGAAGCGGCTGCCGGCGTCGCCGAACCAAAGCGAGTTGGGAGAGGAAATGCTGCCGCCAAAATTGGTGGCCAGCACCGTGCTGCCCACCGTGCCGCCGAAGCTTGACCATTGTGACGGGTCAATGTCCGGGTCGAAGTCGTCATACATGCTCCGGCCGACCACGCTCAGACTGAACGTGCGCCATTGGGCCACGCCGTCGGCGAGGTTAGTGAACCAAATCACGACCGGGTACAGGCCCAGGGGCAAGCTGTTCGCCGAAGCATCCACCGAAACCGACACCATGGCCGCGGCGCCGCCGGGGGTAAGCGCGCCGTTGGTGGTTGAGACGGTCAGCCAGATGGAAGTGTTGAGCAGGGACCAGGTCAAGGGACTGCTGCCTGAATTGGTCAGGGTGAAGAACTGCGGGTTGGGGGTGAAAGGTCCGCCCACCGCGCCGCTGGCGGACAAGGCGGCTACTGGCGTAATCGAGAGCGCATCAGGCAAATCGTAGGCTTCCATCAGGCCGCTGGTGGCATAGCTGGCGGGTGAGATCGCGCTGGCGCCCATGCCGCGTTTGGCAAAGGCGGCCCATAGCTCCGTGCGATTGGTTCCGCCGGTATCCACCAGGTCCGCCTGGAGGATGGCGTCGCGCGCTTGCAGGAAGTTCGGGTTGGCCGGCGAGAGATTCATGCCATCGGTCACCAGTTGAAGCATGAGCTGGTTGCCCGCGGCGGCGCCCAGCTTGGCGATCAGATTGGCGCGGGCTTCCCACAAGGTCACACACCACACCTCGCCCATGTTGTGGACCTCGTCGGCGGCGTTGCCAATGATCGGGCTGCGCGAGATGCCGGTATGCGCGCTGGCCTGGGCCGGATCGATATCCTTGAAGGTCAGCGGATTCCTGGTCAGGTCCGTGGTATAGGGATACCGCCGGATGCCGAAGTAGTAGCTGGTCGTGAAGCCAGACCCAAGGAGATAGGAAACATAGGCGCCGCACGCGTAACAGCCATTGACGTTATCGCTGGGTTCGCTCAGCAAGCTCAGGGCATAGAAATCCGACCAGCCCTCCCCCATGCCATCCGTCTGCAGCTCGCTGATGCCTACGCCGCCCCCTACGCGCCGGCTGCTCAGGCCGTGGGTGTATTCATGCAGCATTACTTCGGCATCCAGGTCCCCATCCCGCCGCGGGCTCGGCCCGGTGAAGACATACATCTGCATGCGGCCGGGGGAGCCGTCCGGAGGTGTGGAGAAGTTGGCGTTGTCGGTTCCACCGCCATCCTGGGCATCGGCCTGCACGGCGTCGTTGCCCAGGCCGCCTCGGCCAAAGTTATTGCTTTGGAAATTGCCGGCCGCTTCGGTGAAGCCAAGCTCGTAGAGTTTGTCGTGCATCCAGTTGTTCCAGTAAAACAAACTCACCACCGCGGCTTGGCTGTAGTTGGTGGGGTCCTGCGTTGCCAGGTCCAGCGGGAAGTTGAATACGCGGGCGGGCGAGCCCTGGGGCCGCGGCAGATCCGGGGAGTCGTCGTCGTTCCAATCCGTGTGGGCGTCCACGTTGTTGCCGACCGTCTGGTTGCCGCCATCATCGATCCAGCCGTTGGGGGAGGCGTTGGTGTTAAGGGCCGGCAGCGTCACCAGGGTGCGGCTTGCCAGCCCCGGCTGGGTGGATTGCGGTGTCGAATATCCCGGGGAGAAGGGCGATGGGCTGTCACTGGTAAAGACATTGTAAGTGGCATCGCTGATGTATTGGGTGAGGCAATGGCGGACCCGCACCTCGCCGCTTTGCACATCCAGCAGCAGCCGGAACATCTCCCCGCGCTTGCGGCTGGTGAGAATTATATCCCAGCACAGGCGTAACGTGTTCTTGTCCACCGGCAGCCAGGTTAGCTTCACCGATGTCTCCCCCCGCAGGCCGGGCGCTTTGAACTTCTGAACCTGCTCCGGGCCGGAGTTGGGTTCGCCGACGGCAGTCATGGACTCGGGCTGGGCATCCTCCCCCACATTCTGCCCGGCTAGGGCCGCCGCCTGGGCGGCGGAGATGGCAGGGGCTGCCAGGGCGGACCCATTGGGCAGGCCGCGGCTGGCGGCCTGGGCAACGTTGGGCACGAATCTGCTGCTCAGGTTGACCAGCTCGCCGTGCTTCGTCGTGTGTGAAATCAGCACGGCCTCGAATACCGGAATACCCTCCACCTGCTGCTCCCACACAACTGTCTTCAGGCCATTATGCGCGGCGGTGAACTCGCGCCTGACCTTTGCCTGATCAAGCGCCTCGGGCCCGTAGCCGAAGAGCTGCCGGTGCTGCTCGAGGAACGCCCTCGTGACGCGATGGCCTTCGTCCGCCGGAATTGCGGCCAGGGTGGTGGAGGCAATGGCCGGCCCCTGTCCCTGAGCCCCGGTGAGCAGGCCATCAATGGCCGAAACCATCGCCGGGGCCCCGGTGAGGGGGTCGAAATCCACCCGCGCTTTGGGCAGCCGCGAGCGCAGTTCCACCGCCGCCGCGCTTTGTTCAGCCGTCGCCGCCCCGGCCCCAGCGGCGCTGCGCGGGTCGATATTGACCAGCGGCTTTTGCGCCGGCGGCAGGAAAGCCCATCCCCGGCCCGCGCCCAGCAGAAGCACCGCGACAATGAGTGCGTTGTGAGAATGGCGTGTATTCATGGCTGAAGCTCCTTCAGACTCGTGACCGGTACGATAAAATAGAATCAATGCGCTAGTTCTCTTGTCCCAGTCGTCTTCAAGCTGAGGGTAGCCAGCGAGTCAGCAGGTCGTGGCAGTTGATGACCTTCTCGGCCAGGTCCACCGGCACGTAGTAATATTGGTTGGACGCCTCGAACCCAATGCGCGAGTCGCGGCTTTGAACGTCGTGCAGTTGCCGGGCCAATAGGATCTCTGCTCGCAGCAGCCGTTCCAGCTCCGTGCGGGCGGATTGAGCATCCGCCGGGGATTTCGCCTTGTTCAGCTGGCGGCGGGCCATGACGAACCGCGCCTGGTTGGCCACGGTTCGGAAATGAATAGCGGCGGCCTCACCCACGCTCAACTCCTGCAACGCCACGGTTCTCTGCTCGGCCGTCAGCTTGTTCTGACAGGCCTGGAAGGCGGTGGCCAGGTTCGCGTGCGCGTGCTCGAAGCCGGCCGCCACTTTTTCGAACTGGCCGATGAACACCTCCGGCGGATACACCGCGCGCCAGGCATCCAGATCATCGTACGGAAAGCCGACCATCGAGGCGGCGTAGCCGGTCGGCTCCCCCCAGAGCGGGTTGGCGGGGCCGACTTGCATCGGCGCGCAATAGACTACGCCGCCGTTGAAGGGGAACTCGCTGAACGCCTTGCTATACTCCTGCCAGGCCCCCACCACCTGCGGGGCCAGGTCCTTCCCGAAACGGCGTTCCGCGACCCGCGCCATCGCGGTGTCCGGGTCCGGGATGGAGCCATCTGCCGAGACATTTCCCAGCTCGGCGACGACTTCGAGGTTGGGCGACGGATACCCGCCCAGCGTCCAGCCCAGCATCAGGCCGTTGACGTTCAGTTGGCGAAGGTTGGCGGCATGACGGGCGACATTGGCCAGCGCGGGGATATAGGGCACGGCTGAGAGCTCCCAGGTATTGCCGCATTGCACTTTGGCGACCGTGCGCAGGCCTTTGGCCCGGGCAAATTCCCAGTTATGGCGCGCCCGCTCGCCGGGTCCGATGGTGGAGATGGAGTATTCGCCGACGGTGGTGGCCACGCCGCCCCGGTTGATCGGCATGCCCCATTCGCTGACCCCCATGAACCTCGCTTCCTTCGGCAGTCGGGCAATGATGCTTTCCACCCAGTCGTCGTGCCAGCCCCAGTCCCAGACGATTAAAGTCTGCCCGTTGCCCGCGCGCCGGATGCCTTCATGGAAGGTCCCGTTGACTTCGGCGATGACTTCGGCCGGGGTGCGTTTGCCGCAACGCGGGCAGGTCTGGCCATTGCCGTGCGACCAGCAATTCGTCAGATTCTCCGAGCCGCTGATGGTGAAGAAGCCGCCCAGCCCCGGCACCGCCCGGCAGATGGATTCCACCGCCGAGGTCAAATACTCCCGCACTTCCGGCACACTCGTGCAGAGCGCCGCGAAGTCCCCTTCCACCACGCCTTTCAGGTTCGGATTGGCGGCGAAGAAACTCAACGTGCCGGAGCGCGGCTCGTTCAAGTAGAGATAGACGCGCACCCCGTGCCGCCGCGCGCGCTCGACCAGCCGCCGCAGGTTTTTCAACCGCGTTGCATAATCCTTGCTCTGGCGCGCATCCCAGGGGAACGGGGCGAGTCGCGTCAGGACCGCTTGCAGCCAGACGCCGTCCACGCCCGCCGCCGCCAGGCGCGCCAGGTAACCGTCCGGGTACGGGTCCAGCGTCGGATCGAGGAGCGGGTCGCCATAGAGCGCAAAGTAAGAATAGCAATACCGCGGGGAGAAAGCGCTGGCGCTGGCGGGCCGGACGGCTGCGGCCTTTGGCGGGCGCGAGAGTTCCTTGACGAACTCAAACAAGGGTTGTTCCGGCTCGCCGACCCCCGCGGGAAATTCCGCCCGCAGAATCCGGGCAATCGCCTGCGCCCGCTCGCGTGCGCGGGCGTTGGGTGGACGGTAATTCAAGGGTTCGCATTGCGGCTTCAGGTTGCCGAGTTTGTAGAAGAGGAAGTCATCCTCGCGCAGCGAGAATGCCATCTCCTCGGCCGTCCAGCCCAGGAGCTGCAGGAGCTGCTCGTAGGACAAGAGGTGCCAGTTGCGTTTGATGACGGACAGCGCGGCACGGCGCTGCTGCTCGACGGTAATGCGCGGCGGCCCTGACAGCCCCAGGCTCCGCCCCACGCGCACGATATCCCCGGCACTGGCCCCGACGACTTCGGCCATGCGGCGGGCGGGGACCAGTTGCCAGTTGCGCCACACGAACGTGTGGAGGCGATCAGGAAAGTGCGGGAACGGCACCGGCTTCGGGGCCTTGCCGCGCGGCAGATCGGCCGCGGTCAGCCCGGCCGCGGTCCCGGCCGGAGCTGCTCCGGCCCAACCTTCCACCAGACCGTATTGCGCCAGCCCGCAAGTTCCCAAAGCCAGGGAGGCGGATCTGAGGAAGCTCCGGCGAGTCTGCCTCCCGTCCATCTGCTCATGATTTGAGGTCATAGTGAATCTGTGTTACGGCGTGATAAGTCATCCCCGCGCGGAAGGCAATACGGTTCGGCATGGAATTGAGAACGCGGACAGCAGCTCCGCAGTGGGATCAATGGGGCGCTGGCGCCGATATTTCATGCCTGGGTAGCCGTCCGGCAGTCTCTTGTTGGCGAGTCGTCCGCGCCATGGAGTATCCGGGCTGGGGCTGCTGCAGGCCTATTTGGTTTCCACGACTTAGGGTTTTTGTGAACGCTTGCCTGTTTACCAGAGCATCGTCGGAATGGTTGACATGCTGGCCGGTCTCTTTAGCTTCCGCGAAGCCGGACTATGAATCCGGGAGAGAAAGAGACTATTCATGGCAACGCGCAAAGCACGGATTGGACTGGTTGGGTTAGGCTACATCGGTCGCTATGTGTATGAGCAGATATCGACGCGGCCGGAGCTTGGGCTGGAGATTGCTTTTGTGCATGAGCTGGCCGCCGAGCGGCTGGCGGGTCTGCCGGCGGAAGTCCTCCTGTCCGATATTCGGCACTTCGCCTCGCGCCAACCCGATCTGGTAGTGGAGATGGCGCATCCAGCTGTCACGCGGCAGTTCGGGGAGCTTTTCCTCCAACAGACCGACTACATGCCGCTCTCGATGACGGCCTTTGCGGATGAAGAGTTACAGCAGCGCCTGCTCGAAACCGCGCGCCGCAGCGGCACGAGCCTGTTCATTCCGCACGGCGCGGTGGTGGGCCTGGAAAACATCTTCGAAGGCCGCGACCTGTGGGACGAAGTTACGATGGTGATGAAGAAGAGCCCGAAGAACCTCGACTTCAGCGCCGCGCCGCAATTCAAGGCCGCCGAGATCACCCGGGCGACGGTGCTTTACGACGGCCCGACGCGCGCCGTCTGTCCGCTGTTCCCGCGCAACGTGAATTCGCACGCGACGGTGGCGCTGGCCGGGATCGGATTCGATCGCACGCGGTCGGTGCTGGTGGCGGACCCATCGTTGGAGGTGTCGGTGATTGAGATCACCGCGCAGGGCAAAGGCGCCGCGATGCGCATCGAGCGCTCAAACCAGCTCAAGGGGGTCAGCGGCGTCTTCACGCTCAACTCGACGCTCGCGGCCATCACCCGCGCCAAAGGCTCCGGCCGCGTGATGCAGATCTGCTAGGCGCAAGCCATGAGGAAGCTGGTTTCCACAATCACGGGCCAAGAGTATCCTTTCGAGCGGCTGGAAGAATTCGCCGACAACGGCGAGGCGTTGGAAGTCTCGCTGGCAGGCATCGAGCGAGCGCGCCTGCGGCCCGGCCGGCACCTCTGGGAGCGCTTTGCGGAGTTTCTTCCGTTCAAGGCGATGGACGCCTCCGTTTCGCTGGGCGAGGGCAACACTCCGCTGGTGGATGCGGGCGGGCGGCTCCAGTCGTTCACCGGCATCGACGGCCTCCGGCTCAAGAACGAAACCCAGAACCCCACCTGGAGTTTCAAGGACCGCGGCTCGCTGGCCTGCATCTTCATGGCGCAATCGATGGGCGAGCGCGTGACGGCAACTATTTCGACCGGCAACATGGGCCACTCGATTGCCGCCTATGGCGCCCGGGCCGGCATCACGCCGCTCGTCTTCGTGCCGGAGTTCGCGCCGCGGGAGAAGCTCATGGCCATGACAATCCACGGCGCGACCGTCCTCCGCGTCTGCGCGCCTGATTATGCGGCGATGAAGAAGGCGGTACTTGGACTCGCGAAGGAGTTCAACCTGCGCATCGTGTCCGGCAACGGCCCCATCCGCACCGAAGGCTACAAGCTGACCGCCTTTGAGCTTTACGAACAGACGCGCGGCGACCAGCCGGACTATATCGCCGTGCCGACCTCCGCCTGCGGCCACATTCGTGGGCTGTTCAAAGGCTTCCGGGAACTCCGGGCGGCCGGCCTCATCAACCGCTTGCCCCGGATGATCGTGGTGCAGGCCGCCAACAACAGCCCGATTGTCAGCGCCATCAAGCAAGGGGCGCAGCACGTCATTCCGTTCGCGAACTTCCATACCGTGGCTGAGGCCATCACCACCGGCAACCCGATGGGAGGCGACGAGATCATCGCCAAGGCATACGAGTTTGGCTGGCTGGCCGAGGACGCGGCGGAAGCGGAGATACTGGAGGCCCAGCGCGTCTTTGCCCGGGCGGGCTGGTTTGTCGAGCCTGCCACAGCCACCACGCTCTGCGCCGTCCGGAAGCTGCGCGCAGCCGGCAGGATTGGCGCAGGCGAATCGGTCATGCTGATGTTGACCGGCGCCGGCCTCAAGGACCTCGACGCCCTGAAACATCAGCCGTTCAAGGTGATCGAGAGCAATCTCGACAATGTGCGCGGCGATCTGGAGCATGCACTCAAATGAGCGTTGAAACAGTATTGATCACCGGGGCGTCGTCGGGCATTGGGCTTGAGCTGGCGCGGTGCTTCGCGGCCGATGGGTGCCGGCTGGTCCTCGTGTCGCGCAAGGGTGATGCGCTTGAGGCGCTGGCGGCGGAGCTGCGAAAGGCTCATAAAATCCAGGCCCAGGTCTTCAC
>Ga0114951_10002535_pt1 | contig 20531 bp, 18 predicted proteins | sample AM7aDNAmetaG_FD_88677 | JGI IMG/M metagenome (GOLD analysis project Ga0114951, IMG submission 88677) | Freshwater microbial communities from Finland to study Microbial Dark Matter (Phase II) - AM7a DNA metaG | ecosystem: Environmental > Aquatic > Freshwater > Lake | place: Finland: Lake Alinen... | reverse complement strand
GTATTAACAAATATCGAAGTTATTGACAAAAAAGAAAAAAGTAGCAAAAAAGAAAAAAGTCAACAAACAACAAAAGAGTTTAATAGTTATTGAAAAAAGTCAACCTATTTCAGTCAACAACAATAGTCAAACCATGAACTCTAGTTTCTTAACCCTAAATTGGATGGACCTTCTCAAAGGTCTTCTCGTTGCCGTCATTGGCGCAATCCTCACAGCAGTTTACCAGGCCCTTCAGGCCGGAACTTTGACTTTCACCTGGGCATTCTTCCAACCCATCCTTTTAACCGGATTGGCCGCAGGGATTGCCTATCTGATCAAGAATTTCCTTACCAATAGCCAGGGCTTTCCATTAAAAACCGAAAAATGACCATTTCCGAAAAAGGCCTTGCCCTCATCGAGCATTATGAAGGTCTTCGTTCACAGGCCTATCGTTGTCCTGCCGGTGTTTGGACGATCGGGATCGGCACAACCATCTATCCCGACGGAACTCCTGTTAAAGAAGGTGACAGGATCTCCTATAAGCAAGCCAGAGACTACCTGATGCACGATCTCCGCAAAATCGAATACCAGCTCAGCGAAATGCTAACAATCCGCCTCATGCCATATCAGTTCGATGCCCTGGTATCCTTTGCTTATAATGTAGGCTGTAACGCCCTCCGGAAATCCTCCCTGCTCAGGTATGTCAACGCCCGGGACACCAACACCTCCATTGAATATGCCTTCCTGATGTACACAAAATGCCCGGGAATTCCCGGCATCGATGATGATCACGACGGCCAGATCGACGAACCCGGCGAAAAGCAAGATTCATCAGGCATCACCAAAAGACGCAAGTCCGAAGCCTGGTTATTCATTCACAACGAACTGAAATACTTCTGATCGTGGCCAATCCAGTCGTTTCATTCAATAATTCCGGAATAATAAACCGCCCCCTTCTATGGATATCCATCATCCTGGCTCTCCTGCTCATTGGAGCCGTGGTACTGGAGAGAGTATTGCACGACGCATCCCGAAACAAGATACTTCGTGATCAGGCCGCATTGATCTCAGCATTCAAAAACGCCCCGGTTCACATAGATACGATCCACGATACCGTTCACGAGCCCGGCCAATTCATCATCAAACCCATTCCAGTTAAAACAATCATCCACGACACTATCCTGGTCCCTTACAGAGAATGTTGGTACGATTCCACATTCAGCCAAACCGGCATCCGCTTCCGCTGGAAAGCCAAAGGCGACATTCAATCCATCATATTCTCCGATTTTACCTGGCCCAAAGACCTCATCACCATCACCCGGCAGGTAGATACCTGCATCACCAAACCCATCCCCAAACAACCCCTTTTCCGCATCGGCCCCTACGTCGGCGTATCCCTCAACTCCTTCCAAAGATTTCCCGGCCTCGAAGCCGGCGCCCAGCTTGTCATCAAGGATCAACTCACAATATCTGCTGGAGGCTGTTACTTCAATGGCTTTTACGGCAGCCTTAGATTAGGCTGGCTCCTCAAATAATCAGGGTTTTGTAATATTGATTTATCTTGTAACTTTACCCGGTTATATTGCTGCTTGTGTATTTTTTTTACTTGGAAGAGAAAGATGAGTATGTTTTTATAGCCAACTGTTAATAGCAATAATGAATGCCGACATGAATGACCTGGAATTTTATCTTAATTGGTATAACAAGGAAGAAGAAAGAAGAACTTCCATTGAAAATTCACTGAACATTCCTATTGGAATATTAACCGCGATTTTTATTTTACAATTCTTTTTAATCAAAGAATTTGATTACAAGGATTCATCCAATGTCGCAAAATATTTTCTCATCTCTTTTATCGCTATTTCCTTTATTTCCAACTTAATTACTACATTTTATTTATTAAAATCATATCATAATATATATAAAGGCTTTGAATACAAAGGTCTTCCTTATCCATCAAAATTGTTAAACTATAAACAAGAATTAATAAAATATTATAAAGATCATGCAGCTAACTTTCCAGGGATTAATGGTGAACAGGAATTTGAAAAGTATTTACTCAATAAGTATGTAACCTATATTGATCAGAATGCTTATAATAATGACTGCAAATCAAAATCACTGCATTCCTCTAGAAGATACATATTTATTTCAATATTCTCAATTCTGCTTGCTTTTGCGCCTTTCATGCATAATTTCTTCAAGCATACTGAAAAAACTGATAATGTTCAACAAAAAGATTTTAATTCTCTTAATAACCGTATTTTAAAACTAGAAGATTATGTTAAACGAGCAAAATCCTCCTTTCCCGCCACCGCCCCCCCCACCGCCGGACAGACTTATCAAGGAAGGAAATAATCCTATGCCTCCACCACCGCCACCGTCACCACCGCCGCCACCAAAACCAAATCCATAATTTGCTATAAGTAAAAGTATTGGTTCTGTTAACAAGTTAGGGCACATTGAATTATGAAATGGATGGTCATAATATTAATCTGTTCTTTATTGATTGCTTGTCATTCTGAACATTCTATAAAATTAGGCTCATATAAATCCGTAAAATATAGCCAAATTGAATTGGGACTTTTACTTGTTTTTAAAGGAATCAGAGGTGCTTATATTGGTTCGGAAATAAACTTACGAATTGATTCTTCTTTCCAGTATTCAACTTGTGGGAATATATTGAATGGAACCTGGTTTATAAAAAACGATTCATTAATTTTAAAGGTCAATTCTAATCGTTATAGAATAGATAGTCTGAATATTAAAGGATTTAATGGTTTTTTCCCATCAGTTCCTAAGAAACCTATTAAATTTAAAATTGAAAATAACTATTTGATTAGCATTCATATATCAGAGAAAGGTAAAAAGACTATTGAGAAATTAAAATTCAGCATGCCTTAAAATACTGCTAAATCGCAACAATGCCAGGCAAAGTTGCTTATCAAAGGCTAAACTTTTGCTGCGTTTAGAGGCAACTTGTCAGTAGCAATTTAACAAAGTTAAAAAGTGGGCAATCATGTAGTACTTGCTTGAAAATTAATACTTTAATGCTCTACAATGAAGAAAATCTTTGACAGGGAAAAGATATTGCAATTCGTAAATAAGCAAGAATGGCCGAATCTGATTGAAGTGTTTAAAGACAATGACACTTACGATTCAATATGCTCTGATACAGTATTAATGCCTATAATTGATCAATATTTTTTGACCGAATTATTAAGCAGTTCCAATTTAAATAATGATCCGGCTTACAAACATTATTTGGAACAGTTTTCCATATTGCATAGCAATCGAAAATTCAAATTCAACCTTAAAGAAGACGACTACAAAAAGTTAATTGTAAAAATAGTTGAAGTCGAAAAATCTCTTGATTATGCCTATAAGTATGCAGTATTATTTCCGGAAGAGCTGATTTGCAAACAAATAATCCAGCAATATAATGAGCTACTATCTCAATATGTTGAACATTCTCAAGAAGGAGAAATTCAAGTAACTGAAAACAAAAATGTAAGGAAAATTGATGCACGAATCGGGCTCTTTAAATCCAGGCAGGAGTATCAGTTCTATCGATCAACTATTGAGGTATTCCCAAATTTTCTTGTAATTCCAAATGTTGCACTTTCAGCAATAATAAATTTTGCTCTAGTCAAAGACGATTTAAAAAAAGAGGAGAAAAGCTATTTCTTTAAAGCGCTTATAGATTGTGCTGTCATTGATACTGAGGACAACTTTAAACCAATTCGATTAATTGAACTTGATAGCATTTACCATGATAATGAGGATCAACTTCTAAGGGATCAAATGAAAGATAATATCTTAGCTATAGCTGGTCAGAAGTTAATCCGGGTTAGATGTGCACTTTTCAAGGAAGGTGAAACTGACTTTACTAAGCTGATTAGAGAAACATTAAAATGACATGCACTTTATTGGCTGTTAACAAAAATATTATCGGCTTACCTAATTATCAAGGCTGCTAAACATGAATTTAACTCTGTTATCCCCCCGCAAATCCCTTAATAAAGCCTACCTCAAGGTAAAACCCTCCAGGAGTGAAATTGAATTGTTCAAGAAAAACCTGATAGGCTTGCTCGATGGTCTCGATGAAACGGAAACTGAGGAGCACAACAAAAATGACCTGGGCGACTTTCTAAAGAACACCTTCTACCATCCAAGATTTTATATCAATACCAAAGATCGCACCGATCTCGTGATCCATAATGGCCCTGACTCAAAGAGTTTCCCTGCAGTTCTGATCGAAGCCAAAAAGCCATCGAATAAAGCCGAGATGATCCGGCCCGATAACCTGAATGCAAAAGCTTTCCATGAACTTATCCTGTACTATTTCCGCGAGCGGATTACGAATCACAACCTTGAGATAAAGCATCTCATCGCCACCAATGTCTACGAATGGTACGTGTTCGATGCCAATTTTTTCGAAAAGACTTTCGCTCAAAACAAGACTCTGGTAAAGCAGTTCACCGATTTTGAGGAAGGCCGGCTGGCCGGTAAAACCACTGACTTCTTCTATAAGGAGATTGCCGAACCTTTAATGACCTCGATAATTGCCGATCTTTGTTTCACATGGTTCGATTTCAGGGAGTATGAGAAGCCTCTGCGAAATGATGATAAAAAAGATGATTCCAAATTAATAGCACTTTATAAGCTTCTATCACCTGAACATTTATTAAAGCTTCCCTTTGCGAATGATAGCAATAGTCTTGATAAAGCATTCTACACGGAATTGCTTCACATCATGGGGTTATCCGAAACAAAAGATGGCAGTAAAAAGCTGATTGGCCGAAAGCCGGAAGTACAGCGTGATCCCGGTTCCCTCATCGAGAACGCCATGATCCAGATCGAAAGCCGGGATATGATAAGCCGGGTCAGTAAACCTTCCCGGTTTGGTGCAACCTCCCAGGACCGTCTGTTCAATGTTTCCCTTGAATTGGTGATCACATGGATGAATCGGGTACTATTCCTGAAATTGCTCGAAGCTCAACTGATCAAATATCATAAGGGAGATTCCTCTTACTCTTTCCTTTCCACTGATAAAATCCATGGATATGATGCCCTGGATAGCCTGTTTTTTCGTGTACTCGCAAAAAAGATTCAGGAACGGGATCCTGGTGTAGCGACCTTATTTGAAAAGGTTCCTTATTTGAACAGTTCCCTGTTTGACCCGACAGATCTTGAGCGGGAAACAATATTTATCAGTAACCTGCAGGATGATAGTCTCATCCCGATTTATTCCGGCACCGTTTTGAAGAATAATACAGGTAAAAGACTCACCGGTTCCTTATCAGGAATAGATTATCTATTTGCATTCCTTGAGGCGTATGATTTTTCAGGTGAAGGTGCCGAAGAGATCCAGGAAGAGAATAAAACCCTAATCAATGCTTCGGTTCTCGGCCTTATTTTTGAAAAGATCAATGGGTATAAAGACGGCTCATTCTTTACTCCGGGGTTCATTACCATGTATATGTGCCGCGAAACCATCCGCCGGGCAGTTGTTCAGAAGTTTAATGATCTGAAAGGCTGGAGTTGCACGAATCTGGATGAAGTTTATGATAAATGCGGAGACCGAAAGGAAGCTAACGATATCGTTAACCAGCTTAAGATTTGTGATCCAGCCGTCGGTTCCGGGCATTTCCTGGTTTCAGCCCTGAACGAGATAATTGCCATCAAAAGCGAAATGAAAATACTATCAGATAGTGATGGGAGGAGATTAAAAGAATACCACGTAGAGGTTGCCAATGATGAACTCATCATTACCGATGAAGATGGCGAATTGTTTGAGTATAATCCCCGGAATCCCGAGAGCCAGAGAATTCAGGAAACACTATTTCATGAAAAGCAAACGATCATTGAAAATTGCCTGTTTGGTGTCGACCTCAATCCAAACTCTGTTAAGATATGCCGATTGAGGTTATGGATTGAATTGCTGAAGAGCTCATATTACATGGCCGAAAGCAGTTATACCGAGCTTGAAACGCTTCCTAACATCGATATCAACATTAAATGCGGTAATTCTCTCATCTCCCGCTATGCTCTGGATGCCGATATTAAACAGGCATTGAAGAAAAGCAAATGGAGTATTGAAAGCTACCGGTTGGCAGTGGAGACCTATCACAAAGCCACCAGCAAAGAGCAAAAAAGGGAAATGGAAAGATTGATAGCTTCCATTAAGTCTGATTTTGAAACCGAAGTAGCTGCCAACGATAAACGATTAATTCAACTGAGAAAACTTAATGGTGATCTTTTCACCCTAACGAATCAAATATCCCTGTTTGAGCGATCAAAAAAAGAACTTGCCGAATGGAATAAAAAAGTAAGTGATCTCGCTGGTAAAATCAAGAAACTCGAAACAGAACTCGAAGAGATCAAGAACAATATAATCTATGAGAATGCCTTTGAGTGGCGTTTCGAATTCCCGGAAGTAATTAACGATGAAGGGGATTTTATTGGGTTTGATGTAGTGATTGGAAATCCACCATATGGCGTTAAAATTCAAGAATCTCAATATTTTAAGGACAAATTTGATCTTATTACAAATTTTGATTCTTATCAATTATTTGTTTTAGAATCCTACGAGCTACTTAAACAAGGTGGATTTACAGCATTAATAATTCCGAATAGTTGGATGAATAGAAAATCAGGTAAAGAATTTCGATCTAAAATTAAATCCTATAAATTCAACATTGGTGTAAATTTTCGTGAACAAGTATTTGAAGATGCTAATATTGATACGGCAATTATCATTTTTTCAAAAGAAGAATTGAAGACAAATCAGATTTTAGTTTCTGATATTATTTCTCCTAAGAACATCCTTTCTTTCAAGGATTATAATATCATTGGTCAAGATATATGGATTTTACTTGACAAATTTAACTGTGGGTTAAATTTGAATATTTTTGGAATAATTCAAAAGATTGAGGATGAATCGACTCGACTTGGGGAGTCTTATTTTATAATAGGTGGCTACAAACCGTATCAAGTAGGTTATGGCAAATCGATAAAAGGGGATTTTCCTCAAACTATCGAAGATGTTTCAAACAGGGTTTATCATTCAACAGCCAAAATTGATGAAACATTTTACCCAGATATTAAAGGTGAGAATATTCATAAATATTATATCACTCCTAATAAGCAATGGGTTAAATGGGGTGATTGGTTAATGTCTCCAAAAAAACGTGAGTATTTTATTAATCCCAAAATAATAGTTAGAGAGGTTTCTGGAAAAACAATAACAGCTGGTGTTGATTATTTGGGCTACTTTACAAATGATACTACTCATATGATCCTCGAAAACGACAAGGTTTCATTGAGATTTATCCTAGCGATAATTAATTCAAAATTAATCGGTTGGTATTTTAGAACAGTATATGGGGAAGAAAATGATTTATTCCCCAAAATAAAGATAAATGAGTTAAAAGAATTACCAATCAAATATAGTTCTTCTGAATTCAGGTCAGTTTTGATTCAATTAGTTGACCAAATTCTTATTATTAAGGGTTCTAATCCTGCTGCAGATGTTTCTTCATTTGAAGCAGAAATTGACCAACTGGTTTATTCCTTGTACGGTTTGACCGAGGAAGAGATAAAAATTATCGAGCAATCTTAACTATCTATGGCACTCCCTATCAACATTAAAGAATTAGTTCACGGAAAGGTTGTGGAATGGGAACGTCTGGAATTTAAGGCGGGTTGGAATCCCGAAGATTTCCTGCATTCGATCTGTGCGTTTGCTAATGATTTCAACAATTGGGGCGGTGGCTATATTATTGTGGGTATTGCAACGGTCGATGGTGTGCCTCAGTTCCCTCCGGTCGGATTAACGTTGAATAGTATCGATGCCATCCAGGGTGAATTGATCAACATCTGCTATAAGATTCAACCCAATTACCTGCCGATAATTCAACCGTATAGTCTTGATGATCGGCATATCCTGGTCATTTGGGCCCCGGCCGGGGATCTGCGTCCGTATTCCGGTCCTTCAACCCTTGGCAACGATGCCCGCAGGCAATATTACATCCGTGCTGGTTCCCGCAGCATTGTGCCTCATGGTGATAATCTGGCCCGGCTTATTGAGCTTACGGCAAAGGTTCCTTTCGATGATCGTGTAAACCAGCAGGCCCAGCTCAACGATCTTGATCTTGGTTTGATCCGTGAGTTTCTGCAGGAGGTCGGTAGCGAATTGTTCGATGAAAGTGTGAAGATTCCTTTTCCTGAATTATGTCGGCAGATGCAGATTTCCCGGGGCCCGGCCGAGTTTTTAAGGCCGGTGAATGTCGGGCTCATGTTCTTTAACCGGGAGCCTCACAAGTTTTTTAACCGTGCCTGGATTGAGTTGGCCATTCATCCTGACGATACGGGCCGTAATTTTATCACCGAAACCTTCAAAGGGCCTTTGCACCATCAAATCCGCAACAGCCTCGCCTACCTTAAAAAGGAAGTCATCCGTACCGAAGTCCTAAAAATTACAGGCCAGGCCGAAAGTAAAACCATCAGCAATTATCCCTATAATGCACTGGAGGAAGTGATCAGTAACGCGGTCTATCATAAAAGTTATGCCGAAGAAGCGCCGATCGAAATACAGGTATTCCCCGATAAAATCACCGTTCTGAGTTATCCTGGCCCCATGCCGCCAATCACCAATACCGATTTACAGCAGCGGAGAGTAGTTTCCCGGGCCTATCGAAACCGTCGTATTGGAGATTTCCTCAAAGAGCTCGATCTCACCGAAGGCAAATCCACCGGATTCCCGATCATTCGCGACGCCATGGCCGCCAACGGAAGCCCCGTGCCAATATTCCATACCGACAAAGATCAGGTCCTCTTTATGGTCACTCTCCCCTGTCATCCCGAGCTACAGGGGACTAAGTCATTAACTAAGATATTAACTAAGAAGGGGGCTAAATTAACTAAACAGACTATTGCCCAAATCTTCTCTGAAAGTATTGATTTGCAAACATTAAGCGATCTATTGGAAAGTGACATCAGTGAAGTCAGAAACGAAATAAGGAATAGGCTAAACGCTCAGGAATTAACTAAGAAAGTGTCTAAGTCAGTGTCTAAGTCAGTGTCTAAGTCAATAGCCATTATCGATTTTCTTACGAACGAAAAATCCCGTGCCGAAATTTTGCATCATTTTGGTCTGATTAATCACACCAAGAATTTCAATTCATATATTAAACCTTTGTTGGATTATAAAATTATCGAATTGACAATTCCGGATAAACCCAATAGTCGCTATCAAAAATACCGCTTGACCGAAAAAGGGAAAAAGTTGCTAAAATAATAGCCTCATGTGCTATATTGGACCTAAACAGGTGCCAAGTCGGTTTTGAAAACGATGTTGATTATCAAGTACTCATAAAAGAATTTTTCAAAAAGGTGCCAAGCTCAGCCGAAACAGGTGCCAAGCTACTTGCTGAAAAATCATTTGCTTCAATGCAAATCTCACCAAAGGTATCTCCGTAAATTTATAATCCTCAAGGCCCTGGCCCTCCGGGTGCCGTCATTTTTTTTCATTGTATATCTTCCGGGGTAAAAAAATGACCGGCAGCCTTGCGTATTAAAATTTACTCCGCTGTTTGGTGCTTACGATTTGCATTTTATGCATTAAACCATTTGTAACACTTAAAAGCGGAGGTTTGTATGTTAATTCAGTCCAATCATTTATCAAATCAGGTTATCAATGATTTAACCTGCGGCTATCATGTCACCGAATCTGGTCAGGTTATCCTGCACCATAGCGGCCAGCCCATCAACTGGTCCTCAACAATTAAGGTCACCTTGTTTTCGCCAACCGGTAAAGAAGCTTCAAGGTTCAGGTTCCTCAATATCCATGAGGCCATGAACTTCATCCGGCTTAATCAGCCTCCACGGTACATGATCTGGGGGTAATTTCCCTTGGCTTCAGTATTGTTATTTCCCTGCGGGTGCAAAAACCTCCAGGGAAATTTCTGCTTCCGGTAGAAAGTAAAATCGATCCCTTGAATTCCAGGGAATAAGATTTAACCTCTGAGAAACCTCGAAGCCGGTTTCAAAAATACCGATTGACCTTAAAAGGGAAGAAAATAAATGAGAAACGCCCCTTTCGGAGCGTCGGACCAAAGATGCTATCTTTAGTGATGTTTCAGTAAAGCTGACTATTCCGACGAAGCAGCGCCACCGTTCCGGCGCAAGCAGCGCCACCTAACAATGGGCGGATCTGTTATACAATATTAATCATTTTTTTCATTTCTTTTTTTTCTTAAAGAGTCTCCTTTCAGATCGAACCGATGTGCATTTCCTGACAATCTGTCCATGATCGCATCGGCGATGGTATTTTCTCCAATATACTGGTGCCATTTGTCCACTGGAAGTTGAGAGGATATAAGGGTTGCTTTCTTTCCGTACCGGTCTTCAAGCATCTGAAGTAAAGCAAGCCGGGTAACTTTCTCCATTGGATGAAGGCCGAAGTCGTCCAGGATTAATAAATGAGTTTTTTCGATCTGATTGAGCATCTTGATATAGGTGCCATCCAGTTTAGTCTGGGAGATTTTTTCAAGAAAACGGGTCATTCCGAGGTAAAGCGTTTTATAACCAAAAGAACATGCCTGTCGTCCAATGGCGCAAGCCAGGTAACTTTTGCCACAACCTGTGGCACCAGTGATCAGGACGTTCTCAGAACGTTCAATAAAGCCGCAGTCAGCAATGGTCATAAGATGATCCTGGGTGAGATTCCTCCCCGCATTGCAATAGACCTGTTCCATCACCGCATGGTAACGGAGTTTGCTTAGTTTAATGTAAGCCTCGGTTTTAAGGTGAACCCGGTGTTGGATTTCTGCCTCTGATAACCGGGCGATAAACTGATGGATCGAAGGCTGGTCCTGAACAGGTAGTGACAAGACAGCCTGGTATGCATCGGCCATGCCGAACAATTTTAACTGTTTCAACTGATCTAACGTGATTTGTGTGTTCATGTTGGCTTTGTTTTAAGGGTTAGAGATATGCTTGCGGACCACGCAGATTCTCGTGATCCGGTATTACCGTAAAAAGGGTGATTTGATCTTCCGCTTGTTGGTCAAGATTATTGGTCAGGATGTTATCGATCAGCCGGTAATTTACCCGGGGAGCCAGGATGGCCCGTTTGCAGGCATTTTCAAAACGATCATTCCCATAGCGGTCCGCTAATCTTAAAAGACCCAGGCAGGCATTGTAAGCTTGTTCGGTGAAGGTCCTGGCCTCAAGGATCCGTGTCATGATCTCAAAAGAACACTCACCCAGTTCCTTGGCTTTGCGTAGAAAATAATCAGCATCCCAGCCCTTGGTTTCATGATACTTTTTATGTTTTTCCGGCATGTGTTCCGCAAGGGTCGTATATCCATGCTTACGGTAATCCCGCTTGTGTGCAGCGATCCGCTGCATCCCAAGATAGATTTCAACCTCATCACTGTCATAGATGATCTTAACCTGCTTGCCAATGAGTTGATAGGGAACACTGTATTGGTGCCAGTCTTCTCCGAGGATAACATGGTAATTCTTCTGAACCTTGGCCATGACTCTATGTTTGAGGACAAAAGGCTCATCGGGAAGGGGTTTAAGAAGCGGCTGTTCTTCCTGAGTAAAACGATCTAAGCGACTGTATGAGCGTTTTTGAAAGAGGGTGCGGTGATGTTTGATCAGGGCGGAGAGGATGCCCTGGTTAAGTTCTTGGAGGCTGTAAAAAGTCTCATTACGCAAGGGTGCATACACCCGCATATAGGTAAGGTGAACTGTGTTCTCAACCGAGGGCTTGTCTTTGGGCTTTCCTACGCGGGTAGCTGACAACGTGGTGTTATAATGCAACGACCATTGCTCACAGACCTCTGAAAAAAGCGGCTCATACCGGTTGCTTTTGTGAACGTACTGCTTCATGTTGTCGCTTAACACATTTTGAGGCACTCCTCCTAAATAGCTCATGCACCTGCCCAATGCAGGAAAGAGCTGTTCCTGGCAAGCGGATTTCAAAGCTTCAACGTAAGAGTACCCGCTGAAAGGCAAAACACAAACAAGAACAGGGCAAGTGATAATTTCACCGGAGGATGAATCAATATATGAAAGGGGTTTACCGGCAAAGTCGATCTGGACACGTTCACCCGGTTTATGTTCAAAGTGCATTGTGGCTGCACTCCTTTGGTTGTAAGCCGCTAAGTGCTCACAGAACTGGGAGTATCCATAACCTTCAGGGACTTCCCCCCGGTATTCTTCCCAAAGCCTGAGCTTCGTAACCCCGGTGCGAGAAAGATCTTTAAGAAAATTATCCAGCCTTGCTTTTAAATCCTCATATCGTTGATCCGGCTGTGGATCATTGTTACTTGAATAAATAAGGGTTCCTAAATCTGCATCTGAAAGCTTGGTCAACAAGGGTAAACTTAAGCCGGATTCTTCAATCTTCAAGACATAACCATCAATGGTATGACGGCTTGCATGAAGTACTCGGGATATCTTCCGTTTGGACTGGCCTTGTTCTAAAAGTTGTAGAATGCGTCTGATTTGTAACATCGTAATTGGTGGATAAGACATCGTATCTCCTTTTTGAGAAAAGATACTATGTTGTTACAAATCCGCTTTTGTAGGTGGCGCTGCTTATGCCGGAATGTCAGGTCAAAAATTCTTCGATTCTTCCTTTTTGAGCTAAAAAATAGCTCCTAAAGGGTGGCGCTGCTTGCGCCGGAATCACTGGCGCTGGTTCGACCGGAATGGGTGGCGCTGGTTGCACCGGTATAGTCAGTAAAGCAAAGATAATAAAGTATTCCAGTTCAATTATAGACCACAATATTTTTGCAGAATTTTATCACATCCCTCTTTCGAAAAACAATATTGTAATCCAAAACTTTGATGTGTACTTTTATGTGTACTAATAAAAAAAGCCACCTACATTTTATTTGTAAGTGGCTGATTTTCAGTGACCCCGACAGGATTCAAACCTGTAACCTTCTGATCCGTAGTCAGATGCTCTATTCAGTTGAGCTACGAGGCCATTTTGTGCTGCAAAGGTATGAATTTTCAATAAAACTGCAAGAGAATTTTATATGTCTATGCCAGGCTTAGCCGGTAACTGCCTGTTGATCAACCCCAAACTTTACCCCTGTTTGATGGCAAATGGTCTGTACAACGTCCCTGGCCGATTTTAACGCAACGGGTAATCCGCCGCCGGGAATACACCAGTGGCCCGAATAATAGAAATTTTTAAGCCCCGGAAGTGTAAATTCAACAGGTGAGCGGGCAATCAGATTTTTCCCGGGAAGCCAGCCCTGAGCCGATCCCTTCCAGCTATTGGTATACCGGTAAAATGTCGCAGGTGTCGCAATATCTGTCTCTTCAATGAATTCCTTTATCCTCCCGAACTTCTTTTCGATGATATCTATTACCTCTGTGGCAAATTCCCTTTTACTTTTATCATACTCTTCCCTGTTTGATTCCCTGAGATTGATCCAGAAATCAGCATTGCGGGTATAGAAGCTGATTGAAACAACCGTTTTTCCTGAAGGTGCCAGGGTCGGATCATAATTGTAAATATGAGCTTCAAGCCGGGAATATTTTGTATGATCAGGTGAGACCAGGTCCTGATCCAGGGGGAACCTGAGGAAGTGAGGTTCTCCTTCGAAACTCCTTCCTACTCCCAAAGAAACGATGAAAAGTGAATAGTATACTTCTAATTTCTTCTGACTTCCCAGCTCGAGGATTGTTTTGTCGACATACCTGCCACCCAGCGCCTGAAATACGGTAAAATGCCAGTCGGCGGCCGACAGCACAAGATCTGAGAGTATCTTGTCCCCGTTTTCAAGCTGGATTCCGGTTGCGTGATTGTCCTGCAGCAAGATATTTCTGACCGGAGACTGATATTGAACCCGGCCGCCCAGTGAAAGGTACTTTTGCAATAACCTGCTTGTAAAAACACTTGCACCGCCTACGGGATAGGCCGCAGCCTTAAGATCACCATAGGCCAGTGGCATGGTTATGATCATCAAAGGCAACTCATCGCCATCGAACAGTAATTCAAATGCTTCCCTTAGAAACGGGCTTTTCAGTTTCTTCGCAAAAGAATAATTGGTCTCCTTTTTCAGTTTATTCAGGAACCAGAGTAACGGAAGGAAACGGATATACACTATCTTTTCTTTCAGGGGCAATATCCCGGGCACCTTTTTGATCATTGGCGGTATCTCAAAGGATTGTATCTGACGTATGGAACGGATGAGTTTATTGATGACGCGTTCATCATCAGGGGAATTTTCAATAAGATAATTCCTGAGTTTGCTGAGATTCGTGTAAAGGTGGAAAACGTTGTCTCCGCCAGGACTGCAGGAATGCTTTACTTCAATATCCATCCTGCTTTCATGAGTGATGAACGGAATGGATTGCATATCCAGTAATTCTGACCACAATTCGTAAAATGGATTTGCAGGCCCGGATCCCAGAAGCCATTGAAAGCCGCTTTCAAACGTATATTTGTTTTTCTTCCAGCTGGTGCAAAGTCCTCCTGAACTTGTATGACGTTCAAAAATTTTAGAATGGAAACCGCTCATCTGCAGATAGCACCCTGCAATCAACCCTGACACTCCCGCTCCGATAATGCTGACTTCCATTTTATTATACTATGTATCAAAAGTAAGAAATTGATGTCCCGCTAATGTAAAAAAAATTACCTTTGCACCATTAAATGGCTTTAGAAGGATTTCTTTCTGAAGTTAAAACAGTGAATAAAAGAACATGATTACAGTCGGAAGCAGGAAACTTACGGTCAATGATTTCTTTAAAGTCCTTTTTGAGGGTGAGAAAATCGATATCGATATAGAAGCACGCCGCAAAGTTGAAGAAGATTATGAGTTTCTGAAAGAATTTGCCAAGGGAAAAGTTATTTACGGAATTAATACCGGTCTTGGGCCAATGGCCCAGTTTAAGATCAATGGCAACAGAGAGCTTGAACTACAGTACAACCTTATCCGCAGTCACGCTGCAGGATGCGGTTCTCCTCTCCCACCTCTCTATGCCAAAGCCACTATGCTCGCAAGGGTGAGCTCGCTGGTCCAGGCCAAGTCGGGTATCCATATCGAGGTTGTTGACCTTTTAAAGGAATTCATTAACCGCGATGTCAACCCATATATTCCTGAACATGGAGGTGTTGGCGCCAGCGGCGATCTTGTTCAGCTTGCCCACCTGGCCCTTAATCTTATAGGAGAAGGTGATGTTTTGTACAAAGGGCAAACACTTCCAGCTGCAGATGTCTTTAAAGCTGAAGGCCTTACTCCTATTTCAATGCATATCCGCGAGGGACTTGGACTCATTAACGGTACATCAGCAATGACAGGCATAGGAATGATCAATGTGATCCATGCCAGGAACCTTGCTGACTGGGCCATCCTCGCATCATCGATGATTACTGAGATCGTGGAGTCCTATGATGATCATTTTTCTGACGGGCTCAACCGTGCGAAGACCCATCATGGCCAGAGAGTTGTTGCCAGGACGATGAAGTATATCCTCAAAGACAGCCAGTTGATCCGCCGGCGTGCCGATCATCTTTATAATGATGACAAGGCTGTAGAGGTCGAAGTGTTCAAACATAAGGTCCAGGAATATTATTCCCTTCGCTGTGTTCCCCAGGTCATTGGCCCGGTTCAGGATACGATCCTTTATGCCACCCATATCCTCATGAATGAAGTGAATTCAACCAGTGATAACCCTATTATTGACGGAGAACACCATAATGTGTATCATGGAGGGAATTTTCATGGAGATTATGTTGCTCTTGAAATGGACAAACTGAAGATCGCAATAACAAAATTGTCGATGCTTGCCGAGCGTCAGCTGAATTACCTGATGAACCCGAAACTGAATGAGAAATTGCCACCGTTTGTTAACCTGGGAAAACTGGGCCTGAACCTTGGCATGCAGGGCGCACAGTTTACGGCCGTTTCGACTGTTGCTGAAAACCAAACCCTCTCCTACCCGATGTCGTTGCACAGTATCACAAATAATAACGACAACCAGGATATTGTAAGCATGGGAACCAACGCAGCTTTAATTACGATGAAGGTAATTGATAATACCTATCAGGTGATTGCCATCGAAATGATATCCATATTGCAGGCAATAGATTATCTGAATATAAAGGATAAACTTTCTTCATATTCGAGGAGCAAATATGAAGACCTCAGGAAAATAGTCCCGGTTTTCACCGAGGATACCAGCAAGTATAAGGATATCTGGAATATTGAACAGTACATTATGGAGAACAAACCTCAGTTTTCCGTCGAAGAATAAAGTACAAACCTGAATAACAGTTCCTGGATGAGATATGCATTAGTGACTGGCGGATCCCGGGGAATCGGACGGGCTATCTGTACAAGCCTGGCAAAAGATGGTTTTTACGTCATCATCAATTACAATTCAAATACTGAAGAAGCTGAACGCACTCTGGCCATGGTCAGTGAAAACGGGGGCAGCGGTGAAATCATGCAGTTCGACGTTGCAAGCCAGGAAGCAGCTGACAAGGCCCTTCAGGCCTGGCAGGAACGGAATGAAGGCAAATACATTCATGTGCTTGTAAATAATGCAGGCATCAGGAAAGATGCACTTGTGATGTGGATGAAAAACGAGGAATGGCATGATGTTCTGAATACAAACCTGAACAGTTTCTTCTATATCACGAGGTTTCTGATTAAAGACATGCTGGTGAACAAGTTCGGAAGGATCATCAACGTAGTCTCCCTTAGCGGTATAAAAGGGCTTCCGGGCCAGGCCAACTATTCTGCCGCGAAAGGTGGGGTTATTGCAGCAACGAAGGCCCTGGCGCAGGAGATTGCAAAAAAGAATGTGACCGTGAACGCAGTGGCACCTGGTTTCATCAGGACTGATATGACGAAAGATCTTGATGAAGGCCAGCTTAAAATGATGATCCCGATGGGCCGGTTTGGAAAACCGGAAGAAGTTGCGGCAGCTGTGCGTTTCCTCGCATCCGACGAAGCCTCATACATTACCGGCTCGGTAATCAACGTCAATGGCGGTTTATACACATAAAGCCTGGATATGATTAATTTCGCTTCTATTCGCAGCTATTGTTTATTTCATTTGCTTGCTCATTTTGGCTTTCCAAAACGCTTTTCGCCTTTCGCTTCTCACTTTTCGCCTTTCGCTTTTCACTTTTCGCTTTTCGCTTCTCACTTTTCGCCTTTCGCTTTTCACTTTTCGCCTTTCGCTTCTCACTTTTCGCCTTTCGCTTTTCACTTTTCGCTTTTCGCTTTTCAACTATGACCCGCGTCGTCATCACCGGAATGGGCATCTACTCTGTCATTGGCAGGAACCTTGCCGATGTAAAAGACTCGTTATGGCATGGAAGGTCCGGGATTATTTTTGATGCGAGCCGGAAAGAACTGGGATTCCGGTCAGCACTTACAGGAATGGTTGAACGCCCCGCTCTTAAAGGTATTCTTGACCGCCGCATGCGCGTCGGCATGCCTGTACAGGCAGAATATGCCTATATGGCTACAGTTGAAGCGTTGAAGAACTCAGGTATTGACCAGAAGTTTCTTGATCAGCACGAAGCCGGGATCCTGTACGGAAATGACAGCTCCGCGGTTCCTGTCGTAGAGTCCGTTGACATTCTCCGAAAGAAAAAAGACACGATGCTCATTGGTTCCGGATACATATTCCAATCTATGAACTCAACCGTTTCGATGAACCTGTCGGTGATCTTTAAGCTTAAAGGCATCAATTTCACCGTGAGCGGCGCCTGTGCCAGCGGTTCACATGCGATCGGGATTGGATACCTCCTGATAAAACAGGGTTTGCAGGATGTCATTATCTGTGGAGGCGCTCAGGAGATCAACCCGGAGTCTACCGCCAGTTTTGATGCCTTGAATGCTTTCTCGGTCCGCGAATCAGAACCCACGAAAGCATCAAGGCCGTTCGACCGCGACCGCGACGGGCTGGTGCCAAGCGGCGGCGCAGCAACAGTGATACTTGAAAGCTACGAATCGGCAAAAAAGCGGGGTGCCACAATACTTGCAGAGGTTGTGGGGTACGGCTTCTCTTCGAACGGAGAACATATATCCCTGCCAAATGTTGAAGGTCCCGCCAGGGCCATGCAGATGTCACTTAAAGTTGCAGGGATAAGCCCTAAGGACATTGACTACATTAATGCCCATGCCACCTCAACACCTGCAGGCGATGGTAATGAAGCCCTTGCAATTTACCAGATCTTCGGAAAAGAAATGCCCCTGGTCAGCAGCACAAAATCGATGACAGGGCATGAAATGTGGATGGGAGGAGCAAGTGAGATCATTTATTCCACATTAATGATGCATAATAACTTTGTGGCGCCAAATATAAACTTTGAAAACCCTGATGAAGCCACCTCATGCCTTAACCTTGCAACTGCAACAATCCCGCATGAGATCAATGCTTTCCTGTCAAATTCTTTTGGGTTCGGGGGAACAAATTCCTCACTCGTCGTTAAGAAGGCCTCTTTCTGATTCTCAAATATTTTCTTACTTTTGCATTTTGTAAGAAGTCCTGAAAATGCGAAACGACGAGATTATCTCTAAGATAAATCAGTTACTGGTGGATGAAATAGAGATTGAGGAAGAAAAAATCAACCCCAATGCTGATCTTAAGAAAGATCTTGAAATTGACAGCCTTGACTTTGTTGATCTGTTTGTCATAATCGAACGTAACTTCGGAGTGAAAATGAAAGCTGAAGAAATGGCTGATATTAAGAGTTTGCAGGACTTTTACGACTATATCATTAACCGTGTCCGTTCAAATTAGCAGTGATGGAATCCTGGGAAGGTAAAACCCGCGGAGGAGTCCTTGGTTATAAAATTTTTGTCTGGACACTCAGGAACTTTGGCATTTCCTTTGCCTATTTTCTGCTAGTTTTCGTTGTATCGTATTTCATCTTTACCTCAGGCAAAGCCTTCAGGGCAGTTTACCGGTACTTTCATGAGAGGATGAACTACGGTAAGCTGAAATCCCTCATCAGCATTTACAGGAATTATTATGTTTTTGGCCAGATCCTGGTCGATAAACTTGCATTGCTTGCAGGTTTTCAGCATAAGTTCACGTTTGATTTTGAAGGAGAGGAATACCTTCGTCAGATGGATAAAGGAGGCTTGCTGATCAGCGGCCATGCAGGCAACTGGGAAATTGCCGGGCAACTTCTTGTAAGACTTGAAAAAAAGATCAACATCCTGATGTATGATGCAGAACATCAGAAGATTAAGGGTTACCTGGCGGATGTGCTTCAGCGAAACGTTCACTTTATAATTATCAGGGAAGATTATTCACATCTTCAGGAGATCAAGGAAGCTTTCTCAAGAGGTGAGATCATTGCCATGCATGGCGATCGTTATATCGAAGGAAATAAGACCGTTGTCACTGAATTCCTTGGTAAAAATGCGGCTTTCCCAATAGGCCCTGTAAACCTTGCTGCAAGATTCAATGTACCTGCCGCCTATGTTTTTGCAGTCAAGGAAACCAATACACATTACCATTTTTATTCGACCCCTCTTCAGTATATAGAATTTTCAAATAACCTGAAGAAAAGGGATGCAATCCTGGCGTCTGCAGTGATAAAATTTGCAGATGCTTTTGAGACGGTGGTATATAAATATCCTTTACAATGGTTTAACTACTATGATTTCTGGAAGCTGCCCGATATTGCGCACCAGCAGCCAGTGGCGCGGGATCCTAATCTTCCTTTAGGAAATCCGAAAGGCGATAATACAGAAATCAAAAAAAAAAGGAACAGGAAACTCCTTCTGATATCCGCTAACCGGTATGCAAACCCATACCCGGTTTATCCACTTGGCCTTTCATACCTATACTCATACCTGAGTGAGCGATTGCCTGATCTCGACATCCTTTCATTTGATTCTAATCTTAACGGAAATGATGACCTTAAAAACCTCCTGATTTCTTACAAACCCGATTATACCGGACTTTCACTGAGAAATATCGATGATGTCAATTTCTATACGAAGGAAAGCTTCGTGGCAGGGTACAAAGCAATTGCCGATATTATAAAAGGATCCGGAATTCTTACAACTTTTATCATTGGAGGATCCGCATTTTCTATTTATCCAACGGAATTGTTTGAACTTTTACAACCTGATTTTGGAATTACAGGCGAGGGTGAAGAAAGTCTGTACAGGCTTTTAAAATCACTTGAGACGGGTATTCCTGACCTGGGCATCCAGGGGCTTGTCTGGAGAAAAGATGGAGTGACAAAGCTGAACGGCCGTGATATGTTCATTAAAACACCAGAACTGTCATTTGACCCGGCCATGGTGCAGTATTACTGGCAGAAAAGCGGGATGATCAATATTCAGACGAAACGCGGATGCCCGTTCAATTGTATTTATTGCACCTATCCCCTTATCGAAGGGCATAACGTGAGGAATCTTGATCCTGACCGCATCCTTCACACACTGCGCGACCTGTACTATCACCATAATATAGATTATTACTTTTTCACCGACTCGGTTTTCAATATCAGCAATAATTTCAATATTGAGCTTGCC
>Ga0114951_10002534_pt1 | contig 20533 bp, 13 predicted proteins | sample AM7aDNAmetaG_FD_88677 | JGI IMG/M metagenome (GOLD analysis project Ga0114951, IMG submission 88677) | Freshwater microbial communities from Finland to study Microbial Dark Matter (Phase II) - AM7a DNA metaG | ecosystem: Environmental > Aquatic > Freshwater > Lake | place: Finland: Lake Alinen... | reverse complement strand
AGATTGAATACCGTATCTAGTGGATTATCTTCATTAGAAACTAGATTAACATTTATTGACGGTGAAATAGTAACCTCAAATACTACTTTAAAAAATATTAATGATAAAGTTGCCCCGTTAATGACTAGATTGAATTCAATAAATTATACAACTATTAATTCAAACAACCCAAATAACGCAGCAAATGTCATCGAGTATAATAATCTTAAGAGTGTTAATACTAAATGTTTCAATAATGCTTATAATAAATTCCATAATGGTACAAATTCATTAAGTCAGTTATATTTGGATAATTGGGACGCAAATGATTTAACAAGAATTGAATTAGAAGTTGCTGAAGCTAGAGTTGTTAAAAATGAACAATTAGCATATAGTATAGATGGAAGAATTCAAGTTCCAAATACAATTATTGAGATTTCATTAATTAATAATATAGATTCAAGATTAACTGCATCTGAAACTTCTATAAATACTGAGACTGGTAGATATACGTCTCAGAATAATATTTATAAAGAATATCTTGGATACCATAATTTATCTAAAAATAGTCCAGCACATTCAATTTATTTAACATGTAAAGATATTACAGATAAAATAAGTAATAATGCATGTAAAACTAAAATAATTAATGCAGATAGTGAATTGAATGGATTAGTCACTATACTATCAAATATTTCAACATTGATAGCTAATGCAAAAATATCAGATTATTTTGGTAATAAACCGACAATATTCAGTAATGAAAGAATATTGGGAGAAAATATTAGATCTCATGTACTTAATCCAAAAACTATAAATTTAACAAATAATATAGTTGAGGCTAATAATACATCATATCCGGTATGTATGGATCTAACATATAAAGATTATACAATCCCAAACCAAGCATCATCCCTTAATAATATTAATTTTAATTTAACATATAATCATTTCCATTATTTGGCAAGAACTATACCACATAGATATCCATTGTCAAATTAATAAATTAATATACTCCATAAAACAGATCTATGGAGTATTATTTAACAATTTATCTTAGGATATATGATGTCAAAACAAACAACAATTGGTCAGATTGTCGCTGCTGAAGATGCAATAATTAGTATTAGAGCCGGTAAAGTTGGTGGCGCTGCAGCTACTAAAATTGGCAGAGTTACAAAATTTATGCTCTCAGAAATTGCAGATCATAAATCTGTACAAAAAAGTTTTATTGAAAAAATATCACCTCCAGATGCTGATGGCAATATCTCATTGAAAAAAGGTGATAAAGGATTTGATGAATGTTTGAAATTTATTTCAGATTCAAAAAAAGTTGTAATTGAAAATAATTTTGAACCGATTAGCACTAATGATATTGTTGAAATTAAAACATTATCTGCCGATAACATTGAGAGTCTTATTGAAATAGGAATTCTTTTTGATCCAGATGATATTATGAAAATCGAAACACCACAAATCGTTAAAAATATTGACGTATAAATGTTTAATAACTTGGGAGGAGTAAAATCCTCCCTATTTTTATCTAAAAAAGGAAAATATATGGCATACCCATATGAAGAAAATAAAGATGGAGAAACGTTCCTAATGAATCCTCCTCCAGATTCCGATGATATGAAACACCTTGGAGAATGTATTGAATTGGATGATAAATTCTTCACATCAACAGGTACAGTTAAATTAAACTCAGAAGATTTAACAGATGTTGTAGTGCGTGAAAAGTCAGAATATTTCAAAAAAATAGATGTTGTTGTTAATCTTATTGAGACAATGTATACAAATGGAGCTTTTGATTTTAACCCATTTTTAATATATGTTGACGGTGGAGAACTTACAGGAACATCAACATTAATAAAGAATTTCAAGAATTATTTTCAAGAAGGTACTGTTTGTTTTACAAAAGAACCTACACCTGAATCTAAAAGGTTGATTCTTGAAAGATTTGGTGATAATTCATTGTTCACTAATCCTTCTGATAAAATTGAAGGTATTACAGATTGTTTCATGGAAGATCGCAAAGCTAATCAAGTAAAGTTTAAAGATAAATTAACGATTAGTGATCGTGGTATATTTAGCACATTTATATATCAATCAGGTATACTTGATCCAGAAACATCTATCGAAGATATTGAAAAAAATTGTCAAGTAATATATCTATCAGCACTTAAGCATGAAATAGAACTACCAATACTTGCGATAAATCTTTGTAATGTAGAACTTAGTGATGTAGAAGAAATATCTGATGAATTTAAACGTCGTCTTGAAAAACGTATATCAAATTCAGAACAAGAAGTTGATAATCTTGACAATCTTGATATTGCTATGAATATTAATAATTGTTATACAGATATCTCTAGAGAATTATTCAAAAAAATAGGATCTAATAATTTCACATGTATTGATTTTAAATATCCTGAAGAATCAATTCTTTGTCAAGCTGTAAAATCTATAGATAATATTCAATTTTATACGGAGTAATTACAATATGAGCTCGTTAACTGATACAGTTATCAAAACTAAAGTTACAGAACGTAAAAATGTTATTAATTGGCATGAATATTTTATGAAAATTGCCGATGTAGCATCTGAACGTAGTAAAGATCCTAATACTCAAGTTGGAGCTTGTGTAGTTGATAAAAATAATAGAATTATTTCAACAGGTTATAATGGATTCCCTAATAGATGTAGAAATGATATATTTCCATGGGATAGAGATAATCCAGATCCTTTAAAAAATAAATATCTTTATGTAGTTCATGCCGAACTTAATGCAATTTTAGCAGCTAAACAAGATCTTACTGATTGTAGAATCTATGTTAATATGCTACCATGCAATGAGTGTGCTAAAGCTATCATACAATCAGGAATAAGAGAAGTTATTTTTTCTAGTGAAAAATATATAGAAACTCCATCTTGTCAAGCTTCTCTGAAGATGTTTAAATTTTCAGGGGTTAATCTTTGTATACTTAAAGATGGCGGAAGATTGCAAATGTATATTTAATAAAAAAAGGGGGAATCATCCCCCTTAATTATTTCACCTCGATCACAAGACCGAGGGTACCATCTTCCAACCGAAGTATGGTGGGACTGTGTGAACATTTCCATCTTTCACAGTCCACGTCCCAAGAGCCATTCTTTGGAAGTGTTTTCAGGGCGGTCTCACCACAACCATACCCACCACCAAGGTAGATGGTTTCTACATTATCGATGTTAGCGGCGACCGGTGTGATGTCGATGATCTTAAACATAATAAACTCCTTGGCGTTTTGACGCCATATAATTATAGAACCATAGATAAAATACACTCGTATTCTACTATATTGATTCTATTACTACTATATAATATACACATCAATAATCGATTGTTACAAAAATATTATAACAGGGGAGTAATCCCCTGTTATAATTAAATCACGCAATAGTGACATCACTCCATGGATATATGATTGAGAAAATATTATTCTTTAAATTAGATATTTTCATACTATTATGAATTTTATAGTTATAGTATGAGTACACTTCTGTATTTGTGAATATTTCAATAGTTCCAAAAACACTTCTATCTAACCCATTTATAATATCTGAGTGGAAATGTTTAATCATAGTATATTCACGTTTAATAAGATCAATAACTCCAAATAAATTATCGTCATCAACAATATATATTCTACTATATAAAGTGTCTAAACAATAATGTTTAATTTTAGGAGATGTAATTTTATGAAATTTACCATCAAAATTATCAATATAAATTGAAGTGTTTTTAATATAACCAACAATACCGTTAACTAATACAAAATAATTAACATCGCCATCATTAGCATGATACTCAGTATATTGTAGAAATCCGTTATCCATATAAGTTGTATCAGTTTGCGTTAAACCTTCAAATACATAATCAATAACTCTAACACTATCATCTTCAAACGATAACAATATTTTATTACCACTAACACAAACATCATTTATAATTTTAAATGTTTTTTGTGGATCTTGTTTAATTATATAATTAATATGATCTTTAGATACTATAACATTACCTTTATATGATCTATATTTTATATCTATAGTATCATGATATTGTAATATCACAAATGTTTCTGTTAAGAATATTCTAGGTTGAATACTATTATAAGGACACTCTATAGTTTCAGAATCCAATACTTTTGATTCTAATAGTGGTTTGTTTATTAATATTTTACATATATTAACAAGGCATGTATAGGTATTAATAAGACTACTATTATCGTGTAAAATATTTACAAAAATTGAACCTATTTCTCTATCATATGATGGTGAATTTAATCTTGAGAATGATGTATTATATTTATATGATAGCAGTTTACCTAATTTATTAATATTAATAAATATATTCACACCACCGTTTATAATATTACAATCTATATTACAACCGATTATCATAAATAATTTATTTGTTATAACATTTCTAACTAACATCGTACATGTTAAATTACTTGTAAATTTTATAATTTTAATAAACTCTAAATCATTATCCCCATTAAAATAAACATGAGATTTAATATTTATTTTATTATAAGTTCCTGTAGTTGTATCGAATATTAGAAAATCACCTAAATTATTAATCATTAATATAGTCTTATTACAATTCAATACTCCACAAATATCAATAACATTACTAAATCCAGATAAAGGTATTCCGGCAGATAATTGACCATTAATGATAGTATGATACGAAGTTGTATTCATTGCAGCTCTAACTACCATATGAACTACGCCGTCACCAAACGTTGTCATTATAAATTTTTGATTATTGACAGTATTATTCGTTATAATATCACCAGTTCTTAAATTTACAGTTTTAAAATAATTATAACCAAACGTATTAGTATCTTTATACATAATCATAGCAGTTGATACCGTTGGATATATAACATCAGCAGTATTATTTTGCGAATTATTTATATCATCAACTATATATCGAATATTACTACCACCATTATCACAATAAGCGGCACCACTATTTAATATTGTTAAAGTTAAATTACCAATCATATTATAATAATCAACATGATATGTTTTGGACATAACCACATCAATATCATCTATAATATAATTAATTCTTCGAATATAACCATCTAGATTTAATGAAGTTGTATTCATTGAAATATCTTTGGTATCATAAACTAAACAATCTAGATCATTTACATTATATCCTATAATTATTCTATTTGTTAGATTTATAAAACTTCCAAAACATTCATATAATTTATCATTAAAAATTGATATATTACCTGAATAATTATCAAATGAGAGAAAACCTCTTCTATAAAAATCTAAAAATAAATCACTAGTATTTTCAGAAATTTGTGTAGAAGTTTTATTGTAAATTTTAAACATATTATTAAGTTTACAATCAATAGTCGAGAATGTTGAATTTATAGATTTCACATCGCTAGTTAAATTATTTAAAAATTTTACACCAGTATTATCATAATAAACATCAATATTTTCAAAATTATCACTCAACCAACTAATTGCTACCTCGTTTTTAATTTTAACTAAACTATTCCAATATGAAGTTATCTCATATGAAATATTATCTAATTTTATCACATTTACACTATTAAGTATATTTGACACAATAAATTTACAATTACCCGTATATTGTACTATAGGAAGAATACTTTTACTATTATTCAAATTACTAGGAATGTGTTGTTTAACTTTATAAATATTGGAATCTACATCAACACTGGAAATATTAAGGTGTTCACCAGTTTCATCAATATCGATATATATTGGAGAATATTTATCAAAATTGTACACTGATCGATGTTCCGTTATAGTATTATCGGATTCAATATTTACACAATCAATACGATTATCATTTAAATAAAACATTTTATATGAATTATTTTTAGATACGATAGAATCTACAAATTTACTTTTAGATTTAGGTAATTTATATAGTTGATTTTTACCATAACTTTGTTTTATAATATTGCCATTTGATTCAATTATAAATAGTGAATGATTTATTATAGTATTAGTCATACTATTTACAAAAGACACACTCACGTATAATTTATCAACAACTCTATTTACAGAATTCAATATAGTTTTAAATAAAACGTTATACAATTCACCAGAATCAACTCTATTAATAATATCGGAATATGATTTATTATTTAAAGTGTCTATAATAGATATATCATTATTATCATCGATGACAATGATATTATCATTTTTAATACATTTAGAATATTTATTATCAATATTAACAGACTCTATAGAATCTACAACATTTTTAAGATCTATATAAATACTAAAATCATCAAGATTTATAACAAATTCATCACTATTAGGTCTATTATAAACAGACAATACATTATAACCATTTATAGGGGCGTTATCACGATATTGTATATACTTAGTATTAATTAATTTAAAATTAACATCATATAATTTCAAATATTTATTGTTTATGATAAGATAATATGTTTTAAGTTTTAAAACATTAAACGTTGATTGTGATAACTCACCACGTTTAATATAGTTTATATTATTAAAATTATACAATTTTCTAATAGGTAAATTATTTGAATCATAATATATTCTATCACATTTAATATCAATATTACGTATTGTAGTTTGAGATATCGATGTATCAAATAAATCATTTATAGAATGAGTAATAACCCCACCAACAACCATTTGCGGATTATAGAATATATTATTTATAGGTATAGTGCAAGTTGCATCAGAATTACCAATACTCATACAACTACAATCGTCAGATACAGTAGGTCTAAACATACTATCAACAGTTGTTGAATTTACGAATATTTCAGAACTATCTACATCACAAACAATTAAGAATACTGTAGAAGTTTTACATTTAACAGGTATAAAGAATCGATTATCTTTAACTTTTATATCACTTGTATCACAATCTATATCCCAACCCTGATTTATAACAAGGTTAACGGATGCGTTTGTACCATGATTAATATTCCATAAAGATATTCTACTATTAATACCACCACTACCATTAATTTTAGATACTGTAACAATATTTATGGAGTTGTCGGAACTAATATTATACGCAGTCGCTATAATATTATTAAATTCATCCAGTGACATTGGATTATTGTAATTAGTTTTTGTATGACTACGTATATTTGAATTTTCAAATGTTTCAATGAACCCGTATGAAAATTTAACAATTTTATCATTAATTCTAAATTCAAACCGTTTATCATGAGAAATTTCATTAGTCCTGATAACGCTTATACATGGATCATTATTTTTATATAATGCAGAAATATCATATACACCATGAGTGTTATCAGAAAATGTTATAATAACTTCACCACCAATAATATTAAAGTTTCTAATAAAATTACCAGTATTTCTCATCAAACCGATTTCATATGAATTTGATGATAAAACTCTACCGTTAACTATATTATTAACTGAAATACAATTACCATTAGTTGAAATTATATGATTATTTATTAATTTAGCTTTACTATAAGGTAAAGTTTCTATTACACAACCTCTATTTTTATCATATATTTCACATAATCCGTTAAACGACCTAACGACACTATTACTAATAATACTATCTTTTTCAGTGATTATACCTATATACAATCCGTCAATATCTTTAAGTATAAATTCAATAATAACGGTTGTAGTTAATAATTCTTGTTCTGTGATACTTAGAATTTCACCATACAAATCATTTTTATCTATAAGTATATAACGAATAGCGTCATCAAATTTATTAGTATTATTAGAATATTTATTATTTTTTCTATAAATTACAATATCACCATCTATAATATCTATAGTGTTTGGTATAAATTTAGCATTAATATTATCGATATCATAAATGTAATTACTCTCAGTTTCAATATCAAATCTAAATATATCAAAACTTCCAGAAATAGTTTTTGATATATAAAATAGATCCTTAGTAGTAGATATTATATCTAAAATAATCTCATTACTCTGTGTGAAATATTCTACTTTATTGAATTTAAATGTATTAATATTGAATGTGTATAAATTATCTGTAGTTATGATGTGAATCTTTTCACTTCCATCATACGTTACATTAGTTACAACATTCCCTACAATAAATTTATTAAATATAGTATCATCCTTACGTTTTATATCTGTATAAAGATCTTCAACCTCTATAAATTTATAATTTTTACTAACTTTAAGTAAAGTATCAAAAACATTAACATACCCACCACGATATATGGAATATACATTAACTCCTATTTTATATGATTCAACTATATCTGAAAGAGTTAAATTATTATAAGGGTTGAATCCTAAATTATCATTAGAAACAATACTATTATCTTTAGGGATAGTAATTTTACTACAGAGTTTATCACCAACTCCAGAAATTATTGAAGTTCTATCTTCAATATCATAAACTCTCGAATTCCTAACAATACCAATACTATCATTACAAATAGAATATGCCATAGATATTTCACTATCTAAACTAGTATCATTCATAATAGTATCATCTACATTATTTTCTCTAACATAAGTATCTTGACTCACATTAGATATAGTTTCTTTAATAGCATTTGAGTGATCTAACCCTAAACAATCATTAATAAACTTAGATGTAGATAAAACTTTATCTTTAATTGTATTGAATATACCTCGTGTCTCACTCCTACTAACATAAGAATTATCAACTTCTTTTTCTTTAAAAGATCCTATATTAGGAACTCTATTTCTATTAATAGCCATGATCAATTCCCTTATCTAAGAGTATTTATACCAACATTAAACGTATCAATTTTACCTGTAACAGTTCCATTTGGAGCTATTCCGCCAGACATACTATCTCCACCAATACCACCTGAAGGTGGCGTATATCCCGGAGTTCCAGAATTACCTGAACCGGGTATGGATGATGGTGGATTTGATCCTATAACATAAGGTTTACCAGTTAATGGATCAATATTAGGATATATACCTTTAGATATTCTATCTTTTATAATAGAAGCTAATCGTGCTAATTTAACATAATCAACATATATAAATAACATAAAAGAAACATTAGGATTACATTTTTTCATATAGTATACTATATCTGAAATTATATCAACTTCTTTCATATCACAAGAATCTAGTATAGTAATATTTTCATAAATATGAGTCTCGAATAAACCAGAACGCTCACTAGGTGTCAATCTCTCAAGGACGCTCCAATATATAGTGTCAAATGGTAGAAAATTAGATATCTGTAAAGTTTCAGAACTCTCAGTTATCATAAATTCTTCTCTAATGAATAATCTATATTTAGTATTCTTAGGTGGGATTATAACTTCACGATCCTCAACATATCTGGGAGTAGATGCCGTTATTGGTATAACAGCATATTTATTCATTAAAACATTATTAAAATATTCTGCAGAAACTTTACATTTATTGATTGCATTAAAAACCTTATAATTCATTATATATGAATTAGGCATTTTAAAATCCAATACACAACCAAGTTCTAATTCAAATTTCTCATAAGACTCACCGTCTTTATTACTACCATCACCATCTTTAGTATCCATCTTACTTATATAGTAACTAAGTCTAAAAACTCTATCCATAGTATACCATAGATCATCACTTTTAACATCACTAACCTTTTGGTTAATCTTAAATAGTGAATGATTATCCATATATTTAGTATAACCATCTATTTTCTTTTGATCTGTATAATCAATTGTATCTTTTATAGATGATAACTTAATTATATCATTAACCAAACTATTTGGTAGAATGAATTCTGCTTTAACGCCATCTAAATAATTATTTTTATTAAGTGGTATTGTATTATATACATGAGATTTGAAAGTATTTAAATCTGCTTTAGTATCAAAATCAAATTTAAAAGTAAGTTCCAATTTCCTACGTATCTCAACGGTATCGACTCTAATTCCAATTTCATTATCAACTATCATACCTAATCTGTGTGAACTATTCAATCTTCTATCAGTAGTTGTTCCAGGGAACATAGGGAATTGTTTAACTGAAGGGCCGTTATCATCGGCACTCCAAACATCACTAATTCCACCATTAATACTAACCTGTAAATATGGTTTCTTAACCTTATTAGGATTTTCTAATCCGGTATCTCTACGCTTATAATCATTAATGAGACCCATAGTATCTATATAAATAGAACCATTATCAAAAGTCCCATATGGGAATTTACCAACAATATGATTAACAAACGTATGTGTCACATCAGATATCACATTATCCAATCCAGAAACAGCATAATTTAATATGTTCCAAGTACTCATCCTAAACCTCCTAATAAGTATTTACACTATTATAGTGTTTAAAGATGAAAATAAATAAAATTCTAACATTTATTCTATTATAATAACAATATATCGTTTAAATAATTGATTTTACTGCAGAAAATGTTAAATATAGTGATAAAACCCTCATTATTGAAATATATTTTTAGTGAGATAAGAACACCTCCTTGGAGGCCCTACCGGAGTAGGGGCCCGAGGAGGGAACAACTACTAACTACTCGGGACCTACTCCCGACCGGAGTTCAGACGGGAGGGAGGGAGGAGGTAACCGAGAAAGTAATAATTGAGAATATAAGTAATAACCCGAAGGGAATAGATAGTAGAGGAGAAATGTTTCTTTTTATAGAGATATGAAGAGGGATATTTTTATAGGGGTATTTTCGGGGGAACTAGCGAAAGGCTTAGTTAAACTATTACCCAGGAGATTTTAAGAGATATGTATTTTACTGGCAGAGGATCTCTATAGGATATATTATTTCCATTATGCAGAAGATTTTATAAATATATAATATAAGTTATAGGCTTAACCGCCTATAACAGTGTTTTTCAATTATACGAGGGGTAGCCCGTTTTCGTGTTAATAATCGATTTATGACGATTTCACGTTTTTAGAGGCCCAGCCAGTAAGGGTTCCAGGGTGCGTAAATCAATCGGTAAAGGTTATATCCGATAGTTACAGAAAAAAAAGAAAGTATTACTACTTTCTTATAATGTTTAGAATATTATAGATATTATAAAATATATTGCAGTTAATGTTAATGTTCCGACAATAACTTCAAATATATAACCAGTTTGAGTAAATATTGAAACATTTGAATCTTCAACATATCTACTCCAAAATCGTCTACCTCTATCAATATTAAATATACTAACAATTATCGTAACAGTCACAGCAAATATTGTTACAGGAACTACTACAATATAAAACATTACAGCAAACACGACTGATATTGGTATAGATCTCATAAGGTCACCTTTTTAAAATAAGTTATATTGTACGTGGGCAACTCACCCACGTACAAATTATTAAGAAGCTACACAATCCTCATATTTTACAAGTTTAGTTACACATTCACGTATACCAAACTCACATTTTTTAATAATCATATCCCTAGTAGAATTACTATAATATTTACAATTAATAGTTCGAGTTATCACTCTATTATAGATTTTTATTCTATTTTCGAGATATTCTTTACTCTCGATTAAAACAGGGTTATTTTTAGATTTTTTAAAAAACATAATTACCTAGTTTCAATAAAGGATTTTAGAATCCCTAATGCTGCGGAAGGAGTTTTTGGAAGGAATTGGAAATCCGATCCAAGTGTTATAACTTGATTACTATTAATAGCATCAATTATAGTCGTCCGATAATCAGGAATGATATCAATGAGGTCCTCAATCATACCAAGATATCCTATAAATTGCATTGGTGATATTAATAATTTATCAGTAACATTATCCCAATACGATTTAATAACATCTTTACTACAACCGAGTTTAGTAAATTGATTACTGATATTGTCACCAAACAATTTATATTGCTCACTAACAGTTTCAAGTCTGTAATCATGAACAATATTAGCACGATTCATACAGTTTTTGAAATTTCCTGTAATTTTAGATGTGTTAAACGCATTATTGGATGCTAATAGTCTTTCAAATTCTGTTGTGAAAGATTTATCTTCATTCCAATACCCCTCAATGTAATATTGTTTACCTTCACTCAACCATTCTTTTTTGGTTAAATTAACCAAACATTTAGGTAAAGGGAAAGATCTGTCAACGGTCTCAAACTCAGTAGTATTATCATCTGAAGTTGCGAGTTTGAAGAACATACCACCAAACATTGTTTGTGTTGTACCGTTCATTAATCTAACTTTACAATCTTTTCCTCCAGTACCATTACGGTACCAACTAACTCCAACGGACATCATTGTCCGTAACCATGATCGTCTTTTACTCCCTTTAAATTTCGATTCATAGGCAATAATGATGTCAGTGATAAGTTGATTCGAGAACGTAACATAATTCATAAATCCTCCATAATTAATACAATCGTATTAATTATTCATTGTGAAATGGTTAATTGTTTTTGTTAAGATACTCTACTTTTTTAATCATGTAAATACTCTCACGAGTTATTACATTTTTATAAGTTTCGATACACTCTTCAATAGTTGGGAATATGATCCACATACTATTAAATCCATCAATTTGGACGACAAACCTCAGATATTTATAATAATCGAACGGGTCAATAACTTCGATAAGAAGTTGACCACTAGTTCTATTATACAAATTTCTAGTATAATCCAATATACTTATTTGATGGAAATTCTCTAACTCATCTGATTGGTGCAATTTAATTTGAGCACCACTCTCAAGTAAACCATTGACAAACGTGTCAAACGATAAACTTAATACACTATTCATGATACACCTCCTGTTAATTATTATATTGATGAAATACAGTCATACTTCATCAGTATAATATATGTATACATAAATCATGTTAATACAAAATAAAAACCCAACCGTGGAATTAACCACGGTTGGGCTTAAATTAAAGGAGGATGTGTTCACCATTACAATCTTAACCATTGTATAGGAAGATCATAATCTCGGAGGTTTATGTGTGTTATGATGGATGAAAAATACAACACATAAAAGTGAAATACATCTCGTTTAATATAGGCGAATAATCTATATAGTTTCTTTTCGTCATTCCTATTATTTTGCAGGAGTTTTTTACTATACGACTCGATTCGGCTACCTACATTAATGTTCTTATTCTATTGGTTCAACTTCATCGAATATCATTTCATATACCATTTCTGGCTTATTAATAATTTCTCTAGCTGACACCTTACCTTTATCACCAGTCTTCTGATTCGCATATGATGGACTCATATCAGAAGTATTGGCAGTTTCAGATATAGAATTAACAGATAATGATTTTTCAAGATTTATATCATCTGTTAAAAAGAACCTTTTAATCAGTTGATGTGCAAAATATTCAACTTGAGTTCTCTCATACCTACACTTACCTTTCTTAAAACCTAGATAAGTATCTCCAGTAAATATAGAAACTTCTGGCACTATGTATAATGAGAAATCAATTGGATCTTCTACACCATTGGCTTCTACAAGATGTTGTCTACCTAAAGATTTAGCTTTATCAACACCACCACGATCACCAATTTCAGTCAAAACCTTTTCACCTTCACGATTAGTATGATGAGCTGTAACTAAAACCATTTCAGGCCTCATTGCAACTATTTCATGAAGATCTGTCGCTATATGAATCATTTTGATACGAGGATCTGAATCACCAAGATCGTCTCTCATAATTCTCATATAGTCTAATACACACGCTATAACTAGAATTCCACGAGATTCCATCTCATCTAATTTATATTCTAAATCAGCCGGACTGAATCTATTTGCCTTACCATAGATCATACAAATATCTATAATTGAATCAGTTTTATAAACTGATTCTTTCCAAAGATTTTCTGCGCTCTCATATGATGGCGTTTCATTCATGTTTTTACTTACATACATAGAGAATAATCTCTCAGTATTTTCATCCCATGTATTCTCTAATGAAACTACAACAATAGTTGGACGTTTTCCAGTTTCTTTAAACTTTTCAATATACATTGCACTATTGTATAATTGTATCCATTTTGCGAAATATAACAGTAATCCTGTTTTAAATGAATTGATTGGAGCATTTATCACATACATTTTACCTGTAAGTAATCCGCCCTCTCTACTTAACATATCATTTAATTTTTTAATACCTAATTTTAAAGATCTTGTCTCCCTTTTAGATAATTCATAAACAGTTCTTAAATGTTTATTTAAAAAATCAGGATCACTTATCGATATAGGTTCACTTGTAGATAAACTATCACTACTTAAAGTTTTATGCAGTTTCATATGTAATTCAGCAACTTCTTTTTCAAAGTCATGGACCACATTTTGAATACCGCCCATACTTCCTGATTCAATATGGGTGAATTTATCAATTATACTATCTTTATAATTGAGTAAAAACCCAACTTTAGAATAAGTTGATACAACGTTCATCACGTATATAACATCTTGTTCTTGAGTAGCTACACTACCTAATATAATCGGACCAATCAACCCAGACAAATATTCTTCACTATCAGAATTAGATATACTTGTTTCTATTAAAGTCATAATAAGATTATTATCTTTAACATCATCAAGTTTACAATTAATAGTAATTTCCAATGCTTTATACATTGAATATATTTCTGGATCTTTTGAGAATGATCCAATATCGATCATTTTTAAAAGTGAACCCGTTTTAGTTAAATTTGATTTATCAAGTTTACCATGAGTTACAACTTTTAATAATGCTAATAGAAATCGACTATTCATTACAGCAGGTAGCTTTAATGTTTTCTTTTTCTTTTTATTAATAATCACTTAAATTTCACCTTTAAAACTAGTAAAATTTCTTCATAACCTTATTAGTAAACGCAATGCCAACAGCATTAATAACTGGCTTTGCAAATTTTGGAGATACGATACTATTTTTCTCAAAGAATCCTTTAATGAAATCTTCAACAATTCCAATAATCTTAGGATTTTCATGAAAACTACATACAAGAATACCAACACTAATATTACCTTTATAATTCTTAATAAGTGGGAATTTTGATTCTTTCTTACTAAGAATAATATCTCTGGAATTATACTGTGGGAGTGTTACGTTCTCAGTTTTCTTAACAAACTGAACAACGTTCATTTCAGAAATGAGTAGTTTTTCATTAAATACAACCTCATCATGTGTAATACCTGCTGGACCATTACATACAACAAATTCACAACCGTAATGAAGTTCCATCTTATCAAAAATAGTATTAATCTCAATATTTGTAGGAACGTGAGTTCTAACAAGGATATTTGAGACATTCATATTAGGTTTCTGATAATTTGCAACCATATAGTTACTATATGTGTCAGGATTATATACTGGATTGATAATTGCTATAAACTTTGCATTTATACAATATTCTTCACCAGAAATATTATTCTTAGCACATATTTCATTATAAGCCTTAGTGATAACACTCAAGCTTGAATTAACCATTTCAATATTACTTTTAATATATGGAACATCAATATTCAACCAATTGATGATCTCAACGTTTCTAACCTGAGATTTACCTGTATGCTTGATGAACTTATAACCATATCCTTCAGGATCTCCAAGAGTAATATCATTAGCCTTATCAAAATACTTAGCATTATCTGCTAAAGCTGCTGTTTCGATATAAGCTATATCTGAATTACTGAGAAGTTGAACATTCATGATAACTCTAACATAAACGTCAATAGCTTTAATCATATCTGTAGATACGACTGAAGTTGATGCATCTTCCTCTGTAAGAAGAAATTTGATACGGTTAGTGTTGTTCTGGAATCTTGGGGAGATACCATTTGATTTTTTAAACATCTCATAGAACTTAGAAATATTAAAAGGCATAACCATCCTCCTGGATGAAAATTGTAAATGAAACTATTCAATCAATAGATTGTTTAGCTGGTTATATATTAATATCAAACCATTATATGTATATTAATAATCATTTCGATTATTCTGCAACTATTGAATATAACCTTTACCGATCGATATTGACGCCCTGGAACCCTTACTGGCTGGGCCTCTAAAAACGTGAAATCGTCATAAATCGATTATTAACACGAAAACGGGCTACCCCTCGTATAATTGAAAATTACTGCTACAGGCAACTAAGCCTGTAACTTATATTATATAAAATATCTTCTGCCAGTAAAATACATATCTCTTAAAATCTCCTGGGTAATAGTTTAACTAAGCCTTTCGCTAGTTCCCCCGAAAATACCCCTATAAAAATATCCCTCTTTTCTTACAAATACTATAAAGATGCACCTTCCTTCTTTTCTCTTCCTCCTTGGTGGTTCTTAGTAATTATTCCTCTTTGTTATTTTATTTGTATTCTACTTCCAAGTTACTTCCTCCCTCCCTCCCGTCTGAACTCCGGTCGGTAGGAAGTACTTGGTTGGTTAGTTGTTATTACCTCCTGTAGTCCCTACTCCGGTAGGGCCTCCAAGGAGGTGTTCTTATCTCACTAAAAATATATTTCAATAATGATGGTTTTTATTGATATTTTACACTAAATATGCAACTAAACACTATAATGATGCAAAACTTGATAATAGAAAGGAGAATTATTATGATTAAACAATTAATAAAATCATATAAAGTAGAATTAAATCCTACTAATATACAACGTACTATTATTAATAATAATATTAATGGTTCTCGTTTTGTTTATAATTGGTGTTTAGAGAAGTTTAAATCAGATTATGAAAACGGAGTCAAGGATTATAGTAAATATGGTTATATTAATAATTTAACTATGTTAAAGAATATTGATCCTAATTTATCTTGGTTAAAAGATGTATCTAGTGTAAATATTCAACAATCTATTATAGATTTTGACTCTAGTGTCCAAGGTTTCTTTAAAAAGACTTCTAAATATCCACAATTTAAATCTAGAAGAACTACTAAACAATCCTATCGTGAGCAGAACAATAAAGATCATTCAATAAGAACTCAAGGTCGTAAAATATGGATACCTATAGTAGGTTGGGTAAAGATTAAAGGTAAACCTGAAAAGTATTTACCGTCTAATCAAATCATTAAACGTATTACTATTTCTAGAGATGTTGATAAGTTCTTTGTTTCAATACTATATAATGATGTTAAATTATTCGATGATCAAATAGAGAAATATAGAATAGTTAGACCTTTAGGAATAGATCTTGGTATTAAATCTCTAGCCGTAATAGCCCATAATCATAAAAATAATATTACAGTTATACCAAACCATAATACAACTAAAAATTATGAATCAAAACTCAAAAAAGAAAATAAATCACTATCTCGAAAGAAATTAGGAAGTAATAATTGGAATAAACAAAAGACTAAATTAGGTAAGTTACATCGAAAAATAAGAAATGTCCGTAAAGATTACACTCATAAATTCACATTTGATATAACCACGAGAACCAAGGGTTGTATAATAATGATGGAAGATTTGAGTACTTGTAATATGATGAGAAATAAGAGGTTATCAAAAGCTCTTCAAAATGCATCATTCGGCGAGATTTACCGACAAATGGATTATAAGTCTAATTGGAATAATTCTAGAGTTGATCTCATACCAAGAAATTACCCATCTACTAAGAAATGTAGTTGTTGTGGTAGTATTAAGGTTATGAGATTAAGTGATAGAATTTATAAGTGTAATAATGAGAAGTGTAGACTCAATATCACTCCAATAGATAGAGATGTTAATGCCGCTATTAATATTAAGGACTATTATTATTTTAAGAATCCATATATTGATTTTGAGAAATACAAAAGCTTGGCGTAAGCCTATATTAGTTTTTTAATATAAGTGATGTCATTAGATATTATTAGTATTAAATTAGAGTAAAAAGTGGATTGTTCCACATCGCATAATGATGCAATTTTACCAGAAAAGAGGATGAAAAATGGAAAAAGAAGATAAAAAGCTTCCAGCACTCCAACAGATCTATAAGAGTTTAAAGATTCGTAAGTTTAAGAATTCTCATGGATTTACTGAAGGTTTGAAACCTATAAATACTACTACAGTTGGTATTGTATTTCCTTTTGAGCGTGATATTAAAAGCATATGTGATGGTGTAAAAACTGTATTTGGATATAAATATTATTCAAAGGTATTTGCTTATTGGCAGCCTAAACGTGCTAGAATTAAAGAAATGATATTCTCACGAATGGTTAAAGTGTTTGTAAATGAAAATGAAGATGATATTTCTAATGAATTGAGTGATTTGAGATTAGGTAAAATTACATTCTATAGAAATATATTCAGAAATTATATATTTGATTATTCTCCTATATTAAATCTATTGATGCCTAAATTTGATGATTTTTTAATATGGAATAATTCAAGGGCTAATGATAATAACCATCGTAATGAAAAATTTATATATGAGTGGTTAAAATATGTAATTGTTGATAGTAATTTTAATGGAGAAGTTATTCAGAGTGATTTGATGGCTATGGGTGGAGCAATATCTACAACTCATGATAATATAGTTATAGGTATTAAAGTTCCTAATATGAATATGGCTGAAAATAAGTACTTAGATCCTTCTGTAATAGTTCCTAAAATTATTAAAAGTAATATGAAAGATTATATTCCTATTTATATTTTGAGAGCTATAACTGCTGGTGAAATGGGTTATAGAGAAGAGACTGATCTTATAGAATTATATGAACTTATTAAAGATACATCTATAGTTTTTTATAATGATCGTGGTGTAGGTTTCATATTCAATTCATCAGATGATACTGAGGTTAAAAAGGCTAAACCTTCAACTATAGTATCTATTATGAAACGCTTAGCTAATATTATGGTTTCACAGAATGATTCATCTACTCCAGATATAGATGATTCTGAGATAGAAAATGATGATGATAGTGTAGTTGTTGGTGATATTGAAGCTATAGAAGATCCAGAGTTTGATGAAGCTTTAGCTTTGTTAACTGAATCTAAAGCTGCTAAAGATGGTGAGAATGAATTAAGTAAAAAATTTGATGCATTAAAATACTTGAAAGATGAGGAAACTGATGACATTAACAAAATCGTGGAATCTGATGACGATAATCCAACTGATCTCAGTAGCGATGATGATAGTGGTGATGATGACATTGTTGGAGATGATGAACTTGATATTGACGACGATATCGAAGATAACGAAACTCTCGAAGAAACTGATATCGATGATAAAAAAGAAGATATCAATGATTTAGATATCAAAGAAATCATTAAAACTGTTAATGCTGCAAATAAACCAAAACTTACACCAGCACAACAACGACGTTTAGCTATAAATAAAACTAAATATAAAAGTTTAATTGTAGATGGTCGAACTGTTGAAGAAATTATAAATGATACTAAAGTTTCTAATATTGATAAAGTTATACCTACTGTTGACGTTAGAGATAAGTCTGTAAGAGGTTCAACTTTAGTTGATTTTGAAAAATCATATATTAATAAAACTATGGAATTTGATATAATAAACGCAGTAAAATCTTTTAGTAATGATGATAAAAGTGTTAAACTACATTTAACAGATATTAAAAAAGAAGATACGTCTGATCAATTAACTTATAAATATACTTATACTTTTAGTTTAGAAGATGAAAGATTTAAAAAGCATACTATTAGGGTTGATATACCTAAGATAGATAGTGATGGATTTTTAACTCTTGGTGGTAATAAGAAGATTCTTAAGAAACAATTAACACTGTTACCTATTGTTAAGCTTAAACCTGATAAGGTGATGATATCATCCAATTATAATAAATGTTTCATATATAGGCATGGTACTGTCTTGACAAGAAATATATCTATTATAAATAAATTACTAAAGGGTGATTTGGCTAACATTAAAGGTTTAACATTGTATAATGGTGATAATTCTAAAGAAAATTCACATATTATAACTAATATCGAATATGATATATTATCTTCAAAATATCATAAAATTGTTATAGGTGTAACTAATGGATATAAGACTGAATACATTTTCAATCAAAAAGAATTAAGATCTCTTATAGTTAGTAGTGGATTTAAATATGATTTTAAAGCTAATATATTACCTATAGGTATAAATTGGAGAGATAAATCTGTTATAGATATTAATCTTTTAAAACCTGATGGTGATATTTGCGATCATATTTTTAAATCTATAGATGATTATAAATTAATCCCAAATATATATGAATTAATTGATAGTTCTAGTGTAGCTAAACGTAGAATGTATACACGAATCGAACTTCAGAGTAGAGATTATGCCCTTGTAAGTGTATTAGGATCTTTATTTACACTCACTAAGATAATAAATACTGAAAAGATGAATGTTGAATTTTCAGAACGTCGTATAATTGGTGATAAACGAGTTAGTGTTAAATTTGCAGATGGTTATTTATATTACAATGATAATAATACATCTACATCTTTATTATTAAATGGTTTAGCTTATATGAGTTGTGAGAATTATAATCTAAGTGAATTTGATACTGAGAAACCTTATATAGATTATTT
>Ga0114951_10002533_pt1 | contig 20533 bp, 16 predicted proteins | sample AM7aDNAmetaG_FD_88677 | JGI IMG/M metagenome (GOLD analysis project Ga0114951, IMG submission 88677) | Freshwater microbial communities from Finland to study Microbial Dark Matter (Phase II) - AM7a DNA metaG | ecosystem: Environmental > Aquatic > Freshwater > Lake | place: Finland: Lake Alinen... | reverse complement strand
TCCCAACAATGACGCCTCCGTCCGACGGAATTCCCACTGGCAACAAACCAACAACAACCGCCGGAAGTCGCCCTCCCCCCTCCCCCCCCCCCCCCCCCCCTCCCCCCCCGGCGCCCCCGACAGGGGGCGCGGCCCCCCCGCCGCGGCGGCGGGGGGGGGGGGGGGGGGGGGGGGGGCAGACCACTTTGTTAGACTGTCCCACAGGCCCTAATCGCGATCATCCGTACGCCGCCGCTCCGAACCGATCTCGCCCGGCGCCTCAACTCCCCCACAGCCACCTCCATCCTATGCCCTTGCCTGCACGCCTATTAACGTTTGCGCCGCGACCGCACCGACGGAGCGCGTCTCGGAGAACGCGAAGTCGCCGCGCCCGAACACGCGCACGCAGGCGTCCACGACGGCGGGGTCGAAAAGCCGCCCGCGATGGCGCGTGATCTCCTCGAGCGCCGCGCCCACGCCAAGGGCCGGGCGGTAGGGCCTGTCCGATGCCATGGCCTCCACCACATCGGCGACGCAAAGGACGCGCGCCTCCGGAAGGATGTCGTCGCCGCTCAGTCCCAGAGGGTACCCGGAGCCGTCCAGCTTCTCGTGGTGCTGACGCACGATGCGTGCCACCGGCCAGGGGAAGGCGATGCCCTTGAGGATCTGGTAGCCGGCCTCGGCGTGCTGCTTCACAAGCGCGAGCTCTCCCTCGCTCAGTCGTCCCGGTCTGCACAGGATCTCAATGGGCACCTGGATCTTGCCCACGTCGTGAACCTCGGCGGCGACGCACAGGCCGCGCGGCTTGTCGCCGTTCATGCCCAGCTCCCCGGCGATGGCGCGCGCCAGCGCCGCGACCCGCTGCTGGTGACCCAGCGTGTATGGGTCGCGGCTCTCAACGGCCGCCGACAGTGCCTGGACGGTGGCGTCCAGAGCCGTTTCCAGTCGCGCGCCGCTGCTGCGCAGCTCCTCCTCCACGCGACGCTGCTCGGTGACGTCGCGCACCACGAGGACGTGCGCCACCGCCTGCCGGCGTGCGTCCACCACCGGCGACAGCTGCAGATCGAAGGTGGAGGCGGAGGCGTCCGTCCACGAGCCCTTCGCGCGCTCCGTGACGCCGGCGGCAGCGGTCGTGCGCGCGTGAAGGGCCTGCGGCCACACGCGCGCCAGCGTCCCGGACAGAGCTTCGGGGGCGAGGCGCTTTTCGAACTCCTTCCCCGCGGGATTGCTGTAGAGCACGTGGGCTTCGGCGTCGAGGACCAGCACTGCGTCAACCAAGCTGTCCAGAATGGTCGCGCGCGACACGGTGAGCACGTCGGCGGCTCGGAGACGGGAGAAACCGACCGCGAGAAGCAGCGCCGCGATGCAGAAGCCCACGGCGACGAAGTCGATGCCGGCCACGGGCGTCACCCCGCCCAGGTACATGGCATCGGCGAGCCACGGGATCGACACCGCGACGAGCAGAGCGACCGCCTGGCCACGATACAGGCTCCACGAGCGCCAGAAGAGCTGGAGCAGCAACACCGTGCCCGCGGCGAGCAGCGCGTACGAGTACACGATGTTCGCCCAGAAGGCCGGCCCGAACGCCAGGTCAGCCTCCAGAAAGGCGTCGCCGGGCACCAGAGACATGCCGCGCCAATACAGATGATGAGATTCGTTGCTGAAGGCCAGCCCGAGGCTGATGAGGGGGACCACGGCCAGCAACACGAGCGCCGTCCGCGTCAGATAGCGACCCCGTCCCGTGTATTGCAAGGCGAACACGACCCACAGTGTCGGGATCGCCACTGTTCCGACGGTGAGCAGCTTCTCGAATTCCGCCTTCGCCGCCAGAGACGTGGTGGCGAACTCCAGACCGTAGGCGCCCGAGTTCAGGGCGCAGGCGAAGAGCAGCAGCGCCAGCACGCGGGCCCCGGGAGCGCGCAAGCGCACCCACACGAACACACCGGCGGCGGCGGTGACCACGCACATCCCGAGGAGCAGCGCGAAGTTGACTGTTGCCAGATGAGACATCTCACAAGGGTATCGGCCGCGCCGGCGCTTAACTGGAATCGCGCGGCGCGGCGCAACCGTCGCGCTCCCCCGGGCCGCGGACCGGCGGAACGGCGCGGCCTCGCCCCGTCAGACGGAGGCAGCCTCAGCCAGAGGGAGCGTGAAGAAGAAGGTCGCGCCCTTCTCGACCTCCGCCTCGGCCCACACGCGGCCGCCGTGCCTGAGAACGAGCCTCTGCACCGTAGCCAGGCCGATGCCGTCGCCCTCGAAGTCACGGGCGGCGTGGAAACGCTGAAAGGCGCCGAAGAGCTGCTTGGCATAGCTCATGTTGAAACCGGCACCGTCGTCGCGGACGAAGAACGCGCGCTCCTTGCCACCCGCGCCATCGCCGCTTCTGCCGGCCTCGGTGACGCCGACCTCGATGCGCGCCTGGTCGTGCTTGCTCGTGAACTTCCAGGCGTTGTCCAGGAGCTGCACAAGAACGAGGCGCAGCAGCGCGAGGTCGGCCTCGGCCGTCATGCCGGGCGCGATGACCAGCTCGACGCGCCGCTCCGGCTGCGCGACGCGCAGCTCCTCGGCAACTTCGTGCGCCGTAGCGCTCACGTCGACGGTGCCGCGCAGCAGAGGGCGCCGCGACACCTTGGAGAGCCCCATGAGGTCGTCGATCATCCGGGCCATGCGCTGGGCGGCGGCGCGCACCCTCTCGAGATACCGCAGCTCGTCGGGCGTCAGGCGCTCCGCGGCATCCTCGACGAGTATCTTGCTGAAGCCGTCGATGGCCCGCAGCGGCGCGCGCAGGTCGTGGGCGGCCGAGTACGCGAAGGTCTCGAGCTCGCGGTTGAAGGCGTCGCGCTGGGCGGTGCGCGTAACCACGCGCTCCTCGAGCTCGGCGTGGAGGCGGCGGACCTCGTCCTCGGCCTGCTTGCGCTCGGTGATGTCGTGAAGGATGGAGAAGAGCAGGGTCCGCCCGCCGGTCTCGAAGGGGCCGCTGTTCACTTCGACGTCGCGCACCTCGCCCGACGCCAGCCTGTGCCGAAAGACGAAGTCCGTCACCTGTTCTCCCGCAGTCCGCGCCATCTCCGCGCGCACCTCTGCCGCCGGCCCGGCGTTGATATCTGTGATCTTGAGCGCGAGCAGCTCGTCGCGGCTATAGCCGTAGAACTGCCACGCCGCCGGGTTGGCGTCCACGATCTCGGCCGTCACGGGGTCGATGACCATCTTGATGGCGCGGTTCTTCTCGAACATCGCGCGGTACCGCTCCTCGCTCTCGCGCAGCGCCTCCTCCGCCCGCCGGCGCTCGGTCTGGTCGACGATGGTGCTGAGGAAGTGCTGCCGGCCCTGGCTCTCGATGACCTCCCCGGTGAAGAGGCCGTCGAGAACGGTGCCGTCGCTGCGCCTGACCTGGACCTCGCGCTCGCCGACCTGCCAGCCTGCCTGCAGATCCTCGGCCACGGCGAGCTGCCGGTCGGGCTGGACGATGAGCCCCAGATCCTCGACGGTGCGGCCGATGACCTCCTCTCGCGAGTAGCCGAGCGCGGCGAGGAAAGCGTCGTTGACGTCGGTGAACGTGTGATCCGCCACGGTGCTCACGGCCATCAAGGCCGGGCTCCCGTGGAACAGCTGCTGGAACTTCTGCAGCGCCTCCTGCTCAGCGCTGAGGTCCCTACAGATGCCGAAGATGCAGGCCTCGCCGTCCCACTCGCCGAACCAGACGCGGGTCTCGGCGGGTATCAGCCCCCCGGACTTGGTCTGCAGCGGCAGGGGGCAGCTTTCGCGCTCGCCGCGGAACATCGCGGCGAAGATCGCCTCGGCCTCGGCGCGCCTGTCGGTCGGGTTGAGGTCGAGGAGACGCATCTCCGCGAGCGCGGCGGCGCCGTAGCCCAGCTTGGACGAAAGGGCCGGGTTGGCGTAGACGATGCGGCCGTCGGGAGTGCCGACCACGATGATGTCGTCCATGGCGTCGAAGAAGGCGCGGAAGTTGGCTTCGCTCTCGCGCAGCGCAGCCTCCGACGCCTTGCGCTCTGTGACGTCCATGATGCTGCCGACAACGCCCACCACTGCGCCGTCGTCGAGGACGGGGCGGCCGCTGGCATGCAGCCACTTGTGTGCGCCCTTGGCGTCGTCGAACGGAAGCTCGAGGTCGTAGGGCTCGCCCGTGTCGACGGCACGCCGGAACGCCTCGGTGAGGACCGGCCGGCTCTCCGCCGCGCAGAAGGCGATGATCCGCGCGACATTGCTCGTGTCAAAGTCGCGCCCCACCCCGTAGATGCTATAGACCTCGTCGGTCCACGTCACGTGGCCGCTCTCGACCTCGTACTCCCAGCCGCCCACGTGGCCGATCTCCCCGGCGCGGTCCAGCAGGTCCTTTGCACGACCGAGCTGCCCTTCGAGGCGTTTGCGCTCGGTGATGTCCTGTATCTGCACCAGGTATCCGGCGAGCACTTCGCTCACAGGCGCGATGAGCACGTCCAGCCAAATGACCCCCGTGCGAGACGTGCGGTACAGGCTGAGCGCCCTGACCTTCTCGAAGTTGAAGGGACCCTCGTAGCGCACCGTTTCGTCGCGTCTCAGCTGGGCCTTGTGCTCGTCCGACAGATTGGGGTCGGCGAAGAGATTGAAGTCGCGTAGCTCCTCCACGTTGTCAACGCCGAACATCTCGAGGCAGGCCGGATTGACGCCCACCAGTACGCCCGCCGCATCGTAGACCTCGATGGCAATGGGCGACTGCTCAAAGAGGTCACGGTACCGCTCCTCGCTCTCGCGCAGCGCCTCCTCCGCGCCCTCGCGTTCCGTGACGTCGATGAACGTCCCGACGACGCCCTCGAGCTCGCCGGCGGCGTCGAAGAGCGGCGTGGCGCTGACGGTGATCCAGGAGACCGCGCCGTCCGGCCGCACGACGCCCATGACGACGTCGCTTATCGCGCGCTTCTCGGCCAGGGCGCGGGCGCCGGCCATCTCCGCCGCCGGCAGCGGCGTGCCGTCGGGGCGCAGCAGCTTCCACCGCGCACTTTCGAAGCCACGCCCGTCGATCTCGGAATACGCGAGCCCCAGGATGCGCTCCGCCGTGGGGTTGGCGCTGACGATGCACCCGTCCTTGTCGCTCAGGACGATGCCGGCGGCCACCGTCTCGAACACGCGCCGCAGGCGCGCCTCGCTCTCGCGCGGCGACACGTCCGCGGGAGCCGGCACGGGGGTGCGTGAATCGCCGTCAGCGGCTGCCGGCTCAGACTCATGCCTTGCGGTCGTCATCCCTGCATTCCTGTCAGTCGCGCGCACGAGGAGACGCGAAAGGATACACCCAGCCGGGCGACGGGCGAACCCGGCGCCCCATGAGGCGTGGGCAGCCGCGACACGCCGCAGGCCTTCGAGCCGCCGGAGGCACGTGAGCGCACGCACGCGAGCGGAGGCACGGGCGCGGACGACGTCAGCAGATCCGCGGCAGCAGCTCCCCCACCGGCATGTCGAGCACGCGGCGCGTGCCGAACGGCGTGCGCAGGGCGACGCGACCGGGGTGCGCGGCGGTGACGAAGCCGATGCGCCGCGCCTCGCGTCCGTACTGCGTCTTCTGGACGGCGGCGACCACCGCGTCGGCCGCCTCCGGCGCCACGACCAGCACCATCTTGCCCTCGTTGGCCAAGGTCAGCGGATCGTAGCCGAGCAGGTCGCAGACGGAGCGCACGGCCGGCGAGACGGGGATCGCGTCTTCTTCGATCTCGATCCCCAGGCCGGCCTCCTCGGCGAGCTCCGCCAGCACCGTGGTGAGGCCGCCGCGCGTGGGGTCGCGCAGGAAGCGCAGGGCCTCTTCCCCGCCGCCTGCCCGGCGCGCCGCGCCGACGGCGGCCTCGACGAGACCCCAGAGCGGCGCGCAGTCGCTGCGCACGTCGGCGCTGAAGGCGAACTGCCCGCGCGCCGCCAGGATGGCGACGGCGTGGTCGCCGACGCCGCCGCTGAGGATCACGGCGTCGCCGGCGCGCACCGCCGCCGCACCGAGCTCGTGCGCGACGACGATCTCTCCGACGCCCGTCGTGGTGATGAAGAGCCCGTCGGCGGCGCCGCGCTCCACCACCTTGGTGTCGCCGGTGACGATCGGCACGTCGGCCTCGCGGGCGGTGGCGGCGGCGCTGGCGCAGAGGTCGCGCAGATCGGCGAGCGCGAACCCTTCTTCGATGATGAAGGCGGCGGCCAGCGCCAGCGGCCGCGCCGCCGCCGTCGCCAGGTCGTTGACCGTGCCGGCCACCGAGAGGCGGCCGATGTCGCCGCCGGGGAAGTGCAGGGGCTGCACCACGTGGCTGTCGGTGGTGAAGGCGATGCGGCCCTGCGGCGACAGCGCCGCGGCATCGTCGAGGCGTTCCAGCACGGGGTTGGCGAACGCCTTCACGAAGACGCCCTTCACCAGGTCGCGGTACAGCTTGCCGCCACTGCCGTGGCCGAGGAGGACGCGCTCGCCGGAGGTGCCGGGGCCGGAGCCTCCGCCAGTGAGCGGCGCCCCGGCGGTGACCCGGTCGCCGGCCGGCCTGCGGCGGCTAGTCATCGACCCCCCGATACCTGTAGCGCGCCGCGCAGGCGCCCTCGCTGCTGACCATGCAGGCGCCCACCGGATCCTCGGGGGTGCAGCGCCCGCCGAAGAGCGCGCAGGCGGCCGGGTCGGTGACGCCGCGCAGGACCTCGCCGCAGCGGCAGCCGGCCGGCTCTAGCGGCGGCTCGAGGTCGAGCGGAAAGCGCAGGGCCGCGTCAGCATCGGCGTACTCGGGGCGCAGCGCCAGCCCCGAGCCGGGGATGATGCCGAGGCCGCGCCAGTCGGCGTCGCTGGGCGCGAACACCTGCTCCAGCAGCCGCTGAGCGACCACGTTGCCCTCGGGGCGCACGGCGCGGCCGTACTCGATCTCGATGGCCGGCCGCGTCTGCCGCACGAGGCGCAGCAGCGCCTGCAGCACGTCGTGCGGCTCGAAGCCGGCCACCACGCCGGCCACGCCGTAGTCGCGGGCCAGAAACTCGTAGCAAGCCGTGCCGGTGATGACGCTCACGTGGCCGGGCAGCAGGAAGCCGCTGATCGGCGTTTCCCCCAGGTCCAGCAGTGCCTTGAGCGGTGGCGGCATCGTCTTGTGCATGCTGAGCACCAAGAAGTTCGCGAGGCCTCGGGCGCGGGACTCAAGCAGCGACGCGGCGATGGTCGGCGCCGTGGTCTCGAAGCCGATGCCGGCGAACACGACCTGCCGGTCGGGCTCGTCGGCGGCGATCTGCACGGCGTCGCGGGCCGAGTACACGACGCGCACGTCGGCGCCGGCGGCGCGCTCCGCCGCCAGCGTGGTGCGCGACGCCGGCACGCGGATGAGGTCGCCGAAGGTCGCGAGGGTCACGTCGGGAAGGCGCGCGAGCGCGACCACCCGGTCGAGGTCGGCGATCGCCGTCACGCAGACGGGGCAGCCGGGGCCGCTGACCAGGCGCATGCCTTCGGGCAGCAGCTCGCGCAGCCCGTAGCGCGCGATCGCCATGGTGTGCGTGCCGCAGACCTCCATGAACGTGATCTCCGAAGGCGCCTCGGCGCGCAGAGCGGCCGCGAGGCGCCGCAGCTCCTCAGCCGGCGTCATCGGCCGCGATGGCGTCATCGGCCGTGACGGCGTCATCGGCCGCGAAGGCGCCGATCTCGCGAAGCAGCTCGAGGGTCCCGGTGGCCTCGACCTCGTCGAGCACGCTGAGAGCGAAGCCGGCGTGCACGAGCACGTAGTCGCCCACCTTGGCGTCGGGCACGAGCATGAGGCTGGCGCGCTGCTCGAGGCCGGCGCTGGCGATGGTCGCCAGGGCGCCGTCGACGGCGGTGATGCGCATGGGAAGGGCGAGGCACATGTGCGAATCCTGAGATCGGGCGGCGCTAGCCGAGGTCGCCGCGGTGTTTGAGGGCAGTATAGCCCGCGACCGCGGCCTGCCCCAGCGCCACGCCGCCGTCGTTCACCGGGACGAGGCCGGCGGCGAGCACGTCGAAGCCGTCGGCGGCCAGCACTGCGTCGCACTCGTCGGCGAGCAGGCGGTTCTGGAAGACGCCGCCGGCCATGGCGACCGCTGCGAGGCCGGTTGCGGCGCGCACCCGGCGGCAGACGTCGAGCACGAAGGCTGCCACAGTGGCATGCAGGCGGGCGCCGACGGCGCCGGGCGGGGCGCCGGCCTCGAGGTCGTCGAGCACGGCGGCAAGCAGCGGCGCAAGGCGCACGACGGCCGACGCCGGGCCGGCGTCGCCCCCGGGGCCGCCCCCGGCCTCTCCCCCGTGCGCGGCGTGCGCCGCGACCCACGCGGCGGCCCCGCGCCGCGGCGCCGCCGCGGCGGCCGCCGCGTCGCCGTCGAGGACGTAGGCGTAGGGCCGTGCGGTCGCGCCTGCGACCTCGCGAGCTGAGGCCATCATCTCCAGCTCGATCGCCGCCTGGCCCTCGTAGGTGATCTCGTGGCGCACGCCGGCCAGCGCGGCGACGGCGTCGAACAGCCGCCCGCAGCTCGTCGTCAGCGGCGTGTTGATGCCGGCGTCGATCTGGCGGCGGACGACGGCGAAGTCCTCGTCGGCAAGGACGGGCTCGGGAGCGAGAGCGCGGCTGCGCAGCAGCCGCGCTGCCCGCCCGAGCCCGTCCTCGCCGAGCAGCGCGTAGCTCCAGCCGAGCGCGGTGCGCCACGGCTTTTCGATGGCGGCCGCGCCGCCCGGCAGCGGCAGCTCCTCCAGATGCGCCACGCGGCGATAGCCGAGCAGGTCGCAGACCAGCACCTCGCCGCCCCACAGGCGGCCGTCGTCGCCGTAACCCAAACCGTCCATGCTGACGCCGATCACGGCGTCCTCGCGGCCACACTCGACGAGGCGCGCGGCGATGTGCGCGTGGTGATGCTGCACCGCGACCTTGTCCGGCTGCGGCAGCGCGAGTGCGAACTTGGTGGCCAGATACTCGGGATGCAGGTCGTAGCCGATCACCTCGGGCGCGAGGCGGAACATCTTCTCGTACACGGCGACGCTGGTCTCGTAGTGCTCCAGCGTCTCCAGGTTCTCGAGGTCGCCGATGTGCTGGCTGAGAAAGGCGTTGGCGTCCCGCGTCAGGCAGAAGGTGTTCTTCAGCTCGGCGCCGCAGGCGAGCGTCTGCGGAAGCGGCCGCGGCAGGGCCACCGGGAACGGGGCGTAGCCCCGTGAGCGGCGCAGCAGCCGCGGCCGCCCGCCGCGCACGAGCGCGACGGAGTCGTCGTAGCGCACGGCGATCTCGCGGTCGTGCACCAGGTAGGCGTCGGCGATGGGCGCCAGCCGCTCGATCTCCTCCCAGCCCTTCACGATGGGCTCCTCGGCAAGGTTGCCGCTGGTCATGACGAGCGGCCGCCCGGCCTCTGCCAGCAGCAGGATGTGCAGCGGCGTGTACGGGAGCATCGCGCCGAGGTACCGCTGACCGATCGCGACCTCGGGGGTGATGGCGGCCGGCCCGCCTTCGGCGGCCGGCGCGGCTTCGGCGGCCGGCGCGGCTTCAGCGGCCGGCGCGCGCGCCTCTCTCCCGCCGCCCGGCGCCCAGGCCTCTTCCCTGCCGGCGTCGCCGCCCAGCTCCGGTCCGATAGCGCCGTGCGGCGCGACCTCGCGCCACTCGAGCAGCACGATGGGGTGCTCCGGCGAGGTCAGCAGCTCTTCCTCTTCGGGGCTCACCCGGCAGTGGCGGCGAAGCTGCTCGAGATCGGCAAACATCACCGCCAGGGCCTTGTGCGGCCGGCGCTTGCGCTCCTTGAGGCGGCGCACCACGTCGCCGCTCGTGGCGTCGCAGGCCAGATGAAAGCCGCCGAGCCCCTTCACGGCGAGGATCTCGCCGCCGCGCAGCAGCTCGGCGGCGGCGCGGATGGGGGCGGCGGGGTCGTCCGGCTTGCCTTCGGCAAGCTCCACGACCCCGCCGCCCGCGCCGCCACGCTCGCCGCCCGGGCCGCCCCGCCCGCCTTCCCCGCCGCCCCCCACGCGCCGCAGCAGCCGCACGCGCGGGCCGCACACGGGGCAGGCGTTGGGCTCGGCGTGAAAGCGCCGGTCGCCCGGGTCTTCGTATTCCGCGCGGCAGGCCGGGCACAACGGGAAGCTCCGCATCGTGGTGCGCTCCCGGTCGTAGGGCAGGTCCTCGATGATCGTGAACCGCGGGCCGCAGTTGGTGCAGTTGGTAAAGGGATACCGGTAGCGCCGGTCGCGCGCATCGAGCACTTCGGCGCGGCAGTCGTCGCAGGTCGCGATGTCCGGCGAGACGAGCTGGTAGGCGTGCGGGTCGACGGCGCTGCCGAGGATGAGAAACGCCGTGGCGCCTTCGGGCTCGGCGCTGGTGCGCTCGTACGAGGCGATGTGGGAGCGCGGCGGCGCCTCGCGTGGCAGGGCCAGGGCGAAGGCCTCGACGTCGGCCGGCGCGCCCTCCGCCAGGATCTCCACGCCGGCGGACGTGTTGCGCACCCAGCCGGTCACCGCGTGCCGCTGCGCCAGGGAATAGACGAAGGGCCTGAAGCCGACGCCCTGCACCACGCCGCGCACGCTGAGCCGCGCAGCGGCGCGCACGCCGAGCCGCGCGGCTGCACTCCCTCCGGGGTCTGGCTGCGACGGGTTCATGGCGTGCCGCTGCCCCCCGTCACCCCGGGCAACTGAACTGGAAGTCGTCCTTGTAATAGACCTCGTTGCACTCGGGGCAGCGCAGCTCGTACCAGAAGCCGATGGCCACCTGGTGCGACTCGCAGAACCTGATGCGGGCGGCCAGCACCTCGAGCTCGCCGCTGCCGCACGCCATGCAGGTGAGTAGCACGTCGTCGCCAAGCTCGTAGGACTGCTCCAGATGCTGCATCGCGACGGAGGCGCCTTCGTGCGCCGGCAGGTCCGCCTCGTGGGCACAGGCGTCCTGGGCGCTCGGCACTTCGGAGAGTGCCAGCGCCGTGACCACGCCGGGCAGGTAGGCGAGCTTCTTGCCGTGGGCGTGGAGGTACTTCTGGAAGCCGCAGCCGTCACCCTCTCCCTCGCCCATCAGCTCGCACTCGTGACGCGCCACAAGCTCGCGCCGCGTGACGTAGCAGCGCATGTCGAGGTGGTCGACGACGACTGGCTCCACGTGCACGGTGCGCGGTCGCCCGCGGCCGCGGTGGTAGTCGGGCGGCTGGACCAGCGAGAGGCAGCCGATGTCGGGATCGGCCTCGAGGGCCGCGACGGACCGTTCGAGCCAGCCCGGCTGAAACTCGAGGGTGTCGTCGACGCGCACCAGATAGTCGCCCTGCACGAGATGGAAGGCGCAGTCGAGGCCGCAGTGGGCGCCGTGGTTGTCGCCGCTCTCGAGCTGAAAGCCACCGATGCGGCCGCGCAGGTACTGGCGCACGAGGTAGGTGGCCACCAGGTCGGGGCAGTCGTTGGCGTACACGGCGAGGTCCCACGGGTCGGCCACGGTCTCGCGGATGCCGCGCAGGGCGGCGCGCAGCGCCGGCACCCCGTGGCTCGTGAAGACGACGATGCCCACGTCGCTCAGGCCGCGTCCGCGGCGGCCGCCAGCTCGGCGGCGATCATGCCGAGCACGCGCTCCGCGGCCGCGGCCACCGGCGGCGAAAGCTCCTCGCCGAAGGTCTCCACGTCCACGGCCTCGATGGCGAACACGGTGACGTCCGCGGGCATGTCGTAGCCGAGACGGTCGCCGAGCTCGAGCACCGTGCCGAGACCGATCGAGTGGGCGGACCCGTAGCGGTGCCCGCCCTTGAAGTCCTTGGCCTCGTAGCGCACGATCTCGCCGGGCTGCCGCGCGACTTCGTCGGAGCTCTTGAGCGCGTCGATAATGATGACGCGGGTGAATCCGCGCACAAGTTCGAGCAAGCGCAGCCCGCCGACCTCGCTCTGCAGCACCTCCACGCCGTGCGGCAGCGAGGTGCCCCGCAGCCGCTCGGCGACGAGCAACCCGACCCCGTCGTCTGACAGGATCGGGTTGCCCATGCCGAGCACCAGCGTGGCGCCCAGCGTCACATGTTCCTCTTGACGCTGGTGATGACCTCGCGCGTGGCTTCGCGCTTCACCGTGACCTGCAGCGGCATGTCGCCGGGCAGCGTGTGCGTGGCGCAGCCGAAGCAGGGATCGTAGGCGCGGAAGGCCATCTCGATCATGTTGAGGCTACCTTCGCTGATGTCCTTGCCGCCGGTGAGGATGCCCTCGGCGGCCTTCTTCAGCGACATGGAGATGGCGGCGTTGTTGTTGGTGGTGCCGACGATGAGGTTGACGTTGGTGACGATGCCTTTGTCGTCGGTCTTGTAGTGATGGTAGAGCGTGCCGCGCGGCGCCTCGACGACGCCGACGCCCTCGCCGACGATGCCCGTGGGGATGTTGCGCACATCGGGGTTGATGATCTCGGGGTCGGTGGCCAGCTCGTGGGCGCGCTCGGCCGCGTAGAGCAGCTCGACGAGGCGCGCCCAGTGCGTCGCCAGGGTGGCGTGCACTGGCTTGCCGCCGAGGGTGCTGTAGAAGCGCTCGTACTCCGCCTGGGCGAGCGGCGTGGCCATGCCGTCGGCGGCGTTGAGCCGGCTGAGCGGCGAGGCCCGGTAAACGCCCGAGTCCTTGCCGTCGGTGAAGCCCTTCCAGCCGACGCTCTTGAGGTACGGGTACACGAGGTAGCTGTACGGCTCGACGTGCTCGGCGATGTGGTCGAGGTAGTCCTTGCCGGCGAACTTCTCGAGCTCGACGCCGTCGGGGCCGACGACGCGGATCTGGCCGTCGTAGAAGTTCACCTTGTTGTTCTCGTCGACCATGCCCATGTAGTAGGTCTCGTGGGTAAACGCGTCGCTCTTGATGAGCTCGACGTAGTCGTTGTTGGCGAGCACGACGTCGTCGAAGAGCTGCAGCGTGAACTTGGCGAACTCGATCTGCGCGGCGGTGACCTCGACGATGCGGTCGCGCTGCTCGGCGGTGATCGCCTGGCTGACGCCGCCGGGCAGGCCGCAGACCGGGTGGATCTGCTTGCCGCCGATCATGCTGATGACCTCGGCGGCCTCGGCGCGGAGCTTGATCATGGCGCCGGCGGTCTCAAGACCGACCTTGCCGATAACGCCGAGGATGTTGCGCGCCGCCGGGTCGCTCTGCGGGCCCATGATGAAGTCGGGGCCGGCGAGAATGTAGAAGTGCGTCGTGTGGTCGGTGACGTAGAACGTGTTGTAGAGCAGCTCGCGCAGCAAGCGGCCGGTGGGCGCGACCTCGACCCCGAACACGGCGTCGATGGCCTTGGTGGCCGCCATGTGGTGAGCCTCCGGGCACACGCCGCAGATGCGCGGCGTGATGCGCGCCAGCTCCTCGACCGGGCGGCCGACGCAGAAGCGCTCGAAGCCGCGCAGCTCGGGGATCTGGAAGTAGACGTTCTGCACCTTGTTGTCGTCGTCGACAAAGATCTCGATCTTGCCGTGACCTTCGAGACGGGTGATGGGATCGACGCTTATCTTTTTCATCAGACCCTCGCCCTCCTGAGCAGCGAACTGGGGAGACCGAAGCGATAGAAGGTGCCCACCGGGTCGGGCACGGTCGCGGCGATCACAGCGATCTCTTCGGGCGTGGGGGCGTCGACGATGGACGCCACGGTGCTAAGCATCTTGGCGCCCTGGTCGAGAACGCCGTCGGGGGCGCCGTAGCAGCCGCGGCACGGCATGCCGACGCCGGTGCAGCGCGCCCCGCAGCCGGCGTGCGTGGCGGGGCCCATGCAGATGAGGCCCTGCTCGAGCAGGCACTTCTCGGGATCGGGGAGGAACTCCCAGATGCGCCGGAAGCTGGTGATCTTCTTCTCTTCCTTGACGCGCTTGCACTCTTCGCAGCAGGTCTTGGGGGAGACGCCGACGGTGGAACCCTTGGGCGGCAACGGGCCCTCACCCTTGAGCGCGGCGGTCACGACATCGAGCACCGCCGCGATCTGGCCGGCCTCTGGGGCGCAGCCGGGCACGTAGTAGTCGACGTCGACCGTCTGGTCCAGCGTCTTGACGGTGTCGTACATGTGCGGCAGGTCGAGCACGCCCTCGGGCACCTCGTAGCGCTCCTGCGGGTAGATGCCGTCGGGGTTGTCGATCGACGGGCTGTCGCGGTACACGAGGTCCTTGATCTCCTGGGCGCTCGCCACGTTGGCGAGGCCCGGGATGCCGCCCATCGTCGCGCAGGCGCCGAAAGCGACCAGTACCTTGCTCTTGGCGCGCAGCACCTTGGCGAGGTGCTCGTTCTCGCTGTTGCGGATGCAGCCGTTGAACAGGCAGACGTCGATGAAGCCGTCGTCGTAGCCCTCGACGTCCTTGTACTTGAAGTCGGTGGCGGCCGGCCAGAAGACCACTTCGTAGTTCTGGTCGACCTCGACGATCTTCTCCTTGATCTCGAGGAGGGCGATCTCGCAGCCGCCGCAGCTACCGGCCCAGTACATGGCGAACTTGAACTTGCTCATGCCGGCACCGCCTCTTTTTCGGCGGCGGGAGCGGCGACGCTCTCGTCCACGAACTGCGCGCTCCAGCCGAGCGGACCGAGCGCGCGGATCTGCTCGGTGAACTCGGTGACGACGCGGGCGAACTTGTCGCCCTCGGCGGCCGAGACCCACTCAAGCCGCACGCGCCCGTGCTCGAGGCCGAGCTGCTCGAGGAGCTTCTGGGTGAGCGGGAAGCGCCCGGCGGTGCGGTAGTTGCCGTTGATGTAGTGGCAGTCGCCCGGGTGGCAGCCGGCGATGAGCACGCCATCGGCGCCTTCTTTGAGGGCCTTGAGGATGTGCGTCGCGTCGATGCGACCCGAGCAATTGGTCTTGATGGGCACCATGTTGGGCGGGTACTTGAGCCGCGACGTACCGGCCAGGTCGGCGCCGTTGTAGCTGCACCAGCGGCAGAGGAAGCCGATGAGCCGTGGCTCGAACCCGTTGGATCCGTTTGTACTCACTGTCATCTCCTTCACAAGGCCGGCCTAGAAGGCCATCGCGCCTTCGATCTCGGCGAAGATCTGGTTGTCGAGGTAGCCATGCTGCTGCGGCACGTTGCTGCCGCAGGCGGCGACGCACACGCCGCAGCCCTTGCAGGCGGCGGTGATGACTTCGGCGACCTTCAGCTCTTCGTTGTAGCGGATGGCCACGTGCGGGCAAAGGCCGACGCAGATGTGACAGCCGGCGCACTTCTCGGGATCGATGTACGAGATCGTGGGCTCGACCTTGACCGTCGGGTTGTCGACCAGCGCCAGCGCGCCTGCGGCGGCGGCGCCCGCCTGGGCGACCGTGTCGGGGATGTCCTTGGGGTACTGGCAGCAGCCGGCGATGAAGATGCCGTCGGTGATGGTGCTGACGGGCTCGAGCTTGGGATGCCGCTCGAGAAAGAAGCCGTCGCCCGAGCAGCCGAAGCCGAAGGTCTGGCTGACGGCCTTGGCATCTTTGGCCGGGGCCAGGCCGCTCGAGAGGATGACCATGTCGGCAGGGATGCGCCGCACGATGCCGAGCAGGGTGTCCTCGGTCTTCACGATGAGGCGCCCCTCCTCTTCCGGCGACATCGCGAGGTCGGTGACCTCGGCGGCGCGGCCGCGCACCATGTGCACGCCTTCGTCCATGAGGCGCCGGTAGAACTCCTCGTAGCCTTTGCCGAAGCAGCGCATGTCGATGTAGAGCTCGTACACCTCGGTGTCGGGCAGATGCTCCTTGATGAGGTGGCTGAACTTGAGCGAGTACATGCAGCAGACCCGCGAGCAGTGCTCCTGGTAGTTGAGGTCGCGACTGCCGATGCAGTGCAGGATCGCGACCGACTTGGGCGGCTCACCGTTCTTGCAGACGATCTCGCCGTTGGTCGGCCCCGAGGCGTTGGAGATGCGCTCGAACTCGAGGCTGGTGATGACGTTGTCGAGGCGCCCGTAGCCGTAGCGCGCGTCCTGGCCGGGGTCCCACAGCTCGAACCCGGTCGCCATGATGATGGCGCCCACCTCGAGCTCGACGAGCTCGTCCTTCTGCTCGAAATCGATTGCCCCGGGACCGCAGGACGTGACGCAGGGCTGCTTGCACTTCTTGCCCTTGAGCGTGAGGCACTTTTCGGCGTCGATGGTGGCGCGCAGCGGCACGGCCTGCGGGAACGGGATGTAGATGGCGCTGCGCTTGCCGAGCCCCTGATCGAACTCGCTGGGCACCTTGCGCACCACGCAGGTCTCCAGGCAGGCGGCGCAGCCGGTACACGTATCGGTGTTGACGAAGCGCGCCTTCTTCTTGACCTTGACCTTGAAGTTGCCCACGTAGCCGTCGACCTCGACGACCTCGCTGTAGGCCATGAGCTCGATGTTGGGGTCTTTGCCGGCCGCCGACATCTTGGGCGTGAGGATGCAGGCGGCGCAGTCGAGCGTCGGGAAGGTCTTGTCGAACATGGCCATGTGGCCGCCGATCGACGGGTTCTTCTCGACGAGGTAGACCTTCTTGCCGGTGGCGGCGAGCTTGAGCGCCGCCTCGATGCCGGCGATGCCGCCGCCCACGACGAGGACGGCGGGGTTGACCGGCACCTCGATGGGATCGAGCGCCTCGTTGAACGGCAGACGGTGGATCTGGGCGTTGAGGATGCGCTTGGCCTTCTCGGTGGCCTCGCCCTTGTCCACGGTGACCCACGAACAGTGCTCGCGCACGTTGGCCATCTGCAGCAGGTACGGGTTGAGGCCGGCGGCGGCGGCGGCCTTGCGGAAGGTGGGTTCGTGCATGGTCGGCGAACAGGCGGCGACCACGACGCGGTTGATGCCGTGCTGCTGAATGTCTTCTTTGATGAGGTCCTGGCCCGGGTCCGAGCACATGTACTTGTACTCGCGGGCGATGGCCACGTTGGGCTGCTCGGCGGCCCAGGCGACGACCTTGTCGACGTCGACCTTGCCGGCGATGTTGCTGCCGCAGTGGCAGAAATAGACTGCGATCCTGTCTTCGGCCATGTTCGCCTCCTCCTCGCCGCTCATGCCGGGATCGCCGCGACCACGCGGTCGCAGGAGACGATCTGTTTGTCGATGGCCAACTGCTTGGGGTCGGCGCCGAACGCCAGACCGGCAAGCTGCGTGAAGTACATCACCGGCATGTCGAAGTTGGTCCCGAAGGTCTTGTTGACGCGCGGCTGGTAGCCTTCGACGTTCATCTCGCAGAGCGGGCAGGCGCAGACGATGACGTCGGCGCCCGCGTCGTGGGCGCCCTTCAGCAGTTCGTGGCACATGCGCAGAGCGCCCTCTTCTTTGGTGAGCATCATCATGCCGCCGCAGCACTTGGCCTTGCCGGCGAAGTCGGTGATGACCTCGGCGCCCAGCGCCTGGAAGAACTTGTCCATGGTGACCGGGAACTCGGGATCGTCGAAGTCGCCCATGGGACGCGAGTACTGGCAGCCGTAGTAGCAGGCGACCTTGAGGCCGGTGAGCCGGCGCGTGACCTTCTCGCCGAGGGCCTCGAGCCCGATGTCGTTGACGAGCACGTCCATGATGTGGCGCACCGGCTTGTTGCCGCTGTACGTGCGGTCCACGGCGCCCAGGGCGCCGCTCACGGCCTCGCGCACCTCGGCGCTCTCGGCCATGTAGCGGTTGGTCTTGGCCAGCGTGGTGTAGCAGGCGTTGCAGATGACGCAAAGATCCTCGTCGCCCTGCTTCTCGGCGATCGCGAGGTTGCGCGCCGCGATGGCAAACGAATCGAGCTCGCGCACGCTGAAGTAGCTGGTGGCGCCGCAGCAGTTCCAGTCGTCGAGCTCGACGAGCTCGACGCCGAGCTTGCCCATCAGCGCCCGGGTGGAGATGTCATAAGCCTTGCCGGTGGCTTCAGCGGAACAGCCGGGATAATACAGATACCTCATTGGGCCTTCGCCTCCTGAGCCTCAAGGTAGGCGCTGATCTTGTCGAGCTCGTCGCGCCCCCTGATGTTCTTGGCGAACAGCGGCAGACGCCCCGCCGTGAACAGCTTGAGACCGGTGCCGGCGAACTTGAAGGGCAGGCCCCAGTCCTTGGTGAGCATGAACTTGGCCATGAGCTCGACCTCATGGTTACGACCGTGCTTGTGCACGCTGTCGATGAAGTACTTGGTCATGGCCGGCGCCTTGCCGTCCTTGGGCGCGAGGTCGTACTTGATGGCGAGCCGCTTGAGCTCGTACATCAGATCGGTGATCTTGATGCCGGCCGGGCAGCGCACCGTACACGAGTAGCACGAGGTGCACAGCCAGATGGTGTTGCTCTTGACGACCCGGTCGATCATGCCGGCGCGGAACGCGGCGATGATCTCGCGAGGGCCCCAGTCCATGAGGTAGCTCGTGGGGCAGGAGCCGGTGCAGGTGCCGCACTGCTGGCAGATCTTGATCTTCTCGCCCCCCGGCATATTGAGGACGTCCTCACAGAACTGCTTGTGAACCGCGAGAGCTTCAAGTGTGGTCGCTAGCTCTGTCATTCTCCTCTCCCGTTCGTCAACTGCCTGGCCGATGCACGCGCCCCGCATCCCCCCAGGAACACGAAGCGTGAAGACATGCTGCGGGTACCTGGCGCCCTCGAAATCAGAGACCACGCCAAGGTGGACGGCCGGGCTGCGCTTTCGTGCCTTTTGCGAAGAGATCCGCAGCGGCCGCAGGGGACTCCCCCCGCGCGACTACTTTCACAAGCTACAAGGTATCACGGGGAGGCCGCTTTGGCCTCTCCCCTTCTGTACAAAGAGTGATAGGCCGCAGTCCCAGTTGTCGCAGGGATGCCGTGCGGCGCGGGGCCATGATGGCCAGGGCCCGGCGACGGCGCGGCGCGCGCCTCACTCGAGGCCGGTGAGCCCCTCACGGATCGCGTATTTCACGAGGTCGGTGACCTTGTGCAGATTCAGCTTGTCCATGATGTTGCCGCGGTGAGTCTCCACGGTCTTGCGGCTGAGGCAGAGCAGCTCGGCGATGTCCTGGTTGGTGTTGCCCTCAGCGATGAGCTTGAGGACCTCGCGCTCTCGCGCCGTGAGCTCGTCGGCGGGCCTGTGCGCGGTGGGGTCGTGCACGCGCTGCAGGTAGTCGTGCAGCACCGCCTCTAGAGCCACCGGCTGAAGCACCTGCCTGCCACCGACGACGGCGCGCACCGCCGAGACCAGCTCGTCGGTGGTCACTGTCTTGAGCAGGTAGCCGGTGGCCCCGGCCTGCACCAGCCGCAGCACGCAGTCTTTGCGGTCGTTGCGCGTGAGGGCGAGGATCTTGACCTGCGGGTAGCGCCGCAGTACCTGGCCGGTGAGCTCAAGCCCGTTCATGCGCGGCATGATCGTCTCGGTGACGATGACGTCGGGAGACGTGGAGCCGACCAGGGGGAGCGCTTCGAGACCGTCGGGCGCTTCGCCGACGACCGTCATGTCGGGCTGCGCGTCGAGCAGGGCGCGCACGCCCTGGCGCTCGATGGCGTGGTCGTCGACCAGCAGAACGCGGATGACGGCTCCCGGGCCGCTCACGCTTCGCCTCCCCGTGGCGCCGCGGCCGGTGTGGCTGCCCACCGCGACGCTGGTATTCCTGACACCTGGATTTTAGGGCCTTTACCCCAGGCGGGGCAACGGTGCTCCCCATCCGCGCGGCCGAGGCCGCCCCGCAGGGCAGGACAAAACGGCAGGCGCGGCCGCCACGAGCAGCCTGCGGCCGCGGAAGCACTCCGCGCCCAAAGCGCGACGGGCCGGTCGCCCTGCGGCGGCCGGCCCGTCCGAGGCGTCCTCCGCCCGTGGCGCTGCCGCGAAGCTAGTTGACCTTCACGGTCTTCACCGCGGATGTGTTTGACGCCGATAGATGGGTGACGCGCACGCGCAGCTTATAGGTCCCCTTCTTGGCAGGGGCTGTCCAGTTCAGCGCGTAGTCAGCGCCGGATAGGCTCGCGGACGGTCCGTTCTTCCACTTCTTGGAGGTGGAGAGTCGGGTCTGGAGTGTCACGTCCACGGTGTGCTGCGGAGTCGCCGCCTCGGAGCCGGTGATCGCCACGGTGGAGCCGGCGGTCGCGGTCGTGGGCGCCGTGATCGACAACGTCGTGCTGTGGCACAGAGAGGACGTGGCATCCGACTTCGGCGCGGTCACGCCGGCGAACGCCATCACCGCGCCGGCGATGACGACTGCGGTCAGAGTAGAGATGGTCAGCGTCTTCTTCATCTTCCCCCTTCGGGACTCGTTTGCGGCGAGGTTGTTCCCCGCCTCAACACACCTTGTCTCGCGGACGTGAGCTCTTCTGTGCTTCTGTTCACAAGACCCTGACGGCACTCTAGCGGCCCAACATGTAGGCACCATTGAGATAGTGTTAATTACGGTTGACGAAGCGCGGGGCCGTGTGAGGGGCCGTGCCCGCCGCAGCGTGCCCGGCGCAGCCTGCCGGCACGACGGGAGACATGGGACGCGCGGACGGGCGGGCGCGAGCGGCCGCTTTGCGCGCGCGGCCCGCTTGCCCTAGAATCCCAAGGCTTCTTCAGAGCCGACGTAGCTCAGCTGGCAGAGCACATCACTCGTAATGATGGGGTCCTCGGTTCGATTCCGAGCGTCGGCTCCACAAAAGCCCAGCAAACCGCCGCTTTCCTCTGCCGCCCTACCCTTGCCCGCCCTTGCCGATGATGGCGGTCTGCCAACACCGGCCGGCGTCAGGCCGGCATTCGGCCTCTGGTGGCCCTTG
>Ga0114951_10002530_pt1 | contig 20542 bp, 20 predicted proteins | sample AM7aDNAmetaG_FD_88677 | JGI IMG/M metagenome (GOLD analysis project Ga0114951, IMG submission 88677) | Freshwater microbial communities from Finland to study Microbial Dark Matter (Phase II) - AM7a DNA metaG | ecosystem: Environmental > Aquatic > Freshwater > Lake | place: Finland: Lake Alinen... | reverse complement strand
GCCAGGCATACGTGATGCTGCGCAACGCCCGGCAGGGTTGCCTGATTCCAGCGCGTCTTGGCTACGGGACGCAGAATCTTACGATCTTTGTCGAAGATGTGGACGCGCATTGCGAGAGGGCCAGAGACGCGGGCGCCAGGATTGTGGAGGAGCTGAACGAAACCATCTACGGCGAGCGGCAGTATGGCGCCGAGGATATCGACGGTCACCTCTGGATCTTCTCGCAACATGCGCGGGATGTGAGTCCAGAGGAGTGGGGAGCTTTGTCAAATCCAAAACGCTGAAGTGGAGGCTTCGGGGATTCGGCAAGACAGAGAGCCTGGCGACTGGCGCATACCATGCTCCATCGGCGACAATTTTTTCTGCTATGAAAAATCTTTCGCGCCGTGACTTCCTTATGACCGCTTCAGCCGCAACACTTGCTTCCGCCGCCGTTTCAAGTTCTTTTGCCGGGACTGTGCCCGCCACTTCGAAGGCCAGGCACAGGCGCGTGTTTGTCGCCTCGGGCGGCCCGGATGGAATTCTGGCCTACGACTGGGACGAGGCTACCGGCGAGCTGAAAGCGGCCGGTGTGGCTGCCAAGCTGCCCAAAGTGGCCTGGCTCGCTTTCTCGCACGAGCGCCAGTATCTCTACGCGGCGTCGGAGCTGAATCTCTTTGAGGGCAAGCCGACGGGCGAGGTAGCCAGCTTCCGCGTGGAGAATGGGGAGCTGCATCCGCTTTCAGCTGTTAACTCGGCTGGAGTGGGCACCTGCCATGTAGCCGTGGATCATACCGGCCACATGCTGATCGCCTCGGATTACGTGGGCGGCAGCGCGGCCAGCTTTGTGATTACCGAGGGCAAGCTGAGCCTGGCAGTCTGGACCGAGCACTACAGCTTCCACGGGCCCAACGCGCAACGGCAAGACACCGCGCACGCCCACTTTGCGTCCTTCTCGCCCGACAACCGCTTTGCGTATATCAACGACCTGGGCGGGGACTGCATCCACATCTACAAGTCGAACCCGGTGACCGCCGCGATGACGCCGGCAGGCAGCTACAAGGGCGCGCCGGGGTCCGGTCCGCGCACGCTGCATTTCCATCCCAACGGCCACACCGCCTACTGCGTCAACGAACTGGCTTCCACCGTGGACGTGCTGGAGTGGAGCAAGACGGACGGCAGCCTGACGCTGGGCAAACGAATTGAACTGCTGCCGGAGGGCTATCACGGCCCCACGCGCGCTTGCGATGCGGTCATTTCGCGCAATGGGCAGTTTGTTTACTTCGCCAACCGCGACAACGATTTTCTGTATTCCTTCAAAGCCGATCCGGCGACGGGAAGCCTGACAGCGATGGGGCGGTCCAACTGCGGAGGCAAGATTCCGCGGAACTTTGTGCTGGACCCTTCCGAGCGCTGGATGCTGGTGGCCAACCAGGACTCGAACCTGCTGAGCGTGTTTGCGCGCAATCCGGAGACGGGCGTTCTGGCAACCGAGGGAAAGAGCTTCGCCGCGCTGGAGCCGATGCGGATTCTGTTTACGTAGAAACCCCCTGATTCAGAACTTATCCGCAAATGGGTAGCGCCGGCCTCCAGGCCGGCACCACCATCCTCTACCCACAGTAGCGTCATCACTGAACACAGTGAGGATCTGCGGCTGCCTTTCAGAGTTTCAAGTTGGCGATACTTCCGAGTAGCCGACAAACCGACAGCTATACAGAACCTGCGAACCCACCGTTAATTGTTGACGGCGATCTATTTTCATCTACTCTTGTTTAGACGGAGCTCTTGCACCCGAGCGGAACGGCTGAAACTGCGAACAGCGTAGATTCTTGCTCCGTTGACCATCAGTGTCGCACCGGAAGGAAATTGAGCTTGTGGAATGTCGTCTTCAGCGTCGTCGCTCCAATACTGCACTGCGTCTCCGTCTTTCGAACTGACGACTACTAAGAAGCCTGAGCCGTAAGGAGCAATCTGTTTGAAGATGGACGAACTGTTGCCGCTATAGCGCCACTTCTCTTTGCCGGACGTAGCATCCAATCGAACAAAGAAAAGATCGCACCCGACCACGCCAATTTCGTTGATCTTGGGGTTGAAAGCAGGGGGAGCGTAAATGCTAAGGGCTTCGGCAGGGCCTCTGGTTACGTATTTCCACGCAATTGCCCCATCAGGGTCGGTCACATATAGCGTGTCAACCACACCGAATATCATTCTGCCGTCCGAGAATACTTGAGGAGCAACTTTGGGTACCGGACAATCCTGATTGTTGGTTGCTCGCAGGACAAAGCCAGCACTTCCTCGATGTGATTTATTGTCGCGAGGTACTTGAGCAACACACTGCAAACAGCCGAAGAGTATGATGAGCAACAAATACTGAAATTTCATATTTTGCATTGATTCTAAACCCGTGCGGCGCGTTCCGGGCCAATCACCGCCAACTCGGCAGTTACTTTTCAATCAATATTTGCACACGCCTCGAACTCGCCGCCTGGGCTCCAGCTTTTTTCGGCAGGACGAAGGTTTCCTACGCAAAGAGGCCGCTATAGCCTCTCTCCAGGCAAAGCTCCCCGAGGGAATGCCTGCCGGCATATCCATGCATTTAATGGTCCCCTCTACCTGCTTCTATTGAAGACGCCAGTCCGGCGCTTCAGCCTTTTTCGTTCTGTCCCATCAGGGCGAAGATGAGGCCGACGGTTCCGCCAACCAGCGGAGCGATGAGCAGAAAGCCCGTGGCCGTGTTCAGGGAGTGGACCAGCGACTGGATGGACTGGTTGCCGATGGCCAGGCCCTGGTACTGCTTCCACGGGTCGGGCGACTGCGGAACGGGATTATTCAGATCGATCCTGGCCAGAATCACGGCGCAGGCCATGAGCGCGCTGATCATGGCGCTCCATACACCCGCTCCGATGCCGACATTAGGACTGGCCGCCACCCTGGAACCGCGCAGCCCGGCGACGCCCCACAAAATTGCGGCCGCAACCAGCAAGCCTATCTGGTAGAAAATGACCTGCTGCGCATGCTGCTCCCCGAGCAGAACGTAGCCGATGGCGAGCAGGCCGGCCGGCACACCGAGCATGGTTCCGATCGAGAGCGCCTTGCGGACCACAACGTCGCTATTGCCTCCGATCCAGAAGAGAAGAAAGACGTATGCCGACAGGCTGATAATCGGGTCATAGCCGGTTGTGCCCTGGCCGGGCAGATTTGCGATCTCAGGCCAGGGCCGCAGACGCATTGCCAGGATCGCCAGATCGGCTAGTGCAAGCAGGACAACAGGAATTCGAAATGTATGCGGAGTGCCGGAGCCCATGAACTGTTCCTCGAGTCTTTATCCTCGCGTGAAATCACGGAGTTAATTTAGCCGGGATATGTACTCAGTCTAAATCGACACGCGGGTCGGCGCTGTATGAAAAAGACCGGGATTGTTCAACTTGCCGTGTATGGGTCGTTCTGCCATATCCGCTGTGAGCCGGAAACAAGGGAAAAACTGAAACGCGGCGCTATGCGCCAACAAGGGCAGGGGCGCCCGAGCCGGAGAGCGTTACCGCAACAGCATCCTCCACTTGAGCCGGGGCCGTTTCCACGGGGACGTGGGCCAGTTCCCAGGCGGAACGGTCTTTGAGCAGACGCGAAACCAGGGCGGTATGCATGGCATGGCCGGCGCGCTCGGCCACCACGTGGCCCTCAATGCGGCGTCCGGCGAGGGCCAGGTCACCAATCAGATCGAGCACCTTGTGGCGGACATATTCGTCTGCGAAACGCAAGGGGCCATTCTCCGGACCACCGGGGCCGAGAATGATGGCGTTTTCCGGCGTCGCGCCACGGATAAGGCCCATGTCGCGGAGACGCTTCTCGTCGGTCTTGTAGCCAAAGGTGCGGGCCGCTGCGATGGCGGAACCGTAAGTCTCGGCAGCCAGGTCGATAAAAGCCATTTGATGGCCTATGGGGGCGGGAAAGTCGATTGCGTAGGAGATGCTATAGCCGGAGCCGGGGTAGACGCCGATGAACTTGTTTCCCTCGCGTACCTCGACGGCCCGAAGTACGCGGATGGTCTCGCGGCGGCGGCGCTGGGTACGGATGCCTACGTTGAGAAAAGCCTGCACATAAGGCAGCGCGCTGCCGTCGAGAATAGGCAACTCAAGGTTGTCCAGTTCGACAATGACGTTGTCGACGCCCATGCCGATCAGCGCGGAAAGCAGATGTTCGGTAGTGGAGATGAGTACGCCCTGGCGCATCAGGCTGGTGGCGTAGCTGACCTTGGCGACGTTGCGGCCGTTGGCAGGAATCTCAAAGTTGTCGAGATCGGTGCGGCGAAAAACAATGCCAGATCCGGCAGGAGCGGGCAACAGGCGCAGAGTGACCGGGGCGCCTGAGTGCAGCCCTACACCGGTAAGCTCGATGGGTGCGGCTACGGTTTGTTCCAGGTGTGCTGGATTGGCCAAATGCCTGCTCCAAAGATGCAAACGAGTACATCGGTTAGATTAGACGGGGAGCGGAAAGCCGTCTTGTGGTATTTTTGCCACACTATGCGCATAATAGGCCACCATTTTGGAAGGAAACGGGCTGGAGTGCCTCACTCTTAAGGTCGTAGAATCAGGGAATCTCCGGCTTGGCCGATGCGATGAGCACCTGAAAGGAAGACAGATGGACACTGCCACCGATGCTACGATTCCCATGCGCGCCCTGCTGGCAGGGGCACGCCGCAAGGAGCGGACGCTGCTGGATCTGGTGCGAAAGCTGGTGGAGACCGAGTCGCCTTCGGACGTAAAAGCCGCCGTGGACGAATGTGTTGCGCTGGCTGCTGCGCACGCCAGGGGGCTGGGTGGCCGGGTCAAATTGCATCGACAGCGCGGGTTTGGCGACGTGCTGGAAGCGCGGTTCGGCCCGCGCAAGAAAGGCGCCGATGCTGACCGGGTTCTTCTGCTTGGGCATCTGGACACCGTGTGGCCCATAGGAACGTTGAAGACTATGCCCTGTCGCCTGAGCGAGGGAAGGCTCTGCGGCCCGGGGACGCTGGATATGAAGGCGGGTGTGGCCATGGCGCTGACCGCCTTGGAGATGCTGACGGAAGCCAACCAATTGGACCGGGAGATTGTGCTGCTGCTGACCAGCGATGAAGAGGTGGGCAGTCCGGTTTCGCGGCCCATCACCGAGCGGCTTGCGGGCGAGTGCAGGGCTGTGTACGTGCTCGAGCCGGCGCAGGGTCTGGCGTACAAAACCGCGCGCAAAGGAACTGGCGTGTGGCATATCGAGGTGAACGGAGTTGCAGCGCACGCGGGCGTGGATTTCGAAAAAGGGGCAAGTGCGATTTGCGAGCTGGCGCGCGTGGTGGAGACGGTGAGCGGCTGGACGAATCTGAAGCGTGGCCTGACCGTGAGCGTGGGCGTGGCGGGTGGAGGCACAAAAACCAATGTGATTCCAGCTGAGGCCTGGGCTCAGGTGGATGTGCGGATTGCCCGCAAAGCGGACGGGCCGCGCATCGAACGCAAATTTGCCGGGTTGAAGGCGGTCGACAAGCGCTGTTCGCTGACCGTGACGGGCGGAATCAACAGGCCGCCGATGGAGCGCAGCCGCGGAACCGTGAAACTCTATCGAAGGGCCAGGATTCTGGCTGCGGAACTGGGGCTAACCTTGGACGAGGCCTCCACCGGGGGCGCTTCCGATGGCAACTTCACAGCCGCCCTGGGCGTGCCCACTCTGGACGGGATGGGTGCGGTTGGCGAGGGAGCCCACGCGCGGCACGAATCGATTGTGGTGGAGCATCTCGCGCCCAGAATCGCGCTGCTGGCGGGAATGCTGGCGGGGATCTAAAGCCAACCGTCCGTGCCGTGCCTTTGTTTAGAATCAATGAGAGTTCGCGGGAGCGGCTGCTACACTCCCGTGGAGAAACAAGCTAACCAGCTGGAGACTAGCAAGCCATGAAATACACAGCCTTGATTCTGTTGTTGGTGGCCGCCACAGCCGCCGTCAGCGCACAAACTGCGGCCAAGCCGGCATCCCACGCTACTGCCGCCAGGCCCGCCGCCACCAAGTCCGGAGCCACTGCCGCCCATTCCACGGCGGCTTCGACCGCATCAAAGCTGCCCCCCGGCGTACCCGTGGAGAAGGGTCTCATTAAATCGGCGTTCACGCTACGCTACCAGGACATCACCATCGGCACCGGCGCTGATGCCGAGCCGAACAAGATGTACAAGGTGAACTACACGGGTTGGCTTGGTGACAACAAGAGGCCCGACGATGGGCATAAGTTCGACTCGTCCTTCGACCACCGCAATCCTCTCTTGGACAAGGACGGCAAGCCGGTGATGGGCGACGACGGAAAGCCCAAGCTCGGCGATCCGCAGCCCTTCACCTTTCCGCAGGGCTTCGGGCGGCTGATTCCGGGCTGGGATCAGGGCTTTGCCGGCATGAAGATCGGCGGCAAGCGGCGGTTGTTCATTCCGTGGCAGCTTGCTTATGGAGCGTCGGGGCGTCCGGGACCGGATGCGGCCCACCCTGGCATTCCTCCCAAGTCCGATTTGATCTTCGACGTGGAACTGCTCGATATCACCGAACTGCCCATGCCGTCGAATCACCCAACTGCCAGCGGAGCTCCCGGCGGTGCGCACCCGATGCCAGCGACAGCGGCACCTGCCGCAGCACCGGCAACACCACCGGCGCCTTCGCCAGCACCTGCCGCAGCGCCGCAACCGCAGGCCAGGTAACACGGCGTTTCGAGGAAATCGATCAGGCCACGCCGACCGGCAACTCCGGCGTGGCCGCGATCAACTGGCGGGTATAGGCCTCGCGGGGATTTGCGCAAAGTGCCACGGCTTCGCCCGTTTCAACCAGACGGCCATGTTCCATGACAGCAATGCGCGTACTCAGGTAGCGCACCAGCGGCATGGAGTGGGAGATGAACAGATAGGTCAGCGCGTGCTCCCGCTGCAGGCTGCGGAGCAGGTTGATAATCTGGGCGCCCACGCTCACATCGAGAGCCGAAACCGGTTCATCCAGGATCAAAAGTTTCGGACGTAGGGCCAGGGCGCGGGCAATGTTGATGCGCTGCCGCTGACCGCCGGAGAACTCGTGCGGATGGCGCGCGAGCGCGGACTCGTCGAGGCCCACCTCAGAGAGTAGTTTCACCGCTTTGGCGCGCAGCGCAGTGCGGCCGCCCCCCGAGCCGGCGTGAATCACCAGCGGCTCCGTCACGATGTCGAGCACATTCATGCGCGGATTCAGAGCGGCGTAAGGGTCCTGAAACACAGGCTGCATCTGACGGCGAAGGCGATGCAACTCTGCGGCCGAAGCCGTGGCGATGTCGATGCCCTCTACCCGCACAGAGCCGCGGCTGGGCTTCACAAGGCCGAGAATCATGCGCGCCAGCGTGGTCTTGCCGGAGCCCGACTCGCCAACCAGACCGAGCGTTTCTCCTGCGTTGATCACCAGAGAAACATCTTCGACGACCGTCTGCAGTTCCGTGCGCAGACCCGCACGCCAGGGATAGCTCTTCCAGACCGAATTGACCTCAACCAGCGCCATGCATCGATGGTATATGCACAGCCCCGCGAGGCCGCCTCTTCTACACTTGAAGTCGGAGAGTACGCATTGTCTCACTTCATCAGCTTTGTACGAATTCCCGCATTAGCCATTCGCCAGCATTTTCGCCCGCTGCCCCGGCTCGGCATTCTTGATGAAGATCGTCTCCGCCTGCGCGTGCTGCCCAACGACATAGACATCAACATGCACATGAACAACGCGCGCTATCTCAGCATCATGGATTACGCGCGAACGCATTTTCTGGCTCGCACCCGCTTGCTCGATCACATTCTGCATTCACGCTTGCAGCCCCTGGTAGGCGCCATCTGGGTTACGTATCGCCGCTCCCTGCCGCTGTTCTCGCTCTTCACGCTCACCTCGCGGCTGGTCTGCTGGGACGAGCGCTGGTTCTACATCGAGCAGACTTTTACGGGGCACAAAGGCATGGCCGCGGTCGGCTGGGTCAAAGGAGTGTTGCGCGATGCCGGCGGCGTTGTTAATCCGCATCGCGTAATTGAAGGCGTGGCTCCCGGCACGCTCAGCCCTGCTATGCCGGAAGCCATCGCCACATGGAACGACCTTACCCGCGAAAAACTGCAACCGGGCAGTTAGAGCAAGTATCGGGCGCTCCAGGCCAAGACACAATGACCCATTACTGCCGCAACGTGAAGATCACATTCACCGTGGTCTCCACATCCACGGGAGCCCCATCCAGCAGATACGGCCTGTACTTCCAGTTCTTCACCGCGTCCAGCGCCGCCTGTTGCAGCAGTGAAGGCCCGCTCACCGCATGCAGGTTCTCGATAGTTCCGCTCCGCGAAATCGTGGCTTGCAGCACCACCGTTCCCTGCGTGCCCGTGGCTTTCGCAATCGGCGGATAGACCGGAATGGTCCTGTTTAACAACAGTCCCGCTTCAACCATTCCCGACACGCGCACTGGACCATGTTGTTCCTGGCGCACAACGGGATGATTGCTCTGGCTGCCGAATGGAACTTCGCTGTTGCCATTGCCATTCAGGTCCATATTGGCAACATCCACGGGCGGCAAACTCTCCGGCCTGTCGGCCATCATAATGCCACGTGGAATTACAGAAGGCGCAAAGATGTGGCTGCCAACCATCTCGCGCTGCACCATCACGGTGTGTTCAGGCCGCACCTCGGGCTTGGTCTCGGGCACGGGCGCTGCGGGAGCTTCCATGAGAGATATCATCGTCATCCGCGGCAGCGCTTCCGGATTAATTAGCGGTATCAGGATCAGAGCCAACAGTATTGCCCCGTCCAAAGCGAGCGCCGCTAACATCCAACTGCGGCTGCGTGTATGGATTCTGCCACTGGATTCAAAGGTTGAGTCTTCAAACATGGCCTGCCTCCCTGAGTCCGAATTCAGCAGCGGCGGCCGGGGTCAGGGAGGTCAATCAGGCGTAGCTGCCCGGCCGCTCCCCGCAATCTCTGCGCGGGGAGCGGGCCTTAAGGCCCTCGGCTTATCCCGTTCGGAACCACTGTAACTGTGTAGACACCGCAGCCTCGTAAACTGTTCCCAGAGCAAGCCATGCACCCCGTGAGTTACACTCCAAAATACTCATGACCTTCCCTGCCGGAGTTCGAATGAACCTGTTCCGCTTGACTCTTTCCGTGGCCGCCGCTGCCCTCCTCGCAAGCGTCCAGGCTGCCAGTCTCCAGATTGCAAGTGAGCCACAGCAGCAAGCCATTCCCGATCCTGATGCCACGCTGCGTTACATCCACGCTTCATGGGACACGCTCACCCGTTCAATCGCCGATTGCCAAGTGCTGGCTGACAGTAAAGTTACTTCGCAGCCCGTTCTCTATCTGCCTGCAGGTTTCCCCGCGCCCCCTGAAGTTACAGCTCTCGAACAGACCTGCCACGTGAAAGTGGTTTCACTACCCCGCCGCATTGAAAAACTCGGCGACGTGCGCCCCGAGGAGTTATCCTCGCCCGGCCTGCTCTATTTGCCCAATCCCTATGTGGTTCCCGGCGGCCGCTTCAATGAAATGTATGGATGGGACAGTTACTTTATCCTGCTTGGCCTCGAAGCCGACCATCATGAGGCGCTAGCCAAAGGTATTGTCGATAACTTCCTCTTTGAGATTGAATATTACGGAGCGGTTCTCAACGCCAATCGCACTTACTATCTGACCCGTTCGCAGCCTCCTTTCCTTACCTCGATGATTCGTGCGATCTATGAGAATCCGGCCAGCTTTCCAGCCACCCCCGCTGGGCGCGCTCAGGCACGCGCTTGGCTGGAGCGCGCCTATACGCTGGCCGAAAAGGATTACTCGACATGGGTCCGGCCTGAGCACAAAGCCGGCTCCACCGGCCTGGCACGCTACTTCGATTACGGCGCCGGTCCCGTGCCCGAGATGGCTGACGACAGCACGTACTACACCGATGTAATCCGCTGGCTGGTGGCGCATCCGCACGAAGGCGGCGATGGCCTGCTGGTCAATGGCTCAGAGCATCCTGACGCCGCCGAGGCCACCCGGCTCAAGCTAACCAGTTGCGACGTGCGCGCCAGCGTAGTTTGCGAACACGCATGGTTCTCCGGCTACCGTCTTAGCCGCGATTTCTACACGGGCGACCGTGCCATGCGCGAGTCCGGCTTTGACACATCCAGTCGCTTCGGCCCATTCTCGGCAGCTACGCATCACTATGCGCCGGTGTGCCTTAACAGCCTGCTCTTCCGCTACGAGCGCGACCTTGAGCATCTGGCTCTGCTGCTGCGCAAGCCCGTTGACGGAACACGTTGGGACCGCCGCGCCCAAGCACGCGCCAACGCCATACAGCGCTATCTCTGGCGGCCTAAAGATGGCGTATTCGGGGACTTTGACTTTGTCCGCGCCAAGGGGTCGAGTTATGAATTTATTGCTTCGCTCTTTCCTTTGTGGGCAGGAGTCGCTACGCGCGAGGAAGCCACGCAGATGGTTGCCAAACTCAACCTTTTCGAGCGCCCCGGCGGGCTGTCCACCAGCAACACCAGCACCGGCCTGCAGTGGGACGAGCCCTTCGGCTGGGCTCCAACTAACTGGATAGCCGTGGCCGGTCTCGATGCCCTGGGATTTCGCGCCGATGCCGCTCGCATCGCGCAGCACTTCGACGCCACCGTGGACGCGGGCCTTGCGGCGGACGGCACAATCCGCGAGAAGTACAACGTGGTCTCCGGCAATGCGAATGTCCAGGTAACTGCCGGATACAAACAAAATGTAATCGGCTTTGGATGGACCAACGCAGTTTATCTGAAGATGAAGGAAATAGCGCAGAGACCGGCAGTAACTTCCGGTAATTAACTAACTATGCGTCAAAAAACAAGCGGGGCGCTTTCAGATATTGAAAGCGCCCCGCTTGTCTTAGTGCCGCATGGAGTTACTCCGGCAGAATCAACTTGCCGTTTACGTTAAAGCTTCCCGTCACTCCCGGTGCGCCGGTTCCAGACTGCCCGCCGCCCACAAACACCGTGTACGCGCCCTCGGCCACAATCGGGTCTCCGGCATCGGTCACCATGCTCATGTCGCGCGCCGACAGCTCAAAACGCACCTTCTGCTGAGCGCCGGCATCCAGATGGATGCGCTGGAAGCCCCGCAATGCCTTGAGCGGCGCGCCCGGTACATTGGGGAAACTCAGATAGAGCTGCGCTACTTCGTCGCCCGCCCGTTTTCCAGTATTGGTGACAGTAACATCAATTACCGCCGGACTTCCTGCTTGCACCGTACTGGCTGCGACGCTAAGTCCGCTGTAACTGAAGCTCGTGTAACTTAGCCCATAGCCGAACGGATAAAGTGGGGCGCCGTCAAAGTAGCGATAAGTGCGTCCCTTCATCGAGTAATCCTCGAATGCGGGTAACTGGTCGACGCCGGTATAGAAAGTTACCGGCAGCCGCCCGGCGGGATTATTGCGGCCAGACAGCGTCTGCGCAACGGATGTTCCGCCCTCTTCGCCCGGATACCACGCATCGAGAATCGCGTTGGCATGCGCCTTGGCCCAGTTCACGCTCAGCGCGCTGCCGTTGGCGAGTACCACCACCATCGGCTTGCCGGTTGCGCCAAGTGCCTCGATCAGCGCTTCTTCCGGCTTTGGCAGGTCAAGCGAGGTGCGGTCGCCGCCCTTGAATCCGGGCTCATCCACCTGCATCTCTTCGCCTTCCAGTTCGCTCGTAATGCCTACGACGACCACCACCACGTCGGCCTTCTTCGCCGCCTCGATCGCCTCAGGCTGCGGCTTCAGATCCACCTTCGACCACACCAGCCTGGCCACCGGTTTGTCGCCTTGTCCGGGCGAGTAGAAGACGCGTAGCGCTGCCGGCTTGCCGGCCTCCAGGTGCACCCGGCCCAGCTTGGCAGACTTGCCGTCACCACCGTAGGAAGAAGTAACGCTCTTGCCGTCAAGCTGAATGCCGAAGAAGCCGTTGGCAACCAGGCCTAGGTTGTAGTCGCCCGTTTCGGTCGCCGTCAGCGAAGCGCTCCAGGTAATAGCCAGGGGCTTGAGCGCGGCGGCCTCTGCCGGAATTCCGTTCGAAGCCGCGTCAATCGTGGATTCCACGCGCTCGGCCGCTGGTTTCGCCGTGCCCAGACTGTTCAGGTTGCTCATGTCCAAAATCGAGAAGCTCGCCTTCACCCCTGGCTTGCCATCCTGCGAAAGCGCCCCGGCAGGAACCGGCTCAGCATCCTGGCCAAGGAACTGCGTGCCCACCGCATACGTAATCGTCGCGCCGGCAAACTCCTTCTTCATCCCATCGAGAATGGAGACCGTGTGGCTCGGAACGCCGTTGTAGTTGCCCAGCAGGAACTTCGTCTGGTTGGCCAGCGGCCCGATGACGGCGATCTTCGTCCCTGCCGTCTTCAGCGGCAGAACGCCGTCGTTCTTCAGCAGCACCATGGATTCGTTCGCCAGTTTCAAGGCCAGGGCGCGGTGCGCGGCGCTGTCCAGCAGGCTCTCGTCGATCTTCGTGTAAGGCACCATCTCCGGCGGGTCAAACATGCCCAGCTTCATCCGTGCCGTGAACAGCCGCGTCACCGCTATGTCGATTTCTCTCTCCTTCAGGTAGCCCTGCTTGACCGCGTCCACATAAGGCTTGTAATCGTGGTCGTCGTTCACCTTGAAGGTAAAGTCAACGCACTCGTTGTCCATGCCGCGGCGCAGGCTTACAGCCGAACTTTCGGCCTGCGTTGTGTTGTATTTGTGGCCGGCATGAATGTCCAGCACTGCGCCGCAGTCTGAAACCACGTAGCCCTGGAACCCCCACCAGCCGCGCAGTTGGTCCTCAAGCAGGAACTCATTTGCACACGCAGGCTGTCCGTTGATCGAGTTATAGGCGCACATCACCGAGCCCGCCTTGCCCTCGAGAACTGCCGCGCGGAAGGCCGGCAGATATGTATCCAATTCGTCGTGCTTGCTCGCCGGCACGTCCGCCGTGTGCCGCGTCGACTCCGGTCCGGAGTGCACCGCAAAGTGCTTCGGCGTCGAAATCACGCGATAATAGCGCGGATCGTCGCCCTGCATTCCGGTTACAAAATTCACGCCCATGCGCGCAGTCAGGAAAGGGTCTTCACCGTATGTTTCCTGTCCCCGGCCCCAGCGCGGATCGCGGAAGATGTTGATGTTCGGCGCCCAGAAGTCCAGGCCCTCAAAGATGTTGCTATGCCCGGCGCGCACATCCTGGGCATGCTTGATGCGCCCCTCGGTGCCAATCGCCACGGCCATCTGGTGAATGGCCGCCGTATCGAATGTCGCGGCCAGTCCCACCGGCTCGGGGAACTCCGTGGTTCCGTTTACCGCCACGCCATGCAGCGACTCGCTCCACCAGTCGTACGCCGGCACGTTGAGGCGTGGAATCGCGCGCGCCTGGTTCACCAGTTGCGTAGCCTTTTCTTCAAGCGTCATCCGCCTCACCAGGTCGGCTGCGCGCTGCTCAGGGGGCAGGCTTGGGTTAAGGTACGCCGGCTTTTGGGCGTCTTGCGCCCCTGCAAACCAGGTCAATCCGCAGCAGAGTAATCCCGCCGCGGCCATCCGCAATCCAAAACTGTTCATCGCACTCCCTCACCGGCGGTCCGGCCTGCTCTACTGCTTTCTCAGCTCAAAAAAGCGCAGTCCGCCTTCCGGGGCCAACTTTAATGCCTCGCGGAAGGCCCTGTCAAGCAAACGCTTTCTCTCAAGAAAATCGCTTTATATAAGCAGTTTTGTCGCTTTGTCTCAATGCCCTCAGAGCGGCTTCAGCTCTCTCCCCACGCCCGTCGCAACCGCATGCGTGTAACCTTTCTTCGTCCTGTCTCGTAAGGCTTGATAGAAAGGGAAGGGCGCATGGGCAACGGATCGAGCGGCGTGATGGTTCAGGCCAATCCTCTCAGCGAGTTCCGCCTCGGCAACCCCGACGCCTTCGAAGCCCTCTTTCGCCTCCACCGGCGCGCCGTTTATGGGTGGATTCTCCGCATCGTGCGCAACCCGGCGGCTGCTGAGGACGTCACCATCGAAACCTTCTGGCGCATCTACCAGGCGCGCGCTCGCTTCGAGCCCACGCGTGATTTTGAACCCTGGGCGCGCCGCATCGCCACCCACGCCGCGCTCGATTGGCTTCGCGCCCAAAAGCCTGAGGCCGAGCTGACCGCCGAGTGCCTCGAGATCCAATCCTCCGCGCCCACTGCCGATCCTGGCGTAACCGCGGAGATCCGCCTTAAAACCGCGCAGGCTTTCAGCCGGCTTCCGCCCCGCCTGAGCATTGCGGCCATCCTCGTACTGGTGGAGGAGCTGCCGCACAAGCAAGTGGCTCACGCGCTCGGCATCTCGGCGCCGGCCGTAAAACTGCGCGTCTTTCGCGCTCTTCGACTGCTCAGAAAGGACCTGCAACGGCAGGGAATCACGCCATGAAAACAAACGAAGACGACCGCATCCAGCACCTCTTGAAGCAGGCATTGCCGCCCGTGGACGCAGCCACCGGGCCCGAGCGCGATCTGTGGCCCGCCCTGCTCCGCCGCCTCGACAGCCAACCCGCGCCTCACGCCGGATGGGTGTGGTTTGACGGTGCCTTGCTCGCCGGTCTGGTCGCCTTCGCCGCGCTCTTTCCAGCGTCAATCCCGGTCTTTCTCTTCTATCTGTAGTTCCCAGTAATTTCGCTCGCAAACAAGGAGGATTCCATGAAAACCCATGTCTGGCTCCGCGCCTATCTCGCCGGCATCTTTGTACCCACTCTGGTGCTGCCGCTGCTTTTGACCCTCTTTATTGTGGTGCGCCTGGTGCTTCGGGTGCCGGTCCCCATTGAGCAGGCTCTTATCTTCCCCATGGCTGTTGTGCCCACACTGTTTGGCTTGTGGAACATGCTGTATCTCGGTACGCATGAACGCACGCACCTGCCCATCGGTTTGCATGGAGCGCTGCTCCCGCTGCTGCTGGCGCCCATTGGCGCTACGGTAGCCCATTGCCTGGGAGTGCTTCAGTTCGGCTCTGACGGCGTAACCTGGTTCCGGGCATGCGACGTTCCCTATGTGCTCATCGCGCCCTGCTTCGTCGCCGCCCTTGCCGCTTATTACCTGGTCTGGAAATATGTGGTGGGCTTTTTGAACAAGGAATTGGGAATCGGGCTTTAGCTAATCGCTTTTAGCTCCCAGCTTTCAGCTTTCGGCTTTCAGCTCTTGCTTTTTGGGGTGTTCGCTGCAAACCGGTTCATTTACCGGTAACTGTCCGGCACCATCATCCTCCACCCACAGCAGTGTCATCCTGAGCCACAGGCGAAGGATCTGCGGTTGTTTCTCAAGAATCCATTCGATCCAACGCACGGCGATAATCGGCAGGCTCGTAGTCATACCAATCGCGGCTTAGGTCCATCCAGACCGGGTTCATAGCCTCAATCAGCGCGATCTTCCTTGCTCTTCGCCAGCCCTTCAGCTCCTTCTCGCGGGTGATGGCCTTCGCAATCTCCTGGTGTCCTTCGAACCACACGAGTCGGTCGCAGTTGTACCTTGCAGTGAAGCCCTCATGCTCCTTCCACTTATGCTGAAACACGCGCTTGTGAAGGTCGCTTGTGACGCCGATGTAGATCGTGTGGCTTCGGCTTGCCATGATGTAAGTGAAATAGCTGTGCTCGTGCATCGGTGGCATTCTATCTGCTCATGGCTGCATTGGCAGTGACCGGAAGAACAACCGCGGATCCTTCGCCTGCGGCTCAGGATGACAGCTAACCTTGTGGCAGCGGCTTTTGGCTCTGACGCACAGGGCATCCCCGCTCCGCAGGCCCGCCGTAAGCAGAGGTCACCGCAGAGCGGGGTGCTAATGCTGCCCTTTCACCCCGCTTTGAAGAAGTCCTTCAGCCCGGCGCGTTCGGCATGAGCCGCCATCGACGCCTGAATCTCCAGCGCCAGCGCCAGTGCCGCGCGCCCTTGCCGTGCCGTCACTCTCGGTTCCTGCCGCGTGCGCACCGCTTGCACAAACGACTGAATCTCCAGCCGCAGCGGCTCGCCCGGCGTCACCACCGGCTTTTTGAAGCTCAGACCCGGTCCCGGTCCACCCGCCGCGCCCGCCGCCGCAGCAAGTTTGGCCAGCGTTGCCGCATCCACCTTGCCGGCTGCAATCGCCGCCGCAATCTCCGGGGGAACGCTGCCATCCATGCCTATCACCAGCAGATCCTGCCGCGCGTAGTCGATAGAAACATACTGCCGCGGCTCAAAGAAGCGCAGCTTCCGCACCCGCTCGGTTGAAACCCGCGATGCCGTAAAGTTGGCCACGCAGCCCGACTCGAACTCCACGCGCACATTGGCAATGTCCACCATGGGCGACAGAATCGGCAGCCCCACTGCGCGCACCTCGCGCACCGGCGAAGCGGCAAAAGTCAGCACGATGTCGAGGTCGTGGATCATCAGGTCCAGCACCACGTCCACATCGAGCGCACGGGGCGTAAAAATCGACAGCCGGTGCGACTCAAAGAACATGGGCCGCCGCAGTTGTGGCTCGACGGCCATCACCGCCGGATTGAAGCGTTCCAGATGGCCCGGCTGCACAATCAGCTTGCCCTTGTCGGCGCGCTCAATCAGGTCGTCGGCTTCAGACAGTTTCGCCGCCAGCGGCTTTTCCACCAGCAGGTCCAGCCCCGCATCCAGCAGCGCCGCGGCCACCGCATGATGGTGCACCGTAGGCACCGCCACCGTCGCCGCATTCAGCTTGAGGTCGGCCGCCAGCAGCGCATCCACGGTTGAGAAAACGGGAATCCCGTACTTGGCCGCGGTATCGGCCGCGCGCGCCGCATCCGGCTCGACGGCAGCTACCAGGGCAACGCCCAGGCCAGCCGCTTCAAGCTCGCGATACACCCGAAGATGGTTGCGTCCGAACGCGCCTGCCCCGGCCACGGCAACCCGCAAAATGTCTTGGCTTGCGATCTCTATGCCTCTTTGCCTTCCACAGCTTTCAGGCAGCGGCCGTAGAGTTCCAGCAACTGCGTCACATGCTCTTCAGGCTTGGCCGGAGCCGTCCCGGTAAACCCCGTGGAAGGCGCGGCAGGTTTGCCCACTCCCGCCGTAGCTGCCACAAACTTAAGCAGATCGAGCGCGATATCTTCGTTGCGCCGAGCCCCAAGCCCCGCGCCGGTGATTGCATCCATACTGAAAATTCTCCAAAGAGGATGCTACCAGAAACCGCCAATCCGCTCCTTCCAGCCCTCCACGATACCCTGAAGAGGATGACCATCGCCTACATCGGACTCGGTTCGAACCTGCCCAGCCACGCCGGCCCTCCTGACGCCACTCTGGCCGCCGCCGCTCTGCGCCTCGCCTCCCTGGGCCGCCTGATCGCCCGCTCCCCGCTCTACTCCACCGCGCCGGTGGGGTTTGCCGACCAGCCCCGCTTCGTCAACGCCGCAGTCGCCCTGGAAACAGAGTTGCCCCCGCACGCCCTGCTCCTGGCCCTCCTCGCCATCGAACACGACTTCGGCCGCGACCGCAGCGGCGGCTTTTCAAACGGCCCCCGCACCCTCGACCTCGACATCCTCCTCTTCGGCAACGTCATCCTTCTCGAATCCGGCCTCGAAATCCCCCACCCCCGCCTTGCCCAGCGCGCCTTTGTTCTGGTTCCGCTCAACGAAATCGCGCCCCACGCCGTCGATCCTCGCAGCGGAAAAAGCGTTTCACAACTGCTTCAGAGTCTGTTCCCCAGTCTCAAAGATGAAATCGATGCGGTGGTGCCCATCCAAAGCGATATTTGGCGCGCAGACGCTGGCGGCGTTGCTCTTTGCCCCGCCAAGCCTTATAGATCCGGCAACTGAATACTGTTCGGGTGCCCCATCCATTCCCGCTATTTTGCGGGAATGGGTGGGAAGAAGACGACCCTGTTTTCTTGCCGGATCAATAGCGCCCAAAGCCCCGCACCCATACCCGCCGCCCCGACCGTTACCTCCACGGTCACCGCCCGCTTTGGCTTTTTTGACCGCCTCAACCCCTCTCAACGAATTCCATAGCCTTCCTTTCCAAATTGAGCTATGCTTGCGCCAAATTGCCGGGAGACCGCCCCACAGGTCTGTCCTCAACCCGGTCCCCGCGCACAGTTCCATCCCTGTGCCTCAGGCACAGAAATCCCCGTATGCGAGGTTTAGAATGCTCCGCACAAAGTGTTTTCTTGCTACCGTGGCTCTGCTTCTCTCCTTAGCCTGCCTGCAGGCGTTCGCGTGGAACAGCGTGGGCCACATGACGGTTGCCTACTCCGCCTACCAGCAGCTCACTTCGACTGAGAAGGCCCGGGTCGCCGTGCTCCTGCAACTCAATCCCAACTACTCAAAATGGCTGACCTATATCCCCGCCGGAACCTCCGATGCCGACCGGGATATGTACGTCTTCATGATGGCCGCCACCTGGCCTGATGAGATCAAGGCCATGGGCAGCGGATACACCGGTAATGACAATCCTCCCAAAGGCGAACTGCCCTCCCTCAACGTTGGCTATAGCGACAAGCAGGCGCACAAATACTGGCACTTCATCAACACGCCTTTCAGCACCGACGGCACCAAATTGCCTTCCGTGGGCGGCCCCACAACTGCCGACAAGATTGACCTCTTCCGCCAGGCCCTCGCCACTCCCGAACCGGACCTGCTCAAGTCCTACGACCTGGTTTGGATCCTGCACCTGGTTGGCGACATCCATCAGCCCCTGCACTGCACCACCCGCATCACCAAGGCCAAGCCGCACGGTGACCTTGGCGGCAACTCGGTCCTCGTCACCGGGCCCAGAAAAGAGCTGCATGCCTTTTGGGATGATGCTGTCGGCCTGGGCGTTACCCAGAACTTCATGACGGCACTAAAAGTAGGCAAGGCCCTGCCCCCGCCAGACGCGTCATTGGCAAGTGACAGCAAGGTGGACGACTGGGCCGCAGAGAGCTTCGATTTGGCGAAAACCAGCGTGTATGTCCCACCCGTTGGCCCGGCGCTTGGTCCCTATACGATGGACGCAACCTACACCGCGAACTCCGTAGAGATTGCGAAGCAGAGGATCGCGCTTGCCGGGGCCCGTCTGGCCAGCCTGCTCAAGACCGCGCTCAATTGCACCGATCAAGCTTGCGCAAATTAAGTTTGCGCAAGCTTGAGATTTGCCGATTTGCAGATAATTAACCCGTGCGGGCGCACAATAGGCATAGTAGTAACAAAGCCGAGTACCTATGAGAACGCCACTCAATCCGCGCCCGCACCGTCGGGAAATGTTGCGACCTGAATTCCGCGACACCCCCCTCCTCTCCCTCCTACCCACCCCCCCTCCCGCAAAAATGTGAGCAAGCGGCTTGAATCCGCCGTTGCCGGATGCTTCCCGTCACGCTCTTGGAGCCTGCCAGACCGCGCTTTCGCCAACGCCTGCATTTACGATTGAAATGTGCAGACCATACGAGTAGACACGCCATCGGCAAAGTACGACGTAATCGCGGGCAGCGATCTGATTCAAACCATCGCTCCGCGCATCCAGCGCGCCATCGGCAAGCTCCCACGCCGGGTTTTCGTGCTCACTTCGCCGCCCATTTGGGCTCTCTGGGGCGAAGCCTTCTGCGCCTCTTTTGCCGAGCCGCCGGTCGCCCTGTTTCTCGAGCCCGGCGAGCGCTTCAAAACCCTGGGCAGCGTCGAGCGCCTCTCCCGCGAAATGCTGCGCGCCGGCGCCGACCGCGGCAGCCTGCTCATCGCCTTTGGCGGCGGAATCGTCGGCGATGTCGGCGGCTTCTTGGCCGCCATCTTCATGCGCGGAATTCCTTACGTGCAGGTCCCGACCACCTTTCTCGCCCAGGTCGATTCCTCCGTCGGCGGCAAGACCGGCGTCAACCTGCCCGAAGGCAAGAACATGGTCGGCAGCTTCCACCAGCCCCGTGCCGTCTTTGCCGATATTGGCGTCCTCGCCACCTTGCCCGAGCGCGAACTCAAGGCCGGACTCATGGAGAGCATCAAGGCCGGCATCATCCGCGACCGCACTCTCGTCCGCTATATGGAGGAACACGCTGACCTGGTCCTGGCCCGCGACCCCAAGGCTCTCGAGAAGGTAATCGCCGCCTCCATCCGCATGAAGGCCGGTGTGGTCGCCAAGGACGAGCGCGACTTCGGCCTCCGCATGATCCTGAACCTCGGGCACACCCTCGGCCACGCCCTCGAACAGGCCACTGCCTACAAGGTTCTCCTTCACGGCGAGGCCGTTGGCTGGGGCATGATCGCCGCTCTCTACCTGGCCCGTCAGCGCGGGATGATCTCCAAGACTCAAATGGAGCGCCTGGAGCGTTTGATTCACCTCTATGGCCCTCTGCCGCCGCTCAAGCTCCGCGTTGCCAAAATCGTCGCAGCCTCCGGCGCCGACAAGAAAAACATCGGCGGCGTCAGGCGTTTCGTACTCCCCGTAGGCATCGGAGACGCAGGTGTAGTCGAAGACGTCACTGCAGCCGAACTCGAGGCCGCAGCAAGCTATATGCTGGCCCGCGCTGCAATCGGCATAGGGGGAGCGAGTGACCGCTCTCCCCTGCCACACCACCCGGCATGCGGGTCCGCACCGGGCGGTTCGAGAAGTTGAGGTATTCCCTATGCCTCCTGTTTGAGAACGCGGGCGT
>Ga0114951_10002529_pt1 | contig 20549 bp, 14 predicted proteins | sample AM7aDNAmetaG_FD_88677 | JGI IMG/M metagenome (GOLD analysis project Ga0114951, IMG submission 88677) | Freshwater microbial communities from Finland to study Microbial Dark Matter (Phase II) - AM7a DNA metaG | ecosystem: Environmental > Aquatic > Freshwater > Lake | place: Finland: Lake Alinen... | reverse complement strand
GGTTATATCCTCGGATATGCCCAGCAGGTATTTAGTGGTGCCATCGGCCCCCCTGATACAGACTTTTCGGGTATGAAGCAGCCGTTGGCCCTTCTTGGCGGTCATTATAGGTTCTTCCGGTATGTCCAAAACACCCGTTTCCGCCTTAAGCGCTTCGCGGTCTTTGGCTATGAAGAAAGCGGCCTGTTCGGGGGGAAATAAGTCCAGATCATTCTTGCCAAGCAGATCTTTGCGGTCGTAGCCCAGAAGTTCTTCACCCGCGCGATTGAATATAACGAACCTCAGGTGCTTCGCTTCTTTGAGAAAGATCATTAACGGGACATTTTCCACTACGGCAGCGATCAGCGCTCGGGATTCCCTCATTCCCTGCTCAAGTTGTTTATGCCCGGTTATATCGTGGGCGAGTCCCTCAACCCCTGTTACTTTCCCGGCAGGATCGCGCAGCGGTGTTCCTGTCACTTCCAGCCAGCGGGTAGACCCGTCTTTATGATGAACTTCAACCTCATATAGCGGTTGCTGTATTCCCCGTATGTTAAGTTCTGTTCGCTTGATGGCTTCTTTGTTGGCCGGATTCTTTGTCAGGTGTTTGCTGTAGCGCGTAAGGAACTGCTGCTGGTTATAGCCGAGCATTTCCGTTATCGTCTGGCTTACAAAGGTCAGTACTCCTTTGGTATCATGCTGGTAAAAGAAATACTCTTTTCCGAGATTTTCAGCAAGCCGCCTGTACTTTTCTTCGCTTTCCTTCAGCCGGTCCTCGGCCAGTTTGCGCTGTATGATTATTGCATAGACCCTGGCCAGCCGTTTGAGCGCGGAAAGATCCGGCGGCGCGTAGTCGCGCGCGGGATTGGCCAGCGTTATAATGCCGGCCAGCTTCCCGTTGAAGATCGCCGGGGCGGCCAGAAATTTATTTATTTTTATGTGTCCGCGCGGGAGTTTGCCAATGCGCGGGTCCAGGCAGGCGCTGTTGGTAAGAATAGGTTTTTTGTTCTTAAGTACCCAGCCCCAGAGTCCGGATGGTTTTTTAAAGATAAGCGGTTTCCCGGCCGCCGGATGGCCTTTCCAGAATTCCCGGGTCATTGTGGGCGCCGTCAGCCAGCCGGTCGCCGGATCTATGTAGGCCGCGAAGCCGTAGGGGCTGCCGGTGAATATTTTCGCGGCTTTCAGCACTTTTTCGGAGAGCTGGTCAATGGAGAAATGTGGCGAGGCCAGATAAGCCCGCTCTATCGAATCTACGGCGCTGTCCAGTTCTTTCCAGCGCGGATCAGCTTGTGCGCGTGAAAAGCCGTTGCCGGACCGGCGCGGTCCGTTCTTTTGGATTTTATTTTTCATCTTGGCCTAACCTGACCCAAATTTATTATATAAAATACGCGGGGCAAATAACGCAAAGCGCGAAGCGGAAGCCGGGCTGATGCTTCACGCTTTATGGCCGCGCGGTTTATTCGAATTTATAGCCGTGGCCAGGAATTGCCTTCAGACGGGCGGAAAGTTTAGCGCCTAGTTTTTTGCGCAGGTTGGAGATGTGCACTTCCACGGTGTGCGGGTCGTTGTATTTGGCCGGGTCATAGCCCCAGACAGTCTCAAGCAGCTGGTTGACGCTGAACAGCCGGCCTGGTTTTGAGACCAGGATCGCGAAAAGATCCAGTTCTTTGGACGTGACTTTTACCGGTTTGCCTGATACCTTGAGGACACGCCCGCCCAGATTCAGTTCAAAGCCGGCCTTTTTTATAATAACGGAGGCGGCCGCGCGGCGCGGTTTGGCGCGCCGGAGAACGGCTTGTATCTTGGACAGCAATATCGGATATGAGAAGGGTTTAATTATGTAGTCGTCCGCGCCGGTGTCATAGCCGGAGACTATGTCGCGCTCGGCTATTTTTTTGCCGGACATCATTATAACAGGCGTGGAGGCGTAAGCGCGGTTTTCTTTTATTTTTCGGCAAAAGGTGAAGCCGTCCATCCCCGGCATTTCAGCATCGGTTATGATTATGTCCGGAGTAGTATCCGCGAGCACGGCAAGCCCTTCCTCGCCGTTATAAGCGGTTGAGACCAAAAAACCGTGATTGCCCAGATATTTTAGCAGGACGTCCAGAATGGCTTTATCGTCGTCTACTATCAGCGCTTTTTTCTGCATGGTTTTAAGTAAAAACGGCCGCCGCGTGCGAAAGTCAGCGGGGCCTTATTAGAAGTACATTTATGTAGAGTTATTATACTATATCCCCGGGGCTGGGCGGCTATATCAGGGCAAAAAAAAGCGCCCCGCCGGATTTTCGTTAGTCTTACATGGTGTCTGATGTGATGACTGACTGTGAGGTTCCGGCGGGGCTTAAAAAGGCCAGCGCTGCAGATGCTAAGCATACGGTCGTTGAAGACCTTTTGCTTTGGGGGTTGGGTTAGGGGGGCGCATCGTACAGCGCTGGATATCTTTAAATTTTCAGAGAACGATGCTTCGCTACACTTAAAGTATAGTACTTGGCGCTCAAGAACCGCTCAAGAGGCGCTCAAATCGGGCTCAAGAATGATTATGGAGGATTAGAGGACTGGAGGACTGGTTGTGCCGATCTAAGTGTCCGCCGCTTAAAATTTCCTAGAATATACCGGTAGGGCGGCTGATCACTAACCGCTGTCATGCTGTCTCGCTGCCGCTCTGCCGCGCTAATTTATGATTTCCATACAATACTTAAAAGGCGTTGGTCCCCAGCGCGCCGGGCTTTTTAAAAAGATCGGGCTTGAGACCGTGGACGACATGCTTTTTTATTTCCCCAAAAAATGGGAAGATCGCCGCCTGAACGCGAAAAAGGAGCATCTTGATTACGTGGATGAAGTTTCCGTCATCTTCGGCCGGATACTTTCGGTGCGGGACCTTTATACGTCAAGCTCGCTGCGCATTTTTAAGACCGTGATGGACGCCGGAGGGTACGAGGCCGAGGCCAGCTGGTTCAAGCGGCATACCCCGCGTTTCGATGTTTTCGCCACGCTGCGCAAAGACATAAAGCCGGGGGAAAAGATCTGGCTGGTGGCCACTGCCGAGGACCCGCTTTTCAAGACCCGCCTGCGCGTTGATGAATATTACCGCGACGACGATATGACGGCCCGGCGCGTACATATCGACCGCATCATCCCGGTTTATCCCCTGACCGAGGGGATAACCGCCAGATTCATGCGTGAGGCGATGTTTAAGGTGGTTTTGGACCACGCCCCGGGCAAGGGGGAGTTCATGCCGGGCCGGCTCCTGGCAAGGCGGGCGCTGATCGCGCGCGACCTGGCGTTAAAGGCTTTGCATTTCCCCGAAAATTATTTTGAGCTTAAAGAAGCGCGCAAAAGGTTCATTTATGAGGAACTCTTCCTGATGACCCTGGCCTGGGCTATCAAGCGGCGCCAGACCAGGAGCATAGATAAAGGTTTCACTTATGAGGTGAAGAGACACCTCCTTACGCCTTTCAGGGCGAATCTGGGTTTCAAATTCACTCAGTCCCAGACAAAAGCGATAAACGATATCTTCGCCGACCTGTCCTCCTCCGCCCCTATGGCGCGGCTGCTGGAGGGCGATGTGGGCTCAGGCAAGACCGTGGTCGCTTTAAGCGCGCTGCTGCTGGCCGTGGAGAACGGTTACCAGGGCGCTTTCATGGCCCCAACCGAGATACTCGCGGAACAGCACTACCTCACTTTCTTAAAACACCTTAAGGGGTTGGATGTCCGCTTCGCGGTTCTGACCTCGCGCGTAAAAGCCAAAGAGAAAAAAGATATTCTGGACCGTTTGGCCAAAGGCGAGCTGGACATCATCATCGGCACTCACGCCGTGCTTGAAGAAAATGTCAGGTTCAGGAACCTTAAACTTATCGTTGTGGACGAGCAACACCGCTTCGGCGTCAGGCAGCGCGCCGCGCTGCGCGGGAAAGGCGACAAAGCCGATATGCTCATCACTACGGCCACGCCCATTCCCCGCACGCTTTTCCTGGCGCTTTACGGCGACCTGGACCTTTCCGTGCTTACCGATATGCCGCCGGGCCGCAAGCCCGTCAAGACCGAAAGCGTGGATGAGGAAGCGGCAATCAAAGTCGTGCGCCTGGAAACCTCAAAACGCCGGCAGGCCTACATCGTTTATCCAGTTATAGAGGAATCGGAGATCAGGACCCTGAAGTCGGTAAAGGCCGAGTTTGAGCGCCTGAAAGACATATTTAAAGACCGCCGGCTGGCCATGCTGCACGGCGCCATGACGGGTTGCGAGAAAGAGCGGGTTATGAGTGAATTTACCGGCGGTAAAATAGATATTCTGGTGGCAACTCCCGTGGTCGAGGTGGGAATAGATGTGCCAAACGCCACTGTAATGGTAATAAATAACGCCGAAAACTTCGGTCTGGCCAGTCTGCATCAGTTGCGAGGGCGGGTTGGGCGCGGCCGCTGGGAGTCCAGATGCCTGCTGGTCGCTCACTCGTCCACTGAATACGGGGCGCAGCGCATAGAGGCCATGTGCTCCACTAATTCAGGTTTTGAGATCAGTGAAAAAGACAGTTATATGAGGGGTGCCGGCGAGGTTCTGGGAGTGCGCCAGCACGGGGACATGGAATTCCGCATAGCGGACCTGGCGCGTGATTCGGATATATTGAAACAGGCCATTGAAGACCGCGACGCGCTGCTGGCCGAAGACCCCGATCTGCTGAAATCCGAGAACGTCGGCCTGCGCTACAACCTCCTGAAGCTCTACCAGCAGAAATGGAATTTAATAGACCTTTCCTGAATCACGACAAAACACCTGAGGTCGGCGGGTTTATTTCCTGCGCATGTGCTTGGCGGCGGCTTTCGCCACTTCAAGGATCCCCGAGGTCTCTTTTACGTTTTTATCCCGGATAAGCTGGGCAAATTGCCGGGTAGCAGCGTAGATCGTGTCTTTGGCGGGGCCGGGGGCGGTTTCAAATAATTTGGCTACCGGAATTCTCAGGGCCTCGGCCAGTTTTTGTATGGTTTCAAGACTCGCCTTTCTGCCTTTAGTCTCAATATAGGCCAGAAAACTTGAACTTATCTGTGCCAGTTCGGCCAGGCGCTCAATGGTGAGCCCTGCCGTTTTCCTTTCCTCGCGAATCCTCTCTCCAACAATATCATAAATGCTTTGGGACATCCTTCCTCCACCGTCAAAACCGCAAGTTCGCCGCTATTGCGTACCTCTACAATTCTAAGGCTTCCATAAGTGTAAATCCATAATTCACCAGTGGATTCGGTTATTGACTTATAGTTGTTGTTTTTGTCTAATTAACACTGGTGGCCGTAAAATCCTTCTACGCGCCCGGAAACGGGGTTGGGAACCGGAAAAATGAATAAAAGAACCTGTCTGGTTCTCTCTTTTTTTGCCTTTTTATCAGCTTGTGCCGGTCCAAAACCGGCCAAGAGGAACATTTTTGTCTCCGATGAGCAGGGCATCATATCCAAAACCGGAGCCGTTGAGCGCGAGCTGGGCGCAGAAACCAGGGCCAGATCCGCGGGAAGCGAACCTGCTTTTGATCATAAACCAGAGTCGGCCGGCGAAAGCGTTAAAGTCATAAAGCAGACTTCCGGTGAATTTGAGTTTGAGGCCTCAGGCCAGGGAGTAAGCACCAAATACGAACGCCCCATCGACGCTGAAAAGCGCGCCGAGGAAGACGCCTTATCAAAAGCTGTGCGGGAATCCGGCGTAAATATCTATTCCGGCTTCCAGAATGTGATGGAAGAGACCGTTAATGCCGGCTATTCGTTTATAGGTAAATATATTAATGTCTGGTCCAACGCCCTGGTATCTTATGAAAGATCTGCCCCGGCCGCCTGTTCGCTTTCCGGGGATGTTTATAAATGTGTCGTGAAAATACGCGGCAAAGTGTATTTTAAGGGCGACCCTGACCCCAATTTTGAGTTGCAGGCCGCGTTGGGCAAACCTGCTTACTTTGAGGGGGATAATGTTAACCTGCGGGTGCGCCTGACCAAAGACGCCTATATAACCGTCCTGAATTGCGACGAGGACGGCAATGTCTCCCTTATTTTCCCCAACCGCCATGCCAGAAATAATTTTTTGGCTGCCGGAAAAGAGTTAAATATTCCGGACGATCTCCCTTTTCAGCTTAAAGCCCTGCTGCCGCAAGGCCGGCCCGAGACAGGCGAGATCTTGCATGTTATCGCCACTAAAAGCCAGCCGCTGGTTCTGTTGGACAGCCTTAAAGAGGAAAAGAGCGGCGGTTTTATAAGCTATTCGCTGGGCGGTGTTAAGGATCTGGTGACAAAGTTGTCCAGATTTAACCGCTCTGACTGGACACAACAGATAATAATTTACGGAGTAAAAAGTAAAAAATAACTGGAGGAAAAATGAAAAATACCGGAATCGTGTTATTGGCGGTTGTGATGCCGTTGTTGGCCGCTTGCGGGGGTAATAAAGTTATTGTCGGAAGCGAAGATCAGTTCGTGCAGGCCACTCCGTTCAAGGCTTTGGCGGAAGAGGCTGACGGGACCGTACTTACAGGTATAGGTACCTCTGAAAAGCGCTCAAACTTCACGCTTATGCGGGAAGCCGCGGTAACTTCAGCGCAGGCGGATCTGGCGCGCAAAGTACAGTCAAAGGTTGAGGCTGTCTGGAAACGCACTATGGCCGACTGGAGCGAATATAAAAAGACGGATTATAACGAAGCGATGTCCATAGAGGAAATGAAGACCATGCAGAAAAGCATAGTGGACACCGAACTGCGCGGCCCCTGGCAGAGCCAGGAGCTGGTGGATAAAGCCAGCGGCCGTTACTGGGTGCGAATATTGTACAGCGCCGCCACCGCCGAAAAATACGCCACGCAGCGCCTGAACAACGAAAATATCCTAAAAAAATACTTCATAGAAGCTCAGATAAAAACCGTGCAGGACGATCTGCAGAAAGACCTGGACTCCGTAAGGCAGAAAGAATCCGCCGACAAAGCGAAGATAGCCGAATTGGTGAAGTAAGTTGCGGGCCACGGTGTCAGGCTGCTTTTTGAAAAGTAGCCTGACACCCGGTTCCTTGCAGAACAGTATCAATAGATAAGGGCTTTCACAATGAATAAAAAATTTAAAAAAGTAGAAATTCCAAACCCTAAACGACATTATGTTAATGAGCCAAAAACAATCTCTGCCGAAGCAATTTCACTCAGCGAAAATGAGCGGATATTAAAAAGAGAGGATGGGCCTAATGGCGTTTATTATCTACACCAATACAAAAGCAAAGATAAATGGCGTAAGTGTTCAAAATGCGGAGACCTTTTGGGAAGACCGCCGCTTTCACGAGGCGGCACATGGCCCAGTGTTGAGAGTATTAAAGAGTCTTGCAGTATGTATGACAAGTACTGATTGTGTTGGCCGGGGTGGGGCCTAAAATTAGCATTTTAACAATATGACTGCGGGAAGAGAGAAGTTTATAGTTGCCAGAGTGCCAGATTGCGAAAAAGAAAGACGTGATTCCATTTCCCCGAACTAGGAATATCGGAGGTTATATATGCAAGATGAAATTAAGGAGAAAATAAAAAATTATTTCATAGATAGTGAAGAGGATAAATTTACCAAGTATAAAATAATAAAAAGCAAGCCTGTGGGCCTAGCTAAAGGTTTTTTCCAAATCATCCATGTTTCAGACAAGGAAACAAGTGCTATTTTCTTTAACTTCTTTTTACTAGGAATTGACTGGGGGAGTAGTGCTCCTTTTAATTTCCTATTGGTGTTGGATGACGATAAGCGTATTGCACTAACCGAGACCGTTGATACGGCGGGAGCTGTAGATATTGCAAGCGATACTGAGTGGGTAAGGGTATGTATTTCCATGGCAGATATGCTGGCTATTGCAAAAGCAAATAAGATTGAATACAGCCTGAGATACAGACTGCAAACTATAGAGGGAGTTTTGGATGATGCCGATAAGAATAGAATTAAAGGTTTTTATAATAATACATTTGACGGGAATTTTGAAAAGAAATGTCTGTATGATTTTATAGAAAGTGAAAAAGGTGGGTGCTATATAGCGACTATGGTGTATGGGAGCTATAGCCACCCGCAGGTGTTGTTGTTGAGATGTTTCCGCGACAAATATTTGGCAAACAAGTCCTGGGGGATAGGATTTATAGAAGTCTATTATAAATATGCTCCCCGACTTGCTGAAAAATTAAAAAAATATAAATTTATAAATAAAATAATCAGGTGTTTGCTTGATTCGGTTATTTGGCTTGCCAAGTAATTCGTTGTAAGCCAGTATATGAGCAACGAAAATATCCTTAAAATACTTCAAGAAGCCCAGATAAAAACCGTACAGGACGATCTGCAGAAAGACTTGAGAGGCACAGGGGACGCTGATGACTAAATGATTAATTACTAACAATTTGGACTGGGGTGTTGATAAATAGTCATTTAATCATCAGCGTCCCCTGATACTATTTTTGACTGGGTTGGAGAACATAATATGAAAGCAGGTGAATTTGTCAAGGGGCCGTGGAAAACATATTCTGATTTTGTCTTTGACTATTCCGGAATTCTCGCTGCAAAAAATCTGGCGGTTTTAGCAGTCGTATGTCCTCAATGTGGTGCCCAAGTAAAGATTGAACATTATATTGAAGAGATTTCTAACGAGCTTCAGTGCGCAGGATGGTGCAATCAATGTCATCGTGCAGTAAAAAAATAGAAGAAACAATAGTGTTAAGCTCCCTGCAAACCGGATAAGGAGGCAGATTATGGTTAAAGTGTCTGGACCTAACCCTGTCTTTAGTTGTTTTGAGCCGAGTTTAAAGGGATTTGTTGTAGACCCTTCGTTTTTGGCTCTGTTAATGGTTAAAGAAGTAGTATTGGACGAAGATACACGTGTTTTTGTTCCAGATTGTCTTGATAATTTAATCAAGAGATCACAAAAAGAACAAGAATCAAAAGATTGCCTACTGGCGATATTGGAATATTTTTCTGATTTCAGACGAAGCAAGAGTGAAGGTGCATTACCGGTAATGTATGCCAGGTATCGGAACCTCAAAAAACAGATAAGCATTGTAAAAATATCTGACATTGATTTGGATGTTTATGGACTACGCATGGTTATCCTTAAAAACTTGAGGAGTAGAAAAGCCGATTTAATACGCGATATCGTTGGAAAAGTGTTGGGTTTTAGTAAAAAAAGAAATATTCCAATACTAACAAAAACACGAAAATTATTCTATTTGATGCGAGAGCATATTGTGCTTATCGAGATTCCAAAGCAATTAAATAAGGTGTTGAAATTAAAACAAGACTTGGGCGTAAAAGTATTTAAGTTTAAGCATGGAATTGCTGTAAAATTCTTTCTGGGGGTTTTTACTACAATTCAGTCAAGTCACCCAGTTTCTGCTTTGGTTGGGTATGCTTTGATGTTTATGGATCCCTGATACGCCGCGGCCTAGAAAAAGTGTTTCATTAATATTTGTGGATTGGATATGAATTTAAAATTGTTTTTTATAATGTGTTTTGTGTTTGCTTCCCCCGCCGTTGCTCATTGGCAAATAGAGACGGCTGACTCTGTTGATGGTATGGGGGAATATAGCCAAATTTCACTTGCTCTTGACTCAAATAATAATCCGAATGTGTCTTATGGTAATTTTTTGCCGGGTGGATTGAGTAGTTATTTAAAATATGCGAAATGGACCGGTTCTTCTTGGTCAACCCAAACTGTTGATTCGGGAGGGCTTGTGGGGGCATATTCATCAATCGCTCTTGACTCCAATGATAACCCGCATATATCCTATATTGATTCAACAAATGGGACACTAAAATATGCGAAATGGACTGGCTCTTCCTGGTCAACACAAACAGTTGATGTTGCAGAATTAGAGGATATCTCAATAGCTCTTGATTCCAATAATAACCCACATATAGTTTACACGAAGAATAGTGCAATAAAATACGCGAAATGGACCGGCTCTGCCTGGTCGACACAAACGGTTATATCTGATTGGTGGAATGCGAGCGGGCCTTCAATCGCTCTTGACTCAAATAATGATCCACACATCACTTATCACGTCGCTAATACATATCAAAATACAAATGGCTTAAACTACGCGAAATGGACCGGTTCTTCTTGGTCAATGCTGACCGTGGCTTCAGATGGCGGTAGGTCATCGATTGCGCTTGATTCAAATAATAACCCTTATATTTCTTATATTGATACAAACCTTAAATTAAAGTTCGCTAAATGGACAGGTGTTTCCTGGTTAATACAGACGGTTGGCTCGGTGAACTCTTCACCGGGATTTACTTCAATTGCTATTGATTCCAACAGCATTCCATATATATCTTATCGGAACAACAACGGTTATCTAATTTGCACTAAATTGATGGATGATTCCTTGTTAACACAAACAATTGACACATCTTGGGTAGCGGCAAATTCAATTGCACTTGACGCCAACAATAATCCGTCCGTAATTTACATAGGCGGGGGTTTAAAATATGCAAAGTTTGCGAATAATTCCCCAATCTTGACGTGGGCAAACGAGGTTAATTATATCGCGGACGGGCTTAATCCTGAAGTTGGGGATAGGAGCACATCATTCGTGTTTCGTGTTAAATATGCTGATGCTGATAATGACGCCCCATACACAGGTTATCCGAAACTTCATATAAAACAATCCGGGTCTGAAATATTGGGAAGCCCGTTTGTTATGCCCCGCGTTTCCGGTACTCAGTCGTCTGGTATTTATTCTTATTCCAAAGTCCTAACCGTACCTGGAACAGACTATGCCTACTATTTCGAGGCACAGGATGCATATAACGCTGTTTCCACGGGCACACCCATTGTAATAATGAACGGGCCGAGTGTGACGAACAGCACTCCGACTTTAGCTTGGACCGGCGAGACCAATTATACGGCTGATGGGCTGGAGCCGGGTACTGCCCATGCCGGGTCAACTTGTATTTTCCGGGTTAAATATACGGATTTAGATGGCGATGCCCCTGCAACAGGGTATCCTTTAGTACATGTTTTTAAAAATTCTGTGGAACTGGCTGGTAGTCCGTTCGCTATGAGTTTGGTTTCCGGTACGCCGGCCAGTAGCGCTATTTACACTTATTCCAAAGTCTTAATTTCTACTGGCACGGATTACACTTATTATTTTGAGGCGCAAGACGCTTATAACGCAGTTTCTACAGGCACGCCGGTTGTGATAATGACTGGGCCGAGCGTAACTAACGCGGTTCCTGTTTTAATTTGGACAGGTGAGGCAAACTACACGACTGACGGTATAAATCCGAATACGGGCGACCCGACAACAAGTTTTGTTTTCCGGGTGAAATATTCGGACACGGATAGTGATGCGCCATATTCCGGCTATCCCAAACTGCATATAAAAAAGGGCGGGGTAGAAATTGGCGACAGTCCGTTTACAATGAATTTCGTTTCCGGGAGTAATGGCAGTGGCGCTACCTATACCTATACAAAATCGCTGACCTCTACCGGTTCTGACTACACCTATTATTTTGAGGCGAAGGACGCTTATAATGCCGACGCCACGGGCACGCCTTTGACTCCGGTTTCCGGGCCTATTGTTTCCAACCATGCGCCGACTTTGGCTTGGACAGGGGAAGCCAACTATACTGCTGACGGTCTTGACCCGGAGTCTGGCGACAGGAATACTAACTTCATGTTCCGGGTAAAATACGCTGATGCGGATAATCAGGCGCCCAATACAGGCTATCCTCGGCTTCATATAAAGCAAGGCGGTATTGAAATATCCGGCAGTCCGTTTGGGATGACTGGGGCTGATGCCGGGGATACGGTTTACACCGATGGGAAACTTTATACTTATACTAAAACCTTACTACCCGGCATTGACTACACTTATTATTTTGAAGCGCAGGATAGCGATGGTGTTGATGCCACCGGAATACCAACCACTCAAATTGACGCGCCGGATGTGAGTAACCAGGTTCCGGCGCTTGCCTGGACAGGGGAAACAAATTATTCGGCAGGCGGTCTGTTCCCGCTTAAGGGTAATCCAACAGATACATATGTCTTCCGCGTTAAATACACCGATGCCGATAATGATGCGCCGGGTACTGGCTATCCGCGCGTGCGGATTAAAAAATCCGGGGCGGATATAAGCGGCAGTCCGTTTGCCATGAATTATGTTTCTGGCGCTAACAATGCCGGGGCTATATATTCACTTTCTAAAACGCTGGCAGCCGGGGCGTATGTTTATTCCTTTGACGCGCTGGACCTCTACGGAGGCCAGGCCACCGGAGAGCCTCTTGCCGAGCAGTCCGGCCCGGTGGTTATAGGCGCGGATCTGCCGCCGGCGCAGGAAGTCAAGGTTTACCACGGGGTGTTTAAGCCGGGGGAGAACGAAAAGACCAATATTTCGTTCAACACCACCGCGCCGGTTTCCATTACCGTAACCGTTTATAATAATATCGGCCGCAAGGTTATAGAGCTTTATCACGGGACTTCAAGCGCCGGGCTGAACCTTATCCAGTGGGACGGCAAAAACGACTCCGGCCAGCGCGTTTCCAGCGGCGTCTACACTATCAAGATTGAAGGCGGCGGCATGAACCAGAGCAAGCGTGTGGTGGTTGTAAGGTAGGCACAAGGGGAAGGTAACCAGTATCCAGTTACCGGTAACCGGTCGCAGAGCATAGGACACAAGTCACAGGTCATAAGACACAAGTATGCGGGAAAAAAGGTAGCGTCTACCTTTTTTATACGGATCACAAGCGGGGCATGAGGTTGACTGGCGAACAACTCGCGCAAAATGACGCAAGAGATAGTAAAAACAACTCCCTGGAAGGCGACAGTACGGTGTCGGGTTCGTGTGGTAGGGTATAGGCAGCGACGGAGCCTGACAGGGAGGGTATATGAAAGATGTGATAAACAGTGAAAGTATAGGGCAAAAAATATTTATGATCCGTGGTTGCCGTGTAATGGCAGATCGTGATTTAGCGGAACTGTATTGCGTGGAGACCGGCGCGTTAAACCGGGCCGTCAGGAGAAACCCTGATCGCTTTCCCAAAGATTTTATGTTCCAGTTGAAAGCGGAGGAATGGAAAAACTTGAAATGCCAAATTGGCATTTCAAGTTGGGGCGGAGACAGGGCTTTGCCGTATGTTTTTACGGAGCAGGGTGTGGCTATGCTTTCAAGCGTTCTTAAAAGCAAAAGGGCCGTTTATGTTAATGTGCGGATAATGAGGATTTTTGTTAAGCTGCGTTCTATGCTGGCGGCGCATAAAGGTCTGGCGAGAAAACTCATGGATTTAGAAAAAAAATACGATGCGCAGTTTAAAAGTGTGTTTGACGCGATCAAACTGCTTATGTCCCAGCCGGAAGAGGCCGACTCTTGTCTTAAAAAAATTCCAGGCTTTAAACCGCAATCGCCAGGGAAATTATCGGCATGAAAAATATTTTTAGCGCGATACTGATTTTTGTGGCAGCGAACGCTTTTGCGGCTGAGCAGCCTACGGCTTTGTTTCTGCTGGACGCTCAGCCCAATATACGGCTTTATTCGATGGGCGGGGTGTTGTCTTCACTGGGGCAGACGGACGCCGCTTATAACCCCTGGGAGCTGGGCTATACCGTAAATCCGTCTGTATCATTGGCCCATTGGCCGGGCGCTGTGCTGGATAGTAATTATAATTTTGTGTCCGCCCTTGTGCCGTCCAGGAAACTGGGCACTTTGAGTCTGTCATACCTGAATTATGGCACCGGCTCGGAAAAATTTGAAGAGCTGGACGGCACAACCCGCAGTATAAAGCTTGAGGACGATAAATTGATCACTTTAGGCTATGGCCGCGCTATAACCCAAAGGTTGTTCGCCGGTTTAAGCCTTAAAAGCCTCACAAGTACCCTGGCGGAGGAGTATAAAGCCAGCGCCATGCTTATGGACTTCGGCCTCGTTTACCGCACCTTGGACGACAAACACTCAGTGGGTTTAGCTCTGGTGAACTACGGCAATGGTCTTAAGTATTACCAGACGCAGGAGCCGTTACCGACTGAGATCAAACTGGGGTATACCCGCAAAACCAAGCCCTGGGCGAACCAGAAAATAGTATGGGGCCTGGGCTATGCCAGGTCGCAGGTGTCGCAGTCTTACTCTATGGGCGCGGAATACTTCCCCGGCATCCCCTTCGTGTCCATGCGCGCCGGTTTAAATAAAGGCGACGAGGAAACCAAATTTATGGCCGGGTTGGGGCTTAACTACAACGCTTTGGATCTGGACTTCGGTTACGATCTGACTACTTCAAAAATGGAAGACGGCCAAACCCCGCTGCGGTTCGCGCTAACCTGGTCATTCGGAGAGCGCGACGCTTATTCCCTTGGCGAAAAATATATGTCCGGCGGCATGAAAGACAAAGCCGTGGCCCTCTGGGAAGATATTGGAAAGCAGGAACCCATGTACGCGCAGGCGCGGGAGGCTATAAATAAATACGCTTATCAGCCGCAATTGGTTCTTAAGGGGCGGCTTGAAGACACGGACGGCGACGGCGTCCTTTCTCCGAATGAAAGCGGCAATATAGTGGTGACGGTCTTAAATGAAGGACGCGGCAAGGCCACCGGCATATGGCTGAACGTGGCGCCGATTAATTCCGCAAAAGCTAAAGCCAACCTTGAGGGCGGTTTTTACAGCGCCCGGGTGCGCCCATTGGACCCAGGTAGTAAAACAGAGATACAGATACCTGTTAAGGCGGCTGACGAGTCTGAAACCGGCCCTATAGCCTTCAGAATGGAAGCTACCGAGTCCAGAGGCTTCAATCCCGAGGCCGCAGCCGTGGGCGTCCGCCTTAAAGGTATGTCCCCGCCTTACCTGGCTATGGCGCGCTATACCTTCAGCGAAAACTTTACAGGCCGCTCTGAGGGCAACAGCAACGGTATTATTGACGAAGGCGAAACTATTGAACTTACCGGGTTCATTGTAAACGCCGGACTAAGCGACGCCCGGGCGGCGGATTTTGCGCTGGTGTCTAAAGAGCCTAAAATAACAGTGATCGATTCCGGCAAGGCCAATTTTGGAACGCTTAAGCCCGGAGAGTCCAGGAAGGTTTCGGCCGTTTTTAAAATTGATAAAGGATATTCCACGGAGGGGCGGCTGCCTTTATATTTCAACTTTAAAGAGGCTCGCCCAAGGTTCGCGCGCGAGCAGCAGGTAAAGCTGGACTTTAAGGGCTTTTACCAGAACGCAATTGAACCGGTGTTCGCTGAATTCGATACCGCTTCTCTGCTTTCAGCTTTGCCTGGTTTGCCGGGCCCTGTCCCCGCTACCGCCGGCGCCGGAGGCCTTGTTGTTGAGTCTAAAAGCCCGCCGGCGCTTGATTTTGACCAGGCCATACTCGCGGACGGAGATCTTAACGGCGACGGCATATACCAGCCGGGGGAAACTTTAAAGGTAAAGATAGCGATCCGTAACACCGGCGGCCGGACGGCCAACGGGGTAAAGGTTGAGGTCTCCGGTAATAAGGCCGTACAGGGGCTATTCGGTGATGTGGCGGTGGGGGATATTCAGCCGGGGGCTGAAATCACAAGGATATTAACCGCGCTCATACCGGCAACAATGCCCAGCGCCGCTCCGCATTTCAGCATAAAAATTACGGAAGCATCGGGCTTTAACGCCCGCAAAGTGGAAGATGTTGTGGCTGTTTTCCAGCCGAAAGACGTGGAGAATAAAAAGGAACCGGAACAGCTCCTGCCGGTGCCCTTTGCGAATTACGGACAACTGAAAAAAGCCGGCGCTATCGTAGTGGGGGTGGGGAAATATAAAAGAGTGAACGGACTGCAATACCCCGCGCGGGACGCTGAAACTGTTAAAAGTTATCTGAGCGGCGTGATGGGTATCCCCGCGGAAAATATTAAAACATTTACAGATGACGACGCCAGTAAATCCATAATAGACGCGGCCGTTAAAAACTGGCTGGTAAAGAAGGATTATGACACCATCGTGTTTTACTTCGCCGGACACGGTATCCCGGACCCGGATAATCCGCGCGACGGTCCGCCGTTCATAGTGCCTTACGACGGGGACCTGGATCCATCCCTGGGAAAGGGAACGCTCATAAATCTTAAAGACCTGATTGCCGATATGGAAGGCTCTAAGGCTAAAAATGTGTTTGTGCTGCTGGATTCCTGCTTCTCAGGCATGCAGGGCAGGACTCCGGATCAATACGCAACGACCCACCGCGGCTTGGTCGTAGCCGCGAAGTTTGACCAGCAGCGGGCTTTTGTGTTCGCGGGCTCTAAGGGGAACCAGGCCAGTTTTGACTTTGATAAAACAAAACACGGTTACTTCACTTATTATATGCTGCTTGGACTAAAAGGCTATGCGGATAAGCCGCCATACGGAAACAACGACGGCGCGGTTACCGATACAGAGCTTTGCAATTATGTGGCCGGCGAGATGAGCGCCGAACTGGAAGGCCGCCAGACCCCTGAATGCTCCAACGCCACCGGCGCCGTCCTGGGCCGGTACAGGTAAAATTTTAATCTACAAGTGTTTAAATAAAAAAACTGCTGGGATTATATGAAAAAGGAGAAGAAAAGCGGTATGACTTGCGTGGATTATATGCGGCTTGGCCGCGAGGCTAAAGAGGTGCGTTGTAAAGGCGGTACGCCGGTAGAGCGCGGGCATTCTATCGCTGCCGCGCGCAAGTATTTCACCCTGGCGGTTAAGGCTGATAATTCATGCGTTGAGGCCTACCATGAGTTGTCGCTCTGCGGCCTGCCGGGAGATACCCGGGGCCGGGAGTTGATGATAGTCCGTGAAGCCGTAAGAATGAATCCCGCCAGCGCAAAGGCGCGCAATCGCCTTGGGTGGACATTGTTGACACATTTCCGCTACCCGGAAGCCATTCGGGAGCTGCAAACCGCGTTGAGACTTGATCCGCAAAACCTGGATGCCGCTTCCGGGCTGGGACATATCTTTTGTGAGCAAAAAAGGTGGCGCAAGGCTGAGGAGCTATTAACAAGGGTGCCGGAGCTTAACGGCATGGGAACGCAGGCATTGATCGAATCCCTGAAGGCCCAAAATAAAACGGAAGAGCTTAAAAAGTTCTATGAATCCCGCATAAAAGTAAACAGGGAAACGGGTGATTATTACTTTAAGCTGGCTGAAATCTTCCGGGCAGAAGGGGATTTCAATAAAGCCGTCGCTTTAGCTAAAGAAATGGGCGCGCGCTATAGGAACCCGTTGGAGGAACTCAATCTGCTGATAGAACTTCATCTGGCGCAGGGGATGAATGAACGGGCGTTGGAGCTTTGCCGGAAGGCAGTAAAACTCAGGCCGGAATATTATGAAGTGCAGTATAGACTGGCGAAGGCGCTGAAAGCCTGCGGGGATATTAAAGGTTCCCTTAAAATTTTCAGGAAGTTAGCCAAAACAAATGTACACCGGCGTTCCGGTTTTGCGCAGGAACTTAAGAGCGTTGGCAATATAGATGAGGCTGTTGTGGAGTTTCGAACTGTTTTAGCCGATAACCCGCATGACGAAGCGTCCCGCTCCGCCCTTTCGGAGATATTACGCGGCCAGGGTGACTCAGTTGAGGCGCTGAAGCTTTGGGAAGACTACGCGAAATGGAAAAAAGACGATCTTTCCATGCTCGGCTTAGCTAACGAACTTAAAGCCCAGGGCCAGCTTGGCGCCGCGGCGGGAAACTGCCTTAAAGTTATTAAACTAGCGCGCCGATATAGAGAAATCCATATAAGCCTGATACCTGCATGGGGCGTAAGGGACTGCCTTGACGATACTTTGAAACTTTTAGAAAATTCCCGGGGGCTTCGGAGCGGAGATAAAAATTTGCTTTCAAAATTATCAAAGGTTTATGGTGCGCTAGGTCTTCTTTTCCGGGAATGCCGGCAATTTGGTGACGCGGCCAGCTCTTTACGGAAAGCCGCCAGCCTTTCTTCCAAATAATAGGGTGACACAATACTTATCTCATTACGCCGGTCTGGGCAGGGTATGATAAAAGTGTTTTAAGTGCTGGGCCAAATTCTGACCGGAATTACGGGGGTATCCCATAATTCCGGTCAGGGCGGGGAATAGCGGTTTTAATTGCAGGTTACCGGGCCGGGGGGAAGGCTCTGGTCTCTGAGCGTTGAGAGCGTTACCCTGCTAGAGTCCTCTGTGGCGCCGAGGGCGAACAAGACTTCCCTCTGGAAGCCGCCGAGGAAATGCTTGGAGGCAGGACCGCGCTCGTAGCCGCCTACGACCACTACACTTTTGCCGTTGTAGGTGGCCAGAAACTTGGTGCCGGGCTTCGGCATTGATTTATCGGCCCACATCATATTAAATATCCACATTTCCTCCGCTTGCGAGGGGCGCGCGCTCACGGCGCCCTGTCCGGCCTTGCCGCCTTCGGGTGGAGTCCACTCTTTGGCCCACCTTGTATCATAAACGTCGCCGCATTCGATGTTGGGCAGCATCTTGGTAAGCCGTGCGCAGGCTTTATTGATGTGCGCGGAGATGTTCTCGCGCACGGTGCGCGGGAAGGAATTGCCGCGGGAGAAAGAATCTGACTTAGTGGCCAGGTGGGATTCGAGGGTCCACAGGCCTTTGGCCGGGAGGTTTACGGAGCGCCCGCGCAGCTTCATGGTAAGCGGGGAGCCTTCGCAGGAGCCGGCGTCGGAATCGCTATGCACTCTTTCTATTTGCGGGGAGGGAAGATCCACTTCCTGTGAAGCGATACTTTTGGCCAGGTTGAAGTCTGAAGAAGAATCAAAATTTACCTGCGCGTTCACGGGGTTGTAAAGAGTTCCCGCCAGCATCAGCACAAGAATTATTTTTTTCATATAGCCTCCTAACTACTATAGTGTACGCTCAAACAGCTTTATGTTACAGGGCCATTGGGCCGGAAATCTTCTGGGCCCTTTGGCCCACGGCTGTTCCAGGAAAACTTTAAGTAAGCGGTGGGCTGCAAGTTCGGGATGGCAGCGGCTGCCAGGTCGGGATGGCCGCAACGGCCAGGTCGGGATGGCCGCAACGGCCAGGTCGGGGTCCTGTCAACCATGGGGCCCATCGGGCCTGCGACCGGCCCGGCGACTTCGCGCCGGTTCCGCCTCGGCCAGATCCAACCCATGGTTGCCACCCCTCCCTTTATGCCACGCCGCCTTTTTAATCTTTATGCGAACGGCAGGAAAGGTTATAAATCTGGATCCCTGCCGGCGGGGGTAGTTTGTTTTGACATGACATTTCTGCTTGCCGCCACCGGGACATTTAAAAAAATCGCTACTATTGTCTATGAAAATTTGACGGATAAATTGATTAGTGTTAGAATATTCATACTACTACTAATGGTGGTGGGGTAGGATTAAAACACAAGATATGGTGGTTTTACCATCCGCTCGCCAGGGCTGGTTCTAAAGCTCCAAAGCGAAAGAAGGCGAAAAACTTCAGCGCTTAAGCGCTGGTTGATGTGGTGCCTACACTATAACGGAGAAAATCGATGCAATGCCCTTTTTGCGGAGCCCAGGATACTAAAGTCACCGACAGCCGTGACTCCGCCGAAGCCTTTGAAATAAGGCGCCGGCGCGAATGCGAGAAATGCGCCAAGCGCTTCACTACCTACGAGCGTATAGAGGCTCACCCGCTGGTCGTCATAAAGAAAGACGGCCGGCGCGAGAACTTTTTGTACGAAAAGCTTTTGGGCGGTATGGTTAAATCCTGCCAGAAAAGGGATGTCAGTATGGAAAAAATAGAGGAGGCGGGCCGGGTCATTGAAAGCAGTTTGAGGAACGAGGACAAGAGCGAGATCCCGAGCGGCTTGATAGGGGAGCTTGTGGCTCAAAAACTCAAAAAGCTGGATAAGGTCGCGTATATCAGATTCGCGTCGATATATAAGGACTTCGAAGATGTAACGGATTTTGAAAAAGAGATCAAATCAATCAAGAAATAGAGGGGTTTACCGAGATGAACGAAATTTTTCCGAAGGTGATAAAGAAGCGTGACGGCAAAGTGGCGCCGTTTAATATAGAGAAGATAAAAACAGCTATTTATAAAGCTGCCTACACTCTTGGCGGCCGCGACGAAGAGAAGGCTGTAGAAGTGGCCAATGAGGTGGCCCGCCGCCTCAATAACAATTTCACCATCCATAATAAAATACCCACGGTGGATGACAGTAACGCCGTTTGCGTGGAGGTCCTGCGCGAAAAAGGTTTTGACCGCACAGCCGACAAGTTCGAGTCCTACTCGCTGGACCGCTCCCGCGTGCGCAAGAGCGGCCTGACCGTAAAGAAGAACGCCCGCGCCGACATCACCGACCAGATGCTGCTGGTGCAGTCCATCACCAATGAAACCATTGAGCCGTTCGACCGCAAAAAGCTGGCCGACGCGCTTGAGAAGGAATACCAGCTCTCGCGCGAACTGGCCGAGATGATAGCCAAAGAAACCGAGAACGACTCCTATGAGCTGTCGGACAAATACGGCACCAATAACTTTGACACGCAGTTCCTGCGCCGCATTTCCGAGTCGCATCTGTCCATGATGGGGATACCGCTGAAGAACAGCGCGCTGGCCATGCCGCTCTCTACCATAGAGTCCCTGGTGATCGGCAACAGCAAGGAAAACTCGAACATCATTTCCAATAACCCCGAGGCGGTC
>Ga0114951_10002527_pt1 | contig 20568 bp, 12 predicted proteins | sample AM7aDNAmetaG_FD_88677 | JGI IMG/M metagenome (GOLD analysis project Ga0114951, IMG submission 88677) | Freshwater microbial communities from Finland to study Microbial Dark Matter (Phase II) - AM7a DNA metaG | ecosystem: Environmental > Aquatic > Freshwater > Lake | place: Finland: Lake Alinen... | reverse complement strand
GCCACCACCTGGGCCGTAGTTGCCTGCCCCGCCCCCCGCATAGCCCTGCCCGCTTGGGGAGGCCACGCCGGGAGTCCCAGTATTGTAGTAGCCGACGCCGCCACCCGACCCGCCGGGGCGACCGTTGCCACCACTGATGTTTTCACTCCCGCCACCACCGCCACCTGCGGCCTCGTTGTCTGCAAAGCTGGACGGAGAGCCGTCGTTACCCTGTGCAGCACCGGCTGGTGTCGTACCGCCATCGCCTACCGTCACAGGCATGGTGCCTGAGAGGGCTACATCCGTCAGCTGGAGGACCCCGCCTGCCCCACCGCCGCCGCCATACTTCGTACCACCAGAGCCACCGCCAGCGACGATTAGGACCTCGGCTTCGGTGACTCCGCCGGGCGTGACGAACTCGCCGCTCGTCAGGAACTTGACGACGGTGTAGTCACCATCGGTATACGGCGTCTCGCCGTTGTAGGTCACGCTCACCCTCCGAGTTCAGAGAAGAGGGGCCTTGCGGCCCCCCTTCTCAGATCCGCATGATCTTGTAGTCGCCGTTGTCCCAGGCGATGACGATGTCGCCGCCGTTGGGAGTCACGGGAGTGGTGAACTCGAGGAAGCAGATGGGCGTGGAGCCTGCGTCGTTGGTGGTGAACTTGTAGAGGATGACGCCCTGCGTCGGGTCCCCCGCCTCCACCGCGTCGAAGGTGATGTCCGAGGCATCGCAGATGCCACCACCCGTCGCGTCGATGAGGGTCAGAGTCTGGTCCGTGGAACGGCGTCCAGCGGCGCATGGGGTCATGGAGGCGTCGTCTTCATCCGGCGTATAGAGCGCCGTGTTGACGAGCATCCCCTTGACCGTAGCGCCGCCAGAAGCCTTCCAGGGGCACTCACCCTTGGCGAAGGCGTCAACGCCCGCCTTGAACCAAATGGAGGCCATCTAGGGCCTCCCTCAGCTGGACTTGAGTACGCCGGCGGCCTCGAGGGCTGCCAGCAGAGTGTTGTGGGCAGCAGCGATGGCGTTCACCGTGGTGGCGAGGTGGGCTGCCGTGTCGGTGTTCGTCGCCGAGCTGTAGTCCGCCTTGGTGTCGGCGATGTGGTCCTGCTGGGCGAGCGGGTTGGCGACCGTCGAGGGCAGACCCTCGAGCCGGTAGACGCGGCTCCACGCCCGGTTGTTGCTGTAGAACACGGGCCACTGCGGGAAGCGCAGGTCGAGGTGCCCGGAGGCGGGGACGCGGATCGGCTGGGTGAGTGTCACACCGGCCTGGTCCTTGACCACCATCGGGGTCTTGTTGGCGTCGGCGTAGAAGCGGATGCGCCGGCCGACATCGAACGAGGCGCGCTTGATGGGGCTGTAGGTGACGTCGTAGTCAGTCATGTGACTGTCCTCTCTGGTTATGCCTTAGGGGCGCCCCTCCGAAGAGGGGCACCCCCGGCACCCGCTGGTTTTCCTTACGACTCGACGGTCACGTTCGTGAAGAGCGTGAAGTCGGTCTGCGCGTCGAGGATCTTGACGCTGTAGTCGCCGTAGAGGCGCCAGTTCTCGGAGTCACGCGTCTTGGCGTACTTCTCCGCGACCCAGTCGCTGTCCACGAACGGATGGTAGGTCATCTTGGACGGCGTCAGGAGGGCGAGGTGACCCTTGGGCCAACGCCAGTCCTTCATGAGGCGCAGGGTGTGGCCGCGCTTGGTCTCGATGGCGCTGACCTTGCGACCCACCGTGGTCTCGGTGCGCTCGATGGAGATCATCCGGTCGTCCCAGATGTCCATCGCGGCGTCGTACATGTCGACGTCGAGCATCAGGACGCCGTTGCCTGAGTCGAGCTTGCCCTTCGCGTCGTCGATGTTCTTGGAGGCTTCCTCGATCAGGTCGAGGTCGAAGTCACGAGCCGCGGTAACCACGTTCGGGACCACCGTCTGACCGTCTGCGTCGGTCGTGGCCTTCAGCTGCTCGAGCAGGCCGCGGGTACGACGGGCGAGGGTCTTGGTGCCGAGGGAGAAGGCGCCACCGGCACCGCTCCACTGACCGTGCATGAACGCGTAGGCGAGCTCGTCGAGCACGTCCTCCGTGTTCTGCTGCACGAGCCAGCCGAAGTAGTCGGGGACGTACTTGACCTTGGCCTTGATCTCGTGCCGGGAGAGGTCGAGCCAACGCTCGAACATCTCGAAGGTGTTGTGGAACCAGGTCGGCTCGTTGCGCCGCTGGATCTCGGGGATCGAGGCCTCCGGGTACGGCGTGTCCATGATCTGCAGCTTGCGCCCGTCTGCCGGGTGGGCCACCGCGGAGCCCGTGACGGCACGAGCGACGGTGATGGTGGCGTAGCCGGTGGACGAACTGTCGGCTGTCGGGGTGGTCGTGACCTGCATCGTCTCGGTCGGGGCTGCCGGGTCGATCAGCATGGTCCGGTTGATGACGCGGGCGGCGTCCTCGTTCGGGACCACGAAGGTCGTGCCGGTCGTGGTCAGCGTCGAGGAGTGGATCAGGAGCGTCTGCGGCATCTGCGAGACGCCCCACCAGCGATGCTCCAGACCGTCGTAGGCCTCGCCCTTGGTGAACAGGCCGAGGAAGTTCTGGTCGCGGCGGATGATCTCTTCGAGCACGTCATCACAGGGGATGACGTCGAACACTTCGTGGTACTCGCCATTGTCGGGCGTGGTCATGCCACGATTTGACGTCAGGATGGGATCCGGTACGGCCATGATGGCGGTCCTCTCTCAAAGTTACAGGTACGTCAACTCACTGACGCACTCCAGCTTCGAGAGTCGAGACTTCAGCCATCGGCTCCGGCGAGATCTGCGAGAATGAGAAAGGGGCACGAGATCGGGTATCCCCGACCATCGCACCCCTCCTCCACGCAGAACATCGCGTGGTGTGCTGTAGAGAGTGTACTACTGCTGACGCGCCTTGGCAAAGCGTCGAGAGATCACATCGCCGAACTTCCCGGCTTTGAGATCCTCCTTGTCCTTCTCAGTAGAGGCCAGAGCTTCCTTAGAAGGATCGGGGGTGAGGATGCCGTACTTCTTCTTGAGGGCACCCGCGGTCTCATCGCCGCGCTTGGCGACTTCCTGCTCGACGAGCGTCCCGACGACCTCTGCCTGCGCCTTGATCTTGGCGATCTGCGAGAGCATGCCGGCCTTGTCGTCGACCTCGAACTCCGTGCGCTTGGCGATCTCCTGCTCCAGAGGCGTGGCGCCCTCGAAGAACTCATTCCAGACCGCCATGGCGTTCTGCTCTTCACGAGCCATCAGGGTGGCCTTGGCGAGCGCCCCGATGGTCTCCTTCTGGCCGGCGAACGCGGCCTTGAGCTCGTCGAGCGTCATCTCCTCGACGGGCTTCTGGGGGGATCCGTCACTCGAAACGGGTGATCCGCTGCCCGGTTCGCCGTCCCCGTCATCACCTACGATCGCGCGCAGTGCCTGGTACAGCACGTCGTCGTAGTCGTCCCCCTCTGCGCCGAGAGCCTCGGTGATGGCTGCCTCGGTCGGAGCCGGGGTGCCCTCTGCCTGACCCTCTGGCACGCCAGTCTGCGTGCCGTCCTCGTCTGTCACTGCGTCCTCCTAGCCTAGATGCCGGTCTGCGCGAACTTGTTGGTCTGATTGTCCTTCTGCAGCGTCGCAGTCGCGTCCTGCGACTGATTGAAGCCCTGATTGATCTTCAGCGCGTTCTGGAAGGTGGAGCGGCGGGCCTGACTGCCCGGCTCGTCGAACAGCTGCTGGTTCTGCAGCGCCTCACCCTGACCGATCTGGTTGCCGAACATCCACTTCGCTGCCGGTGCGTTGGTCGTGAGCTCGTCGGCTCGAGACTGTACCTCCGCAGGGCTGAGGTCGTACTTGAAGAAGAGCTCACGCTGGCGCATCGAGGGCGCCTGGTTGAAGTTCGACTGCATCAGGTTCGTGAAGGTCTTGTCGTAGGCCTGATACTTCTGCACGTCGTTGGCGCCCGGCTTGAAGAACGGATAGGCAGCCTTGAACTGCGCCGTCTTCTGGATCAGCTGGTCGTACTGGTCGCTGGTATAGCCACCGCGGACGGCCTTCTTGAGCTCCTGGTAGTTGACCGACTGATTGGGGAAGTACTGCTGCCAGCGAGCGATGAAGCTCGAGGCGTTGGACTTGAACTCCGCCGTCTTCACGTAGTTCTTGTCGAGCCGCCTGGTGAGAGCGAGGAAGCCGGAGCCCGGCTGACGGTTCTTGAAGGCGAGGTTGGCGATCTTGGTGTTGAACTTGATGCCGAGGACCTGCGCCACAGCCTTGTAGATCTGCATGTAGCGTTCGCGGTCGGTGATGGCCTTCGTGGTGGCGGTGCCGCTCTTGCCCGAGTAGTTGCCACCCGAGGCGGTCGAGGCGGTGGAGTTGTTGTCGTTGGCAGCCGGGGAGCCACCGATCACGACGGCTGCCGGGAGATTCGCTGCGTAGTCGTTTGCACCCATCACATCACCTGTACGTGTAGATCATGTCGGCCACGAGGTTACCTCCAGCCAGCTTATTGTACTTCTCCCACTCCGCCTTGAACAAAGGCGACCACTGGAAGAAGGCGGGCAGGTACTTCTTCTTCACCTGGTTGACGATGCTCTTCGTGACCTTCTCCGAGGGGTTACGCCCGAAGTAGCCGCCGTTCTGCTGCTGGTAGTCGCTGTGGTAGCCCCACGCTGTGTTGGAGAGCGTCTGCATGTAGGTGAGGAACACGTACCACGTCGCTGCCCGGCGCGTCTCGGCGATGTTGTAGCGGGTGATGGGATCAGCACTGGCGAGCTGTGCGTCGAGGTACGCCGACCACTCCTTGCTGATCTTCTGGTCCTTCTTCAGGTAGAAGGGCACATAGGCGTTGCCGACGTGAGCCATGTGGAGGTTGTCCATCGAGGCGCCAGCGATGCCGTAGATGAGCCGCTCCGGCAGTGTCTGCTGGCCGAACTTCACCTTGCGCGTCCCCGAGGTGTCGGCGGACGGCACCGCAAACGGCATGACGCCGGCCGGGTAGGTCACGGAGGCAGCGCTGGTGCCGGTAGCCCCGGTCGCCAGCGGCTCTGGGACCGCGCTGACGGGGCCGAAGCGCTGGGGCACTGCCCGGCTGTTGAGGCCCGCCGCTGCGTCCAGCGCCTGCTCGTACGGGTCGGTCGGGGCGCTGGGGTTCAGAGCAGGCGTGTTGCGCGGCTCGTAGACCACCAGCCGCGGCCTCACCAGCCCGGTGTACATCAGCTGCTTGGCGATGCCGCCCTTGATGACGTCGGAGGCACTGTCGGAGGCACAGTACTTCCAGATCTCACGCGTCATCTGGGCGTAGAGCGCCTTGCCCGGGTTGGTGAAGCGGAACTTCGTCGGGTCCTTGGAGGCATTCTTGGCGGTGTCGAACTGGTCGATGACGCTCGCCACGCGCATCCTGACCCACTCCTGCTCCCTACCCCACTTGGAGCGGAACAGCGCCTTGACGTCGTTCTCGCTCATGCTGGTGAAGCGGTTGAGCGCAATCTTGATCAGATTCTCCTCACCGGCATCACGCTGCAGGTTGAGGTTCTTCACGAAGTCCGGGTAGGCCATCGAGGTGCGGATGAACTTCGCCCCGCCACGGATCTGGAAGAGGATGCCAGCCATCTGCGCCACGGCGCTGCTGGGGTCCTGGGTGAAGGTGTCGCGCTTCAGGTAGGCCATGTTGCCGACCTGAGCCACCAGACGCGCCAGCTGCCCCTGCGAGAGGTGGCGCTTGCCGTCCGGTCCCATGAAGCCGAGCGGGTTGCCTTTCCGCTCTGGATCGTCGCCGAAGATACCGGAGCCGTCCACCCAGTCCTTCTTGAGGCGGATGAGGTTCGAGGACGAGACCGGCGTGGTGGGGTCGGTGGGTGAGGTCAGGTACGAGCCGGTGCCGACCCAGTGCTTGTTCTTGATGACGGCAGGCAGGTAGACCTTCGCGAACCACGTCTTGGAGGCGTCGATATCGTTCCTCAGCAGCGTCAGGCGCTGGAGCTTGTCCTTGTTGTCGTAGGCGCCCGTCACCGACTCGATCATCTTCTGGAAGTTCTGCTTCTGAGGCATCCCCGTGTCGACGCTGACCTGCGTCACCGCGAAAGGCAGGACCTGCGGGTTCTTGGCGAGGTACGCCGCCTGACCCTGCTGCGTCGACTCCGCGAGGTAGAGCATGTACTGACCCCAGATGTTCTTCTCCTGACCGGGGCCGATGTTGCGCGCCAGCATCGCCTGCCGCTCGCCCATCGTCTTCAGCGTCTTCCACGTCCGCTGCTTCTGCAGGAAGCTCTCGACGTCGGAGTCGATGATGCTCATCTTGCCGGGCAGGATGTAGTTCCAGCCGCCCTCGATGAGCGTCTTCAGACCCTCGTGCACCCGCGCCCACTGCTGCGCGTCCTTGGGCACGTCGTCGATGTTGCCGTCCCTCATGGACCGCGACAGCTGCATCTTCAGCAGCTGCGCGTACTTCCAGATCTTCATGGTGTCGTCGCCGGCGATGATGTCGCTGCAGGGGGCGTTGCCCGGCTCACCCTTGGCGAGGGTCCAGAGCCCGTAGGAGAGCGCCTGGATGGTGGCGTTCATGGGACGGAAGATGTCGCGGTTCATGCCGCCACCCGGCAGCTTCATCACGGCGTTGCGGGCGGTGTTGCCGCCGGCCAGCCCGGTCTGGTACCACACGTTGGCACCCATCGAGGCGATGACGCCGGGGAGCCCGATGCCGGGGACCATGCTGTAGGCCTTGCTGCCGATGCCATCGGCCTGGAACCCGGGGGTCGCGAAGAGGATGCCACGGGTGAAGATCTTGGCGCTCTTGTACTTCATGCCGGGGATAGCATCCAGCGGCACGTTGAGGTAGTCGGGCATCTTGTCCAGCTGGTTGAAGTAGAGCAGCAGCATCGGGTGCTGGAAGACCGCCTTCGCCCAGTACATCAGGTACTGACGCTGTGCCGGGAGGAAGAGCACGACGTTGCGCAGCAGGTCCTCTGAGGCGCTGGTGCCCGCCGAGTACATGACCCTGTTGGTCTGCTGGCGAGCGAACTGTGCGGAGCGCCGCTCGATCTCCTCGACCACGTCCTTTCCGAGGCTCTGCGCCTTCCAGATGTCTGCCGGTACGTCACGACCCAGCTGCTTGGCAAAGCCGTGGATGAGCTCCGCCCGCATCTTCGTGTAGAAGTGCGCGTAGGTCGCCTCGGTGATGTAGCCGCTGATGCCCTCCATGACGTTGCCGAACAGGTTCTGGGGCAGCCAGATGTGGTTCGCCGCACCGATGTCGGTGCCGCCCATGACGCGCCCTACGATGACCGGCTTCTCGGTCCCCGCAACCGTCATCACGTCCTGCTTGGCGAGGCCCGTCATGCCGGGACGCTGGAGGTCGCTGATCTTGCCGGAGGTGAAATGCGTGGCCTCGGGCTGGACGGTGTAGCTGGGCCTGCCGGATGCCTTGTCGAAGTGCTCCTTCCAGAGCCCGCCCTTGGTGTCGAACTCCCCGATGAAGTGCTGGGCGGTGTACTGGTTGGTGGCGTAGTAGTTGAGACCCGAGTCGACGCCGTCCACCCAGTTCGCCACGTTCCACTCTCCCCACGGGCCCGAAGCTTCGCGCACCGCGGCGGCGGTGCCGCGCGGACCGAACTTGTTCTCGATGCCCTGCATCGCCGGGAAGAGGCGGTCGGTGAGGCGGAGGTGCTCGTTGACGAAGTTGTCGTCGGCGGCGTTCGCCAGTTCCTCGATGGTGGCGCGGGCCTTGGCGCGACCGGCAGCCTGTGCCGCCGCCACGCGCTCGCTCATCGCCATCGGGGGGTGGAGGGGGTCGTTGAGGTTGAGAGGCGTGGTCGACCTCCAGTTGTCCGCGTAGCCGCTGCGGAAGTCCTCGAGGTACTGCTGGACCAGCGGGTCCTGGTGCATCTGCGTCAGGGCGTTCCGGTACTCCCCGAGGAACTCGTAGTCCGAGGGGTCGAGGAGCGCGTAGTTGTGACGGCGGATGACGCCGTAGTACTTGGAGAGCCCGACGCGGATGTCGGTCGGCAGCTGGTCGTTGGCGATGAGTTCCTTCACCAGCTGACGGGCATGGAGCGGGTCGATGCCCTCAGGGATGAAGCGCGTGCCTTCGTCGCCGAGGACGATACGCATGGCGGTGGAGACCCTCGCCAGCAGCATGGTCTTGAAGAGGTTCGACGCCTGGTCGATGGAATGGTTGAAGAAGAACCAGCGGTTCTTCGTGTTCCACTCCTCAAGGCGTTGCGCCCATGGACCCATGGCCCACGTCGTCTCGACGTTGAGGTCGGTGGGCGGGTGGAAGTACTTCTGGCGCTGACTGGGGAGCATGGGCTGCTGGATCTGTGCCTTCTCGACCGCTGCGCGGCCCGTCTCGGTCGACAGCGCCCCTTCAGGGGTTAGGGCAGCCATGGCGCGGTCGAGGTCCACAGGGCTGTACTGCATGCCGTTGGCGGCATCAAACTGCTCACTGAGCCGGGAGGCGAGGTCGAGGACGCCACGCAGGCCCTCGGAGACCCCCTGAGCCGACTCGCCCTCGCGATAGGCGAGGACGGTGTCGAGCGCCCTGCGGTAGCGCGCCCGCTCGTCGCCGCTCCACAGCACCGAGCGCATGAAGTGGTCGTAGTAGGAGGCGACGTTGAGCCTCGAGGGCAGGATGCCGAGTTCCTCGGAGCGTGCCGCGACATCGTCGTAGTAGTGGTCCAGCAGGCCCTTCACGTAAGCGGGCATCTCACCCGTGCGCGCGGAGACGTAGCCCTCCGCCACACCCTCGATGGGCTGCGTGGAGGCGTAGCCGGAGATCTTGCCGGCGCTCTCCGCCACGCCCGGCAGGTAGTTGTAGCCCGCTTCCCCGGCGAGGCTCCCGCCCCAGGGGACCTCCATCACTTCGTGGTGGATGACATGACCGAGTTCGTGCGTGAAGATCGAGCCGGGACCGGCGTAGACGTTGCTGCGCTTGAAGATGTCGGCGAGCATCGCCTGGTCGGCGGGCGCGTCCCACACGCTGCTGGCGAGGTTCATCTCGATGGCGGGGAAGTTGCCGACCACCTCGTCCTGCGCGTGCAGGACCTGAGCAAAGTATCCGGGCCTCGAGAACAGGCCCCCAAGGTCGGGGTCGACGCTGAACTGCAGGACCCCGTTGCTGTCGTAGAGCGCCTTGGCGCCCTCGGGAGCCATGTCGGCGCCGCGGTCGACATCGTGCAGCGCGTTGTGCAGACGCTGCGTGTAGACGCGGTCGACGAAGGCCCTGTCGGCAGCTTCCATGGTCGCCTTGGAGCGCGTGTACTCGCCGTTGAGGAGCTTCTCTCCGCGCGCCTGACGCCACATCTTCAAGTCGTGGGCGGAGCGGGCGAAGGGACGGTTGAGACCGATCTGGTTGCCGCTACGCATGGTCTGTGCTTCGGCCTGACCGGCGGCTATCGCCTGCTCACGTAGTTGTGCAGGAGAATCGAGTCGTTCCCACTTCTTCGTTGTAGGGTTCCACTTTTCCAGCAACTCGGGAGGAACAGTTCCACCTTCATGGAATGTCGTTGCATGGTTACCAAGTCTTACGTCCCATCCTGCAGTCTCTAGATCCTTCTGACTGACACGATAGAGTCCACCACCACCGAACCCAGCGAAAGACTCAGGTCCAGGGTTCGTCGCAAGTTTCTCTGTCCCGATGTGCCAGGACATTCCAGAAACACTAGTGTCTCCATTCTGGGCAGCAATACTCTGCAGACCATTTGTTCTGATGCTTTCGGCGTTCCCTTCTCTAGTCCCATGGTAGAGATAACCTTCTGGTGAAGTCGGTATTTCGAGGGCGAAGGGACGGTCGAGGCCGATCTGGTTGCCGTGCTCGATGCCCCTGCCGATGACGACATTCATGTAGTTCTCGTAGAAGCGGTCGGCAAGGCGCGGGTCGGTCAGCGGCATGGTGACCCACTTGCCGGGGTCGCCCCACTCGTTGATGGCCTCGGGGTCCCACATCTTTCCCACGATGTCGCGCGAGATCTTCTTGCGCTCGATGGACCGGACGGTGTCGGCGATGGGCTTGCGGGCAGCGCCGATGTAGAGCGGCGGCTTCACGTCGGAGACCCGCTCGAGGCCCGGCATGATGCGGTGCAGGGCGTTGACGAAGTTGCGGTTCATCCGCCTCTCGGCTTCCGCCGGAGTGGTCTTGCGGATCACCCCCGTGGTCTCGTCGGCGATGTCGGTCAACCAGGTGTCGAAGCGATGCCCGATGTCCTCAACCATCGACTGCCCGAGCATCTCCGTCTGCCCACGACGCAACTCCGCGAGCGTGTTGAGCACGTAGCCCTCGTTGGTGGTGAAGCCCATCACGTCGGCGTTGCCGCTCTGCGCCGTCCTGATGAAGTCCTGCAGGGTGCCGTCCTCATCGCAGAGCCTGAGGACCTCCCGCTGGAAGCGCACCATCGAGGTGTCCATGGTCGCCATGGTCGCGTAGATGGTGTTCGCCACTTCACGCTCGTGGGCGCTGTTCAGTTCGGCTGCCGACCTCACCAGCGGCTGGGCCTGCCCGGTGGAAGCGGCAGCGACCTCCGCCGCCATCTTGGTACCGGGCTCCTGACCAAGGATCTCGTCGATGCGCTGGTAGGCGTGGATGTCGTCGAAGAGCTTCTGCACCGCGGCTTCGGTCACGCCGCGCGTCTTCATCATCGCCTCGAGCTCGCCCGGCGTCGGGTAGCGCTTGGCGAAGTCCTCGACCTTGATGCCGTTCTCGTTGCAGACGCTCTCGACGATGTGATGGAGAGCGCGCTGCTCCGCCTGCTCCGCCCCGCACCCAAGCCGCTCGTAGTGGTCCATGAGCCCGAGCTTCAGCTGGTTGGTCTCGGGGGAACCGGCGACGATGCTCGAGTAGGCCTTGGCCTCAGCCCGAGCGATGTTCTTGCCGAAGGCCGCTTCCCACTCGTTCGCGGGGAGGGCGAGGGAGAGTTCCTGATGCCCGACTCCGGTGGCTCTGGGACCGTACATGTAGGAGGCGCCGACCTTCTTGCCCGCCGACTCGTACTTGCCAACCGGGCCACGGGTCATGTGCTGCCAGTAGCGCTCCGCCGTGTACTCGCTGATGAAGCCGTCGCCCTGCAGGGGGTCGAGACGTGCGGTGGCGGCAAGCTCCGCTACCGCGGGCCGGATGTACTCTGCGCTGCCGAGCTCCGCCGCCCCTACCGGGGAGGTGGAGAAGTGGTACTTGCGATAGAGGCGCACGTAGCGGCTGTCGCGGTCGTAGGGCGTCATGCGCTTGATCTGAGCCGTGCGGTAGTAGATGTCGGAGAGGAAGCCCTTGGCACGGGCCTGCATCTGCTCCACCTCAGAGGTCGAGTAGACCCGCCGGCCGAGCTTCCACTCCTCCTCGGTCAGGGCCCCGTAGGGATTCTCCTCGCTGCGCCCGCGCGCCCACTTCTCCTGGAAGGTCTCGGGAGCAGGGCGCCGGTCCCACGCACCGGGCTGGTCGGGGAGGTTGATGTCCTCACCCATGACCTCGTTCACGCGGATGCGGTAGGCGTCGAGTTCCTTCTCCGTCATCTTCGCCACGCGCTCTGCATCGACGAGCTCAGGCATCCCGTTGGCGTTCAGGAGCTCGATGGTGTGGGCGGTGCGGGCACTGATGGGGACACCGGCAGCCAGATCCTCCTGGTCGCCGAGCTCCTTCCACATGTCGACCATGCGCGCCCGCGCGCTGTCGGTGTCGACGTTGCCGCCCGCCATGCGCATGATCTGCGAGAGGCTAATCGTGCCATTCCCGTCGACCATGCCGAAGTAGCGGTGGTTGTTGAGCAGGTCGGCGGCGTTCACGTCTCCGCCGGTCAGCAGCTTGAGGTAGGTGTCGGCAAGCTGCTGTGCCTCGTCGTAGGTGCAGTCGGGGATGGTGTTGATGGCCTTGCGGAACATCAGGTCTGCAGCAGACCCGTCGAGGCGGTAGGCACCACCGACGCTGCCGATGCCATTGACGTGCCACGCCTGCGTCATCCTGCCGAGGATGGGGCGCCCGACAGACTGCTTCTCGAGCGCGAGCTTGATCTTCGTCGGCAGACTCCAGCTTCCGGGGTCGAAGAGGTCGATGGCGTGGAAGTTGTTGATGCGCCCGTAGTGGTCGACGTTGGCGGCGTCGAGGATGTTGCGCACCTCACCGTCGTCCGCCGCCGCGGCAAGGTCGTCAAGGACGCCCTGGTCCACCTTGAGCAGCTGCCCTCTGGCGTTGAGCTCCTCGGAGACCCGCCCCACGTTGTTGGCGCGCACGAGGTCGTTGACGAACTGCGTGTCGACGGTGTCGAAGGCGTGGCTGCGAAGGACCTGCAAGACCTCAGGCACCGTCTTCGCCCTCGCTACCGCGGCGTTCAGCTGCACATCCTCGCTGCCCATCATCTTGCCAATGACATACTCGCTGTCAGTGCGCGCCAGCATGGCGCCCTTGGTCTCGATGCTGAGCGCATCGAAGAGGGCAGCCCTGCCGCCGATGAAGGCCTTGGAGCCCACGACCGCACCCTTGGCTGCTACCCCGACGTACTGGATGGGGGCGAAGACGACGGCCTGATAGGCGCTGTCGAGCGCCCACTCTGCCAGCGGGATGTCCCCGACCCTGTAGCCGGGCACCGCCTCGCGCATGAAGTACTCGCCGATGGTGAGGCTGCGCGGCGTCTTGGTGCCGGTGAAGGTGTCGACGGTGGAGTTCTCGTTGCGGATCTTCTGCTGGGCGTAGGAGTGCATCGTCCAGTAGTCGGTGAACTGATCAGGCGTCCAGTCGGGATGCTGCATCCGCTGGACGGTCATGTAGTCGGTGAAGCCCTGCGTGATCTTGGCAGCGGCAGCCTGATACATGGGACTGGTGGCCCTGCGGCCCGTCGTACCCTTGCCGGCGCCCCACATCGTGTTGCCGCCGGTCTCCTGCAACCGCTGGCCCTGCCCGAGCTTGGAGGCCTCGAGAGCGTTCGGCGGTTCGGTCATCACGTAGTGAAGCGCGCCCCCGATGGTCTTGAGGGCAGTATCCCCGGCGTCATCGAGGTGGGTGGCCTTGCCGAAAGGCTGGATGAAGTCCTTCGTCACAGCCCTCATGCCGCTGTAGTGGTAGAAGCCGTGCAGGACCAGCTTGGCATCGCCCACCATCGCACCCACGACCCCGAGGACCGCATGACCGACGGCAGCGATGTCGGCGGAGGGGACGCTACCGAGGGCACTCGCGACCTGACCCTTGCCGTAGTGCTTCGTCTTGGTGTTGAGGTTCACCCCAGAGTTGTTGATGGCGTGGAGCGTCTTGCCGACCAGGTTGTTGAGACCGTCGAAGCCGGAGGCGTACTCCGGGGTGACGAGATCCTTGTTGAGGTCGTAGAGCTTCTTCACAGCCTGCGTCGGGTTCTCCCCCGGAAGGGCCGCGGCGATGGCCATGTCGGTGGCAAGCTGCGCCCGCCGTGTGGTCGCATCGCCCGCCTGCGTGGCATCGTAGGCAGCCCTCGTCGTCGGGTCCATCGCCGCGTACTGATCCGGCGTCTTGGCTTCGAGGCCGGCGAAGTCGTTGACCAGCTGGTCGGGGTTGGCGATGCCGTGCTGCTCGAACCACACCCGCGCCGCGTCGTCCTGCTTCGCCATCCACAGCATCAGGGCAGTGGAGTACTGCTTCTTGAACAGCGCCTTGTCCTCCTTGTCGCCCCACGGCTCACCCGGCTTGATGGTCGGGTCGAGCGCGGTCAGGGACTCCTGGATGAAGGACTCCGCCGTCATGCCGGTGCCGCGGGCAGAGGCGTTGCGAGGACTGTAGGCGGTCATCGCGTTGTACTGCGTGACGGCGGTGTTGGCGAAGCCCACGAGGCCACGGATGCGCCAGTTCTCGGGCAGCGCCTGCAACTGCGAGTCGAGGCGCCAGTAGAGCTCGTGGTTGTCGTCGAGGGTGCCGATCTTGTGACCCGTGGGGCTGATGATGGGATCGCCCTCGGCGGGGGTGATGATGCCCTGCAGAGCCGTCGGGTCGCGGTTCACGATCTTTTCGGGGTTGGCCTGCATGGTGACCATGCGATTCTCGACGGCGAGCAGCCCGTTGACGTAGGCCACGGGGTCCATCTTGTAGGGGTTGCGCGGATCCTGCAGAGCCGGGTCGAGCAGCGCCGTGAACATCGTCTTCATCTCGTTCGGCTGTCGGTAGCGCGGCTCCGCCTGCGCCAGCTGCGTCAGCAGCGGCAACAGAGCGACCGGCACCGTCTTGGCCTGCGTGTCACCGTAGACCGCCTGCCACGACTTGTTGATGGACTTCATGAGCGCGCCCTGAGAGGTGACGGGGACGGTCCCCGTCTTGCCGGACGGTACGTCGCCGAGCGCCCCGCCACGGTCCTGCTGGCCGGGCGTGCGCGTGGGCTTGGGGACCGGCGTCGCGCCCCCGTTTGGCGTCGCGCCCCCGTTCAACAGGGCGGTGGTGTCCGGGGCTACCGCAGGCGCCTCCACGCCCGAGCCGTCAGGGCTCAACTGTGCCAGAGGAGTCTTGTCTTCCTGACCTCCTGCGAGGACGGCGTCTGCGGTATCGCCCAGACCGAGGCCGCGGAGGCCTCCAAGGTTGAGCTTCTTGCTCGCTTCGACCATGTTCTGGTTGATGAGCGTGGAGGTGTCCTGCAGCCCAAGCTGGTAGGCGCCGTAGCCCTCCTGCAGCATCTGCTTCGCCTGCAGCCCCTTGAGGTAGCCGGTGCCCTTGATGTCACCGGACTTGAAGGCGTGGTAGTCGAGACCGCCGGCCTTCAGGGCCTCGGGCTGCTTCTCCTTGATCTTGGTGATGATCTTGCGCGCTGCGTCGATGGCCTTACCACGACGCTGGTCGGTGTTCTCGTTCTTCGTCTCCCACGCCAGTCGTTGCAGGTACTGCACGTCGCCCATGCTGATCTGCGGCTTGGCGAACATGCCGTAGAAGCGGTTGAGGCTCTTGACGACCGCAGGCCCCTTGTTCTGGATGGGGATGCCCTGCGGGGCATCGGGGACGCCGATGACCTTGGGCTTCCGCTTCTTGGTGCCGGGGACGATGGTCGGTCCACCGAGGTTGTCCTTGATGATCGCCACTACGACCTACTCAACGCGACGGCGAGGCAGATGAGCACGAAGAGGATACCCCAGCCCACGACGGCTCCCACGATGAGACCACCGACGTCCAGTTCCTGGACTGTCATCACTGGCCCCGGTAGAAGGGGGTTCCGTCCCGCGCTTCCTGGATGGCGATGCTGGCAGCGCCCTTGATGGCCTGTGCCATCTTGATGGTCTCGGGGTCGGCGCCCGGCTGCTGCGCCAGCAGCGACCAGCCTACCGAGGCGCGAGAGAGCGCCAGCGCCCTCCCGATGAGGTCGTGGTGGTCAGCGGGGATACCGGCGTTGGTCTCAGGCAGAGGAGGGGGTACTGCCTGACCCACGTCCCCGCTGACCGCCGCGTCCTGCGCCGGCGGCGCCATGTTGAAGCCTTGCGGGAACTGAGTATCGGCCTTGGGCCTTCCTCCCACGGGGTTGAAGAAGACCGGGGTGCCGGTCTCCGGGGACGACTTGACGCCCAGCTTACGCAGGGCCGTCTTGTCGCCGTACTGCGGTTCTGCAGGTCCGAGACCCACTACTTGCACCCACCCTTACGCGGTTTGCGCGGCTTCATTTCTTCACCTTCTTCTTCTTCCTGAAGGACTGGAGCAGGAGGGCGAAGCGGGCCCGCTGGCCGAGCTTGCCCTTGGCGTTCTTGTTGGCAGAAGCAAAGGCCATGGGGCTCTTTCCGCTGCCCTTTGCCGACGCGGTCAGGGCGCCCGGCTTCTTGATGGCGCCCTTGATGTTGAGCTTGCCCTGACCCTTCTTCTTCTTCATCAGAAGCCCATCGCTCCGCCTGCCATGGCGCCACCCATGCCCGGAGGCATCGCGGCCGGAGGACCGGCGGGCTCCGCGGGCGGACCCGAACCCTCGAAGTCCCCGGCGGGACCGGAGTAGCCGCACTTGGGACAGGTGAAGGTGGTGGGGAGCGGAGGACCGGGCTTCTTTGCGGGCTTGCCCTTGCCTCCCGGCTTGGCCTTTCCCTTGCTCACGACTGCCATCTCAGGCTCCTTGCATCATCGGGGGGGCAGCGGGGGCGCCCTCTGGGCCAGCCCCTGCCATCCCCGCCATCTCGGGCGGGATCATCTCACCGGAGAGCGGCTGTTCTCCGGGCTTCCCCTGCACGTCGTAGCCTGCGCTGCCGGGGGTGGCGTCGATGTACGGGCCGACAGGGTCTCCCTCGAAGAAGTCCATGCAGCCGTGGAGCTCAGGCGCCGTGTTGGTGATGTGGTTGACGATGGTGGCCTTGTCGTTCATGTCGGTGAGGAAGATCTCGACCGAGTCCGGGCCCAGCCTGTCGTCGGTGATGACGGGTCCGCCGACGAGGATCTTGTGACCGTGCGGGATCTTGGCGATGTCGCGGAACTCGTCCACCGCGGCGCGCGCCACCGCGCCGACCGGAGGACTCATCATCGTGTCGGAAGGTCCGGGGACCGGGGGCAAGCCCGCGGGAGGGGCCATCCCAGGAGGCATCGGCTCGCCCCCAGTCCCGGTAGCAGGCGCGGGGGATGCGGTGAAGGGACCGCTGGGGTTCGCGCCACGCTCTTGTGCATACATGTCCTGTTCCGCGGCTGCCGGTCCGGGGGTGGGCCCGGGGCCAAGCTGCGGTGCGCCGCCCTGAGGCGGCTGCTGGGACTGTGCCTGTGCGAGGATCTTCTGCGCTTCCACCTGGATGATGGCCTGCAAGCGCGCATCGTCGAGCCGCTCCTGCGCCACGAGGGCCAGTTCCTGCTCGACGTTCGGGACTCTCTTCGAGTAGCGCATCGCGGTGCGCTTGGAGATGCGACCGTCGTTGCGCTCCGCCTGGATCTGCATGAACTCCGTCTGCTCGTCGACGAAGGTGGAGCCGGGCAGGAAGACCTCGTTCTCGTAGTAGCCCTCGATCTCGGCGCCCTCGAACTCCAGAGAGAAGGGGCTGCCGTCGGCGGTGAAGGCGCGCATGTGGTGCTTGGTCGAGTGCTCCTTGGTGTAGAGGTACTCGAGGTAGAGGCTGTTGAGCCACTCGTTGCCGTCGTAGATGTACTGGTTGCGGATCTCGACCTGCGAGTTGATGGGGGCGAGCGAGGCGTTGAAGGCCTTGGCGGTGACGATGGAGGAGTCCATGTCACTCATCAGCGCCGAGGGGGTCCCGGTCACGTTCCTGATGAGGCCCTGCAGTTCGGTCTTTCCCTGCATCCACTGGTAGGGGATCTGCGCCGGCTGCGCCGGGTGCACGTCGCCGCCCTCGCCGACCGGGATGATGCTGTAGGGGTCGAGGCTGATCTCCTTCGGCACCTTCAGGGGGTTCCTGATGACCCACGGGGCGAACAGGGTCCTGATGATGGCTTCGGTCTCGATGCTGTAGCGGCGGTTGTACTCCTTCACGAGCTCGATGCCCTGCTCGATGTCGGAGTCCCCCCAGAGGCTCCCCGGGACGGCGATGTTGGGGATGATCACGAAGGGGATCTTGCCGAAGATGTTCTCGTTCTCGATGATGAACTTCGAGTCGTCGCGGTCCGTGATGTAGAGGTGCCAGCCTGCGCTCCAGTACTCGTAGATCTTCACCGTGGTGTCGGTGTAGTTCTCGTCGAGCCACGGTGCGTCGAACATGGCGGCGGCATCGCGCGAGTTGTACTCGCAGGCGAAGACCAGTTCCTTGAGCTCGATGCCGCGTGTGTCCTTGGGCACGGCGTAGGCGCCGCGGGCGCTTCTCACCACGAACTCAGGACGCCCGGTGCGGAAGTTGATGTCGAGGCCGTGGACGGCGGAGCCGTGGATGGGGAGGTAGAAGCCGAGGTCGCCGTAGTTGCGCTTCATGTGCGACTCGCGCCATGCGGCGCGCAGGATGAGTTCGTTCTGGTCGGCGAGCAGCTGGGCGGCGATGTCGGTGCCGGGCGGCGGGACGCGCTCGTCGGGGAGCTTGCCGATGAGGCCACGCTTGGCCTCTGCCATGGGGCGGAGAAGGTTGACGACGATGTGGAGCTTCTGGCTCTTCTCGTCCTCGTACCAGGCGGGGAACTCGCCCCCGCGCATGAGCTTGCGCCAGTACCCCTTGCGCCGTCGCTCCTGGTAGTCGCCACCGTATGCCTCTTCGATGCGCCGAAGCTTCAGCTGGCGGGCCTCCCCGTCGCTCTCGAGCTTCTTGCAACGGCTCAGAACGTCAGAAGCTGATGGCACCTAACACCTCCACGACCATGGTAATCGTCCTGGAGGGCGATTTACAAGAGGCCCAGCAGGCGTTTTCTGCGGTCGGACAAGAAGACTTCCTCACCATTCTCGTCCTTGGGACCGTCGTCCTCTGCAGCATACATGGGATTCTGCACCATGCGACCCGTGTGGCCCCCGTAGTAGAAGCTCTCGAACTGCACGCCCATCTGATCGAGCCCGAGAGTGGCGAACCAGAGCGCCATCACGTAGTCGAAGATGCCCTTGGGGAACTGCAGCAGCTGCTCGATGAGGGGCTGGGCCTTGGCCTGGTCGGCAGGCGTCTTGTAGGGCAGCAGGAGCTTCGAGTTCTGCACGTACCTGACCATGGAGCTCATGCCCATGACCTCGTCCCACTTGTTCTTGCCGGTGTGATGGGGTTCGAGGTTGACGCCGCGCTCGATGGCCTCCTTGACGCGGTGGTGCTGGAGCAGCCAGCGCTGGCAGGCGTTGGTCTCGATGCGCCCGCGCTGGTACTTGTAGAGGGCGTAGAAGCCGGGGATGCCGGTGTTCATGTTGCCGTCGAGGACGAGGCTGATAATGTCCTCGATGCCCATCTGCCGGCGGAAGATGTCGATGATGTGCATCTCGGGGTCCGGTTCCTCCGGGTCCATGCCGATGACCACGGCGCTGGGCCACGTCGAGAAGCGGCTGGTGGAGCCGGAGGCGGGGTCGAGTCCGAAGCAGCGGATCCACTGCTCGTCCCACTCGCCGAAGCTGCGCTTGCGGTCGAGAATGCCGTTGTAGGCGACGCCGTTCAGTTCTCCGCCCATGACAATCGGTTCACGGAAGACCAGCTCGCCTTCGTCGAGGGCGATGTTGCGGAAGCGCTTGTTGAAGGAGAGGACCCCGGACGAGGCCTTCTCCTTCTCGAGCTTCTCGAGCGGCATCTGACCGGGCCACAGAGCCCCGACCTTGCCGTTCTCGTCGTGGGTGTAGCAGTCGAAGTAGAGATCGGCGTAGCTGCTGTCCTGCTGGAGCTCGAAGTAGAGGTCCTTGGGGTGGAAGCTGGTACCGCAGACGACGATGCGCTCGTAGGTGATGTCGCGAGGCCAGTAGATGCCCTCCGGCACCTTGAGCAGCCTGAGCTGCCCCTCGGGGGTCTCACCGAGCACGAAGCCGAGCCAGCGGTGGATGTTTTCGTCGCCCTCGATGAGACGGTCCTTGGCCTCCTGCGGCCAGATGACCAGCTCCGGCCAGAGGTAGTGCGGTCCGGTCTGGACCTGCTCACGGAACCACGCCCGCTGGTCCTCACGTCGCGCCTCAGTCCCCGCGGTGTCGTCGGTCACCACGTCGTCCATGATGACAAGATCGCAGCGGTGCCCGAGGACGGGGCCACCGGCACCGTAGAACTCCATCGTGAAGTGGGGGTCCTTGATCTGGCGCTTGGCTACGTTGAACTGCAAGTTCGTCCACATGCCCTGACGGTTCGAGCCGGCACTGGCGCCCTGGAAGGGGCCGAAGTGCTTGTACAGCAGGGTCGACTCGTCCTCGAGCTTGGCGCGGATCATGTCGGAGTACGACTTCGCATCGCGCTCCGTCTTCATGATGAGGATGATGCGGATGTTGGGGTTGCAGCTGATCTCCCACACCGGGTAGATGTTCGCCATCAGCGTCGACTTGCCGTGCTGGGCAGGGACGCGGATGAGGGAGCGGTCGTGGGTGCGTGCCCAGACCATCATGTCGCGCTGGTAGGGCTCCATCTCGAGGTCGTAGTAGATGGCAGCGAAGGCCTCGGGGTGGTGGCGCAGCATGGTGAAGTACTGCTCCTCCGACTCGACGTGGTTCACGAGGTCGTCGACGCTCGAGGGCGGCGCCTCCCCCTCACCTTCAGGTCGTCTCTTCAACAGCCTCACCGTCGATGGTGATGCCGGTGGCATCCTCGATCTGCTTGGCGGAGTCGGCAGGGATCTTGCCGTTCAGCATGATGATGAGGTTCTGGAACTCGGGGAGCTGCTTGGGGTCGTCCTCGTCCTTCCCCTTGGCTCCCTTGACGCCGTCGGCCTTGACCTTGGCCGAGATCGCCTTGACCTTGACCAGCTCCGCGAGGGGGATGGCCTTGGGCTCGTACTTGAGGCGGTAGAGGAGTTCGTGGTCGACGAGTCGCAGCAGGGTGTCGTTCTGCGTCTCGCCTGGCAACGGTTTGTCGATGGGGAAGTCCATGTCGATCTCGCGTCGGCGCTGCATCTCGACATCGACGTCGTGCTTGAAGCCGGGCTTGTCGAAGATCTTGTAGCCGTCCTTGTAGCGCGGCGAGTAGCCAGCCTCGTTCAACGCCTGGGACTTGACGATGGTGCCCTTGGGGCAGAAGGTGCCGTTGCTGCCCTTGAGGAGGTAGATCCCCTCCAGCATGTCGCAGGTCAGGCGGACGAGCTTCTGGTAGCGCAGGTCCTGCTGGGCGTTGCTTGCTCTGGGCATGGCG
>Ga0114951_10002526_pt1 | contig 20573 bp, 17 predicted proteins | sample AM7aDNAmetaG_FD_88677 | JGI IMG/M metagenome (GOLD analysis project Ga0114951, IMG submission 88677) | Freshwater microbial communities from Finland to study Microbial Dark Matter (Phase II) - AM7a DNA metaG | ecosystem: Environmental > Aquatic > Freshwater > Lake | place: Finland: Lake Alinen... | reverse complement strand
TATCCTTTTTTCAAATTGCTTTTTCAACTAATCTTCCCCGCGCAAGCAGTTCCCGCGGCTTTGTCCATTTTACCTTACGCGCTTTTGAGCGTACTGTTTTTTATGATCGCCGATATATTTCAATCGAGTCTTTATGGACTTCAGCGCATTGATTTGAGCAGCTATCCTCTAATGGTCAAGGGGATTGTTAATCTTGTTCTATGCCTTGTTTTGATTCCTAAATACGGTTTATTAGGAATGGCTTATGCGGGCGTTATTCAGAATCTTTTATCATTGATAATCAGCTGGTTTTTATTAAACAGGCAAATGCCTTTTTTACCTTTCTTTTTTTACCGCTGGAGCAAAAATACTTTTAAAAAAATAATTTTTTACGGCATGAATTCCCAAATAATTTCGATTGCGACAATACTTAGTGACTTTGTAACCAAGGCCCTTTTAAGCAAATTCGGTGGCCTTTCCATGGTAGGTTTTTATGAAATGGCCAGTAAAATGGTGCAACAATTCCGCGCGGTAATTGTTTCCGCTAATCAAGTTGTGGTGCCGACTATCGCAGACATGACCGAAAGCGCTCCGGAAAAAATACGAGCGTTTTATTTGCGCTCCTACGAGCTCCTCTTTTATCTGGCCTTGCCCCTCTTTTCATTAATAATTATATGCGCTCCAATTATCTCGGAAATATGGATTGGATACTATGAACGGATATTTGTTTTTTCAGCAATGTTGCTTTCGATAGGCTGGTTTTTAAATACATTAGCCATCCCGGCATATTTCGCCAATTCCGGCATGGGAGAACTGCGCTGGAATGTCATCAGCAATATATTGATGGCAGCAATAAATGCTGGCACGGGATTAGTGTTAGGTTATTTATACGGTGGATTTGGAGTTATTTTTGCTTGGATAATCGCTCTTTCACTGGGTAACAGTTTGGTTTATATATGTTTTCATATTAAACATAAAATATCTTTTTCTGAACTTATACCCAAAGCAAGCAGAATCCTTATGCTGGTTTGCGTTATCGGCACAGTTTCGGCTCTGATTATTAATATTAAATTTAATTCGGAAAGCATTGCTTCAATGCTAAACAGAATAGTGATGATTGTATTTGCGGTGGTTGTCTTTGTTCCCTTCTGGCTTCATCCTTTAAGAAAAAGTTTGGTCAGATGGGCTTACAATGCTTTCCAATATAAATAGACTATATTAACTTATTGATTAAGAGTTATGACGGATAGATGATTTTTGTAGAGGACTCAGGATGAACCAACCAGAAAAACCAATATATGTCACTCGCCCTCTTCTTCCCCCACTGGAAGAATTTTTGCCGTATCTCGAGCAAATTTGGGAGAGCAAATGGCTTACCAACGCCGGCCCATTTCATCAGGAACTTGAGAAAAAGCTGGCCGGTTATCTGGGAGTAGATCATCTTGCATTGTTTGCCAACGGCACGCTTGCACTTGTTACGGCACTTCAGGCGTTACGGATTGCCGGAGAGGTTATTACCACACCATTTTCATTTGTCGCCACTGCCCATTCTCTCCTGTGGAACGGTATCAAACCTGTGTTTGTTGATATCCATCCGGAAACGTTCAATCTTGACCCGGAAAAGATCGAAACGGCAATCACTCCCCACACGACAGCAATTATGCCGGTGCATGTATATGGAAGACCGTGTGATGTGGAAAAAATACAGAAGATCGCGGATACATACGGCCTAAAAGTCATTTATGATGCGGCGCACGCCTTTGGGGTCAGATATAAAGGCGAGAGTCTTTTGAAGCACGGAGACCTGTCAACATTGAGTTTCCATGCGACAAAAGTATTCAATACCTTTGAAGGTGGCGCCATAGTATGTCCTGACGCTAAAACGAAGAAACGTATTGATGACCTGAAAAATTTCGGTTTTATAGATGAGGTGACAGTTGTTGCGCATGGAATCAATGCCAAGATGAATGAAGTGCAGGCTGCGTTTGGGTTGTTACAGCTTAAATATATTGATAAGGCGATTGCCCGAAGGCGTGAAATAGATGCGCAATACAGGGAAAAGCTATCGTCTGTGACGGGTATTTCGTATTCCCCATTACCTGCCGACACAATTTATAATTATGCCTATTTCCCAATATTGATTGAAAAAGAGCATCCACTATTGCGAGATCAACTTTATGATAAGTTGCGCCAGAATGGTATTTTTGCGCGACGTTATTTTTACCCATTGATAAGTGAGTTCCCGATGTATCGGGGCTTGCCGTCGGCGGTGCCGTCGAACTTGCTGATAGCGAGAAAGGTGGCTAATCGGGTACTTTGCCTTCCAATTTATCCAGACTTGGAAAATGAATCTATCACAAGAATAATATCCATAATTAAAGGCAAATGATCATAAAATAGTCGGACAGAAATGATACCCTAATCAAAGTTGGGAAAATTCAAACATCTTAGAGAGAATAAATGATGCAAAGGGTTCTGTTGGTTGACACTAATTTTTCATCAGCATCGATATATAACTACCTCGTTCAATCCGGATGCGAAGTATTTGTAGTCGGCGGAAATCCTAAAGATTTTCTGGCTAAATCCGTTAAGAATTACATCAATTTGGATTATTCCAATGTTGATCGAACCCGTGAAATAATAGAGAAAATGAATATTGATTATATTGTCCCGGGATGCAATGACCGTTCATATCAAGTATGTGCCGAGCTTAATTCAAAAGGAAGCTATTATGGAATAGATACGCTGGAGACGACAGAAATAATCAATAACAAAGATAAATTCCGAACATTCGCAACGCAAATTTGCTTGCCAGTCCCAAGAGTTATTACCAATGAACGTGTTGGTGAAATCTGGCCTTTGATTGTCAAACCTGTAGATGCTTATAGTGGCCACGGTATGACCATTGTTAGAAAAACTGAACAGCACGAGTTGCAATCAGCCATAGATCTTGCGAAAGAATTTTCACGTTCAAAGACGGTTATAATCGAGGAGTATGTTGAAGGGCAGCTATACAGCCATTCAGCGTTTATCTCTGACTGCAAAATAGTTGTGGACTTTATTGTTGAAGAATACGGCACAGCAAACCCGTTTGTGGTTGATACCAGTCGTGTGCTCTATGACTTTCCTCTCGAAATGCTTAATCGTATCCGCGAGAGGATTACTTTGCTGGCGAAAAAACTCAACTTGGTTGATGGACTAGTCCACACGCAATTCATAAAAAAAGAGGAATCATTCTGGTTGATTGAGGTAACGCGTCGTTGTCCTGGTGATTTGTATGGACAACTAATCGAACTTTCAACGGGTTATAAATATGCAGAAACATATGCGAGATCCTTCCTAAAACAGAAGTTTTCATTTGAAAAAAATACATTGAAAAAATCCTGGGTAATGAGGCACACAATATCGCAGCCTACTGAAGGTGTTTTGGGGTCCATCCAATTCAATTTCCCCATTCTAATAGAAAAAATGATCCCGATAAGTTTAGCGGGCGACATGATCAAAGCCAGTCCTTTTGGAAGGATTGCACTAATATTTTTGAGGAGTAATTCAGAGGAAGAGCTTTTAGAGCTATACCAAAAGACGCTCAATAGAAGCTTGTATACGATACAAAAAACTCAATAGATTTATCAAAATATTAATAATCAATATTTGATAGTCTCTTTTCCTGAAATATGAAAATATGGGGTGATTATGATAGATAAGCCAGTTACGTCAATGCCAATGTCGCTTGGTTTTATTGGCGGTTCACTCAATTCGGCGGTTGGATATACACATTTTGTTTCCAGCGCCATGGATAATAAGTGGACCATGGATGCTGGGTGTTTCAGCACTAATAAAAAGCGGAATCGCGAAAGTGCACAGGCGTATGGTGTTGCTGCTGATCGTGTATATGACATTTGGCAGGATATGCTTAGGAAAGAAAAGGGACGCCTTGACGCGATCGTTATCCTAACGCCGACCCCGGCACACTTTGAAATTGTTATGGCCTGCCTAAAAGATGGTATTCCTGTGATTTGTGAGAAATCCTTGGCCGCAAGTAGTGCCGATGCGGAAAAAATTCTTAAAGTTCGTAACCTCAATAACGGCTTTCTTGCAGTGACCTACAATTACTCTGGATACCCGATAGTCCGGGAATTGCGAACCATAATCCAAAAAGGTATTCTGGGTAAGATTCTGCACTTTCAGGCCGAGATGCCGCAGGAAGGCTATATCAGGGTTGATGCACAGGGTAATAAGCCTGCACCTCAGTTGTGGAGACTTTCCGATGGGCAAGTGCCGATAATACATCTTGACTTGGGATCGCACCTACATCAACTAATTCATTATCTGGTGGGTCAAAAACCTATTGAAGTTGTAGCCGACCAAGACAGTTATGGTTGGTTTTCCGGAGTCATTGATAATGTCACCTGTCTTTGCCGGTACTCGGAAGGTGTTCAGGGGCAGATGTGGTTTAGTAAATCGGCGCTTGGACACAGAAACGGTTTGAGATTAAGAATCTATGGGTCAAATGGTTCAGCAGAATGGTACCAGGCATCTCCCGAGGAATTGGTGTTATCCTATTCGGATGGACGAAGAGAGATCATAGATCGTGCCTCTATAGTTGAGGTTGCCAACATGTGGCGATATAACAGATTCAAGGCTGGACACCCTGCTGGTTTTATTGAAGCCTTTGCCAATCTTTACAGCGATATTGCTGATTGTCTTCGCCAATACAAAAAAACAGGGAAGTGGTCTTCTGAAAATGTGTTCAGTGCCGAGTTGGCCCTGGAGGGTCTCCGAATGATCGAGGCTATGGTTAAATCGACAGATACGAAGATATGGCAGGCGATTTGTGGTTAGGCTCGATATTCTTCTAGTTTAGGAGGTTAGTGTTTATGACGGAATCTGTCGCAGAAAAAATGGCTTGTAGGAGATAAAGAATGATTGACCTGGGTTCGATACTAGGAGCTTGGGCTCAAATAACACCTGAGGTAAAACGTTTGGTAGATATCTTTGTATCCCCGGAGTGTGTTGGAAGACGATATCTATTTGCGTGCAATGAACATTCTGCAGCCTTATCAAAGGCGATAGATATTGACGGCTTTGTTGATGATTATTCTGGACAAGGTACGATTTGGAATGGGAAGCCAGTTGTAAATAGCAGTGCTGTTCCCAGAGAAGCAATTGTTGTCAACTGCGTGATGTGCAATATGCCAGTAACGGCAGCGAAAAGAATTCAGGCACTTGGAGTTTTTGGTGTATTAGCTTACTCTGATTTGTGCCATGCCTTTCCTGCTTTGGTTCCCTTGCCAAATTTTGTTGCGGAAACCCAAGCTGATATCCAACAGAATCAGTTAAAATGGGAAGCGCTTAGCTCTGCTCTTGCTGATGAACAATCAAAACAGATTCTGGATGATGTTCTCTGTTTTCGCTTGACTGGCGACGGTGCTTCTATGATCCCATATTCTTTTCGTCCCCGGGAGCAGTATTTTGAAGATTTTCTGGAATTGGAATCGAAGGATATTTTCGTGGATGCCGGTGGCTTTGACGGTGATACAACCGAAGAGTTCTGTAGAAGATATCCTGACTATAATAAAGTCTATCTTTTTGAACCGTCTTTGAGTAATTTGACCAAGGCTAAAGTCCGATTAAAAGATTGCCGGAATATAGAGTTTGTTCAACTTGGTCTTTCTGATACTGAGGGGAAAGTTTTTTTTAATCCCGATGGGGGTTCGGCTAGTTTTATCAGTGAGTCTGGATCTTGCCAAATCGAAGTGACCACACTGGACCGACATGTTGACAAGAAAGTCACTTTTATCAAAATGGATCTGGAGGGGTGGGAGATAAAAGCTTTGCAGGGAGCAAAGCAACATATTGTTAAAGATTATCCCAAACTGGCGATAGCGGTTTATCACAACTCGTCAGATTTTTGGCGCATTTTTGAGTTCGTTATTAGCTTAAAACAGAATTACAAGGTGTTTCTGCGGCACTACACAGAAGGTTGGAGTGAGACGATAATGTATTTTGTGCCACAATAATATTGGCTAAAAAAATGGGAGATAAGTAGGTCAAGTTACGGTTTCATGTTCAGGGGAAAAAATAAACCCGGGGGAGTATGAATTATTTAATAGTTGTTCCTAGAATTGTTAATAAAGTTGGCGATTGGTATCAATTCCCAATGGGTATTGCCTATATATCTTCTGGACTGCAAGAGGCAGGATTTAAACTATTCAAACTAAATCTGAATAACATAGATGGCTATATTTATGACATATTGAAGGACGCAATTGAAAAGAATAGCATCGACGTTGTATTGACGGGAGGTCTGACAGGTCAATATGGCGCGTTACGCGAAATTATAGAAGATGCGAAGCGGATAAAGAAAGAAATAAAGACTATTATAGGTGGAGGAATCATCACGAGTGCTCCAGAAGAAGCAATGCAAGCACTTGAGTTTGCAGATTATGGAGTTATTGGAGAGGGCGAAGTTATAAGTTGCAAATTGTGCCAAGCTCTCGATAGCGAGGCAGATGTAGCGATGGTTCCTGGTATCATTTATAGAAGCGATTCCACTTATGTCCGCACGAAGGGAAATGTTGTTTCAGTTAATATTGAAGAAATACCGTTTCCAGACTATGTGGGATTTGGTTTTGATAAATTATTATCCTCAATTCCAAACCAAATTGGCATGTGTGAATACAATACCTTGCCGATAATTACGAGCAGATCATGCCCTTTCAAATGCACTTTTTGTTTCCATCCGAGCGGGCAAAAATATAGACAACGTTCTTTGGACAGTGTTTTTGATGAGATAAATTATTTAGTCAAACAATTCGGCGTTAAATATTTATCGATTCAAGATGAACTTTTTGGGCATGACCTGAAGAGAGTTAAAGAGTTTTGTAATAGAATAAAACCATATGGAATTAAATGGCTGGCGAATTTTCGCGTTACAGAAGTTACTCCAGAGTTGGTTGCAATACTAAAAGAAGCCAATTGTGCGACCATGGCATTTGGCATAGAGAGTGCGGACAACTCAATATTGAGGAGCATGAAAAAGCGAATAACAATTGAGCAAACCGAACAGGCATTAGAATTAGTTTACAGAGCAGGTATGGGAATACAGGGTGTTCTGATTTTTGGGGATGTGGCGGAAACCATTGAAACAGCAAAGAGAACCCTCAATTGGTGGAAAGAGCACATCCATTATGAACTTCAACTTAGTTCAATAATAACGTATCCGGGCACCGAACTCTATAAATTTGCATGTTCAAATGGAATAATAAAAGACCAAGTTCAATTTATAAAAGATGGTTGTCCCCTTGTTCGCCTATCCAAGATGTCAAACGAAGAGTACGCATGGCTATTTGGACAATTAGTATCATTACCTCGCTTAACGCATAAAATTCCCAACCGAATAAGCATCGATGGAATAGATTATGAGAATGCGAGCATAGATATAATTGGTTCTTGTATTTCGTGCAATGCTGAGAATAAATGGAAAGCGAGGCTTTTTATTTTAGAAACGTTGTCGTGCAAGCTTTGTGGAAGAAGGCATATTGCGCCAATACCGGAAAGTATAACGGAAAGAATTAGCTTAAATACTGAAAAATTGGTTAATCTATATGGCAAAATTGCATTCTGGGGAATCAATTCTTATTTTTATTCACTTTCCGAAAAACTAAATATTAATTCGCATGATCAAATCTTTTATGTAGATAAATCCGATGTTCGATGCGGGCTTGAAGTGTCCGATCACATAGTCCAGCCTCCTGAAATAATAAATGAAGAGAAAATAAAATGCGTTGTTGTTTCGGTAGTGCAGTATTTTGCTTCCCTGAAAAAACCAATTGAAGATGAGTATCCACAAGTCAAGAAAGTTTTGAGCATATCAGAGCTGTTGGTTGATAATGTGCTTGACAGACTTTAGTGTACCATTGGGAAAATGCCTTGTTTTTGTCTGATGTCATTGTAGTAGCGGAGTGCTAACTAGGTTTATTTGATAATGATGAAAGATATAAATGACGGAAAAAATACACAAAGAATGGACTAAGTCAATCTGGCGTTCTTTCCCTGTCCTGCAGCAGCCCATCTGGCCTGATGCGCCCATCTGTGAAGAGACGCTGAGAAAGCTCTCAAATTTACCGGCATTGGTCTTTGCCGGTGAAAGCCGTGCATTGAAGCAGCAGTTGGCTGAAGTCCTGGACGGAAAGGCCTTTGTCCTGCAAGCCGGCGACTGTTCCGAAGATTTCTCACGATGCAATGGTCCGTGTATCCACGATCTCCTGAAAGTCATCCTAAAGATGTCGATCATACTTGCCTACGCAGGCGAAAAGAAAGTTGTAAAAATAGGCAGAATTGCCGGGCAATATGCCAAACCCCGTTCCGCCGACACCGAGACGATCGGCGGTCTGGAGATCCCCATCTACCGCGGTGATATGGTCAACAGACCCGAGCCGACTCTGGAAGCAAGAACCCCTGACCCGCGCCGGATTTTGGAAGGGTATTTCCGTGCGGCCGCCACCCTGAATCTTGTCCGGGCTTTTACCCGAGGCGGATACGCCGCACTGGACAAAATCCAATCATGGAGCGAAGCCAGCTTTGGTTCTTTCCCTGCAAACCGAAAATACGATGAACTCGTTAATGGGATCAGAAAGGCCATCAACTTCACGACCGCAATTGGAATTGATATCAAAGCCCCCCAGTTGAACGAGATCACAATGTACACTTCCCACGAGGCTCTGCTGCTCGAATACGAAGAGGCCATGACGCGAATTGATACCACCACCGGGGATTGGTACGACACCAGTGCTCATATGCTCTGGATTGGCGATCGGACGCGCCAATTAGATGGAGCTCATGCTGAGTTCTTGCGTGGTGTTTGTAATCCTCTCGGTGTAAAAATCGGACCTAATTACGATATTGACGACATCAAGAGACTCATTCAAAAGCTTAACCCGGACAACGACCACGGCCGTCTCACTCTTATCACGCGTTTTGGTGCTGAAAAAATTAAATCGTTACTGCCTAATCTGCTCCGTGAAATGAAAAGAGAAGGTTTCAAGGTTTTATGGATATGTGATCCGATGCATGGAAATACCTATACAAACCAGCGCTCCCAGAAAACCAGAATTTTCGAAGATATCCTCAAGGAAATACGAATTTTTTGGGATATTCACCAGGCTGAGGGGACCATTGCTGGCGGTGTTCATCTGGAATTGACAGGAGACAATGTTACGGAATGCATTGGCGGTAACCGCCAACTGCTTGACAATGACTTACAGCTAAATTACCAGACCAACTGCGACCCTCGCCTTAACGCCGAGCAGGCAGTGGACCTTGCGTTTGAGCTTGCCGCAATCCTACGCCCATGAGGCTCGTTGGGTGGCAGCGATTTTATTTATAGGGTGTTATAGATGAATAAATCATATCAAAATTGGTTAGGTTACATGAATTGGCAACTTGATTTTTATAAAAAAGGATTCAGAAAGAATCGTGTAGATGATGAGATCGATTGGGTTTGGTTCAATTCACTTAATGGTTGGAGAGGAAAAATAAGACCGATTGTAATGCCTCTCGTTAATTTTGTCCGTCAGCGGACAGTTTCATACACTCTGCAATGGCTAAATGAAAATTCTGAATTACTTTGGTGCTCCAGGCAAATATTAGAAGATGAACTAAGCAGACATTTATTTGATTGTCATCTCTTGTTAAGAATATCCGGTTATCAAAAATATTATTATCCAAGAATCGATTTTGATGATTTCATATCAATTCAAAGTGAATCAGAATTTATTAGTGATCTGCCAAAATATTATTTGAGTGTACCACTTAAAATATATACTATCAGATTGAATAGCAAACATTTAACGCCGGAAATATCGATCGTAACTACAGGAAGGACTATAGAAATCTTGAATAGATACCGGCAATATTTTATTAAACGTAGTCATTTTAATTTCTCTCCGTCCGCAGGTGATGTTGTTTTTGACTGTGGAGCATGTATTGGAGATATGTCTCTTGTTTTTGCAGCTCTTGTTGGAAATTCTGGTGAAATTCATCTGTTTGATCCAGTACCTCTTCATAATCGTTACTGTAACTTCCAAGCATCTTTAAACCCAACGCTTAGCCATACAATGCATATTAATAATTTAGCTGTTAGTAACTTATCTAGTAAATTCTCAGGTGCAATAAAAGATACTGCGGAGATTTCACCTAGCTTTTGTTTTGAAGATAACTTCGACACAACCAGCCTTGATGATTACGTTGCCCAAAAAAATGTCCAACATGTTGATTATATTAAAATGGATATCGAAGGATCAGAAGTTAATGCATTATATGGATGTTCTATGGTTATTCGTGACTTTAAACCAAGACTCGCGATTTCCACCTATCACAAACCAGATGATTTATGGAAGATTCCAGAAATAATTAAAAACTTAAACCCAGAGTATAAAATATATTTTGGGCATCATAGCCCAATAAATTGGGAATCGGTTTATTATGCTGCATAATTGGTCTTACGGAAACTATAGTGTGACAATTTGATTTTATTTGCTATAAAGAGCATGGTCGTTACCTTCTGTGTCTCGGTGGTCATTATTCACCGCTTGCATTCGCATCTCATGATTCTGCTTACTCAGGTGCTGACCGGCAAAGCTCCATGTAATATTATCTGTTTCACCTCTTGCCTATCGGTTATTACCGAAGCCATACGCCTTGCCGCACCCCGCCGATGCGCTGTAAACCTATGCGGTCTTAAAACATGAATCCATCCACCGCAAACAACCTTTGTTCCCAAGAAAAAATGGTCAGTGTTATTGTGCTTGCCTATAATCATGAACTCTGGATTGCCCGTGCTCTTGAGGGTGTTGCGATGCAGAAGACCAATTTCCCGATTGAGGTGCTGGTGCATGATGATGCCTCTGCCGACAAAACTGCCGACATTATCAGGGCATACGAACAAAAGTATCCGGGGCTAATCAAGCCGATTTACCAGTCCAAGAACCAATTTTCACAAGGTAATAACCCATTTTTCTTACTGTCCAGAAAAGCCAAGGGTAAATATCTGGCGATTTGTGATGGCGATGATTACTGGACAGATCCTCTTAAACTGCAAAAACAGGTTGCCCTCCTTGAATCTCATCCTGAGTGCAGCATGGCTGTTGCCAAGGCAGATGTTTATCAGATTAAAGACGGTCAATTCCACTATCAGAGCACTTATGAAGGAATAGACAAAGATCTGGTATATTTCGATGATCTTTTTAATGGTTGCTATTTTCATACTTCCACGTATGTGATACCTAAAATAAATGTTATTTCTCTTGAGAAATATCGGGGCAAAATATTCCTTGGCGATACGGCTATACGTTTTATCTTGATCGATATCGGGCCTTTTATCTTCTTGCGAGAAACTGTATCCGTTTATCAAATTACCGGGAAAGGAATGTGGTCATTACTAAATAGCTATGAGAGAGCGGTCGCACATATTAAATTGTTTGAAGGTTTTTACGCTCATTTTAAGCCAAAGTACAAAAAATATTGGGGAACTTTTTTGGTAATATACTATGTAATAAAAGTATTTACTGGCATCAAAGAAAGAAAAATAGAAAACTTACTCCAAAATGTTGTAAGATTGGTGTACTTAGGTTTACGATACACGCCACTTGTGTTGAAACTAATTCTTAGCCGTTCAGTCCGTTTTATAAAGAGAAAAATGAGTAACAATATTTACAAACAATATCCTGTTAATCTTGTCAAAAGGGATGGGCGGTAACACGGGTCTTTTAATGGGTCACCCCGTAATTTGTCCTAAAAACGGATAACTTGATTTGGAAACGGACGGGAGAGGATGTAGATTCACAATGAAGACGATGATTATAAGAGTATTGATTAAAGTCAAATGGACAATCAACATTTTCCTACGTAAACCTTGGGAGCGATTTATCAAACCGATGTGGCGGCGGTTGGATCCGCAGCGGCAGGAAGGCATGATGAAGGCATTGGCGGACGCCAGCTTTAGGACCCGTGCGATGATGAAACAGGTTCAGAACAAACCGATCAATGTATTATTTGTTTGCCATGAACCTGTACTATGGAACATGTTTGAATCAATTTATGCGGCAATGGAGAATGATCCGGATTTCTCTCCTTTGGTTGTCGCAATGCCGCATTATCAGGCGCCCATGCCGAAAGGACAATACAGGGATGTAGGCATGTTCGAATACTGTGAATCACGGAATGCTAAAGTTGTGCGCGGATATGACAAAGAAACGAACAAATGGCTTAATCCCTCGTCGCTAATGCCGGATTATGTATTTTTCCAGACCCCTTACAACTTTTTCCCTCCGGTGTGGTCCATTGAACAGATTTCAATGATGGCGAGAATCTGTTATGTGCCATATGGCGGATGTATATATGCGGGCGTAGTTGACGAGATCGTAAATCCAATAAGTTTTTTTGCCCATGTAAACATATTATTTAAAGAAAATTCATATACTAAAAATAATTTTGAACAGAGGTTTAAGGATAATTCATGGTTTTATGATAAGTCTATATTTATAAGTGGATATCCAAAGTTAGATTTTTTGTTTGTTGATAGGAACTATTCTGGAATGCTTTGGCGACATGGTCTGCAGGAAAATGTAAAGAGAATTCTATGGACACCCCGTTGGTCAACAATGGAAGGCAATTGCCACTTTTTTGATTATAAGCAATTTTTCATAGATTTTTGTATGAGTCATCAGCTCGTGGATTTTATATTTAGACCTCATCCTTTGTGGTTACAGAATTTTCTGAAAACCGGGGAATTGTCGTTAAGTGCATTGGAGTTGATGGAGTCTGTATATGAAAAGTCATCAAATATGTTTATGGATAAGAGTAGTGGATATGAGGACACCTTTGTGACTAGTGATATTTTAGTATCTGATATGTCGACTATTCTATTTGAGTATTTTGCTACAGGCAAACCTATAATTTATACGCACAGAGTCGATCATTTTAACGAACTCGGCAAAAAATTATCAGAAGGATTCTACTGGGTAACAAATTCATCGGAACTAAATAACACATTAGAAATGCTTATATCCGGGCATGATCCTTTAAAAGTTAAGCGCGAAGAGATAAAAAAGTCTCTTGTTTTTTTGCCAGACGGTGGTTCTGGTCGATTTATCAAAGAGACAATCAGTAATGATTACAGAACATAGTGAATGACATTTGAGAAATTTATAAATATCATTTGCTAAGTCAGATCAAATTTTCTGAGGCTTAATGCATAACTATAATGACCGTGGTGAAAAATTCTCTCATTTAAAAATGGTTCTGTTTCGCAATAATTTTAACTTTCTCATCTCAGGCTGGCCTAAGCAAACGGGGAATAAATTCTGGGATGCAATTTATCAGAAAAGAAATATACCAGAGTATCCATCGCAATTTGCAATCTCACTTATGGCAGAGCTTCAACCTGGCAGCAATATACTTGATATAGGATGTGGTAATGGCCGTGATGCGCTGTTCTTTTCGCAGCAAGGGTATCCCGTAATAGGGATTGATGCATCGAAGGTAGGCATAAATGCCGCAATAGAAAATGGTAGGAATCACGGTCTTACAGCCAAATTTCTGGATGTAAATCTGTATGATCAAAGTAGTTGTGTCAATTTTATCAAACATCACAAGGATTGCTTTGATATGATTTATGCAAGATTTTTTATCCATGCCATAGATCATTCTGGTGAAATGTCGTTTTGGCAAATTGCAAAATCATGCATTAAAAAGAATGGGAAAGTTTGTATAGAGGCACGCACTGCTAATGACCCCCTCCGAATGTTCGGCAAAAAAATATCTCAAACTGAGAGTATTCACGGCCATTATCGAAGATTTATCGAGCCTTCTATTTTGGTGAAAAATGCTGAAGACAATGGATTTTCATTAGAATATAAGATGATTGGTCAAGGGATGGCTAAATTTCGCGAAGAAGATCCTGAAGTGATTAGGTGTATGTTTATTCTCGCCGGGACAAATTCCCCGTAGATTGCGACGCATGAGAGATTGTTACTGGTTCACCAAGATACCCCGCTGCGAGAGCTTTGAATTTTGTCATTTCAGATAATCGTTATTTTTCAAAGGTCTCGGGGGGAAAACTAATTATAGGATAATAAAAAAATGAAGAAAGTTTGCACCCTTGAGACCTATAATTATTGCAATTATGCTCTAAAAAGAAAGGATGGCGTATACTTTCCAGATGAATAAAGATATTGCTTTTATAATGGAAAAACTGGAAATGTCTAAAGAGATTTTTGATAAACTTATGAATGAAGTTCCTAAGCAACATTCAGAATACAAGCATTCAATATTGATTCGATTTGCAGGATTAGCAAGAATATTTAGGAAAGTATTGTCTGATTAGCCGACAATCAATTCAGGAGTCTAAAATGACAATAAACGCTACTGCCATAGTTTCGAGCAAGGCATCTATCGGATCCAATGTAAGTATTGGTGATTTTACAATCATATTCGACAACGTTATCATTGGAGATAATGTATCCATTCAAAGCCATTGTCTCATTGGTCAGCCTACGCCTTTGTCCGATGGTCAGCCCCTTATCATCGGTAATGATTCTCTTATTAGATCACATTCAATATTTTATGAAGGGTCACAATTCGGTTCTGCATTAATGACAGGGCATCGGGTCACAGTTCGAGAAAAGATTGCAGCCGGGAAAAATCTTCTTATTGGCACGCATTGCGACCTTCAGGGGCATGCAAAAATTGGTGATTATGTACGCCTTTATACCGGTGCTCAAATCAACCATAAATCAAGTATAGGTGATTTTGTCCGGATTTATCAATATTCCGTACTGACCAACGATCCGCACCCGCCGAGCAATATAGAAGTTGGTGTCAAAGTTAATAAATATGCGGTAATTGCAGCTATGTGTTGCATTTTGCCTGGAGTCCAAATCGGCGAAAAATCTCTTGTTGGTGCAGGTAGTCTTGTCAGGGAAAATGTTGAACCTGAAACCGTGGTCGCAGGTGTACCTGCAAAATATATTTGCAGAGCATCGGAGATAAAGCTGAAAGATGGAAGCAATCAACCGGCATATCCCTGGATGCGCCATTTCCACCGTGGCTATCCAAAAGAAATAACTGACGAATGGATGTCAATTTATGATACAAAAGATCCAAAGCGGTAATAAGGGATAATATGATGAACAGCTTGAATGATTGCAAGATAATTCCGCTCCCCAAAATCCACGACGACCGCGGAAATTTAAGCTTTATCGAAACCGGACGCCCTGTGCCCTTTGCCATTCAGCTCACATATTGGATCTACGATGTTCCTGGTGGGGAGGTGCGCGGCGGCCATGCCTACAAAGAGCTTCAGGAATTTTTCGTTGCCCTGTCCGGCAGTTTTGATGTTGTGCTCGACGACGGCAGAGAGCGAAAGATCATCTCCCTCAATCGTTCCTATTTCGGTCTTTATGTCCCCAACATGATCTGGCGGAACTTAGAAAATTTTGCCACGAATTCCGTATGTTTAATTTTGGCGTCGCTCCCTTATTCGGCAAATGACTATATCCGGAATTATGAAGCATACCTTGAAGCCAATCGAAGGGCGGGTGCATGTCAAACATAGATGAATGCAGGATTATTAAATTGCCCTTCATTCAAAACCGTCAGGGAAACATAACACCCGTAAATTCAGCAATTGATATCGGCTTCCATATCAATCGCATTTACTATCTTTATGATGTACCAGGTGGCGCGGCACGCGGCGGCCATGCCCATAAGGAATTACAGCAAATTATTGTGTCCGTCATGGGTGCATTTGACGTCATCCTGGATGATGGGAAAAATAGGAAGACCGTACATCTGGACCGTGCATATTACGGGTTATACATCCCAAAAATGATCTGGAGAGAGGTGGATAATTTTTCATCTGGGGCAATCTGCCTCGTTTTGGCGTCGCTACCATATGATGAAACGGATTATTATCGTGATTATGATGAATATCTGCGAGCACTGAAAAAATGAAACAAGTCCCTTTCCTTAATCTCAAAGCGCCTTATCTCGAATTAAAGGAAGATCTGGATGCAGCCTATTGCCGCGTTATGGAATCAGGCTGGTATATCCTAGGTGAAGAAGTAACGGCTTTTGAAAAGGAGTTTGCTGAGTATTGCGATGTGAAATACTGCATCGGTGTTGGAAACGGTCTGGATGCCCTCCATTTGACACTGCGAGCAATGGACATCGGTGCGGGAGATGAGGTCATAGTTCCGGCCAATACGTATATCGCCACCTGGCTGGCCGTATCTTATGCCGGGGCAACACCAGTGCCGGTTGAACCAGACGAGACAACATACAATATTGACTCAACCAGGATCGAAGCGGCCATAACGAAAAACACAAAAGCGATCATGCCGGTCCACCTTTATGGTCAACCGGCCGATATGGATCCAATTTTGGAAATCGCCGCAAGATATCGTTTGAAAGTAATTGAAGACGCGGCCCAGGCCCACGGGGCGCGATACAAAGGGAAGCGCGTGGGCGGTTTGGGCAATGCCGCCGGGTTCAGCTTTTATCCAGGGAAGAATCTTGGTGCCCTCGGCGATGGCGGTGCTGTCACGACAAATGATCCTATAATCGCGGCAAGGGTTCGGCAACTGAGTAATTACGGATCTCAAATAAAATATTCCCATGATGTCAAAGGGTTCAATTCACGTTTGGATGAGCTGCAGGCCGCTTTTCTGCGCGTCAAGCTGCGATATCTTGACGAATGGAATGAGAGACGTCTTGAGCTTGTTGAATGCTATCGGCGGTGTCTTGCTGGGACAAAGGTGTTGTTCCCCGAGATACCCGTGGGATTCGAATCCGTTTTCCACCTCTTTGTAATACGAATAATAAACCGTGATATGCTGCAAGCCGGGCTGAAAGAAGCTGGGATAGAAACATTGATCCATTACCCCACGCCGCCACACAAACAAGGCGCATACAAATGCGTGCAAGGTCATAGCCTGCCTATTGCAGAACGCATGTCGCGTGAAGTGCTCAGTCTGCCCATGGGTCCGCATTTGTCATGCGACGAAGTGCAAGAGGTCGCGTATCATGTTTCACGGATACTGGGTGTTTAAAATTGAAGAAAATTTCGATAAGTCTCAGTAGATGGTTTTAACATGAAATACAATTCATTGGTCAGCGTTATCATGCCTGCGTTCAACCACGAACTTTATATTGAGGAAGCTCTGCAGAGTATTGGGAATCAGACTCACAAAAATATCGAGCTCATCGTAATCAATGACGGTTCAACTGACAGAACGGCAGGGATAATCGAAGAATATGTTAAGAAAAATAGCGATAAGAATATCAAGTATTTGAATAAACGAAATGAAGGTGTATGTAAGACTTTAAATAAAGGACTCGAAATGTCCACCGGAGACTATATAGCTTTTCTTGCTTCAGATGACTTATGGCTGCCAGAAAGGTTGGCAATTCAACTCAAGTTCATGGAAAACAATAAAAATATTGGTATGGTATTTGCCGACACTTGGTTTCTTAATTTTACCAGCAAAACAAACAGCAAATGGTCGGACTATAAACCTCAAATTAAGAATTACTTTAAAAATGGCATCCAAAATACCGATCTGTATGCCTTGTTGTTGACTCAACCGCTTGTGCCCGCTTTAACAGTGCTGATAAGAAAGCAAGTGTTACTTGAGGTAGGTTTTTTTGATGAGGATCTGGTTTATGAAGACCATGATTTATGGTTAAGAATTGCCATGAATTATCCGGTAGGATATATTCATCAACCATTGGCATTTTATCGAATCCATGAAGCTAATATAAGCAATGATACTGGCTTTATGATCAGAGGGATGTTTCAAACCGTAAAGAAACACCTGAACATGGGATCATTTAAAAATAAAACAATGAAGAAAATGAAAGTAATTTGTCTGCTGACATTTAATTTGCTTGCGAATCGATTAAAAAAAAGATCGAGAAAGCTACTGGAGCGAAGTGAATAATAGCGGTCGAACTTTAGAGCGATTTTCAATTGAGATGATCTTCTAAATATAATGAAAGAAAAAAATATTCTTGTCACAGGAGCGAACGGTTTTCTTGGACGGGCAATCTTAACCCGATTGCAGGCTTCCGGCATCTCCGTGTTTGCGACTGATTTGGGCGCAACCAGCGGTGTGCCTGGCATTGTGTACCTAAAAGCAGATATTACGAGGCCGGAAGAATTAAAACCTGTATTAGAGAACGCAAAAACAGTGATTCACGTTGCCGGTCTGGCGCACATCTTTTCTATCGATGTTAATTCAGTCGAGAAATTTCAACAGATTAATGAAATCGGCACTGCTAACGTAGCTTCTGCGGCTTTTGTGGCTGGCGTTGGGCATTTAATTCTGATCAGTTCCGTATCTATCTACGGTCCATATGCTCAGGGAGTGTATGATGAAAACACCCCTTGTAATCCTGTTGGACCATACGCCCTGTCCAAATACAATGCAGAACTGCGAGCCACCGAAATTGCGCGGGAGTCAGGTATGGCGCTTACGATTTTGCGTCTTTCTACGCTTTACGGGGAGGGTGACCCAGGGAATGTGGGCCGTCTGATGCGAGAGCTGGCCAGAGGGCGTTTTCTTTGGATAGGCGATGGCAGCAATCGGAAAAGTTTATTGTATAAGGGAGATGCTGCGCGTGCCTGCATGGCGGTGGCAGAACGACCTGCATCGGGCATCAATATATACAACGTTTCTGCACCTGTCTGCACCATGCGTGAGATTGTGGATGGCATCGCTGATGCGCTGGGGAAACATCCTTTCCCTGTGCGGATTCCGGCGATGCTGGCTTTGCCGATAAGTCGGCATCTATCCAGGATACCGAACCGTCGCCTGGCGGGTCTTTATCAAACTGTGAAAAAATGGCTGGATGAAGGCGTTTATGATACCCGCCGATTTGAAGAGGCCTATGGTTTTCAAACCAAGACCAGCTTGGCAGACGGATTAAAGCGAGAGGTGGAATGGTATCGACTTAATAATAGCGATGATTAACAGATACACAGAAGATCTTCCGTTTGACGGCAGCCGCATTCAACAAGAACTGGGTTTTATCCCCCAATATGATTTAAAGGCCGGCTGGGAAGAAACTATGCGAAAGATGCGTATATGAAGAATATGTTTGATTTGCTGCTTTCCCTTTGCTTGATTATAGTCTTGTCGGTTCCAATTATTATCATCGCAGTTTTAGTCAGGCTGACTTCCAGTGGGCCTGTGTTGTACTGGTCTGATCGGGTAGGTGTGGGTAACGGAATTTTTAAGATGCCGAAATTTCGAACGATGCGGATAGATACGCCTGCAGTTGCGACGCACTTATTGAAAGAACCCGATGCTTATATGACACCGATAGGTCGCTTTATCAGAAAAACGAGCTTGGATGAATTGCCGCAATTATGGAGCGTTTTAAAAGGTGATATGAGTTTTGTTGGTCCACGGCCGGCACTTTTTAATCAAGATGATCTGATTGCTTTGCGGACAAAAAAAGGTGTTCATCAATTAATTCCCGGGATCACTGGGTGGGCGCAAATCAATGGCCGGGACGATATTCCAATTTCCGTTAAAGTAGAATATGATGAATATTATATAAAAAATCAATCTTTCTTATTTGACCTGAAAATTTTATGGAACACTTTTTTCAAGGTAATTAAAAAGGAAGGCGTGGCGCATTAGTATGAGTATGTATTTCCAAACAAAAAACCCCAAAATATATTTGATGATTTTCAGCGATGTATTAATATTTGCGTCATCCATTATTATCTCTTACTTATTTCGCTTTGAATTTTCACTTAGCCCATTTTACATTCAGCAAATAAAAACAGTTCTTCTCTGGATTGTTCCTTTGAAGGTTATTGTTTTTTTATTTTCCGGTGTTTATCGGGGAATGTGGCGCTATACCAGCATTCGTGATTTCTGGCTTTTAGCCCGGGCCTGTTTATTATCCACTTTGTTAATTCTCGCTGTAATTTTGTATATGAGCGGGTTTCAGGGATATTCCCGCGCCATTTTTATTATAGATGGTGTTTTGACTTTTCTATTGATTGGCGGAAAACTCATGGCTATTCGTTCTTACTTTTCCGGTTTTGCCAATCCAAAAATCAGAGAAGAACTTTTCCCGAAAGTTACTTATAAGAATGTACTGATAATCGGAGCGGGCGCTGCCGGTGAAAAAATATTGCGGGAAATTTTTGATAACAATCAACTGCACTATAAAGTAATCGGTTTTATTGACGATGATCCCCAAAAACAGGGCAGGTCGATCCACGGCGTACCCGTGTTGGGCACTCTGGTAAAAATTACATCTATTCTAGAAAAGGAAGATGTGAAAGAAATACTTATTGCCATTCCTTCAGCCAACGGCGACCAGATCAGGAGTATAGTGGAAACATGTAAGGATTGTAATGTCTCTTATAAAATATTGCCGGGAATGGGCGAGCTTATTGACGGCAGGGTAAGCATTAAAATACTGCGCGATATAAGTTATGAAGACCTGTTGGGAAGGCCGCCGGTACAATTAGATACTACGGGTATTAGCGGCTATCTGAACGGCAAGACAGT